>VOFC01005603.1_pt1 | contig 34674 bp, 44 predicted proteins | sample 5384161 | NCBI WGS metagenome assembly VOFC01 (sample SAMN12384722, study PRJNA508395) | human gut metagenome | isolation source: healthy gut B | host: Homo sapiens | reverse complement strand
AACATTAAAGATGGTCCTTTCGCAAGCATAGAAGAATCTCCGTTAGAGAATATAAATACAGCTGGAACGATCATAAGTCCTGCAAGGAAAGCAACTCCGGTATCAAAGATCTCAACCTGTGTGACTGATTTCTCAAGGTCAGCTTTCTTTGGCATATATGATCCGAATGTGATCATAATACCCATGGCAAGTGACATAGAGTAAAACAGCTGTCCAAGTGCCGCTAAAATCGTTGTTGGACTGAAATCTTTTAAGTTTGGTTTGATATAATATGCAACTCCGGCCATAGCACCTGGTCTTGTGATACAGAATAAAGAAACTCCGATCAACAAGACGATCAAAACTGGCATCATGATCGTGCTGACACGTTCTACTCCGCCTTTGACTCCTCCTGCAACAACCACTGTTGTAGCGATCAGGAAAACAAGAACACAGATCATAGGTTCCGCTGATTTGCTGATAAACCCTGTAAAGAATGTATCAGAGGCGGCATTATGAATCCCTCCCTGAAGCGATATCAGTGCATATTTTGTTACCCATCCACCGATAACACAGTAGTACGGGAAGATAATAAACGGAATGATCGTTGTAAGATATCCGATAAATGTATGCTTCTTGCTAAAGTGTCCAAATGCACGGATCGCACTGGTTCCTGCCTTTCTTCCAAGGGCAACTTCTGTGATCATCAGTGAAAATCAAATGTTAATGTAAGGATCAGATAAGTTAATAAAATGTTCCTCCGCCATACTTGGCTGCAAGATATGGAAATCTCCAGATGTTTCCAAGACCTACGGCAGACCCAGCCGTTGCAAGAACGAATCTAAACGGCTCGAGAATCCACTTCTTTCATTACTCATAATATTAAGTACCTTCTTTCATATATATTCAGATACGTAAGGATATGTATCTGGCTCTGCCGGAGATCTTAGATATGAATCCTGCATGGCAGGATTCCCAGCCTGGATGCTGAATTCTATTTAGATGACGTCCACATCTTCTCCGGCAAGGACGGCATTCATATTACGTACAGAACACATCTTTCCACACATTGTACATGTATCTTCTCTCTCTGGTGTTGATTCTGCACGGTATCTTCTTGCCTTTTCAGGATCAAGAGCAAGTTCGAACTGTTTCTCCCAGTCAAGTTTCTGTCTCGCAGCTGCCATCTGGTTATCCCAATCCATAGCGCCTTTTACACCTTTGGCAATATCTGCTGCATGTGCTGCGATCTTGGAAGCCATGATTCCTTCTTTCACATCATCGACATTTGGAAGACGCAGATGTTCTGCTGGTGTTACATAACATAAAAAGCTTGCTCCAGAAGCTGCAGCGATTGCTCCTCCAATTGCTGATGTAATATGATCATATCCAGGAGCTATATCTGTAACAAGAGGTCCGAGTACATAAAATGGAGCTCCATGACAGATCGTCTGCTGAATCTTCATATTCGCCTGAATCTGATCCATTGGCATATGTCCAGGACCTTCGATCATAACCTGAACATCCTTCTTCCATGCACGTGCTGTTAATTCTCCTAATGTTACTAATTCTTCGATCTGTGAAATGTCACTTGCATCAGCAAGGCATCCTGGACGACATGCATCGCCAAGGCTTAGCGTTACATCATATTCGTTACAGATATCAAAGATTTCATCATAGTATTCGAAGAATGGATTCTCATTGCCTGTTGCTTCCATCCATGCAAAGATCAGAGAACCACCACGAGACACAATGTTCATCTTACGTTTCATTGCCTTAAAACGTTCCGCTGTGTTTCGGTTGATCCCACAATGGATCGTCATAAAATCTACACCATCTTCGGCATGCATCTTGAAAACGTCGATCCATTCACGAGATGTGATGTCCTTTGAGTGCTTTATTGTAATAAACGATCGCATCATAGATAGGAACTGTACCAAGAATCGCAGGACATTCATTGACAAGTTTTTTACGAAATACGTGAGTATGTCCAAAAGAAGAAAGATCCATGATCGCTTCAGCACCCATCTCAACAGCTTTATTTACTTTTTCCATCTCAACATCTAAGTTTAGACAGTCTCTGGATGTTCCAAGGTTTACATTGATCTTTGTCTTCAAAGAATTCCCGATTCCAAATGGCTTTAAACACTTGTGGTTCTTGTTTGCAGGGATGACAATAGTTCCAGCTGCAACTTCTGCCATAAGGTCTTTCACGTCAATTCCTTCATAGGCAGCAACTGCTTCCATCTCTTTCGTTACAATTCCCTGTCTTGCTGCATTCATCTGTGTTGTGTACTTCATGATTGAAAACCTCCAAAATATAAGATTTTGGGAGACTCTTATTCGGTTTTGTTTATTTTATCATCATTCTGTCTTGTTGAGATAAAAAAGACAAACTTTAAAAAGCCTGTGATGCTGCTTTACAGTTCGTCTTGTATTCATAGCATCCAAATCCCTACGACGGCATTATCCGTATCAGGTCCATGGTCGAAACTCTCGTTTCCTCTCAGCTAAGGTATCACCTTTTAAGCTCCCATTTCAGTTACATCAATATTGTACCATCCTTAAAAGGCAGATAGCAAGAATTTTGTATCCTTGTTATCTGCCTTTTGTACTTCTTTTTATCTTTATATTTTTCTTTTATTTTACTGGTCTGGCGATTGCTGCAACTTTGCGGTACCATGGATAGCTGTAAGACACACTGCTTCCATCTGCATGTACGATCGTGTCATTTCCAACATACATGGCGATATGGTCGATATTTTTTATATCTTCCATTCTTTCCACTTCGTTTTACGGTAAAAGATTAGATCTCCCGGAAGTAATCTGTCTGATTTTCCGTTATATGTAGAAAGTTTTAATAATTTCTTCTTTTTTTCCACACCATTTAGCAATATCTGCAGCTGTTGGTGCATAGCTCTTACTTCCAAAACACCATATGGTTTATAAGACCACACAAAATGCAGTCTACTAATCTTTCCGCATTCGTTTTGCCTGACTGTATCTTGGTTTTGTCTTACAGATCGCTTGAGCTTTACTGACTCCTTTGTATACTTTGGATTTTAAGATATAAATATTAAAAGATACACTCGCATTATCAGCACTGATCGTTAAGGTTGTCCTTCCGTATTTTTTTCCTTTTGTTAATCCATTTGATGATACAGATGCATATTTTGTATTTCCAACTTTATATATACTGGTGTATATCCGCTGGCTCCTGATACTTTGTAAGATACTTTTTGTCCCTTTTTCAGAATACAACTGGCTCTATATTGTGGATCTGTGCACTTTACAGTTGCTTCCAGACAAATTCCATCTACATATACGTATATCTTTCTGGTTTGTTTTGCGTATCCGTAAAATGTCCCATCATCCGATACATAAAATTATTGTTATTATCTGCTCGATAGATAATGCGTTCTTGTCCATTCGTCGAGTTGCCTTCTAATTCAACTTTCCCTTCGTTATAAAGAACCGTTGCAAGTTTGTTATTCTTTAATCTCGGATTGGAAATCTGGATATGCATTTCTTTTGTTTCAATACTTTGATATTCTGTTCCTTCATCTGTTATGATATTTAATCGGACTATTGCATCTCCTATGGATCTTCCTGTAATCCTTGCAGTCTTCTGATCTGCTGATACCTCCATCGCAATATGATCATTTCCATTGACGATCTGCCAGTTATATTTCAGATTATCTCCATAATCATAAGAATCGTTATATTTTAATGAAATATTTCCGCCAACAGCAACACCTGCATTAATGCCAGAATCATAGAAATCAATATCATATGTTGCTGCTTCTTCCGGTGAATCGTATCCGCCCCATAAATTATATCCTGCTTTGTTTATCTTATTCGTTATCTTTCCCATGCCAGTCTTACTTGCTGCTGATACGGGCATGATCTGAATCGATAACATTCCTATAACAGCTGAAAGCGTACATACGCACAGCTTTTTCATCACTTTTTTTTCACTTTATTTTTCCCCATTTATCTTGTTTCTCTTAATGTATATTCGACTATTTATAAAATTTAATTCATTACATTGACTGGTTTTCCTTCCATCCAACATTTCACATTATCAAAAAATCAATGATCGCACGTTTTACCAATGCTTCTTTTGTTGCAAATGCAACGTGTGGTGTCGCGATCAGATTCTTTTGCATGTAAGAGTGGATGATCTTTTGATACCGGCGGTTCATTCTCAAAGACATCAACGGCTGCTCCTGCAATCTTACCGTTATTGAGTGCTTCAGCTAATGCTTCACTATCAACAACTGGACCTCTTGCCGTGTTGATCAAAACTGCATCTGGTTTCATCAATGCGATTTCATCTTTACTGATCAAACCTTTTGTTGATTCATTTAAAGGTACATGCAACGAAATGATATCACAATTATATAAAAGTTCTTCTAACCCTACAAATTGAATTCCTGGAAGATCTTTTTACTGTCCTTGAATATGCGTAAACTTCACATCCAAATGCCTGGGCGATCTTCGCAACTCTGGTTCCGATCGCTCCGGTTCCGATGACACCGAATTTCTTTCCTTCCAGTTCAAATCCAACCAGACCATCCTTGGTTCCTTCTTCTCGGACTACCTGATCGCAGGAAATGATATTTCGATACAGTGAGATCAAAAGTCCAAAGACAAGATCTGAAACTGCAGCATTTGAATAGCCTGCACAGTTGCATACTGTAATCCCCTGTTCTTTGCATGCATCCATAGCAATATGATCGATCCCTGTAAATGCTACCGCCAGCATCTTAAGGTTTTTGCAGCCTTTGATGACTTCAGCATTCAATGGCAGGTTTGCAACCATAATAATGTCCGCATCCTTTCCACGTTCGATCAGACTTTCTGTGTCAGTTACTTTGGTCTGGTAAGATACGATCTCGACAGAATCTGGCAATGCTTTATGTGCGATTTCCATCAATTCTCTTCTTCCACACCTAGTGGTTCAATAATTACTAATTTCATAATTGTCGAATACTCCTTTCGTATGATTTTACTCTCCTATTCCTCCACCAACTTCTGTTAATTCTACGTCGAATTCGTCTTTTTTCTTCTGCTCCACCTTCAGCTCCAGCTGCTGCTACAACAACACCTGCTGCTGCTGAAACACCAAATTCTTCTTCACATGCCTTAACTAAATCGTTTAACTCTAATACTGATAAACCCTTAATTACTTCGATAATTTCCTGTGTAGTCATTATAATTTCCTCCTAATATTTTAAATTTACTGATAACTGATCTTACTCAGCTGCAGCCCCTTCTCCGTCTTTTTTCAGCAATCTGCTTAATAACACGGGCAAAGTTTGTAATAGGTGACTGGATACTTCCAAGGAACTTAGAAAGAAGTTCATCTCTTGATGGGATGCTTGCGATAAGCTGGATACCATCTTTGTCATAGAATGTTCCTTCTACAACACCAGATTTCATTTCTAATACTTCGATGTTCTTAGCGTGTTTTGCAAGGATTCTTGCAGGAGCTGTTGCATCTGTTTTAGAAACAGCGATTGCTGTAGGTCCTTTTAAATCATCAGCTAATGCTTCAAATTCTGTTCCCTGGATTGCAAAACGAATCATTGTATTCTTATATACTTTGTATTCTACATCAGCTTCTCTTAATTCTTTACGCATTGCTGTATCCTGTTCTACAGTGATTCCGCGGTAAGAAACTAATACTGCTGACTGAGCATCTGTAAGTAATTCTTTAATTTCGTTTACTACTGGTTGTTTTAACTCAACTTTTGCCATTGAAATGGTGCACCTCCTTGATTTATTTTGTGTACCACCGCACATATAAAAAGAAAACTCTATATCCGCACAGACATAGAGTGTTAATTAGCATATTCACTAATACTCTCCTCGGCAGGTTGTTCTACGTTGCGCCTTACGGCACCTGCTGTCTTCGGCAGTAATACTTTACATATAATACACGACATTTATATATATGTCAAATGTTTTTTTACTTTTTTGAAATGTTTTTATTTTTATGCAATTCCCATATGGCAACATAGGATTTTGCATAAATCTGGGGTCAGACTACATGAGACTGACCCCGCTTAAACAGCTAAATATTAAGCAAATTTTGTTGTATCAATTTTCACCCAGGTCCCATTGTAGAAGTAATTGTTACGTTTCTAAAATACTGACCTTTTGCTGCTGCAGGTTTTGCTTTTACGATTGCATCGATTAACGTCTGGAAGTTGTCCGCTAACTGTTCTTCTGTGAAAGAAGCTTTTCCAACTGGTACATGAATGATGTTGGATTTATCTAATCTATATTCGATCTTACCTGCTTTGATTTCTTTAATGGCATTCGCAACGTCCATTGTTACAGTTCCGGCTTTAGGGTTAGGCATTAAACCTTTAGGTCCTAAGTCACGTCCTAAACGACCTACTACACCCATCATGTCTGGAGTAGCTACTACTACGTCGAAGTCATACCAGTTTTCTTTCTGGATCTTAGGAATTAATTCTTCTGCTCCTACGAATTCTGCTCCTGCTGCTTTCGCTTCTTCAGCTTTTGCATCTTTAGCGAATACAAGAACTTTAACTTCTTTACCAGTTCCGTGTGGAAGTACAACTGCTCCACGGATCTGCTGGTCTGCCTGACGTCCATCTACACCAAGACGGATATGTGCTTCGATTGTTTCGTCGAATTTAGCGTTTGCTAATTTTTTTACTAAAGCAACTGCTTCCTGTGGATCATAATTGTTTGCTCTGTCCACTAATTTTGTAAGCTCTGCGTATCTCTTACCTTTTTTTCATTCTAAAAAATACCTCCTGTGGTAATATCGGGAGTTCCCCCTCCCACTTTCGTTTCAAATTTGTGACTACTCTTCTACTGTGATTCCCATACTTCTTGCAGTACCGGCGATCATGCTCATTGCTGCTTCGATAGAAGCTGCGTTTAAGTCTTTCATCTTTGTTTCAGCGATCTGCTGAAGATCTGCTTTAGAAATAGTAGCTACTTTAGTTCTGTTAGGTTCTCCTGATCCAGACTGGATTTTGCAAGCTTTCTTTAATAAAACTGCTGCTGGTGGAGTCTTTGTGATGAAGCTGAAGCTTCTATCCTGATATACAGTGATTACTACAGGGATGATCATGTCTCCCCTGATCAGCTGTTCTTGCGTTAAATTCTTTTGTAAACTGTACAATGTTTACCCGTGCTGTCCAAGTGCTGGTCCAACGGGTGGTGCTGGTGTTGCCTTTTCCTGCTGGAATCTGAAGTTTGATATAACCTTCTACTTTCTTTGCCATAATCGTTAACCTCCTGATTATTGTGGTAATTACGGGATAGCCCTCCCACTTTGTTTCAAATAAGATTCTCTATTCTTATTCTTCGTTACGCTTTCTTAATATCTAAGAAATCAATTTCTACTGAAGTTGCTCTTCCGAACATCTCGACTTCAATAGTTACTGTCTGTTTGCTTTCATTGATTGCAGTAACCGCACTTGTTGTTCCTTCCCAAGCACCGGAAGTCACAACGATCATATCACCAACTTCGATATCAAGTTCAATCTTCTCTCGTTGGGTGTTTCTTGCTGTTCTCCTCCAATCTGATTCCTAATGGTTTCATCTCTGCAGGAGTCAGGGTACTGGTTTTGATCCAGGTCCTACGAATCCTGTAACACCTCTTGTGTTACGAACCACATACCATGTGTCGTCGTTCATGATCATATGGATCAGAACATAACCTGGGAACATTTTTCTTGAAACTTGTTTCTTCACACCGTTTCTCATCTCTACCACGTCTTCAAGTGGTACGCGGACTTCCAAGATCTCATCCTGAAGCTTACGGTTCTCGATGGTTTTCTCAATATCCACTTTTACTTTATTCTCATAACCTGAGTAGGTGTGAACAACATACCAATTTGCCTCTGCCATAAAATCTCCTTACTTCTATCCAACCAATGCCTGAATTCCATACTGATTCCAACATCAAGAACTGCAACAATGACCCGATAATAATAGCACAGATCACTACAACTGCTGTTTCTTTTGCAATTCTTTCTTTCGTTGGCCAGATAATTCTGTTAAATTCAGCTTTTAACTCTTTGAACCAACTTGTTTTCTTTTGCTTTGTTAGTTTTCTCCATGTTTTCACTTCCTTTTCTCTCAAAGGAATTACCGGAAATTATTTTGTTTCTTTGTGTAATGTGTGAGTTTTACAGAATTTGCAGTATTTTTTGTTTCCATGCGTTCAGGCTGTGTTTTCTTATCCTTTGTCATGTTGTATTTACGCTGTTTACATTCTGTACATTCTAATGTTACTCTTGTGCGCACAACTTCCACCTCCATTTTGTTTGTTGTTTAATTAAAATAAGGCATAAAAAAAAAAGACCTTCTTCCAACGCTAAAGTCTAGCGTGTTTATCATATCATCCATATGTTGGTCCGTCAATAGATTTTTCGTTTTTTTACAATACAATCTTGTTTCTTTACATATTAAAACGAAATAATACCGCATCAACATCTCGGCTGATACGGTACTTATTTTCAAAAAGAGAGGATTAAAAATATATATGAAAAACTATGTCTTTATTATATCAGATCCTCTCTTCATTCAATATTCTGTTTCTAAACATTTCTAAAGAAAGTATAAACAAATATGAAGGAATTATTATTTAGTGTATTTTACCTGATATCCACTTGTACCTTTGGATCCTTTTTGATCTTAATATAGTAAGTTCCTTTTTTTTGCCTTTCCATAGATACGGAAACCTTTTGATATTGTTTTATTTTTTAATCTTGCTGCTCCTGTGACTGTTACAGAAATCTTGCTTTTATTTCCAAGTCCTGTGATATCGATATATGTCATTCCAGTCTTCTTAACTTTGATCTTATACCAGTGTGTTTTTTACTTGTACTTTCATTAGACAAGAATACCTGCTTCTTGGATTTCTTACGCTTGATCTCTTTTGCTTTTTTCTTAGATGTTCCATAACTGTCAGATGCTTTTTGATTTGCATTGATGAAATAAAGGATCTCTCCAGATGCCGCATTTACAACGACACGATAAGTCCCTGCAGCAAGTCCTGTTGTTACTACATAGTTATTTTTGCTGCACCCGATAATCCGGTTGCTACAGTTTTCCATGTCTTTCCACTTAATTTCTGAACAGAATATGTAACACTAGAAACATTTCCCGCTGAATTTTCTTTATAAACTGCGATCGCTGCAACTCCTCTTTGGATACTTTAAACTGCTGATATGTAGCTGCTCCAGTACTTGCACTAGCGATTACATTATTTCCGCCAAAAGTTCTGTTATTCTGGCTTGATATCACTGCTGCTCCAAATGCTGCAACCACTGGTGTATTTGCATTCTCACATGCTGTTTCAAGGTATAATGCATATGTTCCTGCTTTGACTGCACCAGCCCAGATCATTTTTCCATTATTCGTCTGTGAAAGTGTCATAGCCGGATTCCCATTATAACACAGTTTTAAACGTCCACCATCTACTCCTGCGACCTTTGTTGCATATGGGATAACAACCGTTCCATCAATTCCCTACACGAATTGTTCCAACTTTCACATATTCATTTGCATCACTATATCCTTGATACAACATCATTTCCTGATTTGCCTGCCATTTATTTGACAGCGTATCAAAATCAGACAGCGTGTAAACATTCGTTGCATTTAACTGCACTGCCTCTGCAGATGCTTTTGCCTGTTTTGCTCTTACTCTTTGTGATGCTGTGATTGCAGGAAGTTTGCTGTGAATACTTTCTGTTTTGTTTTTGCTCCTACCATTACAGTCCCTGTCATCATTGCAAATGACAACACTATACATAACGTTCTCTTTTAAAAAAGTTTTTAACCATATTACATCTCCTTATTTGTATACATATGCACTTGCTACGGTTGATACGTCACTGGAATATGTTTTATTTCCAAATTTAACTTTTGGAGCCACCTGAACATAATATGTTCCTTTTTTTAATTTTTTCTTTCCGTTTTTGTGATCTGGAAAGAGTAGCTCTTCTTCTTAGAAACCTTGACTGTTTTTACTTTTTAAATCCAGATTTTGAGTTCTTTGATACAGAAACTGTATACTGTTTAATCCTGTTCCCTTTTTCAGAACTACTTTGATCCCTTTTTTCTTGTTTGTTGTCTTTCCTGAAATAGATGGCATTGCGAAGTAGCGATAGTTGCTCCATCTTCCATAGTATGTCTGATTATTACTTCTGTTTGTATAGTAGTATCTTGCACGATATTTATACGCCATATCTTTTGACACATTCATAGACTCATAACCCATAGATGTTGATGTCTTAGACAGTACTCTTTTATTCTTTGCATTATATACTTCCAGCTGTACTCCTGTTGCCATCTCAGGTTTATTAACCTTAAATGCTACCTTCTTAATATTAGCGTATGCTGCTGTGATCCCAAAATTATTCTTCGCTACATCGGCAGGCGTTGTGTTAACATAAACACTGTCAACTGACCAGTTATATGTTTTTCCTGTGGCAAGACTTGTAAGTCTGTATCCCAGTCTTATATATCCTGAATATCCTTTTGTTGCCTGAACTGTTACCTGCGTTGTATCTGCAGAACCCTGCCAGATCATTTCCTGCGTTCCAATTTTCTCAAGATAATAGCCATCCACTCTATATCCATTCAAACTCTGTGGAGTCCACTGAATCGTAATGCTGTTATCATTAAATCCAGCCATCCATACCTTTCCTGCTGCCTTTGCATCCTTAGGCGATACAATGATCACTGCTGCCAGCAATAAAACACTAAATATTACTTTTTCAAATTCTTTCCCATACTTTTCCTCCTTTTCGTATGTGATTACTTTTTCGTATGTGATTACTTATCTATTATCCACCTTCTCTGGATAAAGATCATGATTTGAAAGTCTGTTCCATGCAACATCTTCCCATTTTGTTCCTGGTCTTCCGTAGTTGCAGTATGGATCAATGGAGATTCCTCCTCTTGGAGTGAATTTACCCCATACTTCAATGTATTTTGGATCCATCAGCTTGATCAGATCTTTCATAATGATATTCATGCAGTCTTCGTGAAAATCTCCATGATTTCGAAGCTGTATAAATACAATTTTAATGATTTACTTTCTACCATGCGCTCTCCTGGCACATAAGAAATGTAGATCGTTGCAAAATCCGGCTGTCCTGTGATCGGACATAGACTTGTGAATTCTGGTGCATTAAATTTGACAAAATAATCATTCTCTGGATGTTTATTCTCAAATGTTTCTAACACCTCCGGTGCATAATCATCTGGGTATTTTGTTTTCTGGTTTCCTAATAACGTAATTCCTTCTAATTCTTGGCTCTTTCTGCCACTCATTGTATTTTCCTCTCTTTCAAATTTTCATTGCCTAACGTATATCTTAGGACTTTTTGCCTATTTGGGTGTTTTTGCCCCCCTTGGAAATTTTTTCCGACTGGAGAAGTTCTTTGTAGTCTTCCATCTTCAATGGTTTCGAATACCAATATCCCTGAATCTCATCACAACCGATCTGTCTTAATATTTCAATCTGCTCATCTGTTTCTACACCTTCACAGATTATCTGATATCCTAGATTTCGAATCATATCGATCAAATGTTTCAGGAAATAGATTCCACGGTCTGTTTCTAAGCAGCTGGTAATAAATCCTCGATCGATCTTGATCACATCAACTGGGATATCAACGATCGTATTCAGGACAGAATATCCGCTTCCAAAATCATCCATCGCTGTCTTAATCCCATGTAACTGAAAAGAGTCAAATAATTTTCTAACACTTTCATATTCAGACACAACTGCTGTCTCAGTAAGTTCAATCTCAACCATTGTTGGATCAACACTGTATTTCTTCAAAATATTTATATAAGTGTTGATCGTCTGCGGATCAGATGCATGGAGACTAGATGCATTGATCGATATCGGCACCTGTTCTCTTCCTGCTTTTAGATTCTCTGCAATGAATTCTACAACTGTCTCAAAGACATAGAAGTCAAGTTCTATGATCTTTCCATTATTTTCATAAACTGGAATAAATGCATTGGGACTTAAAACGGTTCCGTTATCTCTCTCCCAGCGCACCAATGCTTCCGCACCTATGATCTCATGACTTTTTATGGAATATTGGGGCTGAAAATATACTTTGAACTGTTTTTGTTCCATCGCTTCCTTCATATCATTGACGATCTCATTTTCCAACTCACGTTGTTTCTGCATCTCATCGTCATAAAATCTTACACTGCCTTTTTCTCCACCTTTCACTTTCTGTCTCACATAGTTTGCCGCATCGATCGCATAGGAAGTGCTCCTGCATTCTGGTGTCACATAATAGATTCCTGTTCTCAATACCACGTTGGATTTTGGAAACTTCTCCTTCTGCCGCAGCATAAATTCTTCATTGATCTTTTCTGTTTCTTCAATGATCGCTTGATATTCATCCTTCTCATGGCTAGCTGTACGAAACATTAAAAACTGATCCGATACAACTCTTGTAAAGTACAGATTATGTTTTTCTTCTGTTTTTCCAATAATGAAACTGCAAAAATCCTTTAATACCTGATCTCCTAGAGTATATCCATACTTATAATTAAAATATTTAAAATTTTCAAAAATCCATATATATCATCATGTAATCACTTGTCTTATTTGCAAGAATGATACGTTCCACTTCCTCATGAAATCTTGCAAATGAGATCAAACCTGTCAGCGTATCATGCTCCATTCGTGTGATCGCTCCCTGATAGACATGATTCATCACCTGATTCTTGGCAAAATGTGCGGAGATAATCTTCGTTACTTCGGATAACTGCTTCAACATCTCGTTTGACCAGCTTCTCTTCTCCTTACACACAGCATATGTGATCGCTCCCGTATAGCGTCCTTCACAATACATTGCAACACTTACGATTGTCTTTGCCTCTCCCTGTATCAGGATCTTCGTTGCTGATTCGGAATATCGTTGCATATGATCATGCTGTAAAACAAGCACCCCATTCTCATCAAAATCATTAAATACTGTGAGAAAATCCTCTTTATCAAAATGTCTGACCGTCTCTAAAACCTTCGGAATTCCTTCTCTGTTCCATTGATAATCAGAATATATCTCTCGAGCCTTGATATCTGTCTGCACGATCGTGATACGATCAAGTTCCAGACGAACTCCGATCACTTTCAGTAATAAATGTATCGCCACCTCAAAATTGTTGGTTTTCTCGAAGATTTCAAAAGCTGTAGCAACAATATCATTCTGAAAATATCTTGCTTCCAGCATCTCTTCCTGTTTCTCTTGTTCAGCGATCATGGATGAAAAATGCTGCAGGCTGTCACAGTAAACATAACAGTTCTTTCCTCGCTCTTTTGCTTTATATAAGGCAATGTCCGCATTCTCAAACAGTTGGTCATAGGTATAACCTGATACATTCTCTGGAAGATAACAACATCCTGCACTACATGTGATCGTACAACCTGTCTTCCCGAATTGAAGCTCCCTGATCTTCTGCATCAGCTCCACATTCTTCCTAACCAACTCAATGTTCAAGATATCTTTTACAAAAATAACGAATTCATCCCCGCCAGCTCTCATTAAAATACTATCGTTATCTCTAAATACTTCTTTCAACAGCATCGCCAAACAGGCTAGAACTTTATCTCCAAATGAATGGCCATAATTATCATTCACCAACTTAAAACAATCCACATCTAATACAATCATTCCACACGAATCAAAAGGCTTCTTCCGATTCAGATATTTGTTGATACATTTTTTTCCCATATACCTGATTATAAAGCCCTGTCAAAGAGTCTTTTCTCGCTCTTTCTTTGAGCTTCTTCTCTTGTTTTCTTTGTTCTGTGATATCCCTTGTACTTCCTATCAAGGTCAGCTTTCCATCTTCATTCACGATCTTCGTAAACTCGAGTACTGAATGTTTAATATCCCCATCCTCCCCAAACTCACGGATCTCTACCGTTGCTTCTTTTGCTTCCTTATAAATCTGCTTTATCTTTTCTCGGTCTTCTGGATGAATCTTGCTTTTGTTGTCTATATAGTCCATGTATCCAGCTATCGTTTTCTCGATATGAAATTTATTATTATAAACTACAAGTGTATCTTCATCCACAAGATATTCAAATATCTTAATCCGAGAATTATTTAAAACTGTTGACAGTTTCTCTATTTTTTTTTCTGTTAACTTGCAGTGTTTCCATATCCTATTATTTCTCCCGTAGTATTGCTATTTCCCATTACCAAAAGTATACAATGAAACGCTTAGAAACACAATCTTAATCGTTCTCTTTTTTTTCTTTCATTGACTTTTTGTCTCATTTATTTATAATGAATATATAAGTGCATATTCATTCTGAAGCCAAGGATTTCCTGATGCCAAGATTGAGCTTACAAAGTACCTGTTCCCTTGGGGATCTTACGTACTTTTTTATTCGACTATCTGGCATATTCATTTCGAATATGCTTTTTTATTGCATAGAAAATATCGATAAAATCTCCTATGCAATAAAAATATTACGTATTAACTAATTTAGGAGAAGGAGAAAACTATGTACAGACCAGAATCGGTATCGCAGAAGAATTTATTGATGACCAGGAGATCAAAGATACACTTGCTTATGCAGATGCCAACAAAAACAATAAGGAACTGATCCTGTCTATCATTGAAAAAAAGCAAAAGAAATTAAAAGGTATTTCCCACAGAGAAGCTTCCGTACTTCTTGCATGTGAAGATAAAGAACTGATCCAGAAAGTTTTTGATCTTGCGATCAAGATCAAGGAAGAATTCTATGGAAATCGTATCGTTATGTTTGCTCCATTATATCTTGCAAACTATTGTGTCAACGGATGTACTTACTGTCCTTATCATTATAAAAATAAACATATCCGCAGAAAGAAATTAACTCAGGAAGAGATCAAGAAAGAAGTTATCGCTCTTCAGGATATGGGGCATAAGAGACTGGCTCTTGAAACAGGGGAAGATCCTGTGAATATTCCAATTGAATATGTATTAGAGAGCATTAAAACAATTTACAGTATCAAACACAAAAACGGTGCGATCCGTCGTGTAAACGTAAATATCGCTGCTACAACAGTTGAAAATTATAAGAAATTAAAGATGTTGGTATCGGAACATATATTTTATTCCAGGAAACCTACCACAAAGACAATTATGAAGTTCTTCATCCAACAGGACCAAAACATGATTATGCTTACCATACAGAAGCTATGGACCGTGCGATGACAGCTGGTATCGATGATGTTGGTATCGGTGTTTTATTCGGTCTTGATATGTATCGTTATGACTTTGCTGGTCTGTTAATGCATGCAGAACATCTGGAAGCAAAATTCGGTGTTGGACCTCATACGATCAGTGTTCCAAGAATCCGTCCTGCTGACGATATCGATCCTGACGATTTCGAAAATGCAATCAATGATGATATTTTTGAGAAGATCGTTGCAATCCTTCGTATTGCTGTTCCTTATACAGGAATCATCGTATCTACTCGTGAGACACAAGAATCAAGAGAACGTGTATTAAAAGTCGGAGTATCCCAGATCAGTGGGGCTTCTTCTACAAGTGTCGGTGGATACGCTGAAAAAAAAAAAAAAAGAAGATAACTCTGCACAGTTTGAGAAAAATGATAACCGTACCTTAGATGAGATCATCGGATGGCTGATGGATCTTGGTCATATTCCAAGTTTCTGTACAGCATGTTACCGTGAAGGACGTACTGGTGATCGTTTCATGACTCTTGTCAAATCCGGTCAGATTGCAAACTGCTGTGCACCTAATGCTTTAATGACTTTAAAAGAATACTTAGAGGATTACGCTTCTGATGAAGTCAAAGCCAAAGGTGAGGTATTGATCAAACAGGAACTTGAGAAAATTCCAAATCCTGTTGTCAAGCAGAAAGCTACCGAATATATCGAAAATATTCATGAAGGAAAACGTGATTTCAGATTCTAGGAGATTTTTTATGTTCAAACACTTAAACACCCGAATTCCAAAAAGAATTGAACAAAGAAAAGGACAAGGTATCTGCCGTTATGATCCCTCTGATCAAGAAAATGATGGATACCATATCCTATTTGAAGTCCGTTCCAATAAACTCTCACAACAGCCTGGGGAAATCTGTTTCCCGGGCGGCCGGAGAGAACATGATGAAACATCCATGGAGACTTCGATCCGTGAAACTTGTGAAGAATTACTGATTTCTGAATCTAATATTAAATTATATGGGCCTTTAGATTACTTTTTTATCTCCTGCTGGTCTGCGGATCGATCCTTATCTTGGGGAATTAGTAAATTATGATGGTCAGTATAGTAATGATGAAGTTTCTGAAATTTTCACTGTTCCATTAGCATTCTTTCAGAACACCCCACCGAAATGTTATTATAACAAAGTGACTATGTATCCAACAGATAACTTTCCATTTGATAAAGTACCTGGTGGAAAAGAGTACCCTTGGGCACGTGGGGAATATGAGGTTTTATTCTACGAATATGATGACCGTATCATATGGGGACTTACGGCGAAGATCTTGTATTATAATTTGAAAATGATCCAGTAATACAGATTTGTTTTGAATCTGTATTACTGGATCAACTGGCATTTACAATAATTTCTTTAGAACTGTTTATACTTTCTTTAGAATTGTTCATACTTTATATATTGAATAAAGGAAGGATTTTGCTATACTTAAGACATAGTTTTTCATATATATTTTTAATCCTCTTTTTTCAGAAAAAGTAACCGCTCATTATATCGAGCGGTCTTTTTATTTCATAAATATTCTCCCTAACATATCTCTTACACATTTCTCTATCTGATCCATAATATCCACACATACCTCTTTTTTCATCCCTGCCGTAATTCCAACTGTTAAAATTTCCTTTCTTCCAGGATTACGTCCATTCCCGTCAACTGTCGTGGTATGTTCTCCATAATATGTGCTGCTATAAGTTAGATCATATGCTGGGCTTAGTTGCCAACTATCTTTCTCTTCATCATATAAATATGTGAAATTCTTTGAATGATCATCTCGATTATGTGCAAAAACGTTAAAACACATTCTACGAAACATATTTTCAATATCCTCCGTATTATCTCTTGTTAATATCTTTGTCAATTTCATTAAACTATGATAATCAAGACTTGGCTGCTCGAAGTCCAATTCCAAAAGAGCGCAGCAGTTAACATATGAATTCTTTTTTTTCCTGTTTGGTCTATTCTTCCTCATCGATTGTCGTCATGATCTTCGGTCTTGCACCACCACTGGTTCCTCCAAGGCGATATAATTCATCTAGTTTATCTGAATATTCTGTATTGAGAATTTTCTGACATTGTTCTGCCAGTTCATCCAGGTTTGTATTTCCATTTGTTTGTTCCAATGTCCGCTCAGGATGATAGGTAATTGCTCCCATTCCTGACTTTCCAACAATCTCTAAGCGGTCCAAAACAGTTAATCTATCTGGATTCTGTTTATGTGCACGCAATAATCGATTCAATAATAATCTTCCCCAGTTATCTGGCAAACTGTCCGCAAATACTCGAAAAGGCCATCAAAATAATCCTTTTGCGGAACAAACACTTGATTTTTTAAAGGTAATGAAAATGGGCTGATTGAAAAACCATCTTCTAACCATTCCTCACTATACTGGAATGCAACTTTATGCCCTGATGCCATAGCCAGTGTTCCCACAAGCTTTTCATCATACATAACTTGTAACGTTTTTAGTTTCGCTCATTGATAACCTCCTGAATATTCCGATATGGCACTTGTGTAAAAAATATTTCCGAAGTTCATCTGCAATATCTAATGCCATTGCTATCTTAGTTAATGAAATTAATGAAATCTGTCCTGTTGTCTCAAACCTTTTGATCGAACCATAACTTACACCACTCATAGAAGCTAATTTCATCTGAGAAATAGAACGCCGTTTTCTGATCTTTCGTACTCTTTGTGCAAGTTTCTGATCTAATTCTTCTGCTGTTTCCCATACTAATTGTTCCATTTATTTCTCCTCATTTTATAGATAATATTTTATCCAAAATCTCATATTTTTAATAATAATAGATAATATTTTATCTATTATTATTTTATCATTTATACTTCATTTAAACAAGTTTTGTTTGAATATATTCAATTTCTTTAGAACTGTTTATACTTTCTTTAGAATTGTTCATACTTTGTATATTGAATGCTTCGAGGATTTTGGTATACTTAAGACATAGTTTTTCATATATATTTTTTAATCCTCTTTTTTTCAGAAAAGTAACCGCTCATTTTATTGAGCGGTCTTTTTATTTTTCAAAAATTGGTGTATGATAGTCTCTGGTTGTTTGTATACAATCAAATTTTTCTTTAAAGGACTTATTTTAATGAATACTTTTCAAAAATTCATCCAATACTATAAACCCTACAAAAAGTCTTCATTTTTGATCTGATCTGTGCAGCATTTATCAGTCTTGTTGATCTTGCTTATCCACAGATCCTTCGTTCACTTACAAAAACTTTATTTCTTAAGGATGCTTCTATGATCCTTAAGACTCTTCCGATCATCGGGGGTATTTTATTTATCTGCTATATTTTTCAGGCATTCTGTAAATATTATGTCAGCTGTCAGGGACATATCATGGGAGCTCAGATGGAACGTGATATGCGCCGTAAACTGTTTGACCATTATGAAAATCTTTCTTTTTCCTATTATGATCAGCATAACACCGGACAAATGATGAGCCGTCTTGTTTCTGATCTGTTTGATATTTCGAAGCTGCCCATCACGGCCCTGAGAATTTATTTATCTCTCTTGTAAAGATCGTTGGATCTTTTATTTTCCTGTTTATCATTCAGTGGAAATTAGCGATTATTCTTCTTGCGATCGTTTTACTGATGATCTTCTTTAGTGCAAAAACAAAACCGTAGAATGCAAGCGACTTTCCTCGATAACCGTAGAAAGATCGGTGATATCAATGCATCCCTTCAAGATTCTCTCGCTGGAATCCGTATTGTGCAGTCTTTTGCAAATGAAGATATTGAACGTGAGAAATTTCGCCTCGGAAATGAAGCTTTCTTAGATTCCAAACGTGATAATTATCATGCCATGGGAAGCTTCCAAAGTGGAAATACATTTTTTCAAGGAATGATGTATCTTGTAACATTACTTGCTGGTGGTTATTTTATCGCTCTTGGCCAGATGAGTGCTGCTGACCTTGCTATGTATGCATTGTATATTGGAATCTTTATCAGCCCGATTCAGATTCTTGTAGAATTAACAGAAATGATCCAGAAAGGTATGTCTGGTTTTATCCGTTATCAGTCTGTTATTGATATTGAACCTGAGATCACAAATTCTGTTGATGCCGTTAATATGAAACATCCTGATGGGGATATCTGTTATCATGATGTCTCATTTAGTTACGAGGATAATGAGATTGTATTAAATCACATTGATTTCACGATCAAATCAGGAAAATCCATTGCACTCGTTGGACCTTCCGGTGGTGGAAAAACAACGATCTGTTCTCTGCTGCCTCGATTTTATGATATTACAGATGGTTTGATTACGATCGGTGGTCAGAATATCAAGGATATAAAATTAGAGAGTCTTAGAAGCTCCATCGGTATTGTTCAACAGGATGTTTATCTATTTGGCGGCAGTGTCAAAAAAAATATTGCTTACGGAAACTCTGATGCAACCTTTGATGAAATTGTCGAAGCTGCTAAGAAAGCCAATATCCACGATTTTATTATGACATTACCTAATGGCTATGATACTTTCGTTGGAGAACGTGGTACAAGATTATCCGGTGGTCAGAAGCAAAAGAATCTCTATTGCAAGAGTCTTCTTAAAGAACCCGCCAATCTTAATCTTAGATGAAGCTACCAGCGCATTAGATAATGAAAGCGAAAGCAGCATATCCAGAAGAGTCTGGACGCCTTGTCTGAAAATCGAACAACAATCACGATCGCCCATCGTTTATCAACGATCCAGAATGCAGATGAAATTCTTGTTATCGATGGACAAACGATCAAAGAACGAGGAACACATGAAGAACTAATTGCCTCTGGCGGTCTTTATGCTAAATACTATCATATGATGTAAGTGTCAAAAGTACAACAACGTCGAAACCTATTTTGTTTAGAACTGTTTATAAATTCTTTAGAATTGTTCATACTTTGTATATTGAATGCCTCGGGGATTTTGGTATACTTAAGACATAGTTTTTCATATATATATTTTTTAATCCTCTCTTTTTCAGAAAAGTAACCGCTCATTTTATTGAGCGGTCTTTTTATATCCTCTCATAGATTTTATACTCTTCCATTAATTTATTTCTATACTGTATATCATTGTATATCTTATCTATATCTTGAATTTTATTATTAGCTAATAAAATTTTTACTAACTGTAATGTAGCATTTTCCCCTATAATTTTTTCCCTGCGCTATACCTTGTGTTATTCCTTGACTTATTCCTTGACTTATTCCTTGACTTATTCCTTGCTCAATTCCTTTATTAATTGCTGTATCTAATATTGTACACATAGTAACCTCTCCTTCCTCATTTTTCTTTACATCCAATTGCAAAAATCTTTCGTCTTCTGCAAAAATCCTCATAAATTTTAACATTTCATCCACATGTTTGATTGGTTTATGATTTTCAATTGTTTATAACCTTTTCTTCGTTTTACAAAATAATCCGCAATAATTCCAAAGTCACTTTGAAACATTTTTATTTGTTCTTCTGTCAGATATGCTATGTCAAATACATTCAATTTATAATTTTGAAACAGCTCCTCATTCACACTTTCTTGATTGATAACTTCTCTTAGTTCTTTATCATCTTTCCATTGATTATCTCCAAAATGTAAGATCAGTGTTATTACTTTTTACAAAATTCTTTTTGCACCTTTCTTTAACATCTGAGAACGATAACTTGCTCCATCGTATGCAATTACACGTAGTGGCATCTTTTTATCTTTGATTGTCTGATTTTCAATTCCAAATAATACCTTGAAACCTTTTTATTATTCCATTCTTTCAAAGTATCTCTCTCTTCTTCATGAAGCACATCATCTGATGCTTTATATTGTGACCGTATATTTGTTGTCCGTAGTTCCTCTGGTTTAACTACTTCTTCTCCTCCTTGATAAACTAATACATTGATAATATCTGCAAATACATCTGGATAATCTTCCAATAACTTTTCAATCTTATCCTTTTCTCCCATTCCTGACTCCTTGTTTGTAAACTATCATTTGGTTATCTTATCTGCAGAACTGCATATTCATAGAATTTCTCTGAATCGAATTACAATTATATAGAACTTCTTTGACTTTAATCTAGATTATTGATGTTTATAGTTTACATTAATTTACAAATATTGGCAAGTATTTTTTACAGTTTATTCCACATATTTTATTTATTATTAGTATACTGCACTTATTTCATATTTTCAATACTTCTTTTTAGAAGCACTAATAACAGAAGAGCCATCCGACGAGCATAAATTCTCTGGCGGATGGCTCCTATTCTTATTTATTTTTTCTCATATACATTTGAACGACTATGTCAAATTACTGCTGAAATGCATTCAGTAAGTTAGGGATCATCTGTTTCTTACGTGACATAACTCCTGGTAATACTGCAATCTTATCTTCTGGTGTTACATCAAATCCGCGTTCAATCACTCCCTCAGCTTCTGGTCCACAGATCAGCAGATGTGTTGTCTCTTCTAAGATATTTGTTAACATAAAGAATACATAGTCAAGTCCCTGTTCTTCTTTTACGGAATCCATATACTCAAGGATTGGTGCTTTGATATCATCTAATTCTCCCTGATCCATGGATGTGATCTGTCCAACACCAAAATCAATTGTATCGGCATTGAATTTCTTATAATCCATGTAGAAGATCTCGTTTGAGTCTTACCACTTAAATCACTTCCTGCACGGAACATTGCTTTTGGCATGTTCTTCTACATCAATTCCTGCGATCTGTGCTAATTCTCTCGCGATCTGTTCGTCCACTGGTGTACATGTTGGAGAACGGAACATTAATGTATCAGAAAGAATTGCAGAACACATTAATCCTGCCATCTCTTTTTGTAATCTCGATTGCCTGTTCACGGTACATCTGAGCAACGATCGTTCCTGTACATCCAACTGGCTGATTTCTGAAATAAACTGGTGATACAGTTTCCACACTTCCGATTCTGTGGTGGTCGATGATCTCCATAATCTCACATTCTTCTATCCCTTCGACTGCCTGTGATACTTCATTATGGTCAACTAAGATTACCTGTTTCTTGCTGAATTCTAAAATACGACGTCTGGAAATAAATCCTACGAATTCATTATCTGAATTCAATACAGGGAAATAACGGAAACGTTTCTTTGTCATCTCTTCTTTGACATCATCTACAAAAATCTGTTTCATTGAAAGATACGATCGTATCTGTTGCCATGATATAAGATACTGGCATTGCCTGACAGATCAAACGGCTTGCTGTAAATGTATCATATGGTGTTGTGATGATTCTGCAGTTCTTTTTCCTTTTGCAAGTTCTAATACTTTTATCACTTACTTCTGTTCCCATACATACAACGATACACTGTACTCCTGTCTGAAGTGCACCGATCTGTGCATCTTCACGGTTTGCAACGATCACTGTATCTTTCGCTGTTACAAATTCTTCCATTGTATCAACACTTGCGGCAGATACTGTTAACTTACCTTCTGTGATATATCCTTCGATATCTCCTGCCTGAAGTGTTCCATCTAATGTTTCTACAACATTTTTTATATGGTGTTTTTTGCTTTGGCAAGGATTTCATTGTCATAAACATCCATGTCTGCTTTCAACACATCACTGATGGATACCAGACCGATCATTTTCTTTCCATCTAATACTGGAAGAGACACGATCTTCTCTGTCTGCATCATTTCACGTGCAGATTTCAGGGAATCTGTCGCTTTTTGCACCTTTAACTAGATTTAAATTTACGTCTTTTAATCTTGGTCTTACATCACTAACATATTTTTTGGATCTTTAATTCCAAATGTATCCAATACATATCTTGTTTCGCCGTTGATATTACCGGCACGATATGCTTCGTATCCATTTCCTTCCACTTGATTCTTTAAGTTTTGCGTATGCGATCGCAGAACAGATGGAATCTGTATCTGGATTGCGATGTCCAATGACATATACTTTTTTCATTGTTCCGCCTTCTTTCTTGGCAGCCGTATTATGAATGTCGTATACTCATTCTGGCTTTTTGCTTTGATAGTTCCATCATGAAGCTCTATGATCTCCTTCGCGATTGCAAGTCCAAGACCTGCCCCGCCAGTTTCAGAAGATCTTGCTTCATCTAATCTGTAAAATTTCTCAAACAGGTTATTTAATTGATGTTCTGGTATAGTCTTTCCCTGATTCCTGACTAAAATCATCTGCGTTATCTCCATCGATCATTCCATAAACCTCGATCAGAGAATTTGGATAGCAGTATGAAACTGCATTCCGAAGCAGATTCTCAAAAACCCTGGCAAGTCTGTCCGGATCACCATAAATTAAAATTTTATCATCTACCTCTATCTTCCACTCTAATCCTTTCTGCTTAAATACCGCAGCAAAAGAATCCATCACCTGTTCAAGCAGAACATAAAGATAAAATTCCTTTTGTCCAATGTAATATTCTGAAGATTATACCTTGTAATTTCAAAAAATTCATTGATCAGTTCGCCCAGTCGTTTCGCTTTCTCAAGTGAAATTCCGGTATATTTTGCTCTCTGTTCCACCGGCATATCCGGTGCTTCATTGAGCAAGGATAAATATGCAATGATCGACGTCAACGGTGTCTTCAGATCATGAGCAAGATAGACGATGATATCATTCTTTCTCTGCTCACTTTCTTCTGCAATCCGCCTCTGTTCTTTCAACGTTCCTTTGATCTCATTTAATTTATTCTCCAAAGGATTCAACTCTGGTGGGAGCAATATGCGGTCTTTGGATTCATTTAAGATCATCTGGATCCCGCCTTCAACCTGTCTTAGGTATGTCGTGAATTTTGACATACCCAGATAAAAGCTTAACAAAAGCAGCACAAAAAATCCAGCACCAATGATCATTGTTTTATTTTGTACAAAGATCAGACGATATACACGGATCGCTTCCAACTCATCCATCCCGATCCGTTCAAATATATAAACGACCGTTTTTGGCAAATGGATCCTGAAATACACCATCTACAAATATATCAAGTACAAAATATCCGATACATGCAACGATCAAACTGATTCCCAATGTCTGTAGTATGATCCTTATCTTTAAACTTCTGTATTTACTCCTCAACTTTGTATCCAACTCCCCAGACTGTCTTGATCAATTCTTTGTGTCCCATGACCTCTCCCAGCTTCTCACGGAGATGTCTGATATGTACCATAACTGTATTATTGTTGTTCTTAAAATACTTTTCTTTCCATACCTGCTCAAAAAGATTCTCTGAGCTTATAACCTTCCCGCGGTTCTGTGTCAGAATCCATAAAATTGAAAATTCCAGCGGTGTCAATGTAATTTCTTCTTCTCCATAAGTACACTGGTGTGTTGCACGATTTAAGATAAGACCTGCGATCTCCAGTGTATCTTCCTGATTCATACCGCTTCCATCGTTGTATCTTGTAAATCTTCGAAGCTGTGCCTTCACTCTTGCCATCAATTCCAACGGCTCAAATGGTTTCTCAATATAATCATCAGCTCCCAATGTCAATCCATTGATCTTATCCATAGAAGATACTTTCGCTGTCAGCATGATCACAGGGAAATTGTGTGTTAAACGGATCTGTTTTAAAATCTCAAATCCATCAATATCTGGCAGCATCACATCAAGGATCGCCAGATCAATATTCTCATGTTCTACACACGCCAAGGCATCCTTTCCATTGTAAAATTTATGTACATTATAATTTTCATTCTTTAAATATAATTCAATAAAGTCAGCAATCTCTTTCTCGTCATCTACTACTAATACAGTTGACTGTCTCATTCGCTTCCTCCTTACTTACTTTTACCACCCTGAATCACATGAAATCTTGCTTCTTGGCTTTCTTCTTCCACTTCTGTTCTCGTATGTCCCTTTTAGACTATATAATGGTACAGTTTTATAAAGCGTACGGATCAATTCACAAAGGATCCTTTGATGTTCTTTATCTTCTTCGTCCAGAAGATTCACATACGCAGATGTAATCTCTTCATAAGTCAATCCATTTTGAATCTTAACAACCAGTGATTTTACGATCATCATAACCTTATACTGATCATTCTCGATATTCTTCATCACAAAATCATATAATTCCGGGATTCCATCCCAGCCTCCAATTCCATTGCCTAGTGCCAGATTCTTATATTCATCTTCACTGTAACGTTTCCATGATAAATCTTCCCTAAGGCTCCACTGAATAAATACTTCGTTGCGGTTTTCTACCTCACGGCTTGCCAGTAACAGTCTTGAATTCATCTGATTTCTTAATAAGATTCCTGACTGCCAGAATACAATACGGAGTAATATAAATTCTTCCAACTCATCATAAGTCAGCTCTGGGAACATCTCTTTCTGGATCATCTGGCAACACTCATAAATATCCAAAATACCATATAAAAACAACATTCCAAAGAGAATATTCTCAAGTCTGGTACCCTCTTCTAACTCTTCCTGAACTCTGCGGCTTTTCAGAGAGAAGAAAAAATTATCCTTTGCTTCTATATTCAATAAGATCGTATCGTCTTCATATGAGAGAAATCCAAGAAAATGTAACTGCTCAATCTCTCTTGCGTACATCTCAGCAATCAGACTCTCACCTTCCATATCCCAGCATTGCAGCAAGAATTCGATTGCTTCCTGCTGTAATAACTTAGTGAGCAATTGTGGCATATCATAAAGTTTCTCTGCTATCTTCTCTGCCAGAGATACTTCACTTTCGTCTTCATGAAACACAATATCGATTCGTTCCGATAAAACCATCAGGTTGACTCTTGGATTGGTCGCAAGTTCTTCTATATAAGTTCGTCTTGATTCTTCAATTCTTGCCATCGCCCGATCCCTCCTTTGTCTTAATCTTATAAAAGTATATCTTATCGAGCTTCTTCCGTCCAGTGGAACAGGCATAAAGAGTCGTCTAAAAATAATTCTTTAATTCGGTTTATATTCTCTTTTTTTTCGTAACACGGTATCCCATATCATACGTTTGTTTTAATACATCAATGTCTTTCTCTAAACTATCGATCGTATACTCTGGTCTTAGGATCACTGCCTTTCCTTCCCTCTCTAACTGCTCACAATATCTAACTGTTTTTATTATATCTTATATGACGATTTAACAGCAGTTCCGGCAAATGTGGATATTTTCTCTTGAGAAGTTTTGCCGCAGCTTTGTTGCTCTTGCTTAATTCTTTTCTATACCCTTCTGGCCTTGTCAGTACGATCAGATTCTTATCATTCCCATCTTCTATTGATCGTCTGATCGGAATCGGATCTGCAATTCCACCATCATAATAAGGCTTTCCATCTACTTTGATCGTTGGAAATGCAAACGGGATCACACACAAGTTGCTCGAAGCATCGTACACTTCTTATCCAGTTTCATTCCATCTTTGTATTCTGCTTTCCCTGTCCATGCATTTGTTACACCGACCTTGATCGTTCCCTTGTATTCATTGAATGTCTTCCAGTCAAATGGATACAGTTTGTTTGGGATCGTGTCATATACGAAATCCAGTCCAAAAAGACTTCTCTCTTTCAGTAGATTCCTCGCTCCCATGTATCTTTTATCATTCCTGTGGTTCATCAGGATCTTTAAATTTCTTTCCTTTTGTTTGGATATATAAGAAAAACCATCACAGATTCCCGCAGATACTCCGATCATATAAGGAAACATGATATCTTCATCCAACAGTGCATCCATCACTCCTGCACTAAAAGATCGGACGAAATGTTCCTCCTTCTAAAATAATACCAGGCATCTTTATGCCCTCCTCATCTTCTTATGTTTCGTAAACTTGTCTTATGTTGTGTCATGTGAGTTCTATAGACACTTGCTCTTTATTATATCACGTTTCGATTCTCCATTGTTACATTTTGTCAAAGATTTTCTTAAGAGATTTCGAAATTTTTGTGAATAAAAAAGATATCGCTTCCTTTCATTTATTTCAAATTGGTTTGTAACGTATGGATCAATTCCTCAATAACAATTGGTTTGGATAAAAATCCATCCATACCACATTTCAGCGCTTTCTTTCTGTCTTCGTCAAAAGCATTGGCAGTCATTGCAAGGATCCTGATCTTTGCCAGTGCCGGATCCTCCAGTGCCCGGATCTGCTCCGTGGCCTCATATCCGTTCATTACAGGCATCTGAATATCCATAAGTACAAGCTCATAATCGCCTGGTGCTGAATTCCTGATTTTCTCCACTGCCTCTGCTCCATTTTCTGCTGTATGAACCTGAAATCCATATTCATTAAGAATCGCAATCGCAATCTCACTGTTTAATTCATTATCTTCTACAAGCAGAATACTTCTGCCTCTGAAATCTGAACTTACTGCCGGAAGAATATCATCATTCGTCCTATCCTGCTTCTGACCGATCGCTGTCATCAAAGTATCTCTGATGTCTGACATGAATATAGGTTTCGCACAAAATGCATTGACTCCTGCTGCTCTTGCTTCCGCTTCGATCTCTGACCAGTCGTAAGCAGTCAGGATAATGATCGGTGTATCATCACCAAGACTACGGATCTGTCGGGTAACTTCAATACCATTCATATCTGGCAAGCGCCAATCGATGATATAGGCATGGAATGCATCACCCAGCTCTATAGACTGCCTTGCACGGAGAATCGCCTCCTTACCAGAAAGTGTCCATTCCGAACGCATTCCAACCTTTGCAAGCATCTTTGTCACGCTGTCACAGGTATTAAAATCATCATCTATCACCAATGCCTTAAGACCTTCCAACGCTGCGATCTTCTCTACACGATGATGCTTAGACTGGATCCGCAACGGCAGTCGTACAATAAATTCCGTACCTTTGCCCTGTTCTGTCTGGATCTCAATATTTCCGCCCATCATATCCACGATATTCTTGGTAATGGCCATGCCCAGTCCTGTACCTTGAGTCCTGCTGACTGTAGAACTTCTCTCCCGCTCAAAAGGAGAAAAAAAAAAGTTTCTGTACAAAATCCTCACTCATACCGATTCCGTTATCCTTTACCCGGATTTCATATAACTGACGCTCTCGCTGTGTTCCCGGATATTGTTTCAACCGAACAGAAATCATTCCGCCTGCAGGAGTAAACTTGATCGCATTGGATAAAAGATTCAGCAGCACCTGATTCAGCCTGGTCTTGTCGCAATAAACATCCTCATTCGTAACATCCATGGCATCCATATAAAGTTCCAGCTGCTTCGCATGAATCTGTCCACTGATGATCGTCTTCAGATCATGAAGTACATCCGACAAACTAACCTCTGTTTCTTCCAGATGAATCTTGCCGCTTTCAATACGGCTCATATCCAATATATCATTGATAAGTGATAACAGATGATTGCTGGACGAAAGGATCTTACCAAGATAATCTCTGACCCTTTTTCTTGTTATCAATGTTGCTCACAGCCAATGTCGTAAACCCAATGATAGCGTTCATTGGTGTCCGAATATCGTGAGACATGTTGGAAAGGAAAGTACTCTTTTGCCTGATTGGCATTCTCCGCAGCATGGACTGCATCAGAAAGTGCCTGATTCATTTTCTTATCAGCAGTACGATCCGACATAACCAGTATATATTTCTTATTCCCATTTACCTCACTACCCATTGCAACACTATGAAACCAGCGTCGTTCTCCTGTTTTCTGATGAACACACTCAAAATCCCATTCCTGCTGTTCATGAACCTGAATCTCCTTTAGATAATCCTTCTTCGAATCTTTCATATCCTCGGAATGCAGTTCTCCTAAAATACAAATATCTTCCCGGATCTGTTCTATGGTAATTCCCAACAGTTTTTCCACATTTGGACTAACATAATCTGCCTGATATGTTTTTGCATCCAACATTAAGAATACGTCATCCACATTCATTGACAACTTTTGAAACATCTCATCCCTGTACAAGATCTCTGTGTCTTTTTCTTCAATCTTACACTGTTTTTCGTAAAATAAATCCAATAAGAATGGCTGTAATACAAAAGCACTACTGCCCCAACAAGAAGCATCGTACTAAGTTGCAAAGTGTTCATACTGGCATTGACGATATCTGCCTGGACAAGTCCCAGAAATACCCAGTCCTGAATATCTGATTTTTCATAAACAAGATAGTAATCCTTTCCATCCAGATTTAGTAACATCGCACCTGTATGTCCCTCTTTAAATTTCTTCGAAATTTCAAGGATCTCTTTTTCGGAGATATCTGTATGTTCTCTCAGAATGCCAAAAAAGTTATATACATTTCCCCATGACTCCAAAGAATGATCGATCACAACACGACCATCTGGATGAAGAACATAACTCTTTGCTTTTCCATTAAACGCAGAGATATCGAGTACATTTACTATATCAGCGTTTTCATAGGCAATAGCAATTGCATCATATTTAAATCCCTGATAACTTCCATGAGCCTTCGGGCTGGCAAAAACAAGCATCTGGGATTTTCCGGGAACTGCTGCATTGGTTATGATATCATTGCCTTTTTGAATCTCATCTTCAATATTTTCCTGTAATCCAAGATACCCTGTTTCACCTGTTGTCATCTTATAGTTACCGTCAGCTGATAGAAAATAAAAATATAAAAATCCCGCATCTTTCTGCGCTTTATCTATATAATCACGAATTTTGCTTTCACTTGGAGCATCCTGCAGATACTCACTCCACATATGAAGATAAGTCAGGTTCTTATTTGTCAGCTCATTTAATACATTATTCGACTGATGGAAAACTTCGGTCAGATGAGAAACGCTTTCCTCATAGACAGTTTTTCGATACAAACTCAAAATATTGAGAAACAGCCATAATGATTCCAAAAAAGAACGCAAGAAAGGCAAATGATCCTGAATCGTTTTCATGATAGGTTTCTCTTTGTTCATATTATGATTCTTAACATCCATTCTTCTCTCACCTCAAAGTCATATAATCTTCAGCAGGAGAACGGCATCACCCTTCAAAACATATTTTGTCCAAGTATCTTTCACCGAAATATCTTCTCCATCAAATACAATGTTTTTTATCCGTTGGATATGCTTCCATATGCTGTGGTATGGCCAGACAGGTTACCGTAAACGTATCATCATCCCGAACTGCTTTTCCATTCTTTTGTAACTTTACTTAATGTATAACCATCCTCCGTTTCCTTTTGATTTCTACAGAAATACCACTGAACACAGGCAGACAGCCGCGGTTAAATGGATTGAAACCTCCCTGATAACCTTCTACAAAATTTCTGACCGTCTTTTTCAGCTCAGCCCCACTCATCTTCCGTTTGTAAGCTGAAAGATCATTTGGCATGATCATATTGCCAACCATTTTTTTCGTATATCCTGCCTTCCGCACGTTTCCGGTAAAGCTGTTTCCTGTTGCAATCAGCACATCCGTCCCATAAATACCGCGCAAAGTGTTTGCCATAACAGAATAGGCTTCATTGCCCGCTGGTATGGAAACGATTGGAATAAGTTTTCTTTGAATCGAGCACGATCTTCTCAGAATCAGATTTCTTCTTCAGAAGCTTTGTATTAAATGACTGGTAAGCCTGTTTGGCATCGTATTTTCCTGAAATCATCTTAGAGACTACATCTTGGGATACGTTGAAAAAGTCATTGGATGCGATTCGAATATACATATGATTTTCTTCGATCACAGGTCTGACATCTTTGAGATATTCTGTGAGATGTGTATCTACATCCTGACTATAGCTTAATATATCCTGACCATCATAAACGATCCGATTCTGTGCATCCTCTGACAGCATTACATTCAACACTTTCATTGCTTTCTGCCGGCGTGTTTCATCCTTTGTCAGGTTACGGTTCAGCGCCACCTGAAAATATGGTGTCGTCATCAGCCATTTTTCGCCGTTTTGTTGAAAGAATGGAAGAAATGTTGTATCAATGCCTTGATCCTGAAATATTTTTACACCAGAAGAACTGCCAAATACATAGCAAGCTTACCACTTTTATACATCTCCATCACATTATCATAATCCATATTCAGATCATCTTTGTTCAACCCTGTATCCTGAATGAATTGCTCCATACGTTCAAAAGCCTCCGGCCAGACGGTACTGTCCAAACCCTCTCTTTGCTGTTATCCGGATCACTATAGACAGTACGCCATTTACGTCCAGCCGCTGTAGAAAGCTCTGCCGCAGACAGTCCCTGCAAGGTTTCCATACAGGTATAATCATAAAATAATCTGCCGTAAATCCACGATCCCCACTTTTTTCAAATGCCTGACAGGCAGAAACAAAACTTTCGTAATCTGTTGGCAGCGGAATATGATACTTTTTCAAACAGATCTTTGTTCACTACAAAGCCATGTACATCCGCACACACCGGAAGCCAGTTTACACTGCCATCCTGATTCATAAAATTGTGGATGTATGTATTATAGACAGCACCGGCCTCATTGGTGGTGGAAAGATCCATCAGACTGTCCTTTCAGCGGACTGGCATCATGCAGAGAAAACCGGCAGCAGGTTATAATATCCGGCAATCCACCGTTTTCATTCAGAAATCTGTAAAAATCCAGATCGTTATTGCCCACTACAAATTCAATATTGATGTCCGGAAGCTGCTCCTGAATGTATGGTGCATATGTTTCATACAGCTTTGTGGACCACAAATACACGGTGATCGTTTCCGCATCTTCTTTTTCCGCGCTCTTCCCACGGCAGCCTGACAAAAGATGACAGGACTGCAGCCATCACCCAAAAATACAGCTAAAAACTCTATTCCACTTTTTCCTTTTTTTTCATTACAGCTCCCCATGAAAATCATTTCCAACTAATTTGCACTGATCACACTTTACCAGCAATTTTACATCAATCGGTTTGGCAATGTGTTCATCCATTCCGCTTTCTTTGCTCTGAGCCTGTCCTCCTGTAAACGCGTTTGCCGTCATTGCGATGATCGGAACCACCTTTGCGTCCTCTCTGTCCAGAGAACGGATCCTTTCTGCCGCTTCATAACCATTCATGACCGGCATCATGATATCCATCAGAATGACATCAAATTCGTGCGGCCTGCTGTTTTCGAATATCTCAGCCGCCTGCTGGCCATTCCATGCTTTACACACACAGGCCCCTTCATTCTGAAGCATAAATTCCGCAATTTCCATGTTCAGCGCATTGTCTTCTGCCAGAAGGATCTTCAGACCTTTGATGGATCTTTCTGTTGCAGCCTTCTGTTCTTCACGCTTTTCAGTATCCGGATCTGTTTGAAATGGGATACGTAACACAAAGGTCGTTTGCCTTTTCCCAGCTCACTTTCAAACGTAATCGTTCCGCCCATTTTTTCGATCAGCTTTTTGTGATGGACATTCCAAGTCCGGTTCCGGAAAATTTTGTCCGGCTTCCGGCATGCTCCTGCGCAAACGGTTCAAAAAGACGTTTCTGAAAAGTCCTTCTGTCATACCGATCCCTGTATCCCGGAAGACAAATTCCATGGTCACCATTCCTGTCTGTTCTGATGCGATTTCCATGCAGCTGATATAGATACATCCGCTTTCTCTGTTATATTTCACCGCATTTGTCAGATATTCATCAGATCCTTTCACATATCCCGGACTTCCCGATGAGATTCCAGTGTATCACTTCTTTTTCTCCCACACGATCCGGATATTCCGTTTTGCGGCTATCTGTTCGATCACAACCAGGAGTTCGTCAAAAATACTGTCCAGCTGAAATGGGTTTCTTCCAGAACCACTTCATCCGATTCCAGCTTGCTCATATCCAGGACTTCGTTTACCAGTTCCAGCAACAGATTTGATGCCTCTTTGATCTTTGTACGGCATTCCCTCTGCTTGTCCATATCGTCTGCATAATGATCTGCCACATCGAGCATGCCGCAGATTCCGTTGATCGGTGTCCGGATATCATGGCTCATCCTCTGGAGAAACTCGGTTTTTGCCTCGTTGGCTGCATCTGCCATTTTTGCTGCCCTTCAAAAGTTCTGCTTTATATTTTTCTTCCTTTTCCTGCTCCTTTTCTGGTGTGCCTGATTGGTTCTGTATATCCAGAACCAAAAGACACTGAATATCAGAAAATAAAAGGAAAACAACCGCTGTTACACTGAGCGGCAGGTCATGGAAGATCTCTGCATCCGGAAGATACGCATAGATATAATAATCCCTCTGCTTTAACATAATTCCATAACCGCCGGATCCCTCATTCTTCAGATGAAAAATATGCCGGCTGTCTGTATGCTTCTTTATTTTCTGAACAATCTCATTGTCGGCGGTATTCTGTCCCAACAACCTCTCATCGTTGCTGGCAACAACTATCCCCTCGTCCGCCACAATGATCGTACCCGTCCTTCCGGGTACTATAGCCATTTAAAAGGCTCTGTATCGTCAGCGTATAGTTTCTGACAAATTCCGGAGACGTATAATAGTAAATCGCAACGATGCCCGGTGCATCTTTTCTGGCACAGGCTGCAAGGTCGATACGTGACCCATCTGCCCTGATTAATCCGTTCCGCGTAAGTTCTCTCTTCATATCCCAGAAATCCATGATGTTATCTCTCCGCAGATAATCAATGATCTCATCCGTCAAACCTTCATCCGTGCTGTATGCAGTAACAATCCTCCCCTCTGCATCCAGCACAAGAATACCGTCTACCCACAGGGTGTGCAGATTCCCTTTCAGGAACTCCCGGCTTAACTGTCCGCCGTTTTCTGTTTTTATATTGATATTTGTGCTTATCTGTCTCGTATTTTCAATCGCACGGAGGAGACTTTTTTTTGTTCCGCAGATTCATTATAACGGATATAGGTTGCGCACTGAACCTTGACATAGTTTACCATTTCCACCATTCTTTTTCTGTCTTCTTTTTTTCCGCACGGAAAAAATAAAAATATGAAACCTGCAAACACACAGACCCCAAGCAGACACCAGCCAGCCAGAAGCGTTTTTCTTTTCCTTCCTTAATATCCAAAACCATCTACCTCAGATACTTCTCAGGATTATCCAGATATTTTCCCAATGATCTTCAGGGATGTACCGTCCTGCCGCATTTCTTCCAGTGTCTGATCCATCTGTTCACAAATTCCTCTGTCATCATTTTTTGCAAAAGCAACCTCCTATCCCGGCAAGCATCAGCGGCTCCTCCAGAATACGGAAGCTTGTATCATAATCCTTCATATACTGGACGATGGATTCCTCATGTGCGGCAACTGCATCCACATAACCTTTTCCCCAGAAATGTATAGATCAGTTCCCTGTGTCCGAGACTGATCAGATTTTCCAGTTTGGGGATCCGTTCATCCGTCCGGTTCAAAAAAATGCCTTCCGGTTTGGTTGTAGACTGGACGGCAAGATTTTTCCCGCAAGGTCACTGAGTTTATAAATATCACTGTTCTCATTTACGGCAACCACCTGACGGCTTGCTATGTACGGACCTGCCCAGCGATAATCGTCAAGACGTCCTTCC
>VOFC01000706.1_pt1 | contig 34698 bp, 65 predicted proteins | sample 5384161 | NCBI WGS metagenome assembly VOFC01 (sample SAMN12384722, study PRJNA508395) | human gut metagenome | isolation source: healthy gut B | host: Homo sapiens | reverse complement strand
CTGCGGGATCCGTCAGAAGCTCCGGGTCGCCGGCTGTGATCAGGATGGTGTTTTCATAGTGGGCGGCATATTTGCCATCGGCGGTTTTCACCGTCCAGCCATCGGGCATCTGCTTGATGGCGGCGGTGCCTGCGTTGACCATGGGTTCTACGGCAATGGTCATGCCCCGCAGAAGGCGGGGGCCGTGACCGGGCTTGCCGTAATTGGGCACCTCAGGCGCTTCGTGCATATTCCGGCCAATACCGTGGCCCACATATTCGCGCACCACGGAATAGCCGTTTGCCTCCACAAAGGTCTGCACTGCGTGGGATATATCCGACAGGCGGTAGCCCTCCCGGGCGAACTTCAGGCCCTCAAAGAAGGAATCCTGGGTCACGCGGATGAGCCGCAGGGCTTCGTCGGACACCTGGCCGCAGGGGTAGGTGCCGGCGCAATCGCCATGGTAGCCGCCGATGTAGCACCCACATCCACGCTGACGATGTCACCCTCGCGCAGCACCCGTTTGCCGGGGATACCGTGGATGATCTCATCGTTGACGCTGATGCATACACTGGCCGGATAACCGTTGTAGTGCAGGAAGGAGGGATAGCCCCTGCTCCCGAATAAAGTGGAACACTGCCTTGTCAATTTGTTGGGTTGTTACGCCGGGCTTTTACCATTTCCCGGGCCAGGGCCCGGGCAGCCGCGGTAATTTTTCCCCGCCAGGCGCATCGCTTCGATCTCGTGAGCTGACTTTAGGGTGATCATAGCTTATCTCCCCAGTGCTTCCAAGATCGCCTGTGTCGTCCCGTCCACGGTGGACTGGTCCTCCACAGTTTTCAGAATCCCCCGGGCCTCGTAGAAACCCCTTGAGCGGTTCTGTTTCTTTATGATAAACCGCCAGACGGTCACGGACCGTCTCGGGGTTATCATCCTTACGCTGCACGAGCTTGCCGCCGCACACATCGCACACACCCTTTTTTGGGGGGGATGTTCACAATGTGATAGCTGGCGCCGCAGTTCTCGCAGACCCGTCTGCCGCCCATGCGGGCGACGATCTTTTCATCGGGGATTTCGATGGCGACCACAGCGTCGAAGCTGATACCGGCCTGCTCCATGGCCTCGGCCTGGGCGATGGTGCGGGGCACGCCGTCCAGAATATAGCCATTGGCGCAATCGGCCTCCTGCAGGCGCTCATTGATGATGCCGATGATAACCTCATCCGGCACCAGCTTGCCTGCGTCCATGTACTCCTTGGCCTTCAGGCCGGTGGGAGTGCCGTTTTTCACGGCTGCACGCAGAATATTACCCGTGGAGATGGTGGGGACATTCAGCTTGACCTTGAGAATGTCAGCCTGGGTCCCCTTACCGGCACCCGGGGCACCTAAAAGGATCAGTTTCATAAAAACACCTCTTATTCCAGGAAGCCCCTATACTGACGCATCAGCATCTGGGATTCCAGCGCCTGCACGGTCTCCAGCGCAACACCGACAACGATGATGACGGAGGTACCGCCGATGGACAGGGAAGCATTATTGACGACCTTGCCGATGATGAGGGGCAGGATGGCCACAATGCCCAGATAGATGGCGCCAAACAGCGTGACCTTATTGAGGACCTTCTGATGAAGTCCGCGGTGGGCTTACCGGGGGCGGAAGCCGGGGATAAAGCCACCGTTCTTCTTCAGGTTGTTGGAGATCTCAATGGGGTTGAACTGAATGGTGGAATAGAAATAGCTGAAAGCCGATGATCATCAGGAAATAGAAGATCATATACAGCACCGACTTGGTGTCGATGGCGTTCAGGAAGCCGTACCAAAAGGTACCCTTCTCAGGCTGCTTGCAGAAAGCGGCGATGGTGGAGGGGATCATGGCGATGGACTGGGCAAAGATGATGGGCAGAACGCCGGACATATTCACCTTCATGGGGAGGGTGGATGCCTGACCGCCGTACATCTTGCGGCCCACCTGACGCTTGGCATACTGCACCGGGATGCGGCGCTCGGCGCCGTTGACCCAAGTGATAAGCACCACCAGAGCCAGGATGCCGATGACTACCAGCACGGCGGCCCACCAGGCCAGGGTGCCTGCCTGCAGGCCGGAGACCATGGAGGAAACCATGGACGGCACACGGGACAGGATGCCCGCGAACAGGATAATGGAGATGCCGTTGCCGATACCGAACTCGGTGATCTGCTCGCCCATCCACATAACGAAGGAGGAGCCGGCAATGAAGGAGGCGATGATGACTAGGGCAGCCCAGACACCGGTGTTGGTGAGGATGCCGTAGTTCTTCATCAGCATGTAGTAGCCCCAGCCCTGCAGGATGGCGATGGCCACGGTGGCATAGCGGATGATGGACTGGATTTTCTTCTTGCCTTCCTCGCCGCCCTCTCTTGCCAGCCGCTCCAGGGCGGGATGGCAATGGTCAGCAGCTGGATGATGATGGGGCTATTGATATAGGGCTGCACGCCCAGTGCGAAGACAGTCGCCTCGGCAAAGGCACCGCCGGACATGACATTATACAGGCCCAGAACGGTAGTGCTCAGCTGATTGATATAGTCAGCCAGCAGAGCCGTGTCCACATAGGGGACAGGGGATAGCGTTGCCGATGCGGAAGATCAGAAGGATCAGTGCGGTGAAGATGATTTTCTTGCGCAGTTCGGGGATACCCCAGGCTTTGCGAATCGTCTGAATCACCTTAGATCACCTCTGCCTTTCCTCCTGCTGCTTCGATCGCGTCCTTAGCAGCCTGAGAGAAAGCAGCGGCCTGCACGGTCACCTTCTTGGCAACAGAGCCGTTACCGAGAACTTTGAAGCCATACTCACACTTGCTCAGGATGCCCTTGGCCAGCAGAGCTTCTGCGTTCACAGTCTCGCCGTCCTCGAACTTGTTCAGAGCGGACAGGTTGATGATCTCCAGGGGCTTGGCAAAAATGTTGTTGAAACCGCGCTTGGGGATGCGACGGGCCAGAGGCATCTGGCCGCCCTCAAAGCCAATGCGGGTGCCGCCGCCGGAGCGGGCCTTCTGGCCCTTGTGACCACGGCCGGCAGTCTTGCCGTTGCCGGAGCCGGCGCCGCGGCCCTTGCGGTAGGCTTCCTTGGTGGAGCCAACTGCGGGAGACAGTTCATTCAGTTTCATTCTCTCGCACCTCCTTATTCTACTTCGGTGACCTGGAGCAGATAGCCGATCTTGGCGATCTTACCCTTGGTCTGTGCATTGTCGGGCTGGATGGTGCTGTCGCCGATCTTGCGAAGGCCCATGGAATGAGCGGTTGCAATGTGCTTTTCCAGGCGGCCGTTAAGGCTCTTGACGAGCTTGATATTCAGATTAGCCATAATTCAAACTCCTCCTTAGCCCACGATCTCGTCCACGCTCTTGCCGCGGGTTCTGGCAACTTCCTCGGGAGTGCGCAGAGCCTTCAGGCCCTCGAAGGTGGCGGCGACAACATTGACTGCGGTATTGGAACGCAGGCACTTGGTACGAATATCCTTCACACCGGCTACTTCCATAATGATACGCACGGGACCGCCGGCGATAACGCCGGTACCGGGTGCGGCGGGCTTCATCAGCACGCGGCCTGCGCCTGCCTCACCGATGACCTCGTGAGGAATGGTGCTGCCGGACAGAGAAACCTGGATCATGTTCTTCTTAGCATCCTCAATGCCCTTGCGGATGGCCTCGGGAACCTCGGCGGCCTTGCCAAGGCCGAAACCGACCTTGCCCTTGCCGTCGCCGACGACCATCAGAGCGGAGAACTTCATGACGCGGCCGCCCTTGACCGTCTTGGATACACGGTTGGTAGCAACTACTTTTTCGATATACTCGCTGGGTTCTCTTTCAAATCTTGCCATTGTCAGTGTTCCTCCTCTCTTAGAATTCCAGGCCGCCCTCGCGGGCACCTTCGGCCAGCTCGGCCACGCGGCCGTGATACACATAACCGCCACGGTCGAACACGACAGTATCGATACCCTTGGCCTTGCAGCGCTCGGCAACCAGCTTGCCCACAGCACGGGCTGCGGTCTTATTGCCGCCTTTGCCTTCGATGGCCTTATCCAGAGAGGACGCAGAGACCAGGGTGTTCCCGGCCACATCGTCGATCACCTGGGCATAGATGTTCTTTTCACTGCGGAAAACATTCAGACGGGGTCCTCGGCGGTGCCGAAAACCTTAGCGCGCACTCTCTTATGGCGCTTGAGACGCTGAGCGTTGGTATTGGGTCTTTTAATCATATCGGCACACCTCCTTACTTCTTAGCGCCGGTCTTACCGACCTTGCGGCGGATGACTTCATCGACATACTTGATGCCCTTGCCCTTATAAGGCTCGGGAGGACGCTTCTCGCGGACTTCGGCAGCGAACTGACCGACCTTCTGCTTATCGGCGCCGTGGATGACAACCTTGTTCTGTGCGGGGACCTCGATGGTAATGCCATCGATCTCGGCACGATGACCTGATGGGAATAGCCCAGGTTCATCACCAGCTCGTTGCCCTTCTTCTCGGCGCGGTAACCGACGCCGTTGATCTCCAGCTCCTTCTTGAAGCCTTCGCTGACGCCAACGACCATGTTGTGCAGCAGAGCGCGGGTCATGCCGTGCAGAGCGCAGTGGGCCTTGTCGTCGGAGGGACGCTTAACATGGATGATGTTACCTTCCTGCTCCAGGATCATCTCGGGGTGCAGAGTCTGCACCAGGGTGCCCTTTGGGGCCCTTGACGGTGACAACATTACCCGCAGCAATGGAGACTTCCACACCGGCGGGGACGGTAATGGGCATTCTACCAATTCTCGACATTGTTCAAATACCTCCTTACCAAACGAATGCCAGGACTTCGCCGCCGACATGGGCCGCACGAGCAGCCTTATCGGTCATGACGCCCTTGGAAGTGGATACGATCGCAATACCAAGACCACGCAGCACGCGGGGCAGCTCGTCGGCGCCCACATAGACGCGCAGGCCGGGCTTGGACACGCGGCGCAGGCCGGAGATGACCTTCTCCTTGCCGGCGTTGTACTTCAGGGTAATACGAATGGTGCCCTGAGTACCGTCGTCAACGATCTGGAAGGACTTGATGTAGCCCTCGTCCAGCAGGATCTGAGCGATGCTCTTCTTCATGTTGGAAGCGGGGACATCCACGGTCTCATGCTTGGCATTGTTGGCGTTGCGGATACGGGTGAGCATATCGGCAACAGGATCAGTGATGTGCATAGTTGATTATCCTCCTAATTTAGAGTTACAGGAAATCTTCCTGTTGAGGCAGCGAGGTATCACTGCTAATTTGGAGCACCGAAAGCCGATGTTTAATTAACAGTGACCTTTCGCCATCCTATATTGCCAGAGCGTCACCTTGGACGTGACGTTTTGCGGAGAGAAACTCTCACGCGGGATACTATTTACAGAGACAGATCGGTGTTGGATTTTTTCGCCAGACGAGGCGGCAAGGTGAAGTCGTACTTTGTGTACGCCAGAGCCGCGCCAACGAAGTATGACGAAAAATTTTTCTCAGACGAGGCAGCGCGGCGCCGCTGTACTTTGTGTACAGCAAACCAAGCCAACGAAGTATGAGGGCAAAAGATTACCAGGAAGCCTTGCGGACGCCGGGGATCTCGCCCTTATAAGCCAGAGTGCGGAAGCAGACACGGCAAACGCCGTAGTCACGCAGATAGGCGTGAGGGCGGCCGCACAGCTTGCAGCGGTTGTACTTACGGGTGGAGAACTTAGCGGGAGCCTGCTGCTTCAGGATCATAGACTTCTTTGCCATGGTGTTTCTCCTCCTAATCAGCGTTCAAAGGGAGCGCCGACCAGGGTCAGCAGCTCGCGGGCTTCTTCATCGCTCTGAGCGGTGGTGCAGATCACGATGTCCATACCACGGATCTTGTCGATCTTATCGTACTCGATCTCGGGAAGATCAGCTGCTCCTTAACGCCCAGGGCATAGTTGCCGCGGCCGTCGAAGGCGTTGGCGCTGATACCACGGAAGTCGCGGACACGAGGCAGGGCCACGTTGAACAGACGGTCCAGGAACTCCCACATCTTGTCGCCGCGCAGGGTCACCTTGGCGCCAACGGGCATGCCCTCACGCAGCTTGAAGTTAGCCACGGACTTCTTGGCGATGGTGATGATGGCCTTCTGGCCGGTGATCTGGCCCAGCTGGCTGACGACAGCTTCCAGGACCTTGGGGTTCTCGCGGGCTTCGCCGCAGCCGACGTTCAGGACCACCTTCTCGATCTTGGGGATCTGCATGGTGCTCTTGTAGCCGAACTTCTTGAAGAGAGCGGGAGCCACTTCTTCGGTATACTTTACTTTCAGACGTGCCATTTTTACCTCTCTCCTTTCTCACAGCTCAGCGCCGCACTTCTTGCAGATGCGGGCCTTCTTGCCATCGGACCTTGTAGGCCACGCGGGTGCCCTTGTCGCACTTGGGGCAGACAACCTGCACCTTGCTGGCATAGATAGCAGCCTCACGCTTGACGATGCCGCCCTCCTCGCCCTGCTTGCGGGGCTTGATGTGGCAGGTGACCATGTTGATGCCCTCCACCACGACCTTGGCTTCGCTGGGCACGGTGCCCAGGACCTTGCCCTGTCTTGCCCCTGTCCTTGCCGGACAGAACAACGACCGTGTCGTTCTTCTTGATTTTCAGACTATTCATTCTTCGGCCCCTCCTTAAACTACTTCGGGAGCCAGGGACAGGATCTTCATATAGTCCTTGTCACGCAGCTCGGGCAACAAACCCAAAGATACGGGTACCTCTGGTGTTCTTGTCGTCCTTGATGAGGACGGCGGCGTTTTCATCAAAACGGACATAGGTGCCGTCGGCACGGCGAACGCCCTTGGCGCTGCGAACGATGACAGCCTTGACCACCTCGCCCTTCTTCACCTGACCGCCGGGAGCGGACTTACGGACAGAGGCAACGATGACATCACCGATGTTGCCGTACTTGCGCTTGGAGCCGCCCAGCACGCGAATGCACTTGATCTCCTTGGCGCCGGTATTATCGGCAACCTTCAGATAAGACTCTTGCTGAATCATACTCGGCTACCTCCTTACTTCGCCTTCTCGATGATCTCGACCACGCGCCATCTCTTGTCCTTGGACAGGGGGCGGGTCTCCATGACCTTGACCTTATCGCCGACGCCGCAGGCGTTCTCCTCGTCGTGGGCCTTCAGCTTATAGGTGCGGCCGACGATCTTCTTATACAGAGGATGAGCGACACGGTCCTCAATGGCGACCACGACGGTCTTATCCATCTTGTCGGAAACAACCTTGCCAACTCTGACCTTGCGGGAGGAAATTCTCTTCTCTTCCATGTTACTTCTCCTCCTTTTCACGGATAACGGTCTTGACGCGGGCAATATCACGCTTGGTTTCAGCAATCTTCTGCGGGTTATCCAGCTGATTGGTGGCGTGCTGCATACGCAGGTAAAACAGATCTTTCTTCAGGGAGTCGAGCTTTTCATTGAGCTGCTCAACGCTCATTGCACGTACTTCAGTTGCCTTCATCTCATTCACCTACTTCCTGGGCTGCGACGTCCTCGCGCTTGACGATCTTGGTCTTGATGGGCAGCTTGTGGCTGGCCAGACGCAGAGCCTCACGAGCGACATCTTCGGAAACGCCGGCGATCTCAAACATGACGCGGCCGGGCTTAACAACGGCTACCCAATACTCGGGAGGAACCCTTACCGGAACCCATACGGGTCTCAGCGGGCTTCTCGGTAACGGGCTTGTCGGGGAAGATCTTGATCCACACCTGGCCGCCACGCTTGGTATAACGGGTCATGGCGATACGGGCGGCTTCGATCTGATTGCTGGTGATCCATGCGGGTTCCAGCGCAACGAGGCCAAACTCACCGTAGGTGACCTTGTTGCCTCTGGTGGCCTTGCCGGTGCGGCGGCCACGGTGTACTCTGCGGTACTTAACTCTCTTGGGCAGAAGCATTACTGAGCGCCTCCTTCTTTCTTTTTTTCTGTGGGTTTGCGGAAACCACCCTGGGGGCGGCTGCCGTTGCGGTCGCGATTGAAGCCGCCGCTCTGGCCATCACGACGGAAGCCACCACGACGGTCGCCATCACGGCGGCCACGGCGCTCACGGCGCTCCTGGTAGGGCTTGCTGGTGTCCAGGGTACGGGGAGTGGTGCGCAGAGCCTGGCTCAGCACCTCGCCCTTGTAGATCCACACCTTCACGCCGATGCGGCCGAAGGTGGTGGCAGCCTCAGCGAAGCCGTAATCAATATCGGCACGCAGGGTCTGCAGGGGAATGGTGCCCTCGTGATAGTGCTCGCTGCCGGCGATTTCACGACCGCCCAGACGGCCGGAGCAGTTGCACTTGATGCCCTTGGCGCCGGCACGCATGGCGCGGCCCATGGCATTCTTCATGGCACGGCGGTGGGAGATACGCTTCTCAAGCTGGGCGGCGATATTCTCGGCCACCAGCTGCGCGTCCATATCGGGGTTGCGGACCTCAACGATGTTCAGCTTCACGGTCTTGCCGATGAGCTTCTCAACGCTCTTGCGGTACTCCTCTACCTGGGTGCCGCCCTTGCCGATGACCACACCGGGACGGGCCACATGCAGGTAAATGGTAACGACCTCGCTGCTGCGCTCGATCTCGATCTTGGAGACACCGGCCGCATACAGGAGCTTCTTCAGGTACACGCGGATCTTGTGATCCTCGACCAGAAGATCGCCGACCTTCTCATTGCTGGCATACCAACGGGAATCCCAGTCTTTGATGACGCCCACTCTGAAGCCGTGGGGATTAACTTTCTGTCCCATAAAACTGTCTCCCTCCTTACTCTTTCTCAGCGACGGCCAGCGTCACATGAGAGGTTCTCTTGTTGATGCGGTAGGCACGACCCTGCGCACGGGGCATCATCCGCTTCAGGATGGGGCCGGGAGTGGCGAAAACCTGGGTGACCACCAGCTTCTCGGGATCCATGCTGAAGTTGTTCTCAGCGTTGGCGCAGGCGCTCTTGAGCAGCTTCACCAGGGGCTCGGAGGCAGCCTTGGGGGTCTGCATCAGAATCGCCATGGCCGTCTCGACATCCTTGCCGCGGATCAGATCGCAGACGATCTGGACCTTGCGGGGAGAGATGCGGACATATCTCAAATAAGCTTTAGCTTCCATTGTATTCTGCATCCTCCTTCTTACTTAGACTTCGCGTGACCGCGGAACGTGCGGGTGGGAGCGAACTCGCCCAGCTTGTGACCCACCATATCCTCCTGGATATAGACGGGCACATGACGGCGGCCGTCGTGCACGGCAATGGTATGACCCACGAACGCAGGGAAGATGGTGGAGCTGCGGCTCCAGGTCTTCAGCACGTTCTTCTCACCCTTTGCATTCATCTCTTCAACCCGCTTGAGAAGCTCCGGGGGGCAACATACGGGCCTTTTTAATAGATCTGCTCATATTCTCTTGCCTCCCTTTACTTCACATTACGACGCTTGACAATGAACTTGTCGGTGGGGTTCTTCTTCTTGCGGGTCTTGTAACCCATAGCAGGCTTGCCCCAGGGGGTAACAGGGCCGGGACGGCCAACGGGGGACTTACCTTCACCACCGCCGTGGGGGTGGTCGCAGGGGTTCATAACAGAACCGCGAACGGTGGGACGCCAACCCATGTGGCGCTTGCGGCCAGCCTTTTACCGATCTGCACGTTCTCATGCTCCAGGTTGCCCACCTGACCGATGCAGGCGGTGCAGTTGGTGCGGATGATGCGCACCTCGCCGGAGGGCATACGGATCTGGGCGTTGTCGCCCTCCTTAGCCATCAGCTGGGCATAGGCACCGGCGGAGCGAACCAGCTGGGCGCCGCGGCCGGGATGCATCTCGATGTTGTGGATCACGGTACCAACGGGAATGTTGGCGATGGGCAGGCAGTTGCCGGGCTTGATGTCGGCAGCGGCGGAGGAGAGGACCTTGTCCCCGGCCTTCAGGCCCACGGGAGCGATGATGTAACGCTTCTCGCCATCCTCATACTGCACCAGAGCGATGTTGGCGCTGCGGTTGGGATCGTACTCCAGCTGCAGGACAGTGGCTTCCATGTCCATCTTGTCGCGCTTGAAGTCGATGATACGATACTTGCGCTTCTCGCCGCCGCCGCGATGACGGACGGTGATGCGGCCATAGCTGTTGCGACCAGCATTCTTCTTCAGAACCTCAGTCAGGCTTGCCTCGGGCTTGGCGTGCTTGTTGATGCCGTCAAAGCCGTTGACAGTCATGTGTCTGCGGGAGGGTGTGGTCGGCTTAAAGGTTTTAATAGACATTCTTTACACTCCTTCCGTTATCAGACCATGCCTTCGAAGAACTCGATGGTCTTGGAATCCTGGGTCAGCTGGACATAGGCTTTCTTCCAGCTCTTGCGGGTGCCGGGACGGCCGGCGCCCAGGCGCTTAGCCTTGCCATCATAGTTGATGGTGTTGACCTTAGCCACCTTCACGCCGAAGATCTGCTCCACGGCGTTCTTGATCTCGATCTTGCCGGCGGTGGGAGCTACCTCGAAGACGTACTTCTTCTCGGCGGTAGCGGCCATGGAACGCTCGGTGATTATGGGACGAATAATGATGTCGTATACGTTAGCCATTATGCGAACACCTCCTCGATTACTGCGAGGGCTTCCTTGTCGATGACCAGGTACTTGGCCTTGAGAATGTCATAGACATTGATCAGGTTGGCCATTGCGGTCTCAACACCGGGGATGTTGCGGGCGGACTTAACGATGATCTCATCCTTGGCGGGAGTGATCACCAGAGCCTTGCCCTCTGCCTTGACGGCGCCCAGGAAGGTGCGGAAGTCCTTGGTCTTGATAGCGTCCATCTTGATGGAATCCACCACGATGATCTCGCCTGCGGCTGCCTTGGCGGACAGAGCAGACTTCATAGCCAATCTCTTGACCTTCTTATTCAGGACATAAGAATAGCTGCGGGGCTTGGGGGCAAACACGATGCCGCCGTGGGTCCACTGGGGAGCACGGGTGCTGCCCTGGCGGGCGTGACCGGTGCCCTTCTGACGCCAGGGCTTCTTGCCGCCGCCGGAAACTTCAGCACGGGTCAGAGCGCTCTGAGTGCCCTGTCTGCAGTTGGCCAGGTGATTCTTCACCACTTCGTGAACGACGCCCTGATTGGGCTCGATGCCGAAGATGCTGTCGCACAGTTCAACAGTGCCGACTTCTGCGCCGGCCATGTTCAAAACTTTGATAGTAGGCATTGTTCAAGCACTCCTTTCCTTACTTATTACGCGCAGAGGCCTTCTGGGGATTGCGGCCGGAAGCCTTCTGCGGGTTGTTGCTGATGCCGGACTCGACATTCTTGACGCGGTGGACCTTGACGGTGGTCTTGATGAGGACCAGGCCGCCCTTGGGGCCGGGCACTGCGCCGCGAACGGCGATGAGGTTCAGATCAGCGTCCACCTTCACCACATCCAGATTCTGGATGGTGACGGTATCGCAGCCCATCTGACCGGCGCCGATGTGGCCCTTGAAGATGCGGCTGGGATCGGTGGTGGAGCCCATAGAGCCGGCATGACGATGGACGGGGCCGCCGCCGTGGCTCATGGGGGTGCGCTGTGCGCCGTGGCGCTTGATGGGGCCCTGGTAGCCGTGGCCCTTGCTGGTGCCGGTGACGTCAACGAAGTCACCCTCTGCAAAGGTATCAGCCTTGATGATGTCGCCGATATTCAGCTCGGAGGCGTTCTCCAGGTTGAACTCGCGCAGGTACTTCTTGGGGGCCACGCCAGCCTTGTTCAGGTGGCCCATCTCGGGCTTGGTCAGCTTGCGCTCGGGGACATCCTCGTAGCCCAGCTGGACAGCCTCATAGCCTTCCTTCTCGGAAGTCTTCTTCTGAGCGACCACGCAGGGGCCCGCCTCGATGACCGTGACGGGGATCACATGGCCGTTCTCGTCAAAAATCTGAGACATGCCCACTTTTTTGCCGATGATTGCTTTCATGTATGATCCTCCTTAAAGGTTATTGGTCGGCATAGTTCAGCCTGCATTGGGTACAGGCCGCTTGCTCTGCCGACTTAACCCCGTCCGCCTCACGCAAGTCGGCGGACGATGGTCTTGCAAGCAATGTTGATAGGGTTGCGCCCTCCGGCGCAGGGACGGGGTTGAGATGGGCTATATTATATAATGTATAATTACAGCTTGATCTCGATTTCCACACCGGCCGGCAGGTCCAGAGACATCAGGGCCTCCACGGTCTTGGGGTTGGAGTTGGTGATGTCGATCAGTCTCTTGTGGGTGCGGCGCTCGAACTGCTCACGGCTGTCCTTGTACTTGTGGGTAGCGCGCAGGATGGTCACGATTTCTTTCTTGGTGGGCAGAGGGATGGGCCCGGACACAGTAGCGCCGGTGCGCTTGGCCGTCTCGACGATCTTCTCTGCGGACTGGTCGATGACCTGATGGTCATAGGCCTTCAGACGAATGCGGATCATTTCTTTTGCCATTTGGTTTGTTCCTCCATAAAATTCGTACGGTTTTTGTTCTGCGAGGACCGCTTCCCGTACGGCGAGAAGAATTTCTATACGCTCATCCGTGCGTATCATTCCAGCTCATAAGAAACACCGGCGCAAACTCCGGCCGGTGTCACTCTGGCACAGCGATCTACGCTGGCGTAGAGGTTCTTCTCAGCCGCCCGATTCTCGGACATACTCCCCGAAAGTTACCTCCTTGCGGAGCAATCTCCCGGTTCATCGCATTTGTAAACGCTCCCGGGTGTGCAGCACCCATGGCACGCGTACCTGATTATGATATAGGAAAATCCCCTTTTGTCAAGGGATTTTCTCTTATTTTTATAAAAATCTGAAATATTTTTGTGGGGTGTGCCGAAATTTTTAACGAGGGCGCTTCAGCCCCTCCGGCAGGTCCAAAATGTAGTCCGCGCTGGCTCCATACAGCAGGCACAGCGCCCGCAAATGCCGCAGCGGCAGCTCGTTTACGCCCTTTTTCATACCGGGCATACACCTGCTGGGTAGTCCCCAGCGCCGCCGCCACCTGCGCCTGGGTCATGTCGTGATCCTCCCGCAGCGACCGCAAAATTTCTGTGTAGGCAGCCATAGCGCAGTTCCTCCTTCAGCATCTCCTTCACCGTCATACACCGGGCAGAGCCATTTGATGCGCAAAGGAGATCAATGTCCGTCCACCAATTACTCGCCAACCTAAGTCACTTTAAGGGCGGGCGGGCATCCTCTCCACGGCAAGCTGATCTGTAAAAGAAAAGGTTGGCATCTTACAAAGATATTATATTCCAAACGGGCATAGGCCGCAAGCAAAACCGGCGCGGAAAATCCTCCGCGCCGGTCTTGCTTGTTGTTGAAATACAATGTCATTGCGAGCCAGTGCGCACACCGGTGCGGCAATCCGTTTCCCTCCGGAGAAAGAGCGGATGCCCACGGCCGCTTCGCCCCCTCGGAATGACAAAGCTGTACTTTTGGCAGCAGGCTGCAAGCCTTTTGGCAGAAAAAAATCGAAGATTTTTCGCCAGGTGTCTTAATACGCCACGCCCCAATAAATGTCCGTGGTGCATTCCTTGCCGCAGACAGGACATTTGCCCACGGTGCCGGACTGCTTGAGAGGCATGCAGCGGCTGGACACGCCGGCCTTTTCCTTCATGGCCAGCTCGCACTCCAGGCTGCCGCACCACTTGGTGCGGGCAAAGCCGCCCTTGCCCTGGGCCATCTCCTTCACTTCCTCCCACGTGGTGAAGTCGAAGGTGTTGTCCTCCAGATTCTTCTCCGCCATAGGCGTAGAGGTTGTCATGTATGTCCTTCAGCAGGGTCTGCGCGGCGCTCTCCAGGTCGGACAGGGGCACGAAGGTCTTTTCGCCGGTATCACGCCGGGCCATGCAGCACTGCTGCTTCTCCATGTCCTTGGGTCCGATCTCCACCCGCAGCGGCACGCCCTTCATCTCATACTGGGCGTACTTCCAGCCGGGGGACTGCTCGCTGTCGTCCATCTTCACCCGCAGACCCAGCTTCTCCAGCCGATCCCGCAGCTGGGCGGCGGCATCCAGCACGCCGGCCTTGTGCTGGGCGATGGGCAGCACGATGACCTGGATAGGTGCGATGGCCGGAGGCAGCACCAGGCCGTTGTTGTCCGAATGGGTCATGATGCAGGCACCGATGAGGCGGGTGGTGGAGCCCCAGGAGGTCTGGAAGGGGTACTGGAGCTTGTTGTCCCGGCCCGTGAAGGTCACGTCGTAGGCCCGGGAGAACTTGTCGCCAAAATAGTGGCTGGTGCCGGACTGGAGGGCCTTGCGGTCCTTCATCATGGCCTCGATGGTATAGGTGGCCTCGGCCCCGGCGAACTTTTCCTTATCGGTCTTGCGGCCCTTGACCACGGGCATAGCCAGGGCATCCCGGCAGAAATCGGCGTAGCAGTTCAGCTGCTGCTCAGTCTCGGCAATGGCCTCCTGAGCGGTCTCGTGGATGGTGTGGCCCTCCTGCCACCAGAACTCACGGGAGCGCAGGAAGGGCCGGGTGGTCTTTTCCCAGCGGATGACGGAGCACCACTGGTTGTAGAGCATGGGCAGCTCCCGGTAGCTCTGCAATACATTGTGCCAGTGGTCGCAGAACATGGTCTCCGAGGTGGGCCGGAAGGCCAGCCGCTCCTCCAGCTTCTCGCTGCCGCCCATGGTGACCCATGCCACCTCCGGGGCGAAGCCCTGCACCAGCTCCCCCTCCTTTTTCAGCAGGCTCTCGGGGATCAGAACGGGCATGGCCACGTTCACATGGCCGGTTTTCTTGAACATACCGTCCATAATGCGCTGGATATTCTCCCAGATGGCGTAGCCGTAGGGCCGCAGGATCATGAACCCCTTCACGGAGGCGTAGTCCACCAGCTCCGCCTTCAGGCAGATGTCGGTGTACCACTTGGCGAAGTCCACCATGGGGGTGATGGCTTCCACGTTTCTCTGATCTTTACCCATGATGTTTCTCCTAACTTTTTTCTTCAGAATGGTTTCCGAATTAAATTATCCTAAATTAGTCCCACGGTAAGGATGTCCCACGCCACGGGGCGGTTAAACAGCTCCCGCACCTGTTCAAATTCCTTGGTCTGGCCCAGAATCCACATGAGCTTGCACACAGCGGCCTCGGTGGTCATGTCAAAGGCCTCCAGCAGGTGCAGGGTGTTTTTCAGGTGGCCGCCCACATGGTACACCGTCAGGTCGCTGCCCTCGTTGGGCGCCTGGGTGGTCATCACTACGATCTTGCCCTCGCTCCACCGCCCGCTGCACCAGCGGATAAAAACTCCTCCCCGGGATACTCCGGCAAGCCGCCCACGCCGAAGCTCTCCACCACGATGCCGTCGTAGCGCTTCATCATGAACTCCACCAGCTCCCGCCTGGTGCCGGGGATCAGCTTCAGCAGGCCCCACATTTTTCGCACAGCTTGTCATAAAAAACAGGCCGAGGCAGGCTCTCGGTGCGGATATACTGGAGCAGGCGCTCGTCCTGCAGCACCGCCAGATCCGGGTAGTTCACGCTGGAAAAGGCCTGGAAGCTCTTGGAAAAGTCTTTCTCGCCCGGGTGCCCAGAATCACCTTTGCCGTTAAAGACGATCTGCACCCCGCCGCAGCCCCGGCAGGCATAGAGGAACGCATCCGTCAGGTTGCGCTTGGAATCTGTGCCGTCAAACCAGATGGGCTTCTGGGCCCCGGTGAGGACGATGGGCTTGGCACTGCCCTGGACCAGATAGCTCAGGGCCGCCGCCGTGTAGGCCATGGTATCGGTGCCGTGGCTGATGACAAAGACCGTCGTAGGCATCGTAGCTTTTGCGCAGGATCTCTACTATGCCCAGCCAGTTTTCAGGGGCGGATATTGGTGCTGTCCAGACTGTACAGCTGGAGACAGTCCACATGGCAGAGCCTGCCGATGTCGGGATTAAACTCCAGCAGCTGCTCCGTGTTCAGCTCCGGCGAGTTCGCGTCCGCAGACGCGAAAAATCAAAACCATTTTCCCCGCGACATGTGCGTGGGGAAAAATACCGCTCAGGCTGCCGGTGTGGAATTTTGCGCTCCGCGCAAAAATTATGCGCGCGGCAGACTTGGGGTTTGTTGGAAAATTCCGAAGGAATTTTCCAACAAGTTTAGTCTCTGTTATCCAGGGCCGCCAGGCCAAAGCGCGCCGCCCGGAGAACCTGCTTCTTGCCCTCCTCGTCGGCGGCAGCATACTGCTCCCTCAGATCCTGCAGAAACAGCCCACGGAGGGAATCCTCCCCCAGCGGGCCCACACGTCCTCCTCCGGGTATGTCTCGTCCGTCAAGGTGAGAGATGCGCACAGGCCGGCCAGCTCCCTCCAGCGCCGGGATGGAAAAATCCGCCCGCCGGGCCCCGGTAAGCAGCACCCGGCAGATGTCCTGGCCGCAGTCACCCTCCAGCGCCTCGCGGACAGCCTCCGCCGGGTTCCGGTCCGTGATGTCCGCGGTGACGCTCTGATAGCGCCGCCGGGCAAAGGGGATGAACTCCAGATCCGCCCCGCCGCCGTCACATCTCCGAACAGGAAGCCCTTGTCCCCGGTTTCGTCAAAGCCCCGGCCGGGCAGGCAGCCGGGATAGGCATAGGCCGTGGTCCCGGCCCGCTGCACGCCGCCATAGCGGTGGACATGGCCCAGGGCCAGGTAGGTCAGGTCCGTTTTCCCGATCTCCGCCGGGGAAATAGCCCGGTATTTGCTCTCGCCCCGGGTGCCCTCTCCATGCACCACGCCCAGGCGAACGGCTGCCTCACTGCCGGCAAAGGCCGCGCCTGCAAAGGGCTCCCACTCCTCAGCGGTGGTGAAGGCTATCCCGGTGACTGAGGCGTTCCACTCCGGCAGGAGAACGGTTTTGGGGCGTCCGGGAAGTGAAGATATGCACATTCTCCGGCCACTCTACAGCGCTGTAGCCGCTGCCGGGGGCGTAAAAATCATGGTTGCCGGGGAGCCAGGAAGATCCGGCCCCGGAAGCGCCCCAGGGTCAGGGCCAAAGTCCGGGCCGTTTGGCTATAGAGCCGATCGGAGTCAAACAGGTCTCCGGCCAAAAGCATCACATCGGCCTCATGGTCGTTGGCCCAATCCACCATACGGCGCAGGATATCCCGGCTCTCCTGGCGGCAGAGGGCCGCCTTCTCCTCCGGCAGACCCGCAAAAGCGCTGTCCAGATGCAGATCCGCCGCGTGCAGGAGCTTCATGCCTGGGGCTGGTCGTCCTGCCAGCCCTTGCATACGTCCACCCACTCCACAAAGTTCCCGCCGCAGCAGCGCTGCAGCTCGTCACAGGTGAGCTCGATGGCCGAGGCGGCGCTGCCCACAGCGGGAAACACCGTTTCAAACCGCTTCAGCGACACGTCCAGATAGGTCTTCACATCCGACGGCAGGGCAAAGGGGCACACGCCGCCCACCGCATGGCCGATGCGCTCCACCGCCTCCTCGTGAGTGAGCATCTTGGCCTTGGTGTGGAAAAAATGCTTATACTTGCTGTTATCCACCTTAGCATCCCCGGCGGCCACGATCAGGATGGGGGTCTCGTCCACTTTGAAGCTCAGGGTCTTGGCGATGCGGGCAGGTTCCACGCCCACGGCCACCGCCGCAAGCTCCACTGTGGCGCTGGATACGGTAAACTCCTGCATCCGGTCAGCCACGCCGTAACCCTTCAGATACTCCCTCACTTTTTCAACTGACATGATATTTTCTCCTCCTTATTGTATCTCTATACGCTCCACCCCGGCGCACAGGCCGGTGCTGCTATCCAATGTAAACAGGGCTCCCTGCAGCCTGCAGGGGCCGTCCGCCATCCGATATCGGCCCGGCAGCCTCCCAGGAAAAAACTCCACCGATTGCTCCGGCCGGACGCCCAGCACAGACTCCGCCGGCCCGGTCATACCCAGGTCGGTGATATAGCCCGTGCCCTTGGGACAGACGCGCTCATCGGCTGTGGGCACATGGGTGTGGGTGCCCCAGAGGGCGCTGACGCGGCCATCCAGATAGTACGACAGGGCCAGCTTCTCGCTGATCCTCGGACACCTGCTCGGGCTTGACCATGACGCGGACCTCGCGGCCGGCCTGGATGGCATAGCTCTTTTCAACGCCGGGATAGTCACTGGTAATTCCTCCAGCTTCTCCAGGCGCTTGATATAGTTCTCCAAATTCTCGCGCCGTGCGCCGGGCGGCGCAGACACGGCGTCCGCCGCCTGCACCAGGCAGGCAACCAGAGTCTTGCACTCCACATCGCCGTGGTGGGCCTGGATGGCGTGGATGATATCCTCTTTTCTCCTTATACTTGCGGGCAGAACTCCACACCCAGCTGGATGTGGGTGCCCTCCATCTCGTGATCCACTGCCTTGCCAATGTCGTGCAGCAGACCCGCACGCTTGGCGGCAGCCACGTCGGCCCCCAGCTCGGCGGCCATCATGCCCGCAATATGGGATACCTCAATAGAATGCTGCAGCACGTTCTGGCCATAGCTGGTGCGGTAGTGCAGGCGGCCCAGGAGCTTCTGCAGCTCCGGATGTACGCCCCGCACGCCGGTTTCCAGCACAGCGCGCTCGCCCTCGGACCGGATAACGGCGTCCACCTCCCGACGGGCCTTCTCCACCATCTCCTCGATGCGGGCAGGATGGATGCGGCCGTCCAGGATGAGCTTCTCCAGGGCCAGGCGGGCCACCTCCCGGCGCACGGGGTCAAAGCAGGAGACGGTGATGGCCTCGGGCGTGTCGTCGATGATGAGATCCACCCCGGTCAGGGTCTCCAGCGTGCGGATATTCCGGCCCTCCCGGCCGATGATGCGGCCCTTCATCTCGTCGTTGGGCAGGGGAACCACACTGACGGTAATCTCAGCCACATGGTCTGCGGCGCAGCGCTGGATGGCGGTGGCCACAATCTCCCGGGCGCGCTGATCAGCTTCGTCCTTGGCCCGGGCCTCGATCTCCTTGATCTTCAGAGCAGTCTCGTGAGTGACCTCCGACTCCACCTGCTGGATCAGGTACTCCTTAGCCTGGTCCGCCGTGAGGCCGGAAATGCGCTCCAGCATCTCAGTCTGGCTGCGCTTGATGAGCTTGATCTCATCCTGCTCCCTTGAAGTCCTCGTGCTTCGGCTCAGGGCCTCTTCCTTTTTCTCGATAGCATCGGTCTTGTGATCGATGTTTTCTTCCTTCTGCTGCAGGCGGCGCTCCTGCTTTTGCAGGTCGGCGCGGCGCTCCTTCACTTCCTTCTCGTAATCCGCGCGGCTTTTCAGGCCAGGATCTCTCTCCTTTGCCTCCAGCAGGACCTCACGCTTCTTGCTCTCGGAGCTTTTGATGGCCTCGTTGAGGATGCGGGTCGCTTCCTCCTCCGCGCTGGAAATTTCCTTTTCCGCTACCTTCTTGCGGTACTGAATGCCGATAGGGAAGCCAATCACGAACGCGATGACAGCCGCAACAGCCGCTACAATGTAGCCAACTGTGGTCATGATTGGTCAACCTCCTGTGAATGTGTATAAATCTGTGAGAAACGGTTTCCCGTTTGAGTGTAAAGAAAACAACCAAAAAGACCCCTGATCTTTCGGGTGCATATCCTTTCTAATATTAATCGCATTTTAGAAACTGTCAAGGGCAAAAAGCACCGCATAGGTGAATTATTTTTTCCTCATAGCTGGATAAAGGCGGCATTGGCATATCCGATGCTCTCCCCGTAGAGCACCCAGCCCTGATACTGGCCGAACACCGTGACCGTGGTGCCGTTGGGGATCTGCGTGATAACCTGCCCCTGGGCCGAGGGATACGCCCGCAGTGCCACCGGCCCGCCGGAATCCGTAACGGCCAGGACGCCCCGGCTGGCTGGGTCCGGGGTAGACATAAAGGGCAGGCCGAAATACTCCGTCATAGCCTGTACCAGGGTCTGGGCGATGAGCGTCGATGTGCCCTTTCGATCCACTGGGCGTCGGCGACATTATCGTGGTAGCCGATCTCCAGCAGCACGGCAGGGGCCTTGGTACGCTTCACCTCCGCCAGGGTGGTGGTGGAGCGGGTGGTCACCTGGTCGGGCAGGGGATAGATCTCCTGCAGGGCCGATGCAAACATTTCCGCCCCCGCCGCCCGTTGGCGCTGCCGGGATAATAGAAGGCGATGATCCCCCGGCTTCTGCCCCTCACTGCCCGGGCCGGAGGCGTTGGAGTGGAGGGCCAGATGAGAATCGTAGTCCCTGCGGGCGTTGCCTGCCGGATGGAATCGCACGGTGCCCCGGGGATCGTTGCGGGTAAACTGGATGCCGTTGGAAAGCAGCTAGCGGCTCCATGGCGTCCGCCAGCAGGTTCATGAAGTATTCCTCCTGCCGGCGCCGGTGACATACTGGTTATATTCCTGGGTAGAGGGGCTTAAAAAAATCGTTGGCATAAAACCACGCCTCCCTGTCTGCAAAAATTTCTTTTATTTATTTATGGCAATCGGCCCGGGAATGTGCTACAATGAATTGATTTTTTTCCCACCTCTCAGAAAGGCGGGCGGGACTATGAAGGCAGAACGACCCTATCCCCAGGTGCATATTACACAAAAGGGAGAGCGCGCCCCTGACGGCGGGGCACCCGTGGGTATATGCCGCGGAGGTGACGGAGCTTTCCGGCCCTGTAGAGGACGGCGGCCTGGCGGATGTCATCGGCCACAAGGGGGCCTATCTCGGCACGGGCTTTTATAACAGCCACTCCCTCATCCGCTGCCGGCTCCTCTCCCGCAACGCCAACGACCGGTTTGACGACGCCTTCTGGCAGCGCCGGGTACAATATGCCTGGGACTACCGCAAGAGCGTGATGGAGCCGGAGGATCTGCACTGCTGCCGGGTGATCTTCGGGGAGGCGGACGGCTTTCCGGGGCTGACAGTGGACCGCTTTGGCCCGGTACTGGTGGCCCAGGTGCTGAGTCTGGGCATGGAGCACATCCAAGATCGGCTGCTGCCCATCCTGGCCCAGGTGCTGCGCGGGGACGGGCAGGACATTGCCGGCATCTACCTGCGCAACGATGTGGCCCTGCGGGAAAGGAGGGGCTGGCACAGGGCAAGGGCTGGTTCCCCCTGCCCGGAGAAGCCCAGCCCGATCTCACAGGGGCGGATATTGTGGAAAACGGCATCCGCTACCGGGTGGACTTTATAAACGGGCAGAAAACCGGGTTTTTCCTGGATCAGAAATACAACCGCCGGGCGGTGGCTCGGCTTTCCATGGGCCGCACGGTGCTGGATTGCTTCACCCATACCGGCTCCTTCGCCCTCAACGCCGCCCGGGGCGGCGCCAGACATGTGACGGCGGTGGATGTGTCGGAGTTTGCCGTCCAGTGCGCTGCGGAAAACGCCCGGCTCAACGGGCTGGACGAGGTCATGGAGTGCCGGGCCGCCAACGTGTTCGACCTGCTGCCGGAGCTGGAAAAGGGGCCGAAGGTCTACGACTTCATCATTCTGGATCCCCCGGCCTTCACCAAGAGCCGCAAGACCATTGACAGCGCCATGACCGGGTATAAGGAGATCAACTACCGGGCCATGAAGCTGCTGCCCCGGGGCGGATACCTGGCCACCTGCTCGTGCAGCCATTTCGCCTCCACAGAGCGGTTCATAGCCATGCTCCGCAGCGCCGCCAAAGACGCCGGGGTGCAGCTGCGGCAGATCGAGCAGCGGCAGCAGTGCTGCGACCATCCCATCCTCTGGGGCGTGGAGGAGACGGATTATCTGAAATTCTTCCTGTTCCAGGTGGTGTGAGAGCGTAGAGCTGCACTTCGCTGGGGCCGGTATCTTTGATGGCCCCTGCCCACAGGCTCCGCTTTTGTGGAGATTACCTAACAGAGAGGAGCTTTTTTATGAACCGATATGCCATAACGCCCCTTGCGGAGGATCCCGTCGTGCTGAAGCTGGATGACTGCGCGGACTGGGCCGCGCTGCATGAACGCATCCGCAAAACCTTCGGTTTCCCGGCCTATTATGGCAGGAACTGGGACGCCATGTGGGACTGCCTGCGGGATGTGTTTTTCCCCGCTGTCCCCCGCCGCATCGTTGTGGAGGGCCTGGGCGCCATGGCGGGAGATCTGCAAAAATACAGCGGCACCCTGCGGGAGATCTTCGCGGACCTGCAGGCGGAGTATCCCTGGGTCACGGTTATGTACCGATGACTGCTGCCCAGCTTTTTTCTCTTAACGCTTCACTAAAAAGGCGCCCCCGGCGGCCTCTTTTATCTACTCCTCCAGCTCCACCGTCACATGGTCGGTGCCGTGGCGCTGAAACTCCCCAAATACTCGTTCATCCGCTCCATGACCTCGTCGTAATTCTCCTCCGTGATGGGAGGATCGTCCAGATCCCGCAGTGCCAGCTCCTGGGCCAGGATCTCAAAAAACACATGGTCCTCATAGGCCATGATGGCCTCATGGATACCGCCGTCGGCAAAGGCGCGGGAGGGGATCAGCTCTCCCTGGTACAGCTCCGTCAGGGGCGCCATGCCGTGGTCCAGGCAGTGGGCAAACACCAGGCTCTCCACCTGGTCATAATCCCGGATGCGGTCGTCACCCCGGGTGGAGTTGAGCACCCAGTTGCCGATATACACCAGATCCAGCAGCCGCCGAAACTGTTTTTTGCGTCAGTTTAAGCTCCATTGCAGACACCTCCTTGCCGTTTGCTTCCCTATTTGCGTTTCAGTATAGCAGAAGAGAGGAGAAATTTCCACTGAAAAAAATGGGCATCCGCGCCAAATTTTCCTTGTGATAGTCAGCAATCCATAGTATAATTGATTGGTTAGTATGGCCGAATTTAGATGGATCGCCCTCAGGGCACCGCAAAAGCTCCTCCCTGAAGGTATTATATACCTTAGAGGCTTATTCCGTACCCCGCCTCGGAGCATCCGGCCGCTCACAAGTATCAAGCACCTGCAAGGAGGCACGCTATGGAAGGAACCGCACAGATTCGCATCGCCAGCCGCAGCGTGTTCGGCGGCGTGGAGGATGTGATCCGCATGGAGGGCACCGCCACCGTGGAAAAAACCGACTACGGCTGGCACCTGCAGTACGAGGCTGTGAACTGCGAGGATGAAAAATCCGCCATCCGCTCGGACATCAAGGTGGAGACCGCCACCCGCCGGGCCATCCTGGTCAACGAGGGAGAGGGCTACGGCCTGCTCCTGGACCCCGCCGCCGTCACCGCCACGCAGATCAAGACCCCCCAGGGCAGCCTCCTCACCCTGAACGTGAAAGCCAAGGAGGTCAGCTGGGACCTGGCCGGGCAAAGGGATGGCTCGGTGATTCTGGAGTATATGCTGCTGGTTGGCATGCAGCCTGTGAGTGCGCTGCGGGTCAGCCTGTTTCTGAAAAATAACTGGCGAAAAAACTTCGTTTTTTTCTGCCAAAGGCTTGCAGTCTGAGAAGTATTTTCCACGCACATGTCGCGGCGAAAAAAGATTTTAATTTTTTTGCCGCCTGCGGGCTGCAAGCTCTGCGAGGCTTTGATAAAATGTGTTTCTAAAGAAAATTTAAGGAGTAACTGCTATGAATATGATCCAAAACGCCAAGGACCAGGTGCTGGACCTGACCCTGACCGCCTACCAAACGGCCGCCGCAGCCGGACTTCTGCCCGCCGATTGTCCCGTGCAGCCCTCGGTGGAGATCCCCAAGGACACCGCCAACGGCGACTATACCACCACCTTCTGCCTGGCCGCCGCCAAGGCCCTGCGCAAAAATCCCCGCCAGGTGGCCCAGATCCTGCTGGACCACATGGACCTTTCCGGCAGCTACTTTACCTCCGCCGCCATGGCGGGCCCCGGTTTTCTGAATTTCACCCTGGGCACCCGCTGGTTCGGTGAGACCGTCTGCGCCGTGCAGCAGGCGGGGGCGGACTACGGCAAAAACGACATGCTCTCCGGCAAGAAATACATGGTGGAATTCGTCTCCGCCAACCCCACCGGCCCCATGCACATGGGCAACGCCCGGGGCGGTGTTTTGGGCGACACCCTGGCCTCGGTGCTACAAAAATCCGGAGCCGATGTCTGGCGGGAGTTCTACGTCAACGACGCCGGCAACCAGATCGAAAAGTTCGCCAAGAGTCTGGAGGCCCGGTATTTCCAGATCATCAAGGGAGAGGACGCGGTGGAATTCCCCGAGGACGGCTACCACGGCGACGACATCCGGGAGCTGGCGCAGCTCTACGCCGACGCCCACGGCGACGACCTGCTGCATGCGGACGAAAAGGCCCGCCACGATGCTCTGGCGAAGTTCGGCCTGGAGCACAACATTCCCCAGGATGCAGGCCGACCTGGCCCGCTACGGCATCCAGTATGATGAATGGTTCTTCGAATCCAGCCTCCACGAGCGGCTATGTGGCCGACTCCGTGGCAGAGCTGACCAAGCGGGGCTACACCTACGAAAAGGACGGCGCCCTGTGGCTGAAGACCAGCGAGATCCTCACCCAGCAGCTGAAGGCTGCCGGCAAGACGACGAGGCCATTGAAAAGCTGGGTCTGAAGGATGATGTGCTGCGCCGCGCCAACGGGTTCTACACCTATTTCGCCGCGGACATCGCCTATCACCGGAACAAGTTTGCCGTTCGCGGCTTCGACAAGGTCATCAACGTCTGGGGCGCCGATCACCATGGCCACGTGGCCCGGCTGAAGGGTGCCATGGACGCCCTGGGCCTGGACGGCACCCACCGGCTGGACATCGTGCTCATGCAGCTGGTGAAGCTGGTCCGCGATGGCGAGACCGTCCGTATGTCCAAGCGCACCGGCAAGGCCGTGTCCCTGACGGATCTGCTGGATATGGTCCCTGTGGACGCCTGCCGCTACTTCTTCAACGCCAAGCCCGAGACCCAGATGGAATTCGACCTGGGACTGGCCGTCCGGGAGGATAGCGAAAACCCCGTGTACTATGTCAGTACGCCCACGCCCGGATCTGCACTTTGCTTAAAAATCTGGCCGCTGACGGCCACGTCGTTCCGGCCCCGGATGCCGTGGACTTTGCCTTGCTGACAGACCCCACAGAGCTGGCCCTCATCAAAGCAAATCGCAAGCTACTGCGACATTGTGCGCCTGGCCGCCCGGGACTACGATCCCAGCTTCATCAACCGCTATCTGGTGGAGCTGGCTGCCGCGTTCCACAAGTTCTACAACGCCTGCCGCATCAAGGGCGAGGCCGAGAGCCTGCTAAACGCCCGGCTCCTGCTGGCGGACACCGCCCGCAGCGTTCTGAAAAACGGAATGGAGCTTATCGGCTGCTCCGCCCCGGAGAAGATGTAACACCCGCCTAAAAGCCTCTCCGTTATAAAAGAACTCGCCATCTAAAGATGGCGAGTTCTTTTATCCTTCGTCCATGTGCTTCAGCGCAAAGAGAATACACTGGTTGATAAATTCATTCCTGCTGATATCAAATGCGGCAGATTTTTGGTCCACTGTTGCAAGCAAATTGGTCGATATTCGGATGGAAATGACCTCTTTTTCTTGTTTTTTCGGGAAAAATCGTTCCATTTTGCTCACCTCTTGACCAATTGTATTTGAACGCGTATAATTCGTATATATTTTATATTTAATATTCATTATCGAATATTTTTTGGAATCGTCGAATTTCGGATCACGCAGGCTATCCGCACATAATTTTGCTCTATCGTTCCGAAATTATGCACAGCCTGTGCTTTTGAGCTTTAAAACAACCATCTTACCGTCCACGCCGCGGCCAAAAAGCCCATGATGTCCGCCGCCAGAGCCGCCGGGATGGTATGTCGGGTGCGGCGGATGCCGCAGCGCCGTAATATACGGCGACGGTGTAAAATGTAGTCTCGGTACTCCCCAGCATCACCGCCGCCGTGCGGCCGACGGCGCTGTCCGGGCCGTAGGTCTGCATGATCTCGCTGCCTACAGCCAGGCCCCGCTGCCGCTGACCGGGCGGATCAGCAGCAGCCCCACCGTCTCCGGCGGGATGCCCAAAACGTCAGCGCCGGGGTCAGCCCCGGGTCAGCACCTCCAGCGCCCCGCTGGCTCGGAGCATATACACCGCTGTCAGCAGGGCCACCAGCGGCGGCAGGATCCGCAGCACAATGCGCAGGCCCTCCCCGGCCCCGGTCGTCAGGGCGGAGAATACATCCACCCGGCGCCCCAGGGCATATATTGCCGCCCCGGCCAGCAGCAGGGGGGATCAGATAGTCGCTTAGCCGCACAAGAGCCATCATCGCACCACCCGCTCCAAAAGCCGCGCAGTAAGCAGCCCCACAGACACCGATAAAAGGGAGCTGATCCACACCGCCGGCAGTATATCAAAGGGCGCGGCGGCCCCGCACCCTGCCCGTACCGCCGCCACGGTGGTGGGCAGCAGCTGCACAGACGCGGTGTTCAGCACCACCAGCCGGCACAGCTCATTGCTGGCAATACCCTCCGCTCCCAGGGCCATGCGCCGAGCGGCGCGGATGCCCAAGGGCGTGGCAGCGTTCCCCAGGCCCAAAAGGTTGGCCGACAGATTGCCGCTCACTGCCGCCATGGTCTCGGATCCCGGCAGGCACCGGGCAGCAGCCGCCGCAGCAGCGGCCGAAAAAGCGCAGCCAGCTTAGCTTCCAGCCCGCACTGCTTTAAAAGCTCCATAAAGCCGGACCACAGGCACAGCACTCCCGCCAAAGAAATGCACAGCTCCACGGCAGCCCGTGCGCCATCCAGTGCTGCAGTGGAAACTGCCGCCATGCAGCCGTTAGCGGCGCCGCAGATAACGGCCGCCGCCGTTATGCCCACCCAAATAAACGCCATTGCCATTTTTCTCACCTCATAGGACTATATGCACAAAGTAGGCGAATAATAAATATGAAATAGGGAGAATTTGCCGAAGTTTAGTTAACTTCAGGGACATGTTGTGACATAATGAGAAGGCAGCAATAAAGAAAAAAAGGGGGTATTTGTGTGAAATCTACCGGTATTGTTCGAAAAGTTGACGAGCTTGGCCGAATCGTCCTGCCCGCAGAGCTGCGGCGCACACTGAACATCGCGGAAAAGGATCCCCTGGAGATTTATGTGGATGGGGATTCCGTGATCCTGCAAGCATGAGGATCGGTGTATCTTCTGTGAAAGCAAAGGAGCATATCCTGGCCTTTCGGGGCAAGCACATTTGCCTCAAATGCCTGGCACAGCTGAAAAAAGCCCGCTGATAAAAAAGCAGGGGAGTGGATACTCCCCTGCTTTTTTGTCTGCCGGATTCTGCTTTGCGGCTTTATTTCTCTGCCTTCAATACAGCGTCATAAAGCTCATTCTTGTTCAGGGCCGTTTGCCCGGCCACAGAGCGGACGGCTTCCTTCATCTTTATGCCGTCCTCTCGCAGGCGCTGCACCCGGCTCACGCCCTCCTCCAGGGTTACCGCCGGCTCCTCCATCGGCTGGGCCCCGGCCACCACCAGCACATATTCGCCCCGGGCTCTCTTTCTGCATATAGGGCCACCGCTGCGGAAAGAGTGGTGCGCACCGTCTCCTCATGGAGCTTGGTCAGCTCCCGGCACAGGGCCACCGGCCGGTCACCCAATATTTCCGCCATGTCCGAAAGCGTAGCCCTCAGCTTGTGGGGCGCCTCATGGAACACCATGGTCCGCTCCTCACCTTGCAGCCTCAGCAGCGCCGTCCGGCGCTCTTTTTTATTGGCCGGGAGAAACCCCTCAAAGGTAAACCGCCCCGTGGGCAATCCCGACACCGCCAGGGCGCAGATGGCGGCGCAGCAGCCGGGAATGGCCTCCACGGCGATGTTATTTTCCCCGCACAGGCGCACCAGGTCCTCTCCCGGGTCACTGATGGCCGGGGTCCCGGCGTCAGTCACCAGGGCGCAGGTCTCCCCCGCCAGCAGCCGGGTCAGGATGGTCTGTCCCGCCGAGGCACGGTTGTGCTCGTGATAGCTGACCAGCGGCTTTTTGATGCCGAAATGGTTCAGCAGCTTCACGGACACCCGGGTGTCCTCGGCGGCGATGAAATCCGCTCGCTCCAGTATCTCCACCCCCCGGGGAGAAAAAGTCCCCCAGATTTCCGATGGGCGTAGCCACCAAATACAACGTTCCAGCCATAGTTTTCTACTCCTTATCCCGAAAATAGATCCGTGAAAGCTCAGCGCTCTCCCGCCGTCCGGATCTCGCAGCAGCAGCGGCGGCAGCACGGCAAGGCCCGGCCTGCCGCCCTTTTTGGCCTCCAGCAGCAATAGCTTGGGCGCAGCCTGGGCAGTGTTTTGCACCAGCCGCAGCCGCTTGGGCTCCATGCCGCAGCCCTTTAGGCAGGCGAAAAGCTCCGGCATCCGCTCTGTCCGGAAACACCAGGCAAAGACTGCCGCCATGCGCAGCAGCCACCCGGCGGCGGCGCAGAGCTGGGGCAGCGTGCATGCCTCGTCCGACCGGGCCAGCCCACGGCTTTCCGTCTGCGCCACAGCCCCCGGGCTGCGTCAAAATACGGCGGATTGCTCACCACCAGGTCAAAGCTGCCCGCCTTGGGCAGCTGCCCAGGCTCCCGCAGGTCAGCCCGGAGGTTGCTCACCCGTTCTGGCAGGCCGTTCAGCGCTGTGTTCTGCTCCGCCAGGGCCACCGCCGCCGCCTGCAGCTCCACATTGGTCACCTGCAGGTCCGGCTCTCGCCAGCAGCAGCAGGCCCAGCAAGCCCGTCCCGGCCCCCAGGTCGCACACCCGCTCTCCCCGCCGCAGCCGGGGAAAGCTCCCCAACAGGAATGAATCCGTCCCCGGGCTTAAATAGCTCGTCATCAAACAGAAAGCGGAAGCCACCGGGCCAAAGCTGATCCTGTTTTATCACGGTGGTCACCCCTTTCGCTTGTCTTTTTTCATTATAGTATAAAAACCGCCCAAGGGCAATGCCCCGGGGCTGGCCGCAGATCTTTTGACAGAAAAATCGAAGGCTTTTCGATAAAGCTAAAAAAACCGCAGGGCAAAGCCCTGCGGTGTCTGTCTTGCTACTATGCAAAAAATTATTCAGCGGGGCTGATAGCGCCGTTGGGGCAGGTATCACTGCAGGTACCGCAGTCCAGGCAAGCGTTAGCATCGATCACATAACGATCGTCACCCTGGGAAATAGCACCCACGGGGCAAGCATCAGCGCAAGCGCCGCAGCTGACGCAGGCAGAACCGATCTGATAAGCCATAAGAGCACCTCCATTAAGATTTGTACCCCCATTGTAACACAAGAAATTCAAAAAGCAAGTATAATCTATAGGGAAAAGTTTCATTTTGGCAAAAGAAAACAAATAAACACACCTGTTCACAGATTGTTTTTCAGAAAAGTCAAAGAAAGTCAAAGATTACCTATTGACTTTGTGGGTTTCAGTGCTATACTACAATCAAGGTCAAAGAAAGTCAAAGTCAAGACGGGAGGAAGCAAACATGGGTATTTCGGATATGATCGCGGGATTCATTCAGGACGCATTGGACGAGGCCAACGGCGTGCTGGAGCTGCAGCGCAGTGACCTGGCGCAGCGCTTTGGCTGCGTCCCCAGCCAAATCAACTATGTGATGTCCACCCGTTTCTCCCCGGAGCACGGCTACATTGTGGAGAGCCGCCGGGGCGGCGGGGGATACATCCGCATCCGGCGAGTGCAAATGGACCGACAGGCGCTTTTGATGCATGTCATCAATTCCATCGGCGGCGAGCTGGATGGGCGCAGCGCCCGGGCCATTCTCACCAACCTGGCCCAATCTGAGGCCGTGGCGCCTGCGGCCGCCCAAACAGCTCTGTGCGCTCTGTCTGACAGTGCCCTGCACACGGTCCCCAAGGACCGGCGGGACGCCCTGCGGGCGGATATTTTGAAACAAATTCTCATCCATTTGGTTTGAATGGACGTAAGGAGGAACATATTATGAAATGTGAACATTGCGGAAAGAACGAAGCAACCTTTTTTCTATAAGAGCAGCGTAAACGGGCATGTGACCCAGGTGCATCTGTGCCAGGATTGTGCCCAGGCCATGGGCTACACCAGCGCACTGCGGCGCAGCATGAGGCCCACGAGTCTGTTTGGCGATGACTTTTGAGTCGTCCCTTCTTCCCTGCTGGAGCCGTTTATGGACAGCTTCGGCTCCCGGATGCTGACGGAGTTTCCCGAGCCGGGTCAGCCGGAGGTGGCGAGCAGCCCGTCCGGGAAGAGAAATCTGCCGGATTGGTAGACAAGGGCCCAGCAGGAGGCCCTGCGCTATGAGTGCAAGCGCAATTCCCTGCAGGAGCGGCTGAAGGCCGCCGTAGAAAGCGAAAAATTACGAGGAAGCCGCCCGCCTGCGGGACGAGCTTCGCGCCCTGCCCACGCAGCCGTGAGGGCAGCCGGCATCTAAATAATGTTACCGAGAGGATGTGTTTTATATGACTCATGAAAATCAATTTACCCCCCGCGCGGAGGAAGCCCTGCGCCTGGCCCAGGAGGCCGCGGAGGAAATGGGCCACGGCTATGTGGGCTGTGAACATATTTTGCTGGGCCTGATGCGGGAAGAGGACGGCATCGCCCACCGGGTCATGCAGGAGTACGGCATGACCGAGGACATGATCTGCACCGTGCTGGAGCGCAGCGTGGGCAGAGGGCTGTCCGGCGCGGCTCCCTCCCAGGGCCTGACCCCCCGGGCCAAGAGCGCCGTGGAGCTGGCTGTGTCCGAGGCGCCCGCACCGGCGCGGGCTACATCGGCACCGAGCATCTGCTGATGGGCCTGCTGCGTGGAAGGCAACAACATGGCCATCCGGGTGCTGCGCACCGTGGGCATCGACCCCAAGAAGCTGTACAGCGCCGTGGTGCAGAAAATCAATGAGGGCCCCGTGCCGCCGCAAACGGCAGTATGCCCGTGTCCCATCGGGAAGAGAGCAAGAAGGCCAAGACTTTGGCTGAATTTACCCGGGATCTGACGGAGGCTGCCCGCAGCGGCAAGCTGGACCCCGTCATCGGCCGGGAGAAGGAGATCCAGCGGGTCATCCAGATTCTGTCCCGCCGCACCAAGAACAACCCTGTTCTGATCGGTGAGCCCGGCGTGGGCAAGACCGCCATCGCCGAGGGCCTGGCCGAGCGCATCGCCGCCGCCGATGTGCCCGAGGAGCTGCTGGACAAGCGGGTTCTGTCCCTGGACCTGTCCGGCATGGTGGCCGGTACCAAATACCGGGGCGAGTTTGAGGAGCGCATCAAGAAAACACCATCAACGAGGTGAAGAAGGCCGGCAACGTAATCCTCTTCATCGATGAGCTGCACACCATCGTGGGCGCAGGCTCCGCCGAGGGCGCCGTGGACGCCGCCAACATCCTCAAGCCCGCTCTGACCAGAGGCGAAATCCGCGTCATAGGCGCCACCACCCTCAACGAATACCGCAAGTACATCGAGAAGGACGCCGCCCTGGAGCGCCGGTTCCAGCCGGTGACTGTGGGCGAGCCCACCCCCGAGACGGCCATTGAGATACTCAAGGGCCTGCGGGATAAGTACGAGTCTCACCACAAGCTGACCATCACTGACGAGGCCCTGGAGGCCGCCGTGCGCCTGTCCGGCCGGTATATCAACGACCGGTTCCTGCCGGACAAGGCCATCGACCTGATGGACGAGGCCGCCAGCCAGGTGCGTATGGCCGCTGAGTCTGCCTCCCCGGAGCTGAAGGGCCTGGAGGAGAAGCTGGCCGCCCTGCGCAAGGAGAAGGCCGAGGTCATCGCCAAGCAGGACTATGAGAAGGCCGCCCAGCTCCGGGACATCGAGCAGAACTATGTCCAGCAGGTGGAAATTGAGCGGGATAATTGGCGCAAGAATCTCGCCGTAAGCCGCGGCACCGTGGGTGAGGACGACATCGCCAAGGTAGTGGCCGGCTGGACCGGTATTCCCGTCACCCGTCTGACTGAGGACGAAAGCCAGCGCATGCTGAAGCTGGAGGAAAACCTGCATAAGCGTGTGGTGGGTCAGGACGATGCCGTGGCCGCCGTGGCCAAGGCTATCCGCCGCAGCCGCGTGGGTCTGAAGGACCCCAAGCGGCCCATCGGCTCGTTCCTGTTCCTGGGCCCCACGGGCGTGGGCAAGACGGAGCTGTGCAAGGCCCTGGCTGAGTCCATGTTCGGCAATGAGAACGCCATGATCCGCATCGATATGTCCGAGTACATGGAGCGGCACACGGTGTCCCGTCTGATGGGCTCGCCGCCGGGCTATGTGGGCCACGAGGAGGGCGGCCAGCTGACTGAGAAGGTGCGCCGTAAGCCCTACTCCGTGGTGCTGTTCGATGAGATCGAGAAGGCCCATGAGGATGTGTGGAACATTCTGCTGCAGATCCTGGAGGATGGCGTTGTCACCGATTCTCAGGGCCGCCGTGTGGACTTCAAGAATACCGTCATCGTCATGACGTCCAATGTGGGGGCCCGGAACATCACCGATGCTGCCGCCACGCTGGGCTTTGACGGCCGGGAGACCTGGCCGATGAAAAGGCGGAGCCGCTTCGACCGCATCAAGGACGCCGTGATGGCGGAGCTGCGCCAGACCTTTCCGTCCCGAGTTCCTGAACCGTATCGATGAGATCATCGTGTTCCATCAGCTGACCCAGGAGAACATCCGCAGCATCGCCCGCCGGATGCTGATCGAATGAAAAATAATCTCCCGAAAAGCGGCGCCTTAACAAAGTTTTTACCAGCTCCACCAGCACCTGCACCATTTTCTCCATGGAGGCCACGGGGACAAACTCGTGCACGCCGTGGTAATTGGCGCCGCCGGTGCACAGGTTGGGGCAGGGGATATCCCGCTCCCAGGACAGCCGCGCCCCGTCGGTGCCGCCCCGGATGGGAACGATTACCGGCTCCACGCCCACGGCCCCATGGCGGCCTTGGCGTTGTCGATCAGCTCCATGTGGGCCCGCAGCTTTCCTTCATATTATAGTAGCTGTCCCGCATCTCCAGCTGGAAGGAACCCTCGCCCCAAACGCCGTTCAGATAGGGACGGCGTTTTCCACGAAGGCCTTCCGCGCGTTGAACTTCTCTCAGGTCGTGGTCCCGGATGATGGCGTGCAGCACCACCTGCGCTCTCGTTTCCGGCCAGGTCCGTCACATGGTAGAAGCCCTCGTAGCCCTCCGTGTGGGCGGGAGCCTCCGCCGCAGGCAGCAGGGAGATGAACTGGTTGGCCAACAGGATGGCATTTTTCATCTTGTTCTTGGCGGAGCCCGGGTGGATGTTCACGCCCTCCACCGTCAGGGTCACGGCGGCGGCATTGAAGTTCTCATACTCCATCTCGCCCCGTCTCGCCGCCGTCCACGGTGTAGGCCACCCTTGGCGGGGAACTTTTCCGGATCAAAGTGATCGGCGCCCTTGCCCACCTCCTCGTCGGGGGTGAAGCAGACGGCCATGGTGCGGTGCGGGGACCTCCGGTGGGCCAGCAGATACTCGCAGGCGGTGACGATCTCCGCCACGCCGGCCTTGTCGTCGGCGCCCAGCAGCGTGGTGCCGTCGGTGACGATGAGCTCCCCCCAATGTACCGGCTCCAGGAAGGGGAAGTCCTTCACCCGCAGGCAGCCGGTCTTCAGCGGCAGGTCGCCGCCCTGATAGGTGACGATCTGGGGGTGGATGTCCGCGCCGCTGACAGCGGGGGCGAGTATCCATGTGGGAGATGAGGCCCAGCGCCGGAGCCTGGCACCCGGGGGTGGCGGGCAGCAGGGCATACACATAGCCGCTTGTCGTCCATGTGGGCCCCTCCAGGCCCAGCTCTGCCAGCTCCTGGGCCAGATACCGGCCCAACTCCTTCTGGTGGGCGGTGGTGGGGACGGTGGTCCGAAGGACTCGAAAAACTGGAGGATGGTGTCCTCCGAAGGACACATATTTCAATCTGAAAAAAAGAGGGACGTCCCGGTGGGTGGTTTTGTCCCGGGCGGAAGCGGGACAAAACGAAACAGGTGATGGTTTCGCCGGGGGCGCTTTTTCTCAATAGAAAAGATCGTCCAGCTCCATGGTGGCATAGGCGTTGAGGTCGAGCCCGGCCGTGCGGCCCGCCTGATACTCATAGTAGCCCTGGGCACCGATCATGGCCCCGTTGTCGCCGCAGAGGCTCAGAGGCGGCAGGTACAGGCGGTATCCGGCCCTGTCGCAGGCCCGCTGCAGATCGGAGCGGATGATGGAGTTGGCGGCCACGCCGCCGGCGGCCACGATGCACCGGTGGCGTCCCCCGGAGACGGGCGGCCCCTTCTGCTGGGCGTTGTGAATTAAATTGAGACTGGCCGTTTTCAGGCCGGAGAAGGACATGTCCAGCTCGGCCCCCTGGACGTGGGCCCGGGGCAGCTCATATTTGGTGTCGTCCCCCCGTCAGCCAGGCGGTCCATGGGGGCGCCGCCCGGATAGCCGATGCCCAGCACCCGTGGCCACCTTGTCAAAGCACTCCCCCGCCGCGTCGTCCCGGGTGCCGCCCAGGACGGACATGTCCGTGTAGGACCGCACATCCACAATGGCGGTGGTGCCGCCGGAGACGCACAGGCAGACGAAGGGGGGCTCCAGATCCGGGTGGGTGAGATAGTTGGCGGCGATGTGGCCCCGCACATGGTGAACAGGGATCAGGGGCCGGTCCAGGGCCAGCGCGGCCCCCTTGGCAAAGTTGACCCCACCAGCACCGCACCGAGATGGTGCCGTGCTTCAACTCACCGGAGGCATAGGCCTCGGAGTGGATATAGCTGATCTCCTTGAGCTTCAGGCTCCCCTCCCTCCAGGCTCATGGGCATAGTCCAGATTCCGGCCGATGAAGAACACATCCTCCCGGTCCTGCGCCAGCCATTTGGCGCCGCGCTGGATATCCTCCGTATGGGAGAGCACCTGCTCCATCTGCCCCTGGCAGGGCCTCCAGCCC
>VOFC01002006.1_pt1 | contig 34711 bp, 50 predicted proteins | sample 5384161 | NCBI WGS metagenome assembly VOFC01 (sample SAMN12384722, study PRJNA508395) | human gut metagenome | isolation source: healthy gut B | host: Homo sapiens | reverse complement strand
GGTGTGGAGCCCACATTTGCGAAGCAAATCGGAACTGCACAATGAAACTGCAACAAAAATCTAAGAGCAATCAAAAGAATCGCAATTGCCTTTCAAATCGAGAGGTTGTAATGAGATACAAGGTTTCAGGGGCAATTGCGATTCCCAAGGCAAGCTGGGGATGTGCCCCTCTTGACCAACGGGCCAGGAATGGTAGCGGCAGCAGGATTCGAACCAGCGACCAATCGGGTATGAACCGAGTACTCTAGCCAACTGAGCTATGCCGCCACCTGTCATCAACAGATCCAAGCAGAACACATTTCATTTCTGCGACTTTTTATAGTATACTACAAAAACGGCAAAGTCAAGCATTTTTTCAAAAAAAATGATTTTTGTTAAAAAGACGAAAAATAGGGGAAAATTTCAGTGAAAATAGCGAGTTTCAACAATTCTTTCAACCTTTCAACAGGCTTGCTAAAAATTGGATGTCCCAATTTCTGATTCTTGACACATAGTCGGTTTCATGGTATACTAAATGATAAGTATGCTGTGAACTCTTTCACAGCCATTTTTTTCAGAAAAACGCAAGCAGAAAGGCGGTTATGAATATGCCAATTCGTGTAGGGATGGTATCCCTTGGATGTTCAAAAAAACTTGGTAGACAGCGAGCGAATGCTGTTTAAACTCCGGAAACATGGTTATACATTGGTCAAAGAACCGGGCGATGCAGATGTTGTGGTTGTCAACACCTGTGGTTTTATTCAGTCGGCAAAAGAAGAAGCAATTGAAACGATTCTGGAGCTGGCAGAACTCAAGAAAGAAGGCACGATCCAGAAAATCATTCTGACAGGCTGCCTGACCGAACGGTATCAGGAAGAAGTTGCAGACCAGTTTGCTGAAGTGGATGCCGTTGTTGGAATCGGCGACCAGAAAGACATCGTTTCGATTCTGGAATCCGTTCTGAAGAAAGACAGAGTGGTACAGTTCGCTCCGAAAAGCGATGCAGAACTGATGGGCGACCGGATTATTACAACGCTGCCGTTCTATTCTTATTTAAAGGTTGCAGAGGATGCAGCAATCGTTGCAGCTACTGTGCAATTCCGAAGATTCGAGGCCCATACCGCAGCGTACCGATGGAAGCAGTGCTGGAAGAAGCCAACCGGCTTGCAGAACGTGGCGTAACGGAATTGATTGTCATTGCACAGGATACCACGCAGTACGGGAAAGACCTGTATGGAGAATCCCGCCTGCCGCAGCTGCTGAAAGCCCTCTGTGAAATTCCAACGGTGCATTGGGTGCGGGTGCTGTACTGTTATCCGGAACGGATTACAGACGAACTGCTCGATGTGATGGCAGCAGAAGAAAAGATTGTGAAATATCTGGATATTCCGATTCAGCATTGTGACGGAGAAATTCTCCGCCGGATGTATCGTCCGGGCAATGAAACGATGCTGCGGAATCTGATTGCAAAAGATTCGGGAGAAAATGCCGGATGTCACCCTGCGAACCACATTGATCACTGGCTTCCCAGGCGAAACGAAAAAGAGCAGTTCAACGCTCTGGGGGATTTCGTGCAGGATATGCAGTTTGACCGGCTGGGCTGTTTTGCCTACTCCGAAGAAGAGGGAACAGACGCTGCCGAATACGAAGACCAGATTGATGAAGAAACCCGGGAACATCGGGAGGCAGAATTGCACGCAGAAAAGAATGCTGCAAAAAATCGGCACACAGATGGAAGCGGTCATTGAAGGCTTTGACCCGTGGGCAGGCTGCTATTTTGGCAGAACACGGGCAGATGCACCGGAAATTGACGGAAAAATCTTCATCCGCCGGACGAAGGAACACCAGTGCGGTGACTATGTACAGGTAGAAGTCTTTGATACGATGGATTATGACCTGCTGGCAGAGGAGGTAGAAGAAGCATGAATTTGCCGAACAAGCTGACTTGTCTGCGTGTGCTGCTAATTCCAGTATTTTTTTGATTTTTTCTGTATATTGGAGCAATTCCCTATCATTTTCTGTTGGCGTTGGTGGTCTTTGCCGCAGCATCCATTACAGATGCCTTGGATGGAAAGATTGCCCGTGCACGGGGCTTGGTAACAAACTTCGGAAAATTTCTCGACCCGCTGGCAGATAAAGTGCTGGTGATTACTGCCCTGCTGGCATTTATCGAGCTGGACGAAATGCAGATTTCAGCCATTCCAGTGATGATTATCGTAGCAAGGGAATTTATGGTTTCCGGCTTGCGGATGTTGACCGCCAGCGAGGGCGTTGTAGTTGCTGCTGGCATCTGGGGCAAGCTGAAAAACAGCGTTTACCATGGTGACGATTGTTGCCATCTTGATTTACTGTTCGCTGACAGGGGATTTCAACTGTGCGATTCCGGAAGCTGTTAAGACATGGGGCTTGAATGGATTGCTCTGGATTTCCACCGCTCTGACAATTATTTCTGGATGCGGATACTTAAAGGGCTACTGGTCTTATATCAATACCGATAAATAACAGGAAAGGATGTACCCTATCATGATGAAAAAAAGGATTGGCTGCCGCTGCAGCCCTGTTAATGCTGTTGACCGCTGCCGGATGCAGCGATCAAGATGCATCATCTTCCACCGCAGATGCGGCTTCTTCTGTCACCACTGCGGAAACAACATCCACCGAGGTGACCACAACCGTGGACATCGAGCACTGATGCCGCAGGAGGAAGAACTTGACCCATCTCCGATTCCTTTTCAGGATATTGCATTTCAAGTACCGGCAGGCTGGGGCAATTTGAACGTAGAAAATCTGGTTGTCTGGTATCCGAACGATGGTTCTGGTTCGCTGACGGTGCAGTGCTTTCCGAAAGACGAACTGGAGGTTTCCGGAACAGATGAAAAAGACTTGCTGAAAAATCTGGGACAGAACCTTGCAAAGGGACAGACGGTTTTCTCGAGGTTTGGAACGAATTGCTGGGAACAGATGCCTATGCCATTACCTATTCTCCGGAAACAGATGCAAAGTGCAGACACTGCTCAGAAAGTGAACCTGTCCGTTTTGTTCTATGTGAATGATGTGCCGTATGCCATGACGTTTGCGAACTATACTGGAACGAGTCCGGTTCTGAAAGATTCCGGTGCGATTCTGAACACCGTGCAACTTCGAGATGCATCTGATTCGACAGATACAACCGATGCAACAACGGACACAACAACCGATGAAACCGATACAGAAACAGAAACGGAAGCTACCACCAGCGAGAGCGAGAATTAAAAATTCTAGTCATAAAAAATGACACAAAGAAGCCGCACAGCGGAGAAAAATCTTCCGCTGTGCGGCTTTTACGGTTGTAGAATCGGGGCTGCCGTTAGGCGTTTTGCTTTTGCTCGTCCGGCAATCCACGGGAAAGCCAGGTAGCTGCTAAGTCCAATGCTGCATACAAGGACGGTCGCTTGGCAGTTCGGAGACTTTTGTTTTCATCGGTGGACAAATCATAGACCTGTAATTCGCTGGCAACCGGAATGACACCGCTGGTATCTTTCTTGGTGACACGAATCATAATGACGTGCGGTTCGCACATATAGCCATAGTAAAAGCAATCGCCGGAACGAACCAACGGATAGCCTTTGTAAAAGAGAAAGTTTTGCTCCACGATACCCATCCTTTCTTTTGTGTAACTTGGTTTGTGTCTATTGTTTGGGCGGAGAACTTACTGCCACGAGGTCTGGAAGTCTTCGTCTGTATCGAAGATGTCAAGATTATGCCGCAGGGCATCCAGATAAGAAGCCCGACACTGGAAGCTTAGTTCACCGTTTACAGTGATATAGCAATTGAAGTCGTCGATTTGATAGAATGCAACGGTACGGTCTTCGCTGCCATCAGAAGTCTTGTAGTGGATTTCTGCATCCGGTGTTCCGGTTGGAGCATCGCCCAAAACCACTTCTTCCGCAGCGGTTTGCAGCAGGAAGGCATAGAATTGCCGATAGCGTTCGGTGTCAATTTCCGACTTGCCATCTCTGGTGATGGAAGCAGTGTCCTTATCTGTACCGCTGTTCTCGAATGTGGTTTTCTTGCCGTCTACGGTAACATCCAGTTCGCTGATGTCCCAAACATAAGTGGTGAAAATCAGCTTGGAAGCCAGACCGGTCGGGGTAATGGTTGCCCACGGGCACTTATCCGCAGCAATCGCATAAATCACATTGCCATCATCCAGCTGTACCGGATAATAAGTGGTTGCAGTGGAAGTGGTTGCGGTACTGTCATCGGTAGAAATGTCGTCAGCCTCGGTGACAACATCGCCGATTTTCAGGGTGTAAGTCGTGCCGCCTTCGCATTCCAGTGTCAGAGTTGCGAACGGGTCAGAAATGCCGTAGTCCTCCAAATCCTGTTCACTCGGACGAACAGCCAGAATCTTGCTGGCAGACAAGCCAAACAATCCCTCAATGACATCCTTAGACCGTTCTACGCTCAAATAAGCAGAAATCGGAGAAGTCATCTTGTGGGTGGACTGGGTGTTGCCGCTTTCGCCATCATTGCTGGTGTCCCGATGTTCGAGGACAATCGGCGTATCGAGGTCTTTCCGTTCGATGGTAACGGTGTTGATGGTTGGCATATTGTCGTCATCCGGCTTTTCCAGAACGGTTGTAGCTAGGAAGTCGGTGTCTGCCTTGCTGAAGTTTGCCAGCAGGGGAAGTCTTAACGGCATAAACCGTATCGCTATCTGCCAGAGCGAAATAGTTGCAGCTTGCACCGGAAACGCTGCCGCCGATGCGGAACGCAAAGGTCGTTCCATCATCGAACTGCATGCTGACTTGTGTGGCATCCTTGCCCAGCCCGAACTTGTCGAGGTCGGTTGCGTGTTCTTCCACACACTGGTCAGCCTGTAGGCTGGCGGTGTTGTTGGCAAGTGTTCCAAGCAGGGATTCGTTGGTGGGAATATCCTCCCAGCCAGAAATCCGGAAGATTGCCGATTCGGTTTCTGTCGTAGAAGTAGAATCGGTGGAATCGGTTGCATCCGTTGCGGTGGTCGTCTTTTCTGCCTTGACCCGAACTACTTCATAGCTGCCGGTTGCGTTGGTAACAGAAATCTGTTTCACATTGTCTGCGGACTCGTCCGAGAGTGTCAATGCTGCGAGGTCTTCTGCGGATTGTGTGGTAGCAGCAGTGGCATCACTGCTGCTGTCCTCCTTGCCAGACGGACGGGTCAGCAAGACAACACTGCCAGCCAGCAGTACCACAACGGCAGCCCTGCAAATCACACCAATCATTCGTTTTTTTGCATAGGTCACGCCATCCTTTCTGCAATTAGCGGCTCTTTCTGCGTGCCCAGATGACAATTCCAATCACAATCGTAATTGCCGGGAAGACAACCAGAACGACTGTGGTGAGCAACTTCATCTGAGAAGCAGTTGTATTCATCGAAGTGATGTTCATATCCTTTGCAGTGATGACGATGTTGTCAGATTTTCCGCAAATGGTGTTCAGTGCACTGATGAAGTAATCCGCATTGTTATAGGAAGTATCCTGTGCAACGTAGTAATCGAAGTAACCCATCGAACCGATGACCATGACATCACTTTCAATTTGACCGTTATCCTGTGCAGCCTGATTCTGAGAGAATGCCATGACAGAATAGCTGCTGCGTTCTGCATTGGCAGCATCAAAAGGTTGTAGTGGTGGTTGTTTCTTCCGTGGTTTCCTCGGTTGCTTCGGTGGTGGTAACGCCGTTCTGTGCATCCCAAGCTGCTTCTGCCCGTTCCGAGTTGCTATCGAGATTCAGCGGAACGCAGTAAAGCAGAATCTGCGGTATCCAGCAGGTCGGTAACCACTCTGCCATTGTTGGCATCTCTGGTGAGAATCGGACGGGAAACCGGAGCGATAATTGGCAGGAAGTGTTAGAAAGTCCGCTGCTGTAGTCGCTGCTGGTCTGGTTGACAATTGGAGCATACATTCTCTGATTGCCGGCAACGAGCAAGGTAACTGCCTGCTGGGTGCTGGAGTTGTCGTCAATGACATAGCTGTTATCGACCGTAATGTTCCAATCCTTCAGGAATGCGTCCAGATTTGGGGTATTGCCCTGTGTAAAATCGGCGATGTAGAGTAACCGTTTGCCGAGATTGCCGTCATTGTGCAGGAAGGTTTCCAGCTTGTCGATGGCATCGACTGTCAGGTCGTTGACCGGAGCTGGCAGCACCAGCAAATCATAGTCATCCGGAGAAATGGTATCGGTGACCATATCCAGCTGTGTAACATCATAGCCGTTGTCGTCCAGCAGCGTGCTCAGAACCTTGGCAGCATACTGGTTGCCCTGTGTCGGGCTGTAGATGGTGTTGCCGTTGGAAGTGCCGATAAAGCCAACTCGCTGCGGGTTTGCATCGGTAACATTCATGATGGCGTTGGTGAGGGACTGTTCGCCCTTGAATGCGGTGATGCATTCGGACAGGGAAACTTGTCCATAATAATAATACTGCAACTTGTCCTGATCCATGTCAAAGAAGTCAGACAGTGGGAATACCTTTACACGGTCACCGCTGCAAACAATGACATTATCAGAACTAATCGTACCGCTGTACTTGCTCTGATACTTTGAGAGAATATCCGGATCTTTGGTGGTATCGAAGTAAGTTACTTCGATTTCACTGGAATAGCCCTGATATTTTTTCAGCAGTTCCGTCACCATTTTCAGATAGGAGTCCTTTTCCAAGGTGCTTTCCTCGCTGGAAACGGCAATTTCAACGGGTTCGGTGAGGTTTTTGATATAGTCAATGGTTTCATCCGAAACTTCGTACAAGTTGGATGATGTCAGGTCGATTTTGGCGTTCGGATACCGTTCCACCAATAATCCGACAACGACATTCACTAAAACCACGATTGCTGTGACAATGACAGTAATGGCAAACGCAATACCGCCGTATTTCATCTTCTTTTTCCGCTGTCTTTGTTTGATCAGCTTTGCATCCTGTTGTTCCATAATCGTTTTCAGCCTCCTTCTTACCGCCAACGTCTGGTTTCAAATACCCGGACGGTAAAGAAATTAAACAGAACCGCCGTGCTGATATAGAGCAGAACGCTGGACAGGTTAAACAGTCCATAAAGTAAAGTCATAAATGCGGCTGAAGAATGAAACCGATTCCATCGCATTGCCGAGCCAGCCCACAAGGGTGCTGAGGACAGTGCTTTTGCTGGAAAGAGAATCTGCACTGCTGGAAACTGTTCCACTCAGGTAGTCGATCATATAGAGGGACAACCAGAGAAACAATGCCCAAAACATAGGCGATGAACTGGTTTGCTGTGAATGCAGACAAAAACAGGGTGATTGCCATGAACGCTGCTCCCATGAGGAAGAGGGCGATAAAATTGGAAAAGACAATCGACCATGCAACCGTGCCGAAGAAGCTCAGCAGAATGGCATAGACAAAGACAATGGCAATGCCCATTGCATAGACGGTCAGGGCGGCAAAAATACTTGCCGAGGACAATGCCGCCGAGGGAAACCGGTGCAGTCAAGAGTCCTTGGTCGGTTTTCTGTGCACGTTCTTCCGAAAGCAGACGCATCGTCAGCAGCGGCAGAATCAAAACCATGACCAACCGCATCCATGCAAAATAGTTACTCATATCTGTACGGGCATAGTTCAGACAGAACAGCCAGAACAGAACACCCGATCCCAGATAGAATACCGTCAGAAAGACCGGGCCGATGGCGGAGTTGAAGAAAAGACCCCAACTCTCTCCGATAAATCGCTCCCATGTTACTTTGCCTCCTCTTGTTTGGTGTCGGGTTGTTTTGCTGCCGGAGCAGGTTTTTTCGGTGCAGCATCCGGCTTGGTTTTTGTTTGTTCTGGTGTCCATTCGCCCATGGTCACCTTGAGGAAGATGTCTTCCAGTGTCAGCAGACCGCTTTCCATGCGGTAGATGTTCCAGCCGTGTTCCTGTGCAACGGCATTGACTGCCTTCCGCAGGTCGGCGTTGTTTTTCGGTTCGATTTCGTAATCGAACAAGCCAGCTTCCAGCTGTGTGGACTGCTGTACCTTTGCCACGTCTGGAATTGCACGCAGAGCCTGTAAAACGTCTGCTTCTGCACCATCCAGCCGTACCTTGAGGCGGTGGTTCTGGGACATGGACTGTGCGAGGGTGTCAATTGCACCATCTGCCATCAGTTTGCCCTTGTTGATGATGATGACCCGGTCACAGACTGCCTGAATTTCCGACAGGATGTGGGAAGAGAGAATAACCGTGTGTCGTTTTCCGAGCCGCTTAATCAGGTTTCGGATTTCCATCATTTGTTTTGGGTCAAGACCAACGGTTGGTTCATCGAGAATCAGGATGGGCGGATTGCCAACGAGTGCCTGTGCCAGACCGACACGCTGCCGGTAACCTTTGGACAGATTCTTGATGATGCGGTCTTGCACATCACTGATTTTGCAGAGGTTGCAGATTTCAGTGAGGTGTGCTTTGCGGGGAGTTTGCACTTTTTCAGGTCATAGACGAACCGCAGGTAGCCCATAACGGTCATTTCCTGATAGAGTGGCGGCAGTTCCGGCAGGTAGCCGATTTCCCGTTTTGCCTGGATGGGATTGTCCAGAATGTTGATGTCATTGATCAGAGCCTCTCCGGAAGAAGAGCTGATGTAACCGGTCAACATGTTCATTGTGGTGGATTTTCCGGCACCGTTTGGCCCTAAAAAGCCCACAATTTCACCATCTTGTACGGTTATAGTCGGATATTGTGAAAATGCTGTGATAATCTTACGAAAGGCGGTTTATACCGTCCTGAACCCGCTTTGAGGGTTTCGTCTTTTTGCCCAAAAATGGCACAGAGTTCAATGCCACCGCCTGGTGTAAATGGCTTGCCGGAGAGGGCAGTTCGCAGCGGCCAGAGCATCCAGCCATTCTTTACGCCGAGTTCGCCGATTCTTGCGAAAACAGCAGCGTGAATGCTGTCTACTGTCCAATCAGAAATGCCTTCCAGAACCGGCAAGATTTCCGTGAGGGCTTCCTTGGCGGTTTCCGGTGTGGTTTTCATCTTCTTGTGGCGATACAGTTCTACGTCATAATCCGGCAGGGCATCAATGAAATCCACCTGTTCCGGAATATCGGTGAACAGTTCGGTTCTTGGCTGTAAAACGTGGCAGAGCAGCTGCAGGTCTGCGGTTTCGCTGTGAACCACCTGACGGATGTACGGAATGGCTTTTTCTGCAAAGGCTTCCGGTGACATCTTGCGGATGTATTCGCCGTTGATGGCTTTCAGCTTAACCGGGTCAAACAGTGCCGGAGATTTGCTGATGCCGGAGATTTCAAACGCCTGAATCAGTTCATCCATGGTGAAGATTTCCTGTTCACCAGTTGGAGCCCAGCCCAGCAGAGCGATGAAGTTGATGATGGCTTCCGGCAGATAGCCCTTTTCGAGCAGGTCTTGGAAGGAGGCATCCCCGTTCCGCTTGGAAAGCTTGTGGGTCTTGTCCTTCATGACTGGAGAGCAGTGAATATAAACCGGAACATCCCAGCCGAATGCCTGATAGAGCAGGTTATACTTCGGAGCAGAAGAAAGATATTCGTTACCACGGATGACATGTGTAATGCCCATCAGATGGTCGTCTACAACATTTGCGAAGTTGTAAGTCGGCATGCCATCGGTTTTAATCAGAATCTGGTCATCCAGCGTGCTGTTTTCTACGGTGATATCGCCATAAACTTCATCGTGGAATGTAGTTGTACCATCGAGCGGCATCTTCTGGCGGATAACATACGGAACACCAGCGTCCAGCTTTTCCTGAATTTCTTCCGGTGTCAGATTCCGGCAGTGCCGGTCATACATCGGGGCGATGTGAGAAGCTTCCTGAATCTTCCGGACTTCTTCGAGCCGTTCCTTGCCGCAGAAGCAGTAGTAAGCGTGGCCCGTCTTGACCAGCTGTTCTGCATAGCCCTTGAACATGCCCATCCGTTCAGACTGCACATAAGGGCCAACCGGGCCGCCGATATCTGGACCTTCGTCCCACTTCAAGCCAGCGATGCGGAGGGTATTGTAGATAATATCCACAGCCCCTTCGACATACCGTTCCTGGTCGGTATCTTCGATTCGGAGAATAAAGTCGCCGTCATATTTTTTTTTTTTTTGCCAGCAGATAGGCATACAGAGCGGTTCTCAGGTTGCCGATGTGCATATAGCCAGTCGGGCTTGGTGCAAACCGTGTTCTGACACGTTTTTCCATGAGAAAAAAACTTCCTTTCGTTTGATAAATATAGGTATCATGATAATGTGGGGGAGTACTGGGCTTTACTGCTTGCAGGCAGCTTGTACGGTGCGGATGTTGTCCGCAATGGCTGCTTTCAGCTCGTCCAGACCGGAGAACTTTTGTTCTTTCCGCAGAAAGTCCAGCAGTTCGATTCGGCAGAACTGCCCGTATAAATCCCCTTGAAAGCCTAATAAGTGGGTTTCCGCAACCGGAATGCAGGCATTGGAAACCGTTGGCTTTGTTCCGATGTTGGTCACGCCGTTCCAGACACTGCCATCTTTCATAGACCTTTGCCCGATAAACGCCATAGAGTGGCACAAGTTGTTCCGGAGCAAGGGAAAGATTGATGGTCGGGGAACTGAATGGTTCTGCCGAGGGCAGCCCCATGCTGAATGATGCCGGAAATTTGATAGGGTGCACCGAGCAGGCGGTTTGCCTGCTGGATTTTGCCATCTAACAGCAGCTGTCGAATCCGGCTGGAGGAAATGACCGCTCCATCCTGTTCCACAGCGTCAATCAGTTCTACCGTAAAGCCAAAGATTTCGCCGAACGCTGCCAAGTCGGCAACGCCCCATGCAGCCCGGTTGCCAAATCGAAAATCCCTGCCGCAAAAGAGCTTTTTTGCGTGCATCTGGTCGTGGAGATAGACCCGACAGAAGGTTTCACCGTCCATCGCTGCAATCTCCGGAAACGGCGGGCTGACAACGGTCTGAATCCCAGCAGCCGTTAAAAGCTGCTGTTTGGTGTCGTCCGGATAGAGATAGCGGAGCGGTTCACCCCGTTTGATGCGGACAGAAGTGGTCTGCATCGTAAAAAGCAGCCGGCGTCAAACCGTCTGCCTGACAGGCAACGGCTGCCGCTAAGACGGCACGATGTCCGATGTGAACACCGTCAAATAAGCCCAGTGCCACGGCGGAAGCAGGTTGGAGCATGGGAAAACCTCTTTTCGTTGGGAATTTCAAAAAATGGGGGAATGCGAATCAGAACCGTTTTCCAATTCGCAATTCCTGTTGGGTACGGTCGGCAAGTGCCGTTCCTAAGAACGTACCTGTTGCCCCGTAGACGGTATAGATATCTTGGTCAGGCTGGAGATTCCGCAGCCGCTTTAAATCCAATTTGACACCGTTGCAGAACATTCGTTCCTGTGCGGCGTTGAGTCGCAATTTCGGATAGGATGAGAACAGCGAATCCGTCGGAAGCAGGTGCTCTTCCAGCGTGCCGTCTGCCATTGCAGCGGCAACCTGCTCAAAGGTCAGGCAATCTTGCAACGGATAGCCGCAGGCAGCTGTCCGAGTCAGAGCAGTCATCACCGCATCGCCGCCGAGTCGCTGCCCCATATCAGAGAGCAGTGTCCGGATATACGTTCCTTTTCCGCAGGAAACCGTCAGTGTTGCAGTCTGTTGCGTTTCGTCAAAAGCGTCCAGCGTAATAGCATCAATGTGCACAGTACGGGTAGGACGTTCGACGGTTTCGCCCTTTCGTGCGAGTTCATACAGCCGTTTTCCGTTGACGGAAACCGCAGAATACATGGGTGGCAGCTGGGTAATATCGCCGAGAAATTCCGGCAGTATGGCACGAAGTGCTGCTTCTGTAACATGCTGTTCCGGATAGTCTTGCAGGGGCTTTCCCCAGATGTCGAGCGTATCGGTTGCCTTGCCGAAAACAACGGTTGCCTGATAGGTCTTGTCCTGATTCGGCAGGATGTCGCAGGCTTTTTGTTGCAGTTCCGACCAAAATCGGCAGTACGCCCGTTGCCATTGGGTCGAGTGTTCCTGTGTGTCCGAGCCGTTTCATATGCAGAATGCCACGCAGCTTTCCGATGACATCGAACGAGGTAAAATCCTGCGGTTTATTCATACAGAGAATGCCGTTCATGATTCCGCCAAGCTCCTCTCTACTGCTGTTTGCAGCCGTTGCATGACGGATTCTGCTGTGCCTTCAATGAGGCAGCCGGCAGCCTTGATGTGACCGCCACCGCCAAATTCTTTGCAGATGGCAGCAACGTCCACAATACGAGCGGAACGCATGGAAACCTTAAAGACATTGGGATCTCGTTCCTTGAGGGTAATGCCGACTTCTGCTCCTTCGACCTGTAGCGGAAATCCTGCCAGACCATCGAGGTCGAGCGGGTTCTGGAACTATACTGTTCCATGAATGCCAGCGTGATGCAAATCATTACACATTTTTCCGTTGCAGCTGGTATGCAGCTGGTCGATGAGTTTTTGTTCCACTCGCAGTCTGCCCATACTTTTAACGGCAAACATCGCCCGATTAATCCACGCATAGTGGATTTCCGGAAACTGTTCCATGAGGTCGGCAACGATTCGCAGTGTGTGCGGGGTTACGTTGTCGAACTGGAAACAGCCCGTATCGGTTGCCATGCCCGTATACAAGCAGGTGGCAATCTGGGGCGTGAGTTTCACAGGCAGTTCCTTTGCAATCGCATAGACGATTTCACAGGCAGCGGCTGCTTTTGGATACAGACAGCATGCCTTTGCAAAGGAGCGGTGCATGATGTGGTGGTCAATCGCAAGGGCAACCCGTCCGCCATAGGGTTCGTCCAAGTCGCCGAGCAATTTGCGGTCTGCGACATCGACCGAAAGAATGACAGCAGCGTCTTCGTCAACGGTATCCGGTGTTTCTTCAACTGTCAGAAAGGCATAGCGTTCCGGAATCGGGTCGCTGCACCGTACCACCGCATGACAGCCCATCTGACGGAGCAGGGCAGCGAGTGCATAACCGCTGCCGATGCAGTCGCCGTCCGGACTTTGATGGATGAGGATCATGGCTTGCTGGATGGTTTGCAGCTGGGCAGCTGTTTCTGCAATGTTCATATCTTACTCCTCAATGTCCTCTAAATGCAGGTCATGCAATTTCTGATTGATTTCTGCACTGTGTTCAATGGAATGGTCTGCAATGAAGTGCAGAGCCGGAGATTTCCGCAGCTTGAGGCGATGAAATAGTTCTCGCCGCAGGAATCCGGTCGCACTGACCAGACCGATGCAGGAGGTTTTCGCCGTTTCGATGCCAGATAAGCTGGAAACATAGACTTTACAGTTTGACATATCGTTAGACAATTCCACCCGAACGATGGTCAAAAGGGGGTCGATACGGGGTCTTTGAGTTCCCGCAGCAGGGCGGTGAGTTCTCGCAGGATGTCTTCTTCTGTCCGACTGGTTTTATAGTTTGCCATAAGAAAATGCCTCCTTTTTTTTTTTCAAATCAGGGGCGGAGAAATGCAGCGAATGCCGCTGCATTTCCAAGCCGGATGGAATGAATATTCTCTGAATTAGTCCTGATATTCTTCCCATGATGAAGGCTTCAAAGATGTCGCCTTCCTTGAAGTCCCGGAACTTTTCGAGCGTAATACCGCATTCGTAGCCTTCGGTAACTTCCTTTACGTCATCCTTGAACCGCTTCAGGCTGGACATTTTATCTTCTGCAATGACAATGCCATCCCGAACGACACGAATCTGGCACTGTCTGGTAACTTTACCGCTGAGGACATACGCACCGGCAACCGCACCAACGCTGGAGATTTTATAGACCTGACGCACTTCGATCCGACCCATAACAACTTCCCGGAACTTCGGAGCAAGCATGCCCTTCATAGCAGTTTCCACATCTTCGATGGCATCGTAAATAACCCGATAGGTACGGATTTCGACATGGTCACGGGCAGCAGTTTCTTCTGCCAGCGGGTCAGGACGCACATTGAAGCCGATGATAATGGCATTGGATGCATCCGCCAGCATGACATCGCTTTCGTTGATTGCACCAACGCCACCGTGGATGACCCGAACCCGAACTTCATCGTTCTGGATTTTTCGAGGGACTGCTTCACAGCTTCTACAGAACCCTGCACGTCAGCCTTGACGATGATGGCAAGTTCCTTCATTTCACCCTCTGCAATCTGGCTGAAGAGGTTGTCAAGTGTTACCTTCTGGTATTCGCTGAACTTTGCCTGCTTTGCTTCATGCTTCCGCTGTTCTACGAGGGTCTTTGCCAGACGTTCATCTTCTACAACGTCAAAGACATCGCCAGCAGCCGGAACTTCTGCCAGACCGGTGATTTCAACCGGAACAGACGGGCCAGCTTCGTGAACAACTGTACCCTTGTCGTTGGTCATGACACGAACCTTTCCGACACTCGTTCCGGCAAGAATAACATCGCCGGTGTGCAGTGTCCCGTTCTGAACCAACAGGGTTGCAACTGGACCTCTGCCCTTATCCAACCGGGCTTCGATGACAGCACCCTTTGCACGGCGGTTCGGGTTTGCCTTGAGTTCCTGCATTTCTGCAATCAGCAGCACGTCTTCGAGCAGTTCGTCAATGCCTTCGCCAGTCTTTGCAGAAACCGGAACGCACATAACATCGCCGCCCCAGTCTTCACAAACCAAATCATATTTGGTGAGTTCTTCCTTAACCCGGTCTGGATTTGCTCCTTCTTTATCCATTTTGTTGATGGCAACAATCAGGGAAACACCAGCAGCCTTTGCATGGTTGATGGATTCTGGTCTGCGGCATGATACCGTCATCGGCAGCGACAACCAGAATGGCAATATCTGTGATATTTGCCCTCTTGCACGCATTGCGGTGAACGCTTCGTGTCCCGGTGTATCGAGGAAGGTAATTTCCTTGCCGTTGCAAGTGACCTGATATGCACCGATGTGCTGGGTGATACCGCCGGCTTCGCCTGCGGCGATGTTGGCGTGACGGATGTAGTCCAGAATGGAAGTTTTCCCGTGGTCAACGTGACCCATAACAACGACAACCGGAGAGCGTTCTTCGGTGTTATCGGATTCGTCCTCTTCTTCAATCAGACGTTCTTCGATGGTAACGATGACTTCCTTTTCTACCTTTGCACCCAGTTCTTCTGCAACCAGACAAGCGGTGTCGAAGTCGATTTCCTCATTGATGGATGCCATAACACCCAAGCCCATCAGCTTTTGATGACTTCCGTTGCGGTCACCTTCAAGCGACTTGCGAGTTCGCTGACCACGATAGATTCCGGAATCGAACCTTGAGCTGCTGTTTTCTTGCCTTTTCGAGTTCCAGACGGCGAAGACGGTCTTGTTCGGTTTCCCGCTTATTGGAATACTTCTGCTTGTTCCGCTGAGCAGACTTCTGGTTGATTTTTTTGCTTTTTGGTGGAATAATTATCCTTGCTGTACTTGCCAGCCGGAGCAATCTGTTCATACCGCTGGTTGTACTTATCCAAGTCCACATAAGAGCCACGGGTATCAACGGTACGCCGCTTTTCTGTTGTAGTAGCGGTATCGGAAGACAGTTCCACTTCCACGTGCAGCCGTTCGCCCCGTTTTTTGTGCCTGCGGCTGCTGTTTCTGCTTTTTTCTTGTGGTGTTCCGGATGGTTGTTATTGTTGTTGTTATTCGGCTGGCTGGCTGGATTGGCAGCAGCTACCTGCTTTTTCGGCTGAGCGGCAGCCTGCGGCTGATTTTTCTGACTGGATGCAGTCTGCTGCGGCTTCTTTGCAGCGGAATTGCTGTTATTGGGATTGCCGTTGCCATTGTTATTGTTGGCATGGTTATTTCCAGCGGCATTCTGCTGCTGTGGTCTTCTCCGATCCTGCGGCTGTTTTTTCCTTGATTCTGCTGCTGGTGAGCAGCTTTCTTTTCGTTCCCTTTTTTCATAGATTGTTGTGCCACCTCTTCCCTCGTACTGTTTTTCGTTTGCGAAATAGGCTGCAAAGCCGTCTGTCACCTGCTGACGCTGGGTGATGGATTCCAGAACCAGATTGACTTCTGCTTCCGTCAGGGTGCTGCTGCTCTTTTTCTGTTCCGTTTTGCAGTTCAGAAAACAGGGCGATCAGGTCATTCGGGGTCATCTGGGTGTCTTTGCAACGTCGCTCAATTTCTGCTTTTTTGTCGTCATCGGCAACTCTCCTTTTCCGCGTGTTCCTGTCGGTTGGGACAGGGGTTTCAAAAAATGGTATGCGTCATCCATTGCTGGAGGACGATTCGGTCTGTAATAGAGCCTGAATCCGCTGGGCGAATCCGGTTTCACAGATGGTCAGGATGCCGGCACGCTGTCCGAACAGCAGCCGGACTTCTGCCATTTCCCAGTTCGTCTGTACGACTGGGACGTGTTGTTTTTTCGGCGAAATACAGCACTTCTTTCCGGCTTTTTTTCGGAAAGGTCTGCGGTGAAGCAGAATGCAGGCTGCATAGCCGCCCTGGATGGCATCTTTCGCCCGTGCAAAGCCGGCTTCGAGTTTACCGGCTTTCCGGCAGATCGTCAGTAAGTTCCTGCACTTTTCTGGTAAGGGCATCTTCCATCTCCTTATAGGTTTCCGGTGGAAACATCTGCACAAAAGAGCGTTCCACCTTGCGGGTTTTCTTTGCTTTTTCGAGGCAGGCTTTATTCTTGCAGAGATAAGCCCCTCTTCCCAGGGTTTTTCCGGTTTCGTCAATGACGAAATTGCCGTCCGGGTTCGCACGATTCGGATGAGTTCCTGTTTTGGCTTTCGTTCGCCGCAGCCCATGCAGGCACGCAGGACTTCTTTTTTCTTTTTTCATGCGGTGTTATGCCTCCGTTGTTTCCGGGGTTTCTGCTGGTGTATCAATGGCGGATTCGATCGCAGCGGTTGTATCGTCATCGCTCAGCAGCAGGTCATCTTCCTCTGCATCGGCATTCTGTGCCTGCCAGTTTTTCTTCCCAGCTTGCAGCGTCCTGAGTCTGTTCTGCATCCTGTTCAGCCTGAGCCTGCTGGGCCGCTTCTTCTTCTGCCTTTGCCTTGGCTTCAGCCTCTGCCTTTGCAGCGAGTTCAGCCTTTGCTTCTTCCACCTTTTCTGCAATCAGAGCTTCGTTTTCTGGGGTTGCAGCCTTGATGTCAATCTTATAGCCAGTCAGCTTGGCAGCCAGCTTGGCATTCTGTCCCCGGTTGCCGATGGCAAGGAGAGCTGATTTGCTGGTACGAGCACGCCGCACAGCCGTTCTTCCGGATTGATGATGGTAACGCTTTCCACCGTTGCCGGAGCAAGGGCTCTTGCAATAAATTCTTCCGGATTTTCGCTGTATGGAATGATGTCGATTTTTTCGCCGCTCAGCGACTTGACAACGGCATCAATTCGAGCATGCTTCGGGCCGATACAGGCACTGACTGGGTCAACATTTGCATCATTTGACCAAACAGCGATCTTGGTTCTTGCACCAGCTTCTCTGGAGATGGCTTTGATTTCTACCACGCCATCATAGATTTCCGGTACTTCGAGTTCAAACATCCGCTTGACCAGTTCCTTGCGGACACGGGAGATTTTGATAATTGGCTTCTTCTGCTTGTTGGCGATGTTGGTGACATAGACCATGATGCTCTGTCCCTCTTTGAGTTCTTCGCCCGGATCTGTTCGTTGTGGAACAGATAGATTTCTGTTTTGTCATACATCAGAGTTGCTGCACCGCCTTTTTCCCACCTGTGTAACGGTGCAGGTGATGCAGTCGTTTTCCTTGTCCTGGAATTTATCCAGAATCCGCTTGCGGTTGATGTCCCGCAGGTCGCCCTTGATGGACTGTTTTGCGGAGAGAGCAGCGGCTCTGCCGAACCGGTTGATGTCCAGCCGCTTCTGGATGTGGTCGCCAACTTTAATGGATGGGTCGATGTTGCGGGCTTCTGCGATGTTGATTTCGTTTTCATCAATTGGTTCATCGTCGATAACATCCTGCCGCAGATACATTTCAAAGGTCTTGGTGATTGGATCAATTTCGACGGTAATGCGGTCTTCGCTGTCCGGATAAGCCTTGCGGGCTGCCTTCAGCATTGCAGATTTTACCTTTTCGATGAGGGTATCGGTGTCCAGACCATTTTCGCTGCCCAGCGAATTCAGTGCTTCAAAAAAAAGCATTGTCCATTTTATGTGCCTCCATTTTTTAAAATTCAAATGCTTCGTATCGTTTTTACAAACGTAAGTGCTGCAAGCGGCAGGCTGATGCTGCCGGTTTCGGTTTCCAGTGTCAGCATGTCATCCTTGCAGGATTGCAGCGTACCGATAAATTCCCGTTCTCCGTCAATGGGGCGGATGGTGCGGGCACGCACTTCCGTGCCGATGCCATCGGTAAAATGCCAGGTGCGGTTAAATTCCCGTTCCAGACCGGCAGAGCCCACTTCCAAGATATAATTTTGAGAAATCGGGTCTTGTTCGTCCAGCAATTTGTTCACGGGTTCGGTCATTTTTTTCGCAGTCCTCGATGGTAATGCCAGATTCTTGGTCAATAAAAATCCGGAGATACCAGCAAGCACCTTCCTTTTCAAACCGCACATCCCAGATTTGAAAGCCTGGGTTTCACTGCATTGTAAATCCGCTGTTCGGTCGCCCCGAATGCCTTCAGTTTCATGTGATTGCTCCTTTCTATTTGCAACGGCGGAGCCGGAAAAAGCCCCTAACATAAACGAAAGACCGGAAAGGGTTCCGGTCTTTGCTGCTGCTATATTGCTATTATAGCACACTCCACAGGAAAAAAATCAAAGAGATTTTTTCGTTTGTTTTTGATTTATTTCCGAGGAAATCCTGTAGATGTGCGGAATCGTTCAAAAAATCATTCAGAAGCGGACTTTACGAACATATCATAAACGCAACGAATTGCCTGTTCGAAGTCTTCTTCAGTGACACCGACAATGATGTTCAATTCGCTTGAGCCTTGGTCGATCATCTTGACATTGACTCTTGCGTGTGCCAGAGCGGCAAAGATTCTTGCAGCGACACCTCTTGTCCGGTACATACCGTGGCCAACGACTGCCATCAGTGCAATGCCGTCCTCGATTTCGAGGGTATCCGGATTGACCCGCTTCCGCAGTTCGGTCATAATCTGTTCCCGCTTGCCTTCGAGTTGAGCAGTTTCGAGAATGACCGTCATCGCATCAATGCTGGATGGCATATGTTCGATGGAAATATTGTGGCTGGCGAGAACATCGAGAACGTCCCGGCAGAAACCAACTTCGCTGTTCATCTTGTCCTTGTGGATGTTGATGATGCTGAAGTGCTTCTTGCCAGCGATACCAGTAATGGTATAGGTGCTGCAATCATCAGCATTGCATTCCGGAACGATCATCGTACCCGGAGCAGATGGGTCATTGGTATTGCGGATGTTGATGGGAATACCAGCGGAACGAACTGGGAAAATGGCTTCTTCGTGGAGTACAGATGCACCCATGTAAGAGAGTTCCGCAGTTCGGTATAGGTGATGGTGCGGATGCCGACCGGATTTTCTACGATTCTCGGGTCAGCAACGAGGAAACCGGAAACGTCTGTCCAGTTTTCATACAGGTCTGCCTTCATTGCTCCGGCAACGATTGAACCAGTGACATCGCTGCCGCCTCTGGAGAAGGTCTTGACATAGCCATCTGCACCGCAGCCATAGAAGCCCGGAACAACGGCATAATCCAGACCAGTCAGCCGTTCCCGCATTGCCACAGCGGTCTTTTCCCGATTCAGTGTGCCGTTTTCCTGGAAGAAGATGACTTCTGCTGCATCGACAAATGCAAAGCCCAGATAAGCTGCAATCAGCTTGCCGTTCAGGTATTCGCCCCGGCTGGCTGCATAGTCGCTGCCGAACCGCTTCCGGAAGTTTTCGCCGATGGTGACAAATTCTTCATCCAGCAGGGTTTCCGGCATAGAAAGCCCGTTCAGGATGCTGACATAACGGTCTTTAATCGCAGCAAGCTGGGTTGCAAATGCTTCGCCTTTTTCAGCGAGTGCATAGCACTGATACAGCATATCGGTTACTTTGATGTCATCCTTGAACCGCTTGCCCGGTGCAGACGGAACAACATATCTTCTGTCCGCTTCTGCCTTTATAATAGCGGCTGCCTTTTTGAATCTGTCCGGCATCTGCCAGACTGCTGCCGCCAAACTTTACAACTTTCATCATGGTATTTTGATTTCACAGCACAATTCCCCTGTAAAATCGACCCTCCTTATTCGTTCAAATTACAAAATACGTGCAAAAACAACGTCATATTCCAGTATATTCGATTTTCGAGAAAAAATCAACCGTAAAAACGTATGAAATTTTGTAAAAAAAATGTTTATTTGTGGAATACGACTGTATTCGTATCACGGACTTTTTGAAAAATGGAGCGGAAACAGATTGTCCGCTTGAAAATCAAGTCAAACGCTTGCAATTCCTGTTGTTTTATGCTATACTAATAGTAAATTTTTTTCAGAATACAAAAGGAGCATTCCAATTATGGCGAAAAACAATCAGAAAATGGTCGATGCCATTACTTCGATGGATGAAGATTTTGCACAGTGGTATACCGACATTGTCAAGAAGGCAGAACTGAGTTCTTACACCAGCGTAAAGGGCTGTATGGTTATCCGCCCGTATGGCTATGCCATCTGGGAACAGATGCAGCATATTTTAGACGAAACATTCAAGGAAACTGGACATGAAAACGTTTGCATGCCGATGTTCATTCCAGAAAGCCTGCTGCAAAAGGAAAAAAGACCATGTAGAAGGCTTTGCACCGGAAGTTGCATGGGTCACACACGGCGGTTCGGAAAAGCTGGAAGAACGGCTTTGTGTGCGTCCGACATCAGAAACCCTGTTCTGCGACCATTATGCAGAAATCGTGCACAGCTATCGGGATTTGCCGAAACTGTATAACCAGTGGGTAAGTGTGGTTCGTTGGGAAAGACTACTCGTCCGTTCCTGCGTTCGAGAGAATTCCTGTGGCAGGAAGGACATACGATTCATGCAACCGCAGAAGAGGCACTTGCAGAAACCGAACGGATGCTGAATGTATATGCAGATTTCTGTGAGTCGCTGGCAATGCCAGTTGTTAAAGGGCAGAAAGACCGAAAGTGATAAGTTCGCCGGTGCAGTTGCAACCTATGCCATTGAAGCATTGATGCATGATGGAAAGGCGTTGCAGGCAGGTACTTCGCACTACTTTGGGGATGGCTTCGCGAAGGCATTTAATATTCAGTTTACCGATAAGAATAACACCTTGCAGTATCCGCATCAGACCAGCTGGGGGTTACGACCCGTCTGATCGGTGCCATCATTATGACGCATGGAGACAACAACGGTTTGGTTCTGCCGCCGGCAGTTGCTCCGATTCAGGTGATCATTGTTCCGGTTGCAATGCATAAGGAAGGCGTTCTGGACAAGGCAAAGGCACTGGAAGCACAGCTGAAAGCAGCTGGCATTCGGGTAAAGGTAGACGATACCGACAGTTCTCCGGGATGGAAGTTTGCACAGTATGAAATGAAGGGTGTTCCGGTTCGTCTGGAAATTGGCCCGAAGGATATTGAACAGGATCAGTGCGTATTGGTGACCCGTCACAATCGGGAAAAGACATTCTGCCCACTGTCACAGCTGGTAGAAACTGTTCAGGAACGGTTGCAGGCAGTTCATGATGGCATGTATGAAAAGGCATTGGAAAACCGGAAGAACCGGACATATGTCTGCAAGAGCATGGACGAGATCCAGCAGGTTCTGGCAGAAAAAGGCGATGGCTTTGTAGAAGCAATGTGGTGCGGTGATGAAGCCTGTGAAGACAAGGTAAAGGAAGTAACGGGCGTTGGTTCTCGTTGTATTCCGCTGGAACAGAAGCACCACGCAGATACTTGCGTATGCTGCGGAAAGCCAGCAAAGCATATGGTACTCTGGGCAAAAGGCATATTAATATCATCTCGCCGCAGGCGAACTGCGGTCGAGCTGGCTCAGCTCGGCGGAGGGGATTGTTAAGGGGGACAAGCTGTCCCCCTTAACAGACGTATGGATTAGATGAAATTGAAATCTAAGAGAAAATCGAAAAATCGCTGCTCGCCATTCTAAAAACATAAAAAATTCCTTGTAAACTGTAATCTAAGAAAGATTCATAGGCAATTCGGACAACGCAACCATGGCGAACAGCGAACACAGGCAGACAGCGAAGCGATTCTGCCGAACCGTTCGCAATTGGTTTTCCTAAGAATCATTCACGCACTCCGGCAAAGAGCGAAGCGATTTTGCCGAACTTTGATATAACAAAACACCGTATGGAATCATAAAATCCATACGGTGTTTTTTTGTTCTCTTATTCTTCTAAATTATCCTGTGAATCTTCCTCAGAATGGGATTCCGACGGCAGGTGAATCGGGCGATTATACGGATATGCACCGCCACGGTGCTGCATCGGCGGAATCGGAGCGATCTCCGGAGCAGTTGCTTGCGGTTCAGGCTGTCCGTAAAATTCGGGAGCAGGCTGCTGTGGGAATGGTTCTTCCGGCATTGGCTGCGGAATCGGTGCTTCTTCCAACGGTTCTGCATCTGGAATTGCTTCCGATTCTATCTCTGCATCTTTGTCCGCTTCTGTATCTTCTACAGGTTCTTGCGGTGGGAGATACCGCAGTGAAAGCGTCATGCAAATCATGCCAGCGTAGAAAACCGCTTCATTCATCAGAAAGTGCATCCAACGGGTTTGCTTGACAGCATCGGTCAAATAGCCCTCCAGCTGCAATTCCAACAGGGCATCTTGCAATTGCAACAAGCCATTGCAAATGGAATCAGGATAGCAATGATTTCCAGCCCTTTCAGTAGCCAAATGCACCATGGTTTCCAGCGAATCATGAGCAGTAAAATCAGCGGCACTAACATCAGAATCTGATAGAATGGAATCTGGGTCAGCAGCCCAGAACTGCCGCTGGCTTGTAGGTCTGACCATCCCTCAATGACACCGCCGTATACATAGCAGACTGCCGGAATGATACACATCCACGGGAAAAACCGCATACCGACCAATCCAACGAGTACCATAAAACAGCCAGCGGCAAGATATAGCCAGTATTCCAATGTCATATCATAGAGTGGGTTCCGAAACCGCTGTACCATGCCGATGCAGAGCAGTGCCCCAAATAGTGCCATCAGCAGTGGAAACAGGGAACGGCGAGAAACAGAAACATGCAAGCGTTCCATGATGAGAAAGCCTCCTTATTTATTCAGTTGTCTGCTGGGAATCCGCAGCAGTTGTATTTTCCTGTAGATATACCAGAAACCATCGACCTGAATCAGTGTCGGGGGAGATGGTTTCTGTCTGTGTGCCCTTGCTGCCCGTGAGGGTGCGTTCTACGCTGAGTGTTACAGCATCTTGTGCGTGTACTTGGTCTTCTCCAATCATTTCATTCATATCATCTGTCCATTCGGTCAGGAAATCCTGTGATTGTTCAGACATGCCCTTGATGGCGAATGAAACGGTGACATCATCGCCACACTGCTGTTTCCAGGATGCCATGGTATTGGTGATGGCTTGCTGGTAGGTGGAAATCACATCTTCTTTGGTTTTATTATAGTGTTCCATGTAATAATCCCAGTAAGCTGGCGGTGCCATAAGGCGGTAGAGGGTGTCTGGTTGATTCTGGATGAATGCCGTGTAATATTCCGAGAGAACAGACTGATAGGTTTCAGGTGCTTGGTCGGAATTTTCTGTGTCTGTGCTTGCAGGTGCAGCAGTGGTGGTGGTGGTAACTGCCACATTAGAAGTAGATGATGCTTCCTTGTGTAGAGCATCTGGAAGAACAGCTGCACAGATGCCGCCAGCAGCGATAACAACTGCCACAATGCCACCGATGAGCAGTCTTTTTTTTTGTATTGCCATTTGTTTGAATCCTTCTTTCTTGGTTTTTATATTGGCTCGTATTTTAGTGACCCATCTTATCAATTACCACAAATCATAGCCGTCATACTGGCAAGCATAGTCAACCTGCTCCATAGCATACATACAGTACCACTTTGAGCCACTCTTGAACAGTGTCAGCGTTAAGCTATCTGTTGCATTTTGATTGCTGCCGCTGGTGACAATCCGCACATTTGCCAGTACAACCTTGTCAATATCCACGGTCACCGAGTAGGTATCTGCAATTTTCTGCTCATATTCTGAACAGGTTTCCTCGTCTGTATAAGTAGTTGTCTCATCTCGTTCATAGCCAAATTCAATGTTAGAGCCGAGGTCATCTGCCATTTGTTCTTTCGCATAGTTGAAATAGCCGTCCAGACAGTCCCGAATTTCCTTGCGGTTCATGCTGTATTTGCTGGATACTTTCGAGAGGAATGCGTCTGGAACAATTTCACAGTACCGTGTCCCACTCATAGAATCTCTGCCCTTTACATAGCGGCGAATCGTTGCCCGATAGCCGCAGAAAAACAGGAAATATCCACTGACCAATAAAATCAGCACCAATAAAATGGCACAGAGTGCAATCCAACGATTGCGGCGGCTGGTGCGTTCGAGCCGTTCATAGCGAACCTCTGGCGGTTCGATGTCGGCAATGGGTTCAGCCTCCTTCACTTGTTCTGGGGTGCGATAAGTTGTCATCGCTGCACCAATGGGCGGACTTTCTTTCTGATGGGAGCGGACAGGAATGCCGCAGTTCGGGCACTTTTTCCGCTCCCTCCGGGAGTTCTTGTTCACAAAATTTGCATTTCATGCTGGTTCATCCTTTCTTTTGCGGTGTAATTTTGAGGCTTTGCAGATTCCCCCGATGCACCAATATCCCTGTTATACGAAAACAAAAACGCCATCCTTCCACCCACACGGTTCAAGCGTAGGGGAGAAGGACAGCGTGTGTGTCAAATAGAATCGTCATACAGGCTCTATTATAACAAAAAATCCGGTAAATTGTCAATGCAGATTTGCAGGTTGGCTGAAAAATTTTCAAAAAAGTTACTGCTCCCGATTAGGCGAGCGGGTCTTGCAGTCCCAGCAATGCCGTATCCAATACATACCAGTTCCCATCATCATAGCGATAAATATAGCAGAAACGGTGTTCGGCTTCTTTTCCGTTTTTGCCGGAAATAGAACGGGGGTAATCTACAGCGTAAGTCTTGTTGACTTCTTTTTTTCTAGTGAGAGATTCTGAAACCAGATGTTGAACTGTTCCAGCTGTTCCGTATCCAGTTCTTCCACATCATCGAACTGAATGGAAATATGATAGTTGTCGCCATAGCGAGCAGCATGCTCCTGAAAAGTAGAGAGATAAGTTTCCATCGTCTGTTCGGTTAGGTCAAGTTGAGAGGATGCTTCAGAGGGGAACATATTGGCAGCTGCACCGCTGGCATCCTGCCGTTCTACCCCCCATACCATAGTTCCTTGACAGCGGAACGATAGCCGTTATTGGAGAACAAATAGCAGAGAATCCCAATGATAATCAAACAGCCAACGCCAATACTGAGAAAGCCCAGAATCATACTTCTTTTCAATGGTTTTACAGCAACAGCCGGCTGTGCAATGGTTGCTTGCAATGGATTTGCAGCAACTGGCGGAACAGCAGTCGTTGACGATGCAGCAGTAGCAGAATTTGTTGTAGCGGTATTCGGTGTTGAGGCGGATGTTTATGCTACTGGAGTGACGGCTGGAGCTGGTGCAGGGGATGGAATTGGCGGAACAACTGCTGCTGATACTGGCGATTCTGGCGGAGCAGCAGCTGGAGTGGGGGTTGGTGGTTCTACTGGTGCACCACAAGCGTAACAGAATCGGTCATTCGGCTGTAGCGATGTACCGCATTTTTTTACAAATCATAATGAGAAACCTCCTATGGGGACATTAAGACATTTTTTCCCCACAGATGGGGCAGAATTTCGTATCAGGGGAAAGTTGCTGACCGCATTTCGGGCAGGTTTTAGGAACAGGTGCTGTTTCTTGTGGCGGAGTTTCTGCTTCCGCTGTATCTTCCAATTTTGCACCACAGGATGCACAGAATAAAAGCATCGGGTGCAAGCGGACTGCCGCATTTTGAGCAGATACGGGAAACGGGTGCAGTGGATTCCGGTGGAGCAACCTCTACTTTTGCTCCACAAGTTGTACAGAATTTAGAATCTGGCGGAAGCGGTGCACCGCATACTGGACAACAATGGTTAGCAGAAGAAACAGTTGACTGGGGATTAGTATTATTATATCAAAAAGCGTGTCAAAAGCAAGCATTCGGGCTGATTTTCACACAATTTCCTTTTCGAGAAGGATTGCGGCTTATCCTAGGAAAACCACCTGAATCCGGTTCGGCAAGGCTGGGGCACATCCCCCAGCTGCCCCTTGAAACCTTATCTCTTATTACAAATTTTAAAGGCAATTGCTTCTTTGCGGTTCTCTCCTAGATTTTGTTGTAGTTTCTCATGCAGTTTTCATTTGGCAATTGGGCTGATTCTTTGAAAACTGCTGCACCGAAAAAACTTTTCGGTTGCCTGCGGCTCGTATTTTGCAATCATGCCGAAAAATGCAGATGGACAAAAACTGAAAGAAATCCAAAATGCCGATGCAGATGGACAACCAAATGACAAGTCGGTTCAGAAATTGGCAGCAAGACAATTTGTTCCATATTCTCTTGTCCCCATGTATAGTGCGGCCAGAATCAACCCCCAACCCACCAGCGATTAAATTTTTCACGGTATCTGGACTGTCGCTCTCAAAAATAATGTTCGGCGTAAATCCGGCATGCTGACAGTATCGGTCACAGATGGAACGAATGCTGCGAGAACCGGATAAGCTAATGAAATTCTGATGGGCGAAGTCTTTCAGTCGGACACTTTCACAGCGTGCATAGGGCGAATCGAACAGCCATAAAAATCCGTTCGGTAAAAATCTGATACCGCCCCCCGACCATCTGCTGGCTGCTGGAAAAAGGAACGAGTAAAAATCGTAATATCTGCATCTTCACACTGGGAATTTTGAATCAGCCGGAAATTCAATCCGCTATGGGATTTCTGATAGGAAATCAGGGCGTGTGTGACCAGTGTCGAGGCAGCCAGTACATTCACTCGAATAGTACGCTTCCGAACATTTGCCATTTCCTGCAATACTTCCGGCAGCTCATGCAGATTTTCCAGAATCGGCTTTAAGGCATCCCGTAAATAGACCCCATACTCTGTCAGGGCAATATTTCTGCCGCTGCGGTGAAACAGCGGCACGCCGAGTTCTTTTTCCAGCCGATGAATGCTCTGGGTGAGGGCAGGCTGTGCAATATGTAACTGTTCTGCGGTGTGGGTGACGTGCTGCGTCTTGGCGACCGCATAAAAATATTCTAATTGTAATAATTCCATAGATAACTCCTAATCATTCCCAATTTTGATTCCAATTTTCTTAATTTTCAGGCGTTCCAGATTCTTTTGCACATTCTGAAAAAAAATCCTGTCAGTGTCGAATTATTTTTTGTGCAGATAGAAACGATTCATAAATTGTACCTTATGAATCACAGGGGAATGTGTGATAAACCCCGCACAAACCCCCGAAATGGATAACGCCGATAGAATGGATGTGTTCTTATTATATATTGGACGTTTGGAATTGTCAATGCTATAATAAGAACCGTCAAAAGACAAAGACCAGACAAAGCGGTGTATGCATGGGACACATACGCCGCAAAAGGAGGCAAATTTTCATGTTACAAACAATTGACCGGATTTCTGCATATCAGACTTTGAATCAAGTGGCAGAGGCAGCCGGTGTAGTATTATTTGGTTCAACCACCGCAGCCAACTTGCCATTAAATGAATTATTACAGGATTTTGGTGTCAGCTGTACTGTTTATAATCGCAGCGTAGAAGGCTTGACCATCGAACAGGCAGAATCTTACATTCAGCCCTGCATTACACCGCTCATGCCGAAGATGATTTTGCTGCATTTTGGGGAAGAAGAACTGACTGCTGGTACGCAGTCGGTTGATAGTATCACAGAAGCTTATCGCTGGCTGTTATATCAGTTGCATACCGCAATGCCGGATAGCCGACTGGTTCTGATTTCCGTGAATAAGCAATTGCCGCAGGCAACTGCCTATAATCGAGCATTGCAGGAACTGGCAAAAGAATATGGCTGCCAGTATGCAGAAGCACCAACCGGAGAAATGAGTGAAGCATATGAATTGCAATTTTCCAGACACTCCGGGGATTTTTTCTACGACCATACCATGAATCTAAGCGACATTTTCCACTATTGTGGTTGATGGCAGTGTTAGAATCTCTTCATTTTATCCTTCCTTGATACAAGAACCGCTCCTCAGAGGATTCCTTTGAGCAGCGGTTCTTGTTTTGTTATTTGGTTGTCGTTTCTGTAGATTCCGTAGATTCCAAAGAATCCGATATGGTGGTATGGGTTTTGGTGGTTTCGCTCATGAGGTCATCTTTGACATCCTCGGCAGCGTCGCCGATGTCTGTTAATACATCTTTTCCGGCATCGCCAATATCGTCAGCGACATCGCTTAATTTTGTCACGATGCTGTCGCCGGGAGAATTCGTGATGGTGGTTGTGGTAGCCGGTTGAGAACTGTCATTGGTCTTTCCGCCGCAGCCGGTTAAACAGGCAACTGCCAGCAGAGCAGGCAGCCATTTTCGAGCGTGCATCCAGTTTTCACCTCCCTATTTTTCTGCGTGTTGGTAGTATGAACGGAAAGAATCGAAATTATGCAGCGGCAGCAGAGAAAAAAGATTTCAACAGTGTTTTCCACAACTAGTTGAAAAATCGGGAAACGCCGATATCTGGGGACATTTTCGGTGTCTGAATGGTTGAAAACTGTGGAAAACTCAAAAAATAGCGTATCTGCTCGTGTTTTCTTTCCACAGATTGTTGAAAATGAAGTTGAAAGTTTGGATTTTCGGCAAAAACCGGAAAAACGGACAGAAATTCTATGAAAAATGGGAATGATTTTTAGAAAAATGTGGAAAAATCGAGCCACTTTTCCACAGAAGATGGTGAAAAACGTTGGGGAAACGGTTTTAAATTTACGGAACACTTTTCTTTCTGCATGTGGAAATGTCTGTTTTTTCAATACGAAAGCGAGAGGCTGTGTTATACTAACGACAGTAAGAAACATTCTTACCAATCCAAAAAAATGAGAGATAGAAAGGTGTCGTGTAACATGGAATTTCAGAGAGTGAATATCAGCGGTGGTTCAAGTTTTGAAGAGGTTGCCGGTTATTCGAGAATTGTAAAAGCAGACCCGTTTGTATTTGTTTCCGGAACAACTGCGGTTACACCGGAAGGAACGGTTTATGGCGAGGGCGACCCGTATGCACAGGCAAAGTATATCTTTACAAAACTGGTGAAGCTGCTGGAAGAAAACGGCGTTTCTAAGGAAGAAGTGGTGAAGGTGAATATCTGGGCAACCAGTTCTTCTTATAATATGGAAATCACAAAAAGCCTATTCGGAATTTTTCAAGGAAAGCCGTCCGTGCTGTACTTGGATTGGGATTAAGGAATTGAATCGTCCAACACAGCTGGTTGAAATTGAAATGCAAGCACTGATTGGTGCGAAGCTGTAAGCAGTGATTTTGCTGAATGAGATAAGATTGTATCGAAAGTTTTTCTGCCATAGAGATTTTGGGCGATATACCGGGAAAATACGCCTCCGTTGGGGATATCGTCCGAAATGTCCATTCCCTGTGCTTCTGGTGAAGCACAAACATCCGCAACAGAAGATAGCCGATTCTGAGAAAGGGTCGGCTGTCTTCTTTTTTATGGTTTGGATTGGCTGCAGGAATCGAGCCGCAGGCAACTGCGGTCAAGCTGGCTCAGCTTTGGCGGGGTGCAGGGGGCAAGCTGCCCCCCTGCAGAGAGTGGATTTTGCATGAACAATTCTTAGGAAAACGATTTTCAGCGTCCGGCAAAAGGGGGTTCCACCCCTGCTTTTGCCTACCAGCGTGCTGCAATTGCCCCGTTGCCTTACTCTGAACTTGCAGCCTTGATTCTCATGATCTAACTTTATTTGAATTTGACAGCTTCAAAAAATGCAATTGCAGCAGGAAAACCAGATTGCAAAAACAAGTTTGCTTCGCAAATGTGGGCTACTCGCCCACACCTCGGCAGCATTTTTGAAAAACTGCTGCACTCAAAAAATTCGTTTTCTTCGGAACAGGGCGGACTGCGTCCCAGTTCTGATTGTCCAGAATGACGTGGGAAACCGGCATAGTCCAACGGTCATTGCAGCTGCCATCACCAGCCAGAAAGATAAGGCACACTTACCAACCCACATCGCCGTGCAGGCGGATCGCTGTGGACTGACACGGGACAGCATTGTCCTGTTGGAACAAATCCGTACCATTGACAAACGCCGTCTGAAAAGACCGGATGGGCTCACTCGACCGCCCGTCCATGCATCAGGTGGATGAAGCATTGCAAATCAGTTTTGGACTGCATTGAACTGCTTCTCAACAAGGATACAAAGAATCGGCAGAACAGAAGCTTTCTCGTTGTAAGAAATGGCATCTGTCCTGCCGATTTTTTATGGACACAAAAAAATAGCAGCTGTTATGGTGTTTCCGGCAGAAAGAGCCGCTGAAACATGGGTGCATCGAAAAATTCCGGGAGAGATGGAAAACGCTCTGCAAATCGTGCAGAGCTGTTCTAAAAGTCCAATCAGCAGTTTCCTGTTTCATCAGAGATTCCAGTTCTGCCAGCGGAATCCCGCACTGTTCGGAAAGCTGTTTCATTGTCCAGTCCATTTGAATCAAAAAAGACGATAAATTCGCTGTAACACGCAATCCTGTAGCGTCATGACATGGGTTCCTCCTGTTGGATTTCACGAAGATCAATGGCACCATGTTCCTGTTCAAAATGAACAATATGCTGTTGGATCAGGTGTTGGATCTCTTTGTTTTTGGTCCTGCCTTCATATTCTGCAATATATCCTAGCTTATTCAATAAGGCTTCATCCAGCCGTAGGGTAAATTGTCGTTTTGCTTTCATGCCACTCACCTCTTTTTGGATTTCTGAAAATGACGATTGTTTTTATTATAGCATTTCCCATTTGAAATTTCCAGAAATTGATGTCATTTTGACTGCATAAGAAGTTGGATTCAGTGAAAAATACCAAATATAGGTAGCTCACTTTTTTTTTTTTTTTTTTAGAGTGTGTGGGAGAAAATCTTTTCTTTTTGAAAGCAGGGAAAATCGGTGGATTTCAGCAAATTTTTTTTGTATATTTTTGCTGCCGATGCAGATACTAGCGATACAATCTGAAAAAATGGAGGAAAAGAAACCATGAAAGCAACAGGAATTGTTCGCCGGATTGATGATTTAGGACGAGTTGTAATTCCGAAAGAGATTCGCCGCACAATGCGGATTCGGGAAGGTGACCCGCTTGAGATTTATACCAGCAATGATGGCGAAGTTATTTTTAAGAAATATTCTCCCATTGGAGAGATGAGCGAACATGCCGCACAGGTTGCGGATATTATGCACCGTTTGGCAGGCTGTCCGGTTGCAATTTTTGACCGGGATCACGTTGTTTCTGTATCGGGTGCAGCAAAGAAAGAATGGAATGCCAGACGGGTTTCTCCGGAGTTGGAGGACTTGATGGAACAGCGGAAGATGTACTATGCGGAAAAATGGAGCATCGGGCATGATTCCGGCGGAGGGCGTTGAAAAAGCATGCTGTGGCGTGTCTGCCAATTATTTCCGCCGGCGATGTCACCGGAGCAGTTGCCTTTCTGGATGATGGCAGCGGTGCGGCAGTGAATCACTGTCAAAAGACGCTGATTCAGGCAGCCTCTCAATTTTTGAAAACAATTGGAATCCTGATTTTTGCAGGAACAAACGAATCCGCCGAAGCGATCGGGCTGTTGTACAACAAGACCATTCGGCGGATTTTATTGGGTAAAAAAGTAAGAACAGGAGGGAAGGAAAGTGTCAGTCCGAACAGATCTTGCGGTAGAATCGCTGACGGCAGCGGCTGCCATTGAGCCAAAGCAGCGAGGAACATATTTTCAGATTACAGAGGTGACAATTTCCAATGCGGAGCAGGCTGCTGCGGTTGGAAAACCAGAGGGGCATTATCTTGCAACTGTTCCGGTGGAACAGTTGCAACGGAAATTTTGCCTTACAGAAAATCTGCTCTTAGGGAAAACCGACCTTTTTAGCGTCCGGCAAAAGGGGGTTCTACCCCTGCTTTTGCCTACCAGCATGCTGCAATTGCCCCGTTGCCTTGTCCGAATTTGCAACTTGTTTCATAAAGATCATAAAATTGCGAATTTGACAGTTTCAAAACAATGCAATTGCAGCAGGGAAAACAAATTGCAAAATTGGATTTGCTTCGCAAATGTGGGCTACTCGCCCACCCTCGGCACGCATTTTGAAAAACTGCTGCACCGAATGGTAACAAGTGTGTCTTCCTTGCCGTAAACATTCTTATACTGAATATCCAGCTTCGGGCCATAGAAAGCAGCTTCGTCAATGCCGATGGTGTAATCCAAAAACCGAGGTGGTCGAGGATGTTGCCCATAAGACGCTGTGCTTCTTCCCATTGTTCCTTTGTACCTTCATATTTGTTGTTCGGGTTTGCCGGATCCCACTGAGAGAACCGGAAAGTGCAGTCATCCAGCAAGCCAACCGTACCGAGGAAGTACTTTTGCCAGTTCCAGACAGCCCTTGAATTCTTCTTCCAGCTGATCCGGACGGAGAATATAGTGACCTTCGGAGATGGTGAACTGCCGAACACGAATCAAGCCGTGCATTTCGCCGCTGTCTTCGTTCCGGAACAGGGTAGAAGTTTCTACCAACCGCATCGGCAAATCCCGATAGGAACGAGCACGATTCAAATAAACCTGATACTGGAACGGGCAGGTCATCGGACGCAGAGCGAAACATTCTTTCGTTTCATCGTATGGGTCACCTAAAATGAACATGCCATCCAGATAGTGATCCCAGTGACCGGAAATCTTATAGAATTCCCGTTTTGCCATCAGCGGTGTTTTGGTCAGCAGGCAGCCCTTGGACTGTTCCACATCTTCGACCCAACGCTGTAACAGCTGTACGACTCTTGCACCCTTCGGCAGCAGAATCGGCAGACCCTGACCAACCACGTCAACAGTTGTGAAGTATTCGAGTTCTCTGCCCAGCTTGTTGTGATCCCGCATTTTTTGCTTCTTCGAGCTGCTTCAGGTGTTCGTCCAGCATGGAAGCTTTCGGGAAAGCGATGGCATAAACACGAGAGCATCTTATTCTTTTCCGAGCCTCTCCAGTAAGCACCGGTGCAGGAGAGCAGCTTGAATGCCTTGATGACACCGGTTTTCATCAGGTGCGGGCCAGCACAGAGGTCAGTAAATTCACCCCTGCCGATAGAACGAAATCGGTTCGCCCTTGCCAGCGTGTTCTTCACAGAGTTCTACCTTGTACGGTTCATCCTGTTCTTTCAGGAAAGAAATGGCTTCGTCTGGGGAGAGTGTGAACTGTTCCAGTTCTGCATTTTCCTTGACGATTTTCTTCATCTCGGCTTCGATTTTCCGCAGTTCTTCTGCGGTAAACGGTTTTTCTACATCGAAATCATAGTAGAAACCGCTGTCGATTGCCGGGCCAATCGCAAGCTTTGCGTTTGGATACAGCCGCTTAACAGCCTGAGCGAGGACATGAGAAGCCGTGTGCCAGAAGGTTTTCCTACCGTCTGGGTCATCGAAGGTGCAGACTTCAAAGGTGCAGTCTTCGGTAACAGGGGTACGCAGGTCACAGACTTCGCCATTGATCTTGACGCAGCAAGCAGCCTTATACAATCCCATGCCGATTCCTTTTACAATTTCTGCGGCAGACTGACCAGGGGTAAATTCCCGGAAACTGCCGTCTTTCAGTTGCAGTTGACTCATGATCAAAAACTCCTTTATGATAAAATTTGAATGGATGTGTAAGATTTGCAGATGGTTGGCAAGCCGAATGATTGGGGAGAAACAGAGCGAAAAAAAAATGCCCCTTATCCGTGGGATTCCCACAGGATAAGGGGCGATCGCAAATAAGCTGCCGCTGTTCCACCCTTCTTCACGCAAATGGCAGGACGAATCTTTTCGCATCGCTCCTGCTGATTTTGTTACAGGAGGGACGTTCTGAACGCCGCCGAAGTCACGCCGTCTTTTTCTTGTATGAGAAGCACGGCTGCGTCTTTTCGGATGCTCGATAACGGGAGCAAGCCGCTGCGGATTGGGCAGACTCGGAGACGGTGTGCCGTCAATTCCAGTTCTGCACTGCTTGCAGCCGATGGCAAGTGCTCTCTGTTAGAACGTGTAAACGAACTGCGGCCTTTCTCTTCCATGTTTTGTGATATGTTCATTGCAGGCAATTTCGAGCCGCTGCAATGTATTTCAAAAATCGGGTCATTCGGGTTGTGCCAAAACGGTGCGATTGTACACCGAACACCGTATGGCTTCATTCTAACACATCTTGTCGAGCCTGTCAACAAGCAATTCAATGGTTTTTCCGTTTTGCACAAAATCGTGGAAATTATTTTTGGACACATTGCTGTTGGAAAGTGGAAAGCATTGTGGAAAACGAAAAAAACCGTATGGTTCCAGCTTGTCCGCTGGATGCCATACGGTTTTACGGTCTATCGAAAGATAACCCAACGAGTGTCGGGATTCGTTTTGTGCGTATTTTTTCAAATACGAACGGGGGTGAGGTTATAAGGTTTTTATGCGAATGGGTACTTTTTGCAAAAAAGAAAGAATTTCACGAACAGTTTAATCTTTTGTTCTTGATTGCAGCCTGAGCAGCAGCCAGTCTTGCAATCGGAACACGGAACGGAGAGCAGGAAACATAGTCCAGACCGATTTCGTGGCAGAA
>VOFC01005822.1_pt1 | contig 34756 bp, 40 predicted proteins | sample 5384161 | NCBI WGS metagenome assembly VOFC01 (sample SAMN12384722, study PRJNA508395) | human gut metagenome | isolation source: healthy gut B | host: Homo sapiens | reverse complement strand
CTGCATTGGCATCTTCCTGGTCAACCGCGCCCCGCAGACGCAGGAGACAAAGGCATGAACAACATTTTGACACCCACGCGCACTATTCCTCCCGCCAGTTCGACGCAGATCGCGCCGAGGCTGCTGACGGCGCTGCCCGCGGGCGGCGTGGTCGGTGTGCTGGAATGTGCCACGCATTCCGGCGATGCTGCGCAGGTTTTGGAACTGGCGCATGCCGCGCCCTACATCCACGCGGCAATCGGCATCCACCCGGAGAGCCTGATCGAGGAGGACGCTGCCACGGTGGCAGTCTATCACGGGGACTGGCGTGCCGAGCTGGCCGCCATGCGCCCCCTGTTTGCGGACAAGGCCGTTGCGGCCGTGGGGGAGATCGGGCTTGACCATCACTGGCCGGTGCCGCGCGAGGAGCAGTACGCCCTGTTTGAGGCACAATTACAACTTGCGAAAGAGCTGGACCTGCCCGTGTCGGTCCACGACCGCGAGGCCCACGCCGAAATGTACGATCTGCTGCGCAAATATAAGCCCCGCGGTGCCCTGCACTGCTATAGCGGCAGCGCCGATGACGCCGCCTGGCTGGTTGAGCAGGGGCTGTATCTGGGCTTTGGCGGTGCCGTGACCTACAAGGGGCGCGAAGCGCGCGGCCAGGTGCTGGAGGCCATCCCGCATGACCGGGCCTTACTGGAAACCGACTGCCCCTACATGGCCCCCGAACCGGTGCGAGGGGCACCCGCAACGACAGCCGTAACATTGTCCATGTGGCCGCGTACATCGGTACGCTCTGGGATATGGACGCCCAGGCCGTGCTGGACCAGACCGCGGCAAACGCCAGGGCTTGCTTTGGCGTGTAACCTTTTTGGTATATTCGGTATGGCAAAATTGATGTGGCGGCGATTGCCCGCCCCAACATGACAACATGCCGCGTATGTATAAACAAATTTTTCAGGAGTGACTTACCATGAAAGCACGTATCCCTAAACATCGCGAATTTATCATTGATTTCCGCAGGATATGGATCAGGCCAAGGCTAACGAGGGCTGGAACAAGCTGAACGAGATCGTGGAGGACTACAAGAAGGCCCACAACGGCCAGAGCGTCTACTCTGCGACCTTTATTGAGGACTGCGAGCCTGCTGTGAAGAAGCTGCAGGAAGAGTACGGCTTCAACTACACCATTCAGGAAATCAAGTAATTTGCACCGGCGGACAACTGCGTCCGCCGGTTTTTGGTTTACACGCATGTAGGAGAAGGGGAGGACAAGATGGCCGCAAAGACTGTGATACGCCCGGCGGCGGAGGCGGATATTCCCGCCATTCTCGCGCTGTACCGCCAGCTGGACAGCGCTTTGGTAGCGATGCAACCGGAGTTTTTCTGCGAGGGCCCGCGGGAGGACGAGATCCGCAAGGCCATCCGTGCCGATGACGCGGATTTCCTGCTGGCGGAGCGCGGCGGCGCAGTTGTCGGCTTTGCGCTGGTCGGCTACGCGGGCTGGACGCCGGAGTTCAGCTGCGTTTTGCCCCACCGCTATGCCCGGCTGGAAGATCTGGCCGTGGACGAGGCCGCCGCGGGGAGGGCGTCGGCGGCGAGCTTTTGGCCGCCGCCAAACGCTGGGCACGCAACCGGCGCTTGGAGTACTTTTAGAGCTGAACGTGCTGGCCCAGAACGCGAACGCTATCCGGCTGTATGAGTCGCAGGATTTTGTCGAGGCGACGAAGGTTATGCGATGTATGCTGTGACAGGGAGCGGGTGCCCCCGGAAGGTGGTTCTTTCTTTTGCCAACAAAAGAAAGAACCAAAGAAAATTGCCGCTGTTTCGACGCAGCGGACCCGCGACTTGGGGGCTGCACGCCCCCAAGACCCCCAAAGGAAGTCGCAGAGGGCGCGGGCTACGCGAACGCAGTATTACTGTTCGCGTTTAACGCCCGCGCCCTCTGCTCGATTTAAAATTCGGAGTTCCCCCGCCCCCCGCAGGGGGAGGCAAAGGCCCCTTGTCAAGGGGCTGTCACCGTTAGGTGACTGGGGATTCCGACGGGCTATGCGTTGCAACCCGTTTCCGGGCAACCGCCCGCCAACTGCAAAGGGGCGGGCTGCCGCCCCCTCGCCCCTCTCGTCCGCAACCCATTCACGCTACCTCGCCATTGCCACCCCTTTATCCTTTGCATCGTAGGGAGGGGTCTTGACCCTCCGCAACCTTCCGGCCAACTCCCGCTAACAGGTAACCCGTAGGGGAAAATTCATCCCTCCCCGTGTACCTCCCGTCGCCGCTCACCTCCGCGGGGGCGTCGGGGACGCCGCCCCCTACAGCGGCGATCCGTAAGGCTTCTCATTGCCGCCAACCTCCGCGGCGGCGGCCTGGGGCAGGCCGCCCTACATCCCACATTACCTCATTCCGTAGCCGCAGCCTCCCGTCCTATCCCACTGCCGTTTAACCAACCATACCAAACAAAAAGCCGGGGCGAACATTTCGTTCGCCCCGGCGGTCTTACTTCTTCGGAGTCATAGCCTCATAACCCTTTTCGTTATTTTTCGGACTGTTTCCGCATCGTCATGGGAATCATCCTATCTTTACGCGAATTTTGATTGCCCTTTCAAGACCTTAACTAACTGTTCATTGGACTTACCCTCTGGTTCGTTATTTGCTCAAAAAGCATTTGTGGAACGGAGTAATGGTCGTTATTAAGATCGTTCCTGGGGTCGTGGGTCTGATGCTGAGGACCAAAGCCTCTTAACTCTAGTACATTGGAGTTTCTCCTTATGGATCAGGTGAAATTCAGGTGCTTCCTGTTCGGCGGAGTGGTGACGGTCATCTCTACCAGCCTTCTTTCTTCCTGATCTATATGTTATGCTGGGGGTCTGTGTTTGACGGCCCCTGGGTCTGCTAAATAACTGCTAAAGCAACCGTGCATCGCTGTTTTTGAATCTTTTACAAGTTATGACTTGCGGCTTCGGATGCGGTTCTTGCGTTTTCAGCAGGCCCAGGCCCGCCGGTGATGAATGGGATCTTTGAAGTTTGCCATTGGACTTGAGCCTCCTTCCTTACGAAATACTGCCGGCGGCCTTTACAATTTCTTTCCGGTCTCTTCCTTTGCCCTCGTGCTGCTGGATCGGAGTCCTTGAAGTGCTTCCTTTTTCACTCCCCGACTTTGGGCAGCTTGCGGAAAATCTTCTTCAGGATGTCGATCTGTTCACGATGGGACTTTGCTGAAGAGCCTTTTGGAAAGTGGCTTCGCTTGGAGTTCTTATCTCCTTATCTCCGGCTGTTTTCTTTCTGTGACTATACTATATCACAGCCTTGGGATTTCGTCTATTCGCAGACCGCACAACCTTTATATGCAATATTTGTGCATAATCAGGATTGAATAACACATAGTAAAGTGGTATAATAGATATGTTGGGCGCGTGTACGCCAACATAAAACCCGCTGCTTCTTGGAAAAAGAAGCAGCGGTTTTTCACTATATTGGCTTCCCCGAGGGGAAGCTGTCGGCGGCCCCGCTCGCCGACTGATGAGGGCAAACTTGCTGTAATTGCCCATGAACGGGTTGCTGACGGCAAACTCGCCCCTCATCCGATCCTGCGGGGGCCACCTTCCCCAAGGGGGAATGGGCTTTTTTACATCGTCTCCGGGGCGTTCACCTTGAACATCGTCAAAATGTTATGGATGACCCCGCGCACGGCGAGGCACAGGGCAATGCGGCCCTGCTGCACGGTGCCCTCCGCATCAAGGATGCGGAAGGCGTTGTAGAAGCGGTGGTAGGCGGATGCCACATCAATGCAGTAGCGGGTGATGCGGGCCGGGTCATACTTCTCGGCGGCAGCGGCGATCTCGGCGGGGAAGGCGGCCAGCAGGCGGATGAGCGCCTGCTCGGCAGGGTCGGTCAGGACGCTGGCGTCCACGGCCTCCGCGCCTTCAAACTTCACACCCTCGCTCTCGAGCTTCTTTCAGCACAGAGCAGATGCGCGCGTGGGCGTACTGCACGTAGTAGACCGGGTTCTCGCTGTCGTTGCGCACGGCCAGGTCAGGTCAAAGTCCAGCGTGGAGGAACTCGCGCTGGTTGGAGAAGAACCGCGCGCTGTCGATCGGCACCTCGTCCAGCAGGTCGACCAGCGAGATCGCCTTGCCGGTGCGCTTGCTCATCCGCACCTCCTGACCGTCCCGCATCAGCTTGACCAGCTGCATCAGCACGATGTCAAGACGGCTGCCGTCCAGACCGATGGCGTCCATCGCGCCCTTCATGCGGGCGACATGGCCGTGGTGGTCGGCACCCCAGACGTCGATGGCTTTGTCAAAGCCGCGCACGGCCAGCTTGTTGTAGTGGTAGGCGATATCGGCCGCAAAGTAGGTGGGGATACCGTTGGCCCGCACCAGCACCTCGTCCTTGGCCTCCTCCTCGCTGCCGTCGTCGGTCTTGCGCTTGTTGACGACGCCGTACTTGGCGGCGTATTGGGCGCTGCGGTATATGATGGCGCCGTCCTCGGCCTTGTAGCAGGCGCCGGTCTCCAGCAGCTTGTCCACCACGGCCTTGACTGCGCCGGAGTTGTGCAGATCGCTCTCATGGAACCAGACATCGTACTCGATGCGGTACTTGCCGAGGTCGCGCTGCAGGCCGGCGATGTTCTTGGGGCAGGGCATCGGCCACGATGGCCTTCTTTCAGCTCGTCAAAGTCCTTGTTGACGTAAGCGTCGCCGTGGACCTCGGCAAACTCCTTGGCGCGGGCGATGATGTCCGCGCCCTGGTAGCACTCCTCGGGCAGCGGGCAGGCTTCCTCGCCCTTGTACAGCTGCAGGTAGCGGATGGCCAGGCTCTTGCCGAACTTTTGGATCTGGTTGCCGGCGTCGTTAATATAGAACTCGCGGGTCACGTCGTAGCCGGCCCAATCCAGGCAGGCGGCCAGACCGTCACCCAGGGCACCGCCGCGGGCGTTGCCCATGTGCATGGGGCCGGTGGGGTTGGCGGAAACGAACTCCACGTTATACTTTTTGCCGGCACCAACGTCGGTGCGGCCGTACTCGGGGTTGGCGACAGCGGCGCGTACGACGCTGGTGAACCAGCCCTGGCCCAGGAACAGGTTGATGAAGCCGGGGCCGGCGACCTCGAAGCGGTCAAACAGGCTGCCGCCCAGCTGCAATTTTGCGGTGATGGCCTCGGCGATCTGGCGCGGGGCTTTGTGGAACGCGCGGGCACCGGCCATGGCAATATTGGATGCGACGTCACCGTTTTTGACGTCGGCCGGGATCTCGACGATGAAATCGGGCAGTGCCGCGGCGGGCAGGGCACCGTCAGCGACGGCTGCCTTGACGGCATCGGTCAGCAGCGCACGCGCCTGTGCCAGCGCCGCCGCACGGGGGTTGTAGTTTTATAATCCATGATGAACCTCCTGTGGGGGATTTTCTATTGCAATAACGCGGTTGAGGGCCGGACATATCTGGCCCCTACAGGGAAGCAAATTTTACGCCTCCGGCAGTTTATCCACCGTAATATCGACTAAGTTCCGGCTGATGAAATTCTCTGCACCGGAATCCAGCGTGTAGCTGAATTGCAGACTGCCGCCGTTTTCGTCGAGCCGCTGCTCAATGACGTCGGCGGCCACGCCCAGACTGATGGCACCGTACCCCGTCTCGTAATGGCAGAGGTGGCGGGTGCCCTTCTCGATGACGAGCTGACTCGTCTGCTTGCCGAACCGCAGCATCGAGACTTTGCGCGCGTCCTCGGCCACCTTGACCGTCGTTGTGCAGCCCTCGTAGCCGGTGGCCTCGGTCTCTTTGTATACAATATAGTAAGCGCCATCCTTGTGTACGAGCGAGCCGCGGGTCATCAGCTCCACGGTGTCCGTGTCGCCGCGCTGCTCCATCGTGCCCTTTGATGGTGATGAGATATTTTTCTTCCATGGTGTACCTCTACGCTAAAGCCTTCCCCTCGGGGACAGACTCCCCCGGATACGGGGGAGGTGGCGCGTAGCGCCAGAAGGGGTGCGGTGGCCCGCAGGGCCGGATGAGGGGACCTTCCGTCGTTGCCCGGGAAATGGGCGGCCACGGCAACCCGCCCTCACCAGTCACCTTCGGTGACAGCTTCCCCGAGGGGGGGAAGCCCTTTTTCCCCTAGTACGTCTCAATCGCAATTCTTTCCACCGTTCCGCCGGCGTATTCGCCTAAGAACGTGTGCGCCAGCTCGTCAAAATTGTCGGGGTGTCGCTGACAAAATACCGCGCGGTGCCGCCTGCTTTTTTGCCGTTCAGCAGCCCTAAATCGTCCAGCGCCGCCGCGGCCCTGCGCCGTGACCTTGCCGGAATCGACAAGATGCACCTCGTCGCCCATAAAGTCCCCGATCATCTTTTCAACAGGGGGATAGTGCGTGCAGCCCAAAATCAGCGTGTCAACGCCCGCGTCCTTCAGCTCCTGCAGATACTCCGCAATGATCAGCTTTGTGACCGGGTTGCCGTCGTTGAAATAGCCGTTTTCCACCAGCGGCACAAACATCGGGCAGGCGCGGGCAAAAATCTGCACGTCGGGCATCATGTCGCGGATGACCGCCGCATACGACCCGCTGCGCACCGTGGCCGCTGTGCCGATGATGCCGATTTTGCGGTTCCGCGTCGCATCCACTGCCGCGCGGGCCGTCGCGCCCACCACGCCGGTGAACGGCACGGGCAGCCTGGCGGCTTCTTCGGGCGGATAGGTCGAGGACACCGTGCCGCAGGCGGCAATGATAAATTTCACGTCCTGCTGCAATAAAAAGCGGATGTCCTGCCGCGCGTACTGGACAATGATGTCCCGCCCGCGGCTGCCGTAGGGCACGCGGCCCGTGTCACCGAAGTAGACGATGTCCTCGCCGGGCAGCACGCGGCGCAGCTGGCGCACGGCGGTCAGCCCGCCCAGGCCGCTGTCAAACACGCCGATGGGCCGTGTGTCCATCAGTAGGCCCCCTTCCGGCGGTGGACGGCCAGCGTCAGCAGCTTGTCGACCAGCGCAGGATAGCTGTAGCCCTCGTGCTCCATCAGCTTGGGGTACATGCTGATGGACGTAAAAGCCGGGCAGGGTGTTCAGCTCGTTGCACAAAACGCGCCCGGTGCCGCGCTCCACAAAGAAGTCGCAGCGGGACAGACCCGCGCAGTTCAGCGCCAGATACGCCTTGCGGGCCTCGGCGCGGACCTCGTCGACTTTTCCTCGCTCAGATGCGCGGGGATGACGGTCTGGGACACGCCGTTTTTGTACTTGTCGTCGTAGGTGTAGAACTCGGCCCCGGCCAGGATCTCGCCCGGGCGGGTCGTGGAGACGGTGGACGGGTCGTCAGGGTTGCCGATGGCGGCACACTCGACCTCCTGCGCGTCGATGAACTCCTCAAACACGACCTTGTCGTCCTCGCGCAGGGCAATCTCCACGGCCTTTTCCAGCGCGGCGCGGTCCGCAACCTTGGAGATGCCGACGCTGGACCCCGCATTGGCGGGTTTGACAAAGATGGGATAGCCGAGCTTTGCCTCAATGCCGTCCAGCACCACGGGGCCGTTCAGCTCCAGATCGGCGCGGCTGGCGGCCACCCACTTGCAGTGGGGGGACCCCCGCAGCGTCCATCAGGGCGTTGGCAACGGCCTTATCCATGCAGACGGCGCTGCCCAGCACGCCGCAGCCCACATGGGGATGCGGGCCAGCTCAAACAGGCCCTGGATCGTGCCGTCCTCGCCGTTTTTGCCGTGCATGACGGGTGCGCAGATGTCAATGTGGACCAGATCCGCCCTGCCGTCCTTCAGCAGCCAGATGCCGTGGTCCTTCCGGTCGGGCTGAGCACGCAGGGCGTGCAGTCGCCCTGCTCCCAGCTGCCGTCGGCCATAGCCTCGGGCGTGGGGCGGCAGGCCAGCCAGCGGCCATCCTTCGTGATGCCCACGGGGAAAACCTCATATTTGTCCGCGCAGGGCTTCTGACCCAGGGCGCGCAGCCAGGCCGAGGCCGACACGCAGCTGACCTCATGCTCGCTGGAGACGCCGCCGAAGAAGAGCGCAACGCGCAGCTTGGAATTACTGTTCATCAAAAAGACTCCCTTTGTTCAATGTGGCCGTGCCCTTTGGGCACACTACAAGTCTTCAGCTTATTATCATAACATATCATGCGTGCGTTGGCTAGATTATTTTTTGGAAAATTTCTGAACCGGAAACAGAAGTCCGTAGGGGCCGGGCATGCCCGGCTCGCAGCCTTGCCATTACCGCCCATTTATCTTTTTACATCGTAGGGAGGGGTCTTGACCCTACGCGAACTCCGCCGCCGCTCACCTCCGCGGGGGCGTCAGGGGACGCCGCCCCCTACAGCGGCAATCCGCAAGGCTTCTCATTGCCAACCTCCCCGGGGTGCCCTCACCCCGCCGCAACTCTGACGGCAATGCCTATGTTGCCTACACCAAGGACAGCAATGAAGCAGGTACCTACAGCGAAGTCTCTAAGACTAATAAAGCTTGACGCTGGTTTTACGGCGAATGCTAATAGCACTTTGAACAGCAAGACCGGTAGCGAAGCCCTGATTTTGAGTTTCATTAAGTCCCACCACCTCCCGTGGTGGGATTTTTATACCCTCTACCTTATAATACCAGCTCTGTAGGGGCCGGGCATGCCCGGCCCGCCAGCCTTGCCATAACCGCGCACCCCCGGGTCAGCCGTAGGGGGAGGGATTTATCCTCCGCAGAAAAAACCTCCTTGTCAAAGGGAGGTGGACGCCGAAGGCGGCCGGAGGGATTCTGACGGGCCTTGCCCTGCACGCCGTCACCCGCAGTCGGGCAAGAATCCCTCCGCCTCGCTTACGCTCGGCACCTCCCTTTGACAAGGGAGGCTTTTCGACAATCCGCCCCTACAACCTCCGAAAGGCGGTTACCATGCCCCAAACTCCAAAGCTGTCTCCACAACAAAAAGGTCGCGCTTGTGGAAAAAATCAAAAGCAGGCGAGATCAGCCGCCAGGCCGCGGCGCAAAGCGTCGGCGTCAGCAACACCACCGTGCGCCAATGGCTGCGCATCTATGAATCCGAGGGTGCAGACGGCCTTGCACCCCGGGAAAAAGTCCCGCCACCTGCCGAGGAAAAGCAGGCCGCCGTGGCGGAGTACCAAGGAGATCCGCCTTTCGCTCAACATTGATACCAACGACTTTAACACCAAGGTCAACCAGGCCGCAAAGTTCTTGCAGCAGGGCCACAAGGTAAAGGTTTCCATCCGGTTCCGCGGCCGCGAAATGGCGCACACCAGTCTGGGTATTGATGTGGAGCAGCGCTTTGCACAGGCGCTGGAAGGCAAGGCTGTGGTTGATAAGCAGCCTAAGCTGGAAGGCCGCAGCATGATGATGTTCCTGTCCCCCAGCCCGACCAAGTAAATACTCTATCTTACGGAGGAAAAGAAAATGGCTAAAATGAAACTTAAGACCTGCTCCGGTGCCAAAAAGCGCTTTAAGATGACTGCTTCCGGCAAGATCAAGCGCAACGCTTCCAAGCGCCGTCACATCCTGACCAAGAAGACCACCAAGCTCACCCGCGGCCTGCGTATGCCCAAGTACGTTGACAAGACCAACGAGGCTACTGTCCGCAAGATGATGCCCTACGGCGGCTGATTCGGCTGAATCATTTTCTGACTTGACTTAATGTGACTGTGTAAAAGGAGATATTACCATGGCTCGTATTAAAGGCGCAACCATGACGCATAAGCGTCGCACCAAAACTTTGAAGCTGGCTAAGGGCTACTACGGCTCCAAGAGCAAGCATTTCCGTATGGCCAAACAGGCTGTGATGAAGTCTGGCAACTATGCTTTCGTTGGTCGTAAGCAGAAGAAGCGCCAGTTCCGCAACCTGTGGATCACCCGCATCAACAACGCTGTTCGTGCCCAGGGCATGAACTACTCCACCTTCATGAACGGCCTGAAGAAGTCCGGCATCGAACTGAACCGCAAGATGCTGAGCGAGATGGCCATCCACGATCCCGCCAGCTTCAACGCTCTGGTCGAGACCGCCAAGAAGGCGCTGTAAGAATCAGCTTTTTCAAAGACGCATGCGCCGCGCGCGCGTGCGTCATTTTGTTTATATGGAGATCATACGGGGGTGCCAGATGGAAACCATCACCAGCCGCGAAAACGCCAAAATCAAATATGCCTGCCGCCTGCGGGAAGAAGAAAAGCTCCGCACGGCGGATGGCCTGTTTTTTGCTGAGGGCCCCAAGCTCTGTCTGGAGCTGGCCCGCGGCTGTACCCTGCAAACTCTGTATGCCACCGAGAAGGCCCTGGCCCATACCCCAGAACTGGAAGCCTTTGCGGGCAAAACTGTGCTGGTAACAGAGCCGGTGGCACAAAAGCTTTCCGGAACCAAAACCAGCCAGGATGTGTTCGGCGTGTTTGAACACCCCGGCTGGCAGGCGGCAGATATTTTAGCAAAGGGACGCCGTATTCTGGCATTGGAAGCGGTGCAGGATCCCGGCAATGTGGGCACCCTGCTGCGCAGCGCGGCGGCCTTTGGCTTTGATGGTGTGCTGCTCTCCAAGGGGTGCGCGGCACCCTTTGCCCCCAAAACACTGCGGGCATCCATGGGGGCAGCCGGGCGGCTGCCGGTGGCCCCGGTGCAGGATCTGCCGCAGGCATTGCAGCAGCTGCGCGCACGCGGCGTGGTCTGCCTGGCTGCGGCGCTCTACCATTCCCGCCCGCTGGACGAAGCCCCGCAGAGCTACCCGGACGGCCTGTGCGCCGTGATCGGCAGTGAGGGACAGGGCTTGACGGACGCTGCCGTGCAGGCCTGCGATATGGCGGTGCGCATCCCGATGACGGACCTGGTGGAAAGCCTGAACGCTGGGGTTGCAGGCAGCGTCTTGCTTTGGCACTTCAGAGGTGTATAATAAGGTATGGACAGCACACTGTATTGGCTGTGGCTGGCCGAAGCGCTTGGGTCCGGCTGCCGCCTGGCGGGCAGACTTCTGGAAGAATACCCGGACCTGGCTGAACTGTATGGCCGGGTAAAAGCGGGCAGGAACCCGCCGGAATACCTGAGCGCAAGAGCCCGCGAATTTATGCAGGCGGTGGCCCCGGCCCAGATGGCGGGGCTGAAAAAGCGCTGCGATGATTTGAATATTTTTATCCTGACACCGGACAGCGCCGATTACCCCCAGCGGCTGCGGGACCTGCCCGACCTGCCGTTGGTGCTGTACGGCACCGGAAACCCTGCCTGCCTGAACGGGCGGCGGTATGTGGGCATGGTGGGCACCCGCCGCCCCACAAAGTATGGGCTTTCCGCCTGCCGGGATCTTTCGCTGACAATGGCGGAGCGGGGTGTGGTGATCGTAAGCGGGCTGGCCGAAGGGCTGGACGGCGCAGGCCACCGCGCGGCGGTGGAAGCCGGGCAGCAGACCGTTGCTTTTTTGGGCACGGCCATCAACAAGACCTTCCCAGCGGTGAACGTGACCCTGCGCACAGAGCTGGAAGCTCTGGGAGGTGCCGTGCTGAGCGAATACCCGCCGGATTATACGGGCAAAATGACAGGGACCTTTTTGGCCCGCAACCGGCTGATTGCCGGTTTAAGCGAGGCCCTCTGCGTGGCGGAAGCCCGCACCCGCAGCGGAACGCTGAACACGGTGAGCCATGCCGAAGAGTACGGCAGGCCGGTGTTTGCGGTACCCGGCAGCATTTACAGCCCTACCAGCGAGGGCACCAATGAGCTGCTGCGCACCGGCCGCGCCCGCGCCCTGTGCACGGCGGATGATGTGCTGGATACCCTGCACATTGCACCCGGCGGCACCGAGCTGGTGCAGGAGGGGGTTATGCTGGATGAGCTGACCCCCAACGCCCGCACCGTGCTGGCAGAACTGGGCCCTAAAGCGCAGACGGCAGATGACTTGGCTGCCGCAACGGGGCTTGCCGTGCAGGCTGTTCTGGCGGCGCTCATGGAGCTGGAATTTGCCGGCGCCGCCGTGGATAACGGCGGGGGCCGGTATACCGCGGCATAAGGGCAAGCGGCCCCAGCCGCAGCGGGCGGATATGGCCCGCATATATGGTGACATTACGGAAAGTATCCGATTAAGATAGAACTTATACGCCAATTTGGGAGAAACAGATATGGCAAAGCAAACTGAACTGGAGCTGACTGCCCAGCAGGCAGCGCAGCCGGAAGAAACCCCGGCAAAAAAAACTGCCGCAAAAAAGACTGCAGCGAAAAAACCGGCAGCAAAAAAAGCAACCACGAAAAAGACAACGACCAAAACCAAGGCAGCTAAGGCAGAGGACGGCGAATCCGCAGCCAAAAAACCTGCCGCAAAGCGCACCACCAAAAAGACCGAAGCAAAGCCCGGTACCAAGCTGGTGATCGTGGAATCCCCGGCCAAGGCAAAGACCATTGGCAAATACCTGGGCCGCGGCTATACTGTAACGGCCAGCATGGGCCATATCCGGGACCTGCCCGCCAGCACGCTGGGCATTGATGTGGAACATGGCTATACCCCAAAGTATATTACCATCAAAGGCAAGACCGCGCTGGTCAAGGACCTGAAAGCCGAAGCAAAAAAAGCACAGACCGTCTATCTGGCAACCGACCCGGACCGCGAAGGCGAGGCAATCAGCTGGCATCTGGCCAATGTGCTGGGGCTGGACCCCACCGCCCCCAACCGCGTGACCTTTGACGAGATCACCAAAAAGGGCGTGCAGGAGGGTATGGCCCACCCGCGCACCATTGATATGGATCTGTTCAACGCCCAGCAGGCCCGGCGCGCGCTGGATCGCCTGGTGGGTTATAAGCTCAGCCCGTTTTTGTGGCATAAGGTGCGCCGCGGACTTTCGGCTGGCCGCGTGCAGAGCGTGGCGGTGCGCATTATCCGCGACCGCGAGATCGAAATTGAAAACTTTAAGCCCGAAGAATACTGGAACATTGACGCCAACCTGAAGCCCCGCCAGAGCGGCTGTGCGTTCAACGCACGGCTGACAGCCCAGGCGGACGGCACCAAGCTGGTGGTGAAAAATAAAAAACAGGCGGATGCCATTCTGGCCGCGTTGGACGGCAAACCCTACACCGTGACCCGTGTGGATAAGGGCCAGCGCCGCCGCCAGCCGCAGCCACCGTTCATCACCTCCACCCTGCAGCAGGATGCCAGCCGCGCACTGGGGTTTTCGGCCACCCGCACCATGCGTGCCGCCCAGCGCCTGTATGAAGGTATGGAGGTGCACGGCTATGGCCAGATCGGTCTGATCACCTATATGCGTACCGACAGTCTGCGCATTGCGGACGAAGCCGCCGCAGCCGCTAAGACCTTTATCGGCAAGACCTGGGGCGAAAATTACGTCTGCAACAAAAAGCGCGTCTGGAAATCCCGCTCCGCCACAGCGGCGCAGGATGCCCACGAAGCCATCCGCCCCTCAATGCCGGAACTGACGCCGGACCAGGTGGAGGGCAGCATCTCCGGCGATGAAGCCAAGCTGTACCGCCTGATCTGGAGCCGCTTTATGGCATCCCAGATGGCAGACTGCCTGATGGATACCGTTTCGGCCAACATCACGGCGGGGGATTATATCTTCCGCGCATCGGGTTTCCATGTAACGTTTGACGGCTTTACCGCTTTGTATGAGGAAGCCACCGACGATAAGCAGAAGAAAGAAACCGCCCTGCCCCCGCTGGAAGTGAGCCAGGACCTGAAACTGAACAAGCTTTCGGCGGAGCAGAAATTCACCCAGCCGCCGCCGTACTATACTGAAGCAACGCTGATCCATGCGCTGGAAGAAAACGGTATTGGCCGCCCTTCCACCTATGCGCCGATCATTACCACCATTGTGGACCGCGGCTATGTGGAAAAGGAGCAGAAAAAGCTCAAAACCACCCCGCTGGGCCGCGCGGTGAACCAGGTCATGCTGGAACAGTTCCCCGATATCGTGGACCCGACATTCAGTGCCGATATGGAGAAAAAGCTGGACGTTGTGGAAGCCGGTAAGGCGGACTGGGTCAAAACAGTGGACGATTTCTACCAGGGCTTTGAAAAAAGCCTGGAAGCCGCCGAAAAGAACATGGAGGGCAAAAAGATCAAAGTGGAGGATATCCCCACCGACGAGATCTGCGAAAAATGCGGCCGCCCCATGGTGATCAAAAGCGGGCGGTACGGTAAGTTTGTGGCGTGTTCCGGCTTTCCGGAGTGCCGCAACGCCCACCCCATTGTAAAGGATACCGGCGGCCTGTGCCCGCTGTGCGGCGGCCATATGCTGCTGCGCAAAAGCGCCAAGGGCCGCGTGTATTACGGCTGCAGCAACTACCCCACCTGCAACTTTATGACATGGGATGAACCCGTGCCGGAAACCTGCCCCCACTGCGGCAAAACGCTGTTCAAGCGCCGCGGCCAGCTGTACTGCGCCAAAGAGGGCTGCGGGTTTGTGAAGAATATCGAAAAGACAAACGCGGAGAAATAACGCATGCAAATTAAAATCATCGGTGCCGGGCTGGCCGGGTGCGAAGCCGCCCTCTGGCTGGCGGACCACGGCGTGCAGGTGGACCTGTACGAGCAAAAGCCGGTCAAGTTTTCGCCAGCGCACAAAAGTGCAGGCTTTGCGGAGCTGATCTGCTCCAACTCCCTCAAGGCGGAACGGCCGGATTCGGCTTCCGGCCTGCTGAAAATTGAAATGCGCATGATGGGGTCCCACCTGCTGAATGCTGCCGAGACCGCCCGCGTGGCGGCTGGCGGTGCACTGGCGGTGGACCGTGATGTGTTTTCCACCGCCGTGACGGAAATGGTGGAAAAGAACTCGGGCATTACCGTTCACCGCGAGGAAGTGACCGCGCTGGACGAAAGCGTTCCGGTGCTGGTGGCTTCCGGCCCGCTGACCGAGGGTGTGCTGGCGGAGCAGATTGCCGCGCTGACCGGCAGCCACCGGCTGAGCTTTTTTTGACGCCGTGGCTCCCATTGTGAGCGCCGAAAGCCTGGATATGGAAAAGATCTTTGCGGCGTCCCGCTACGGGCGCGGTGAAGCCGATTACCTGAACTGCCCATTCAACAAATTGGAATATGAAGCATTTTATAACGAATTGTTGAACGCGGAGCGTGCCCCTCTGCATGACTTTGATGGGGAGCTGACGGTGTACGAAGGCTGTATGCCTATTGAGGTGATGGCGGGCCGCGGGGCGGATACCATGCGCTATGGCCCGCTGCGCCCGGTGGGCCTGCGGGACCCGCGCACCGGCCACCGCCCCTGGGCCAACGTACAGCTGCGCGCCGAAAACACCGCCCGCACGCTGTACAATATCGTTGGTTTCCAGACCAATTTGAAATGGGGCGAGCAGAAGCGCGTTTTTTCGATGATTCCTGGCCTGGAACATGCAGAGTTCATCCGCTATGGCGTGATGCACCGCAATACCTTTTTGGAAAGCCCGGCGGTGCTGACCAAGGGGCTCTACCTGAAAGAGCACCCCAACGTGTTTTTTGCCGGGCAGATCACCGGGTTTGAGGGCTATATGGAAAGCGCGGCTTCCGGCCTGCTGGCAGCGCGCAATTTGTACGCCCGTTTGCAGGGCAGAGAGCTGCCGCCCCCGCCGACCACAACGATGTGTGGCGCACTGATCGATTATATCACCACCCCCAACAAGGACTTCCAGCCCATGGGTGCCAACATGGGCATTCTGCCGCGCACCGAGGAGATTGACACCATCCGGGATAAGCGCGAACGGTATATGGCACTTTCTGATGCTGCACAGGCCGCCATGCGGGCATGGGCAGCCGAAGCGGAACACTGAGGTGGATTATGAAAATTTTACTGGACGCAATGGGTGGCGATAACGCCCCGAAATCGACCGTACAGGGCGCAGCCGATGCGGTAAAAGAGTTTGGTGATGGCATGACCCTGGCCCTGCTGGGTGATGAAGCCAAGATCAAGGCCGCTGCCCAGGAGCTTGGCGTGGACCTGACCCCCTTTGAGCTGATTCACTGCACCGAGGATGTGGATATGCACGATGACCCGGTCAAGGCCGTGCGCCACAAAACGGATTCCAGCCTGGTCAAAGGCCTGACGATGCTGAAAAACGGCGAGGCGGATGCCTTTGTTTCCGCCGGTTCCACCGGCGCGCTGCATGTGGGCACCAGTTTGATCGTGCGCACCGTCAAGGGGGTCAAGCGCCCGGCGCTGGCTACCTGCATGCCGGGCAAAAAGCAGCCGTTTTTGCTGCTGGACTGCGGCGCAAACGCCGAATGCCGTGCCGAGATGCTGAATGCCTTTGGCACCATGGGCAGCGTGTACATGAATAAGGTCATGGGTCGCAAGGACCCCGCCGTCGCGCTGGTGAACAACGGCGCCGAGGACACCAAGGGCACCCCGATGTACCGCGAAGCCCACGGCCTGCTGAAAGCAAACCCGGCCATCCGCTTTGTGGGCAACATTGAGCCGCGTGATATTATGGCTGGTGAGGTGGACGTTATCGTCTGCGACGGCTTTGTGGGCAATGTGGTGCTGAAGCTGACCGAGGGTGTGGCAGGTACTTTGCTGGGCATGCTGAAAGACATCTTTATGCAGAGCATTGTGACCAAGCTGTGCTACCTTGGCGTAAAAGGCGGGCTGCGCAATCTGAAGCACATGATGGACTCTGAGGAGATCGGCGGCGCACCGCTGCTGGGCGCGGCAAAGCCGGTCATCAAGGCACACGGTTCCAGCAAGGCCAAGGGCATCAAGAACGCCATCCGCCAGGCAAAGCTGTGCGTTGCCAATGACCTGTGTGGCACCATGCAGAGCGCCCTGGCCGAAGTAGCCGCCAAGGCCGCAGCAGAAAAGACAGACGCGGAATAAAACGGCATATCGTGCGAAAATTCAAATGCTATGCCCGCCCATTGGAAATGGCCGGTACCAAAATATAGGCAGCGGGCGCACAATGTGCGCCCCTACGGGATAGCCGCAAAACCAAAGCCCATTGCAGGGGCGGGCATTGCCCGCCCGGCCTGCAAAATATCCCGATATACAATCGCAAAACAGAGAGAACGAAAGGTAAGGCAATCTTATGACCACGCGTACCCCTGAGGAATTGGAAGAAAAGCTGCATTACCATTTTAAGAATAAAGAACTGCTCATCACGGCGCTGACCCACAGCTCTTACGCCAACGAGAGCAAAACCCCTACGCTGTATAACGAGCGGCTGGAATTTTTGGGCGACAGTGTGCTGTCCGTTGTGGTGGCAAACTATCTGTTCCACCATTCCACCCGCCCGGAGGGCGAACTGTCCCGCATGCGCGCTTCGCTGGTCAGCGAGGACGCGCTGTTCCAGTTTGCGCAGGAGATCGACTTGGGCTCTTACCTGCGGCTGGGCCGCGGCGAGGAGCTGGGCGGCGGGCGCTGCCGCCCCAGCGTGGTTTCGGATGCGTTTGAAGCCACCATTGCCGCTTTGTTCCTGGACGGCGGCATTGAGACCGCCCGCAACTTTATCCTGCCGTTCATCACGGAGGGCAAAACCGCTGAGGATGACCACAAGACCGCCCTGCAGGAAGTGGTGCAGAAACACCCGGACGACCGCCTGACCTACACCGTGACAGGGGAATCCGGCCCGGCGCATGATAAGCGGTTCCAGGTTACTGTGGCGCTGAACGGCAAGGCGCTGGCTGTGGGCGAAGGCCGCAGCAAAAAGGCTGCGGAACAGCAGGCTGCCAAAGCGGCGCTGACCAAGCTGGAACAGCAGGCATAAAAAGGGGCATCTATGCGCTTAAAAGAACTTGAGATACAGGGCTTCAAGTCCTTCCCGGATAAAACGCGGATCACCATTGGCGAAGGCATTACCGGTGTTGTGGGGCCGAACGGTTCCGGCAAAAGCAACATTTCGGATTCCATCCGGTGGGTTCTGGGCGAAACCAGCTCCAAACAGCTGCGCGGTGCGGGCAAGATGGAGGACGTTATTTTTGGCGGCACCCAGACCCGCGGCGCAATGGGCTATGCGGCGGTATCGCTGACCATTGATAACTCCGATCATGGGCTGGAAATGGACGCGGACGAAGTAACCATTGGCCGCCGCTATTACCGCAGCGGGGAGAGCGAGTATACCATCAACGGCCAGAGCGTGCGCTTAAAAGATGTGTACGAGCTGCTGCTGGATACCGGCCTTGGGCGCGATGGCTACGCCATTGTGGGTCAGGGGCGCATTGCGGAGATCGTTGGTGCAAAATCCACCGAGCGGCGCGAGATTTTTGAGGAAGCATCTGGCATTGCCAAATACCGCTACCGCAAAAATGAAGCCGAACGCCGCCTGGCCGCGGCGGAGGGCAATCTGGAACGCCTGCGGGATATTCTGGGGGAGCTGGAAAAGCGGGTTGGACCCCTGAAACGCGACAGCGAAAAGGCGGAGCAGTTCCTGGCATATTCCGAGACCCGCAAGGGGCTGGAAATTACCCTGTGGGTGGATTCAATCCGCCGCGCACAGGATACGGTGCGGGACCAGCAGCGCAAGTATGAGGCAGCGGAAAGCGACTATGCACGCATTTCCCGCCAGCTGGATGAATTTGACACCCGCACCGAAGCCCTGCGCGCCGAAGCCCAGCAGCTGATGCTGCAGGTGGAGGAAGCGAACGCTGAGATCCGCACCATTACCGAGCAGAACGCCGGGAGCGAAAGCCAGCTGGCAGTTTTGCAGAACGAAACCGAACACGCGAACGAGCAGATCCGCAGCGCCAGCGATGAGCTGACCCGCGCCGGGGAAGGCGCAAAGGGGATTGCGCAGGAAGCGGACGAGCACAAAGCGGAAATCACCCAGCTGCAAACCGTGCTGCAAAATCTGGATGCCGAGGCGGACAAGCTGCGCCAGCAGCTGAACACGCTGGAACAGCAGGCGCTGCAAAGCGGTGAGCGGCGGGAGATCGTGAGCGCCGCCATGGCCCGCATGCAGCAGAATGCCACTGCCCTGCAGGTGCGGGGTGCGGGGCTGCAATCCGCCGTGGAAGCGGCCCGCGCCCAGCTGAACGGCCTGAAAAACCAGGAAGCCGCCGCGGGTGATGTGGCACAAAAACTGACCGAGGAACGGGACGCTGCTGCCGAGCACCTGAAAGAGTGCGAGGAAGCCGTGACCCGCAACGATAACATCCGCTCCGGCTTAAAGCTCAAGCTGGAAAGCCGTCGCCGCCAGCAGGCGGAAGCCGCTGAAGCTTTGCAGAAGGCCGCAGCGGATAAAAACAACACCGCCCAGCGCATCCGCATTCTGGAGGATCTGGAGCGCAACATGGACGGCTATCAGCAGAGCGTAAAGCCGTCATGCGCGCCGCGGGCGGTGGGCGGCTGCGGGGCATCATCGGCCCGGTGGCCGGTATCCTGAGCGTGCGCAAGGGGTACGAAATCGCGATTGAAACGGCGCTGGGGTTTGCCTTACAGAACATTGTAGTGCAGGACCAGGGCTGCGCCCGCGCGGCCATCACCTTTTTGAAGGAAGAACGCGCCGGACGCGCAACCTTCCTGCCGCTGGATACCGTGCAGGGCAGCCGATTCAATGGCCGCCTGACCGGCACGGCGGAGGTGGCAGCCGACCTGGTGGAGACCGCCCCCCAGTACCAGCATATTATTGATAACCTGCTGGGCCGCATTATTGTGGTGGAGGATCTGGGCGAAGCGTCGGTGGTGGCCAAAAATCTTGGCTACCGCAACCGCATTGTCACAATGGACGGCCAGGTCATCAACGCAGGCGGTTCCTTTACCGGCGGTTCCACCGCGCGCAGCGTGGGTGTGTTCAGCCGCAAGCAGGAACTGGACGAACTGCGTGCCAAGGTGCTGAAACTGGACGAGCGCCGCGCAGCAGCCGAAAAGGAAGCCGCCGCCCGCAAAGCGGAGGTGGATAACCTGACCGCCCAGCTGGCCGGTGCCGAGAGCGAGGGCATGACCGCCGCTGCGGCCCGCCTGAAAGCCGAGATGGAGCTGGATCAGCTGAACACCGCGCTGGAAGAGGGCAAGAATGCTGCCGCCCACCGCGGGCAGGAGATCGCCGCGCTGGAACAGCAGCTGCGGGAGAACACTGCGGCCGCCGCCCAGGCAGAAAACGCCCGCAAACAGGCGGAAGCCGAGATTGAAACGCACCGCAAAGAGCTGGAAAGCCTGGGCGCTTCCACCAGCGATGTGACCCGCCAGCGGGAGGAAGCATCGCAGAAACTTTCGGATAACCGAATGCAGAAGCTGCGCACCGAGAAGGACCTGAGCCTGCACGAAGCAGCGCTGGAGACCCTGAAAGGCCGCAGCGGCGAAGCCGAAGCCCGCGTGCGGGAACTGCAGGCCAATGTGGCCGCCGCCAAAGAGCGCATTGCCGCCAATGAGCTGCGCGCCAATGAAATCAAGCGAGCCAGCGAAGAAAACAAACAGAAGATCACCGCGGCGGAGGAAACCATCCGCAAGGCTAATGCCGAGCGCATGGAAAAGGAAGCCGCTGTGACCCGCCTGACCCAGGAAAACCGCACCCTGACCGATGAGCGCGAGCGGATGAGCGGCGAGATGGCCCGCCTGGCCGAGCGCAAGACCGCGGCGGAAACTGAGCTGAACACCACGGCATCCAAGCTGTGGGAGGAATACCAGCTGACCGAAGCCGAGGCGGAAAAGCTCTGTGTACCCTTTGCCAATGTGGCAGACCTGCGCCGCCAGGTGGCCGAAGTGCGCGGCAAGATCCGCGCGCTGGGCAACGTGAATGTGGGCGCGATCGAAGAGTACAAGGAAGTTAAAGAACGGTACGACTTCATGAAAGCACAGGTCACCGATGTGGAAAAATCCCGCGCGGAGCTGAACCGAATGATTGCCGAGCTGTGCAGCGAAATGCAGGAAATGTTCACCGCCAGCTTTAAGGAGATCAACCGCAACTTCGGTGCGATCTTCCGCGAGCTGTTCGGCGGCGGTTCGGCGAGGCTCTATCTTTCGGATGAGAACGATGTGCTGAACTCCGGCATTGAAATTCAGGTTTCGCCCCCCGGCAAGGTCATCAAAAACCTGTCGGCTCTGTCCGGCGGCGAACAGGCGCTGGTGGCCATCAGCATTTATTTTGCCATTCTGGCCGTCAACCCGTCGCCGTTCTGCATCCTGGACGAAATTGAAGCTGCACTGGACGATGTGAACGTTACGCGCTATGCGCAGTATCTGCGCCGCATGACCGAACGCACCCAGTTCATCGTTATCACCCACCGCCGCGGCACCATGGAAGCAGCTGATGTGCTGTACGGCGTGACCATGCAGGAGGATGGTGTTTCCAAGATCCTGCGCCTTGACCTTGAAAACGTTTCCGCTGATCTGATCAGTTAATTCAAAGGAGGAACCGCCATGGGATTCTTCGATATTTTTAAGAAAAAGAAGAAAATGAGCGATGGCCTGGAAAAAACCAGAACGGACTTTTTCCAGAACATCGTCAACACCTTGACCAGCTCTGTTATTGATGATGACCTGTATAATGATTTGGAAGAGCAGTTGATTCTGGCCGATGTCGGCCCCAGCTGCGCGGTGCGTTTGGTGGACGAGCTGCGCGATGAGGTAGAGATCAACGGCCTGCATACCGGCCAGGAAGCGCTGGATGCCCTGCGCGATATCATCCGCCGCGAGGTAAGCCCCAAAACTGACCTGGACCTGAGCGGCAAACCGGCAGTTATTCTGGTTGTGGGCGTGAACGGCGTGGGCAAAACCACCACCATTGCCAAGCTGGCTTATCTGTACAAGGATCTGGGCAAGCGGGTCATGCTGGCGGCAGGCGATACCTTCCGCGCAGCGGCCAGCGAACAGCTGGAAACCTGGGCCGACCGTGCCGGGGTGCCGCTGGTCAAGGCGGGCGAGGGCGCTGACCCCGCAGCCGTGATTTTTGATGCGGTCAAATCCGCCACGGCCCGCGGCTATGATATGGTCATTGCCGATACCGCAGGCCGCCTGCACAACAAAAAGGGCCTGATGGATGAGCTGGCAAAGATCAGCCGCAGCGTGAAAAAGGCCAGCCCGGATGCCAGCCTGGAAGTGCTGCTGGTGCTGGATGCCATTACCGGCCAGAACGCCATCAGCCAGGCGCAGGAGTTCTGCCGCGCCGCCGGTGCCACCGGCGTTGTGCTGACCAAGCTGGACGGCACCCCCAAGGGTGGCTGCATCATCGGTGTGCACGAAAAGCTGGGCCTGCCCATCCGTTTTGTGGGCGTGGGGGAAAAGATCGACGACCTGATCTTCTTCTCCGCCACCGATTTTGCCGAAGCCCTGCTGCCGGAGGTTCCGCAGCATAAAAAAGAGGAAACGGAGCAGGCAGGGGAGGAACAGGCATGATCGTTTGTGCAGCCACCAACAATGCGGGCAAGCTGAAAGAGCTGCGCCGCATCCTGACCCGCTGCGGCCACGAGGTAAAAAGCCTGCGGGAACTGGGTGTAACCCTGGACCCGGAGGAAACCGGAACCACCTTTGCGGAAAACGCAAAGATCAAGGCCGAAGCCTTTTGCAAGGCAACCGGCCTGCCCACCGTGGCGGATGATTCCGGCCTGTGCGTGGATGCCCTGAACGGGGCACCCGGCGTGTACAGCGCACGCTATGCGGGTGAGCACGGCAACGATGCCGCCAACAACGAAAAGCTGATGGCAGAGATGCAGAATGTGCCGGTGGGACAGCGCGCCGCCAAGTTCGTTTCGGCGGTCTGCCTGATCCTGCCGGATGGGCGGGAGCTGGTTGTGACCGGCGAATGCCCCGGCAGTGTGGCCCTGACCCCGGCGGGCGATAACGGTTTTGGGTATGACCCGCTGTTTGTCCCCGATGCAGTCGGCCTGCCCGGCGGCGGCACGGTACCCAACACCGCACACCGCACCTATGCCGAGCTGGCCGATGCCGAAAAAGACGCCATCAGCCACCGCGGCCGCGCCATGGAAAAGCTGGAAGCCGAGCTCGCCGCATTTTTGGGCGAATGAGCCGCAGAGAAAAGCTGAATAGAACGATTTGATTTTGACTGAACAATAAGGAGCGAACAATGTCTTTGACAAGCAAACAGCGCGCCGCACTGCGCGGCATGGCCAACACCATGGAGCCGGTTTTTTTCAGATCGGCAAGGGCGAAATTGATGAAACGCTGATCAAGGGCGTGGATGACTGCATCAAAGCCCGCGAGCTGATCAAGCTGAAGGTGCTGGAAAACAGCGAGTATGATGCCCGCGAGGCTGCCGACATCCTGTGCGAAGCCATCCATGCAGAGTGCGTGCAGGTGATTGGCCGCAAGTTTGTGCTGTTCCGCAAAAAGCCGAAGGAATCTGCTTATGCGGAACTGCTGAAAAAGTAAGATGAAAGCACTGCTATTTGGCGGCACATTTGACCCGCCCCACGCCGGGCACATGAACAACCTGCGGGCTGCCATGCAGGCGGTGCAGCCGGATGTGGTGCTGGTTATGCCGGCGGGCATCCCACCCCACAAGCACGCCAGCGCAACGCCGGGCGAACTGCGCCTTGCCATGTGCGAATGCTTTAAGGCGCTTGGCCCCCAGGTGCAGGTGAGCCAGTGGGAAGTGGACCGCGCGGGCCGCAGCTATACCTATAATACCGTCAGCATGCTGCAGGAAAAGTATCCCGGCGCTCAGCTGTATATGACAATTGGCAGCGATATGCTGGAAACATTTGATGAATGGTACCGCTGGCGGGAAATTTTGGCTATGGTCACCCTGGTGGTGCAAAGCCGGGAACCCGGCGATGGCGACGCTCTGCGTGCAGCAGCCCAAAAGCTGGAAGAAGCAGGCGGGAAGATCATGTTTGCGGATGCCCCGGTGCTGGAGTGTGCCTCCAGCGATATCCGCGCAGGAAAGTATCCCCCTGCCCGGCTGAAGGAGCTGCTGCCCCCGCCGGTGGCGGATGTGATACACCGGAACGGGCTGTACGGCAAGCTGATTTGAAGCCATAGATAGGGTACAATAAAATAGGGAAAGGATGTGGATCTTGATGACAGTGGACGAAGCAAAAGCGCTGGTAAAAGACCGTTTGAGCGAAAAGCGTTACAAGCACACCATAAATGTAAAAAAAATGGCAGTCAAGCTGGCAAAACGCTATGGCGCGGATGAGGAAAAGGCCGCATTAGCGGCACTTTTGCACGACAGCGCGAAAGAACTGCCCAAGGCAGAGATATTGCAGATTTTTGCTGACAATGCTATAATAGCTAAAAATGCCGCCAAGCGCCCTGCGCCGGTGTGGCATGGGTACGCAGCCTCGGTTTTGTGCCAGACACAGTGGGGTGTGACGGACCCGGAAATTTTATCTGCCATTGAGTGCCATACCACCGGCAAAAAGAACATGAGCCTGTTGGACAAGATTATTTACATGGCGGATATGACCAGTGCCGAACGGGATTACCCCGGTGTGGAGGCGCTGCGTGCCGAGGAAATGCAGAACCTGGACCTGGCGCTGTGCCATGCACTGGAACAAAGCATTGCCTTTGTGCGCGAAAAAGGCAACCCACTGGACCCCGATACCGTTGCCGCACTGGATGATGCCCGCGCGGCCTGCACCCGATAAAGGGGCAGGCACTGCCTTTTGCGGGTGTGCCGTAACCGAATAAGATGAAAGACCAGTTCCCATCGTTTGAATAAAAGGGAGGAACGTTATGAGCGAGATCCGCAGGGTAAACACCGGCGATGCGCCGCGCAATGTCTACCATGCTGGTGACGCGCCGCGCACGGTGAACACCGGGCGTACTGTGAAAACAGGCAGTGCGTTGAATCAGGATGAGTACGAAGCTGCCCGCCGCCGTGCACAGCAGCTTGCTGCCAATAACACCCGCCGCACCCGCAGCTTTAACCGTGTGCAGCAAACCGATGTTGACCGCTACCGCGCCGCCCAGCAGAAAGAGCAGGAAGCCCGCGCCGCTGCTGCCCAGCAGCAGGCCCAGGAAGCCCACGCTGCCCGCGAAGCTGCCGCGCGCCAGCAGGCCCAGGCCGCTGCCCAGAGCGAGCAGCCCCTGACCCGCGCCCAGCGCCAGGCGTTGGAGCTGCAGCGCCGCGCCCGCAGCCAGAGCGCACAGGGGGCCACCCGCACCCAGGTGCGCCGGCTGGACCCTGAATGAAACCAAAGGCAGCCGCGCACATTATGATATGAACGCGGATGCAGAGTATCAGGCGCGTGTGGCCCGCGCTGCCCAAACGGCAGCCCAGCCCGCTGCACCCCAGGCCGCGCCGCAGCAGGAGGACACCGTTATGCAGGCTTCACGCAGCGCCGGGAAACCGGCAGCCGGAAGCGGAAAATCCGCCGCAGGCAAGAGCGGCAGCAAATCTGCCGCAGGCGGCGGTGGCAAACCGCCCAAGGGCGGCAGCCGCAAAGGCAAAGGCGGCGCAGGCCCCTATGGCCCGAACGGCAAGAAAAAGAAAAAAGGCGGCTGGTGGAAGGTGTTACTGGGCACCCTGCTGGCCATCGCTGTGATCTTTTTTGGCACGGTCGTCTTTATCATGCACGCCATTGCACCGTCGGCGGGGTCCATCAGCCTGAACCAGCTGATCAACACCCCCAAAGAGTATGCGGGCAAAGAGTTCAACCTGCTGGTGGTGGGCATTGACCGCTCCACCGAGACCGGGCAGGAAACCGATTCGCAGGTAGATGACGGCATGACCGACATGATTTTGTACCTGCACTTCAACAATGAGACCGGCCAGGTCAAGATGCTGCAGATCCCGCGCAACATCTTTGTTACCACGGATGCCAGCTTCTCCGGCAATTATCAGATCAACGCCATTGCCAAAACGCAGGGCTCCAACGGCGGCAACAACATCAGCGCGCTGGCCGATGAGATCCATAACATTTTTGGCCTGCATGTGGACGGCTACCTGTCCGTCCGGCTGGAAGCGCTGACCCAGATCATTGATACCTTCGGCGGCATTCGGGTGTATGTGCCGCAGGATATGGATTACGGCGGCAGCCACCTGAGCCAGGGCTACCAGACCATGGACGGCGCGGCGGCAGAGTTCTTCCTGCGCACCCGCCACATTTATGCGGACTCTGACCTGGGCCGCCTGCGGATGCAGCGGTACTTCTATGCGGCGCTGTTCGCCCGTATGCGCAGCATGACGGTATGGGATATCGCCAAGCTGCTGCCGGTCATCACCAGCCAGATGGAAACCGACCTGAGCGCAACCGAGCTTGTCAGCGTGGCGGTCAGTATGCTGAAAATTTCCAGCTCCAACATTATGTTCTGCCAGGCTCCTGTGTATATGGGTCAGGCCATCAGCTATAACGGCAACAGCACCGTTGTGGTGGCAAGGCAGGAGACGGCAGACCTGCTGAATGAGTATTTCCGCGAGAATACCGGCCCGGTGGATGCCAGCCAGCTGAACATTGCAGGGGATGACGGCCTGTTTGATTTGAGCGGCCTGACGGCATCTGACCCCAGCGTGCAGTTTATGGGAACCCTGAACGAGGAAATTTCCGACGCACAGCAGACAAACAACATTGACGGTTCGGCCACAACGGATGTTTATGATACCGCAACCCCGGCGCCGGATGACAGTACGGACGGGGACAGCACCGATGGTGACAGCACCCCGTCAGAATGATAGATCCTGCAACAAAGGAGAATTGAATGGAAAGCAAAGAACTTGCCATCCGTCTGGCCCGCGCGCTGGACGCGAAAAAAGGCTATAATATCCGCATCCTGCATGTGGAAAACCTGACCACGGTAACGGATTATTTCGTGATTGCAACCGGCAATTCCACCACCCATGTGGGCGCGCTGGCAGACGAGGCGGACTTCCAGCTGGGCCGCGCAGGCGTGAACGTGCTGCGCACCGAAGGCCATGACGGCAACCGCTGGGTACTGCTGGATTACGGCAGCGTGATTGTGCATGTATTTACGCCGGAAGCCCATGACTTCTATGACTTGGAGCACCTGTGGGCTGACGCCAAGGAGCTGCCCGCCGAAGAATGGGAAGAAAAGCCGGAAGAGCAGGCGTAAACATGGATGCTGGATGGCTCCCCTTGAGGGGAGCTGGCACCCCGAAAGAACATAAAATACAGGGGTGCGTGACGCTGAACCACCACTCACCGGCTGCGCCGGAGCTCCCCTCTTCAGGGGAGCCGATGCGGAGCGCAAAAGCACAGTACGCACAAATTTCTGTGGGGAGAGAAGCTTTATGAAATATGATTTCAAGGCCGTTGAGGCCAAATGGCAAAAGGTATGGCAGGATGAACACACCTTCCATGCTGAGATCGACCATTCCAAACCCAAGTTCTATGCACTGGTAGAATTCCCGTACCCGTCTGCGGCCGGCCTGCATGTTGGCCACCCCCGCAGCTATACCGCGCTGGATATTGTGGCACGCAAAAAGCGTCAGTGCGGCTATAATGTCCTGTACCCTATGGGCTGGGATGCTTTTGGTCTGCCGACCGAGAACTATGCCCTGAAAAACCACATCAACCCGGAAATCGTGACCGCCAAGAACGTGGCCCGCTTCAAGAGCCAGCTGCAGGCACTGGGCCTGAGCTTTGACTGGGACCGCGAGATCAACACCACTGACCCCGAATACTACAAGTGGACCCAGTGGATCTTCCTGCAGCTGTACAAGCACGGTCTGGCTTATAAAAAGGCTACCACCGTCAACTACTGCACCGGCTGCAAGGTCGTTCTGGCCAACGAGGAAGTTGTAAACGGCGTGTGCGAGCGCTGCGGCAGCCCCGTTGTGCAGCGCGTGAAGAGCCAGTGGATGCTGAAGATCACCGCTTACGCGGACCGCCTGATCGATGACCTGGACCAGGTAGATTACATCGACCGTGTCAAGACCCAGCAGCGCAACTGGATCGGCCGCAGCCATGGCGCTGAGGTCAACTTTGAAACCTCTGCCGGTGATACCCTGACCGTTTATACCACCCGCGCGGATACCTTGTTCGGCGTTACCTACATGGTCATCTCCCCGGAGCATGCCTACATCAAAAAGTGGATCGATGCCGGGCTGATCAAGAACGTGGATGCCGTAAAGGCATACCAGGATGAAGCCGCCCGCAAGAGCGACTTTGAGCGTACCGAGCTGAACAAGGAAAAGACCGGCGTTAAGATCGAGGGCGTGACCGCCATTGACCCCGTCAACGGCGCAGAGGTGCCCATCTTTATCTCTGACTATGTTCTGGCAACTTACGGCACCGGTGCTATCATGGCCGTGCCTGCCCACGACAGCCGCGACTGGGAGTTCGCCAAGAAGTTCGGCCTGCCCATCATCGAGGTCGTCAAGGGCAATACCCCGGCCAACCTGGATGAGGCTGCCTTTACCGATGTTGCCACCGGCACGCTGGTCAACTCCGGCTTCCTGACCGGTTTGTCCGTTGAAGATGCCAAGGAAAAGATGTATGCCTGGCTGGAAGAAAACCACAAGGGCTGCAAGAAGGTCAACTTCAAGCTGCGTGACTGGGTGTTCAGCCGCCAGCGTTACTGGGGCGAGCCTATCCCCATGGTGCACTGCGAAAAGTGCGGCTGGCAGCCCATCCCCGAAAGCGAGCTGCCGCTGCGCCTGCCGGAAATTACCGACTTTGAGCCGGGCCCGGACGGCGAAAGCCCGCTGGCCCGCCACGCCGAGTGGATCAAGACCACCTGCCCGTGCTGCGGCGGCCCCGCTACCCGTGAAACCGATACCATGCCCCAGTGGGCCGGTTCTTCCTGGTACTTCCTGCGCTATATGGACCCCCACAACAAGGATGCCATCGCCAGCAAGGAAGCCCTGGATTACTGGAGCCCGGTGGATTGGTACAACGGCGGCATGGAGCACACCACCCTGCATCTGCTGTACAGCCGTTTCTGGCACAAATTCCTGTATGATATCGGCGTAGTGCCCAAGCCAGAACCGTACCAGAAGCGTACCTCCCACGGCATGATCCTGGGCCTGAACCCTCATGCCTTTGAAAACCAGCCCGATGCCGAGCGCAAGCGCCTGCTGGCCGAGTACGGCAGCGAAAAGGCTGCCCGCGAAGCTCTGGTCGAGAAGTACGGCGAAATGGCCGAGCACCCGATCGTCAAGATGTCCAAATCCCTGGGCAACGTTGTCAACCCGGACGATGTGGTGAACGAGTACGGCGCCGACACCCTGCGCCTGTACGAGATGTTCATTGGCGACTTTGAGAAAGCCGCTCCCGTGGAACACCACCTCCATCAAGGGCTGCAAGCGCTTCCTGGACCGCATCTGGGCACTGAGCGAAAAGCAGGTGGAGGGCGAAGGCTACCGCCCGAAGCTGGAAGCTTTGATCAACCGCACCATTAAGAAGGTGGGCGAGGACATTGACGCCCTGAAGGCCAATACTGCCATTGCCCAGCTGATGATTTTGGTGAATGCCCTGTACGATGAGGGCGGTGCAACCCGCGCAGAGTACGAAGTGCTGCTGCAGCTGCTGAACCCGTTTGTTCCCCATATGACCGAGGAACTGTGGCAGCAGATGGGCCACACCGACACCCTGGCTTACCACGAGTGGCCGAAGTATGACGAGGCGGGCTTTGTGCGTCATGCTGCTGCTTCTGGCCGTTCTGCGCCGCCCCCGGCGCGTGGAAAGCCACCGGCCTGACCGCTCTGCGCATGGTGCTGATGGGCGGCAGCGGCGCGGTGCTGTATATGCTGATTTTAAAGGTGTTCCTGCGGCTGTACGATGTGGGCCTGTCCGGTGTGAACGGCATCAACGCTGTGGGGCATGGACACGCTGCGCAGTCTGCCGCTGGGCCTGAAAACGCCTACTTTGATTTTTACGCCTACTTCTTCACCCACGGCATTGCCCAAAACCACTATGGGCAGATCGCAGGCTACCTGCTGCTGTTTGTGCTGGCGGCACTGGCCGGGCTGTGGTGGCTCGTCGTGCTGCACGACCGTAAGGCCGCCGCAGCGGCGGTGGTGCTGGTGGCCCTGCTCCCGCCGCAGCCAATGTGACCGACGTTATCAACACCGGGGCCACTGTGGCGCTGCGGATGGCGGGCTCGCTGGCCATCGTGGTGCCGTTTGCCATCGCCGTGATCGACGCGGCTCCCGCACTGACGGAACGGGCGTTCTCCTGGGGGATGGCGCTCTGCACGGCGTTCTTGTGCGGTGCTGCTGCGTGGGTTTGCCGTGCAGGTCAACAACGACGCGGCGGTCATGCTGAAACAAAAGACCACCGTTGTGAACCTCGCCAACCGCCTGTGTACCCGGCTGGAAGAAAACGCCGACTACCAGAACGGCGCCGAGGTCGTGATCCTGCGGCGAGCCGAAGCGCGGCGCGTACCCGGAGGAATCCCCGCTCAAGCCTATGGCCGGGGAATTGGCGCAGTTCGGCCCCGCTCTCCTACGACCCGACGTTCAACGCCCACGGCTGGTATGTGCTGGTGTGGGACGAGCTGGGCGTCCAGCTCAACGAATGCGCGGACGAGACTGTCCGTGCCATCAGCAATTCCGACGCGTTCAAGGCCATGCCCAACTACCCGGCAGATGGCTGTATCCAGACCATCGACGGCGTTGTCAAAGGCGGCGCGGCGGGGCACCTGCTGCGCTATGCCGTGCCGCTGATGCTGGGCAACTGGTTCCAGCTGGCGTATAACGCGGTGGATTCCATCATTGCGGGGCGGTTCATCGGCAAGGATGCCCTGGCGGCCGAGGGCATTGCGGGCCCGGTGATGAACCTGGTTATTCTGGGAATTACCGGTGTCTGCCTGGGGGCCGGGGTGCTGATGAGCGAGTTCTTTGGCGCAAAGGACGGCGAAAGCCTGCGCCGGGAACTGGCCACCACCGTGCTTTCCGGCACGGCGGCATGCACAGTGGTGGCATTGCTGGGGGTATTATTCACCCCGGCGATTCTGCAGGCCTGTGCGGTTCCGCGGGAGATTTTTGCGATCACGGCCATCTATCTGCGCATTACCTTTTTGGGGGCACCGTTCACCTGCTTTTACAATGCGTTGGCGGCGGGGTTCAAAAGTGTGGGCGATGCCCGAACGCCGCTGCGCTTTTTGATGGTATCGGCCATTTTGAACGCAGCGCTGGACCTGATCTTTATCGGCGGGCTGGGCTTTGGCATTGTATGCTCCGCCATGACAACGGTGATTGCCGAAGCGTTCAGCGCCGTGTTGGCCGGGTGGTGGCTGTGGACCAAAACGCCGGAACTCTGCCCCCGGCGGGGCCAGTGGCGCGTTGACCGCAGCCTGCTGGGCCGCACGCTGCAATATGGCGGGGTATCCGCTTTGCAGCAGGCCGTGCAGCCAATCGGCAAAGTGCTCATCCAGGGGCAGGTGAATGCCTTGGGTGTGGAAGTGATCGCTGCGTTCAATGCGGTGACGCGCATTGACGATTTTGCCTGCATCCCCGAACAGAGCATTGCCCAGGGCATTACCACCTATATTGCCCAGAACCGCGGCGCGGGCAGGCAGGACCGTATTGGATGCTCAAGTTCCAGGGCGAGATCGACTGGGAAAAGGCCAAAGGCCGCCGGCATCGACTTTGCCATCATCCGCTGCGGCTTCGGCGGCGAGTGGGACGGCCAGGAGGAAAACTGGGCGCAGGATGATACCCAGTGGCGCGCAACGCCGACGAATGCACCCGGCTGGGCATCCCGTTCGGCGCGTACCTTTATTCCTACGCCACGACGGTGGAGGAGGCCCGCAGCGAGGCCGACCACGTCGCGCGGCTGCTGGGCCTGACCGCCCCGCCGCAGGAGGGGGCTGGACGACCACACCGCCGCGCCCTACCGGCTGAGCTACCCGGTCTACTACGACCTCGAGGATAAGTACATCAGCGGCGTTTTCCCCTCCGAGATGGCCGAGATCACCAGGCGTTCTTTGACCGCCTGGACCGAGTACGGCTACACCGGTGCGCAGGGGCTGTATGCCTCCCGCAACTGGGTACGCGCCCGCATGACGGATCCCGCCTTTGACAAATGGCGCGACAACCTCTGGATCGCCCGCTTCTCTGACGAGCTGGGCTATGCCGGCACCACGATATGTGGCAGTCCACCTACAGCGCCCCCGGCGCGGACTACGGCGTGCAGAGCGAGACGGTGGATCTTGATTTCGTCATGCGGCCGTTTACTTTTACCGGCGTGAGCGCCTGCAACGGCAAGACTGCCGCGCCGGTGATGCAAAACGATACCCGCACCGATGAGCTGCACATGGACGGCAAGGACGCCTACGCCACCCTTGAGACGAACGAGCCGGGCGAGGGCGGAGGCGGCCGCAGGGTCTCACGGACGACGAGCGACAAAGATGGCCACCGTGGACAAAAACGGCACGGTCCGCGCCCGCACCGACAGCGGGAATGCACGATCACGGCCACGCTGGCCGACGGCACCGAGAGTGACCTGCCGCGTGCGGGTCGGTGACATTACGGTCCCGGTCTTTGCCACAGCAGGGCTGCACGGCGACCGAACGACGCTGGCGGACGCTGCTGCGCTGAAGGCCTCGACCCCGGATTCCATCCTGCTGGACGCGGGCGACAGCCTGCACGGCACCGAGCGCCAGCCTGACCGGCGGCATGGATATGCTGTCGGCGTTCTCGGCGGCGGGGTACGACCTGCACGCCATGGCGCTGACCGACTTTTGCCTACGGCACGACCCGCCTGGTCAGCGACGCCAACATGGGCAGCGGCCCGTCGCTGGCGTCGAACCTGCTGAACAACGAGGGCACCGCCGTGTTCTACCGCTCCACAAGCTGGAGCCGCAACCGCGTGACCAATGGCCGGTACACCGTCGTGGAGCGCGCGGGGTATAAATCGGCTTTTTGTGCTGAACGACCCGGCGCAGGCTGCGGTCATCTCGGCGTCCAACGGGGAGTTCATCACGGCCCGCGACTGGACCGACACCGCCGCCGAGCAGATCACCGCCCTGCAGAACGCCGGGTGCGATGCCATCCTTGCGATTGTCTCCACCGCCCCGGCGGGGCGACTGGCAGAAGGCCCTGCTGAGCCAGGGCGTGACGGCCATTATTGACGGCACAACGGCGGAAAGCGGCACGAACGTGCATTGGGCGCGGACCTGGGTCACTAACCGGCGTGGCGCAGCTGGACCGGTCTTTACCCAGGCGGCGCTGCCGCGTCGAGGTCCGGCAGCCTGTGGCGGCTGCCGAGATGGAGAGCCGCCGCGCCACCTGGCTGGCGATGAGCACCGCCAACGCCGCGCAGGCCGACACCGCCGCCGATACCGCCGACCCCGGCAAGGACACCGAGGCCGTGGGCGGCAGTGACACCACCGCCCCACCGAGACGGCAGACGAGGCCCAGCAGGCCGGTGCGGACGCCTATACCAGCGCCGCGGCGGGAGATCGCCACGCTGGACGCCGACGACCAGAGCATCTTTACACGCCGCTGTTCACCTACGCCGAAAACCCCGACACCAGCAAGACCATCAGCTTCGGCAACTATCTGGCGGCGCTCGCCGCCGAGATCGTCACAAATGACCCGGCCACGGGGCTGCCGGAGGGGCGTCCGTCGAGGCGTTCGCGGGCGGCGTGACCGAGCTGGAGTACGGCGATATCACCCGCGGCGATCTGATGGCAGCGCTGCCCGCCACGGCGCGCATCCAGCTTGTCAGCACCACCGCAGAAGCCGCCCGGGCGCTGGCCGACGGCGGCACGGTGAGCCGCGTTTACCAGAACAGCCTGACCGAGTACGCCCCCGAGGGGGATGTAGTCTACATCGTCACCGACACGGCGACTCTGGCCGGTCTGGGTGCGGGAGTACACGGTCCTGCGCGATTACGGCGATGTCTTTTGGAGTGTTCGGATGAACATCAACGACCCTGACCGCCAACTTACCACAGAGTTTGTGCCGGAGGCCCCGCTACGGAGTCGGGAGACGCGGCTAAAAGGATTAACGGCTGCCTCGGGAGGGTGTTCTTTCTTTTGGCAGCAAAAGAAAGAACCAAAGAAAACTGCCGCTGTTTCGACGCAGCGGACCCGCGACTTAGGGGCTGCACGCCCCTAAGAACCCCAAAGAGGAGGTCGGAAGTCTCGGCGGCTAAACGGACGCAGTATTACTGTCCGTTCTTAACGCCGCCGAGCCTTCCTCCGTTTTGAAATTCGGGTGTTGCGGGGTTGCGAGCGTGGGGCCACAGTCTGAGCGCAGCGAAACTGGGGAGCGAGCCCCCTGCGGGGGCAAACAACCGCACGAGCGGGTTGCGCAGCAAACTGGCGGCGCTGTTGTGCGCCGCCAAGCGCCCCCCGAACCCCCGAGGCTTTTAACGGCTGCTGTTCCCGCGATGGCCTCTGCTTTAAATCACTGCTCTGTAGGGGCGGCATATATGCCGCCCGCAACTGACCGTGGCCTCATCAGCAACGGGCAGCCTCCCGCCAACTTTCTGAACCCTTCCGGCCTGCTTCGCGGCCACCTCCCCTGATGGGGAGCTTTTTTCCTCGCAGGCTCCGCCCGCGCAAAAAGGCTCCCTTTTAGGGAGCTGGCCGAGCTTGCGAGGCCTGAAGGGGTCCCGACGGGGCTTTCCGTGGCCGCCCATTCCCGGTTTTTTTCTCCCCGCAACATCCCCAAATAAAGGAGGTTCTCCCACATGAAGCCTCACATTCTTAGGCGCTGACCGAAGTGACCGGCAGCTGCACACAGCTGGAGGCGGCGGGACACCGCTTTCTGATCGACTGCGGCATGGAGCAGGGCCGCGACGTGTATGAGAACGCCGACCTGCCCTTGCCCCCGGCACCTATGAGGCCCTGCTGCTGACCCACGCCCATATTGACCATTCGGGACGCATCCCCTATCTGTACAAGAATGGATTCCGCGGCCCCATCTATACCACCGATGCGACCCGCGACCTCTGCGCCATCATGCTGGAAGATTCCGCCCACATTCAGGAGCAGGAAGCCGAGTGGAAAACCGTAAGGCCATGCGCAGCGGCGCAGAAATGATCGGAGCCGACTACACGGTCGAGGACGCCCAGAACGTCATGAAG
>VOFC01004206.1_pt1 | contig 34760 bp, 54 predicted proteins | sample 5384161 | NCBI WGS metagenome assembly VOFC01 (sample SAMN12384722, study PRJNA508395) | human gut metagenome | isolation source: healthy gut B | host: Homo sapiens | reverse complement strand
GGCTGAATACGTGGGTAGAAGAATACATCGGCAACGTAAAGCCCGCTACTCGCAAGAGCTATCAAGATCATGTAAGGCTAAATATCATTCCCTACATTGGTGCGGTTCCCCTCTCAAAAGTTAACTGCCGCCATGATCCAGCAAAATGTATAACGAACTGCAAACAGATAAAGGGTCTTTCGCCCGAAGACCATCAAAACGTGCATGGAGTATTACACCGTGCTCTGGAACAAGCTCAGAAAATGGGTTACATCCGCAACAATCCCCTATCTAAGGGATTCGTTTGGTGGACGGTACAGGACTTGAACCTGTGACCTCCCGCACGTCAAGCAGGTGCTCTAGCCAGCTGAGCTAACCGTCCGTAGCGGAACGTGTATATATTACATGAGTTCCGCCGCTTTGTCAAGCCTTTTTTCGTTTTTTCTCAAAAAGTTTTCCAAGGCGCTTTATGTCGGCAAATTTTTCCGACAGGCAACTCCCTTTCAGCGCTTATTCCACGTTGAACTGCCGCAGGCCCGCCAGGTCTGTGACCGGCAGAGAGAACGCCAGCGCCTGGCCTCGGTCTGCATTCCGGCCTTTTCCATAATGGCCTTCATGATGGGCTTCCGGGTCTCCGCCGAGGCGAGAATAAAGATCAGTTCCTTCTCCGACGCCAGCGACACGCCGAAGAATTTCTTCGCCAGCTCCGTTCCGGTCCCCTTTGCGTGGACCGCCGTGCCGCCGGTAGCCCCAGCCGCCCGGGCTGCGTCCATAACCTGATCCGTAGCGCCCTGATTGGCGATCACAACGATCAGCTCGTGGGTCAATTTCTTTTCCATGCGGTCCTCCGCCTCCCCCTGTAACAAATAATTTTTGGCAGACGCGCCGCCGATGCTGGACACCGGCACCGCCATCATAACGCCTCGGCCCGGAACATCCAGCCAGAGGTCCTTGGCAGCTTTCCGGAGCAGCCCCTTCCGGCTGGGCAGCATACACAGCAGCACTGCCTTTTCCGTAGCTTCCAGCCCCAGACAGTCTAAAACCTCCAGTGGTGGCGGTGCCACGGCCAAGAGCCGTGAGCACCAGCGTTGCCCCCTGTTCCCGGAACCAAGCGGAGAAGTCTCCGCCCCGGCTCCGGTCCGTGATGGTAAGGATCAGATCAGCAGACATATAACTCCCCCCCTTACAGGTCGATGATCTCGTCGTCCGCCGCCGGCATCTCCGGTGCGGGCGCGGCAGGTGCTTCCGCCGCGGCTTTTTTCAGCTTCCACTGGTAGACCAGTCCCAGCAGCTGGATGGTAATCAGGGGTGTCATGGCCACCATGGCCACCACACCGAACGCATCCGTTACGACATTGCCGCCCAGCGTTTCACAGGCCCCCATAGCAAAGGGCAGCAGAAACGTGGCCGTCATGGGACCAGAGGCCACGCCGCCGGAGTCGAAGGCGATGGCAGTGAAGATCTTCGGCACCACGAAGGATAAGCCGATGGCGCACAGGTATCCCGGCACCAGCAGGACAAAAATAGAAACGCCCGTCAGGACACGCAGCATGGCGAGACCAATGGACACCGCCACGCCGATGGACAGGCTGGTGCTCATAGCCTTGCCGGGGATCGCCCCGGAGGTCAGCTCCTCCACCTGCCGGTTCAGCACATGTACGGCAGGCTCCGCCTGCACGATGAACCAGCCCATCAGCATACCGATGGGGATCAAAACCCAGCGCTGATCCAAAGCCGCGATCTGGCGGCCCAAATAGCTGCCGGCGGGCAGGAAGCCCACATTGACGCCGGTCATGAACAGAATCAATCCAATGTAAGTATACAGGAGACCTACTACGATTTTCAATACACTTTTTCGGGGAAGATGCAGGGAAACCATCTGGAATATGGCAAAAAAAGCCGCAATAGGCGCCAGCGCCGCCCCCATTTCCTTTGCATATACAGGAAGCCCGTAGGCGAACAGCCGCCACAGCTCCCGGCTGTTTCCGGCCTCCGGCACTACGGAGGGCACATAGCTTCCCGCTGCCGGATACAGCAGCGACAGGATCAACACCGCCAGCACCGGCCCCACGGAACACAGCGCCACCAGACCGAAGCTGTCCTCACCGGCCTTGCCGTCGCTTCGGGTGGAGGAGACGCCCATGCCCAGCGCCATAATAAAGGGGACGGTCATAGGCCCTGTGGTCACGCCGCCGGAGTCAAATGCCACCGCCAGAAAAACTTTATAAAAGTTCTGAAAACTAAATTTCAATGGCGCAGGACACCCTTCTTGGGTTTCCCGCACACACCCTTCCTTTCCGTTGCGGAGAATCTACCTCTTTATCGACAGCCTCACTGCCCGGCTGTTGCCGGGCAGTTCCCTACTTGCTTCGTTCCTCCAGCGTTTTTGCCAGCTCTGCCGCAAACAGGCGGGCGGCCAGCCCGCCTCCTCCGGAGCGTTTCCGGCGGTCCCCACCTCCACCAGCAGAGAACCTGTGGTGGCGTGTTGATTGTACCGGGAATTCCGCAGAAGCAGAGGCCGCATCAGCGTGGGATAGTCCGTCAGCGCCTGCTCCTGCACCGCCACCGCCAGCCGCAGATTCTCCATCCAGTCGGGATGGCTCAGTCTGCCGCCGTCGCTGCCCATGATGAGGGAGAGTTGCGCCGCCGTCCCCTGTCCCTCGATCTCCGACACCGCTTTCACCTGACTGCCGTCGGACGCCTCGATAGCGTCCCGGTGGACATCCAGCACGAAGCGGATGGATGGGTATTCCTTCAAATACCGGTCGATCCCCGCCAGAGAGCGGTCATAGGCCCCGGCGTACTCCGGATAGTCATACAGGGTCCGGTCATGGAGCACGGAGATCCCCGCCTGAGCAAATACCTCTGCCATGGCGTCCCCCATGCGAACCACATTGTACCGGGAGTCCGTGGTGCGGTGGTCCCCGGACCAGACGATGCCGTCATCCACCGCCGGGGTATAGCCCTCGCTGCCGTGGCTGTGCAGAATCAGGATCTGCGGCGCTTCGCCGGTCAGCTCCGCCGCGAAGGGCTTCAGCAGCTCCTCGTTGGAGAGGGGTATATTGGGTGGTGTTTCGGATGTAGACCTTCCCGCAGACGGTGTAGCCGCTGGGGTCTGTGGGGATCAGGGTCTTTGCCGTCACGCCGTTGTCTGCCCCAGCTGTCACCGGAGCGGGCTGGGGCTCCTCCCGCACCGGCTGGGTCACAGGGGCGGGGCGTTCGTCCTCCGGTTCCTCCGCCGCCTGACGCCGCAGGTCGGAGATCTCCCCGCGGGCGGAAAGCAAGATCGGCGCCTGACTCAGCATTAGCACGGACGGCGCCGAAAGGCCGTCCCTCTGCCCCATGTCCCCTAACTGCCACTGGAGCAGCGCCAGCGGCAATTCCCTCTTCACGGCCATCCACGCTCCGGCGGCGTCAACGCTGCCCGCCGTGGCATAGACGGTCCACAGTGTCGCGCCCGCCAGCAGCAGCGCGCCCAACCGCTGAGAGAGCCTTGCAAACCTCTTTCGTTCCATTTGCTTCACCTCTTGGGACAACCTTATGCGCCACGGGTCCGAAAAAATGACCATCCAATGAAAAACCGCCCGACACATTTGTGCCGGACGTTCCTCTATCTCAATACCATTTATCCAAATTCATTCCGCGAGGCTTTGCATCAGGGCGATCTCTTTGGCATAGCCAGGCAGTTCATTGGGCGTTTCCAGACAGAAGGGCAGATTTCTCAGCGCCGGATGGTTCACCACCCGGGCCAGCGCTTCCTGTCCAATGCAGCCCTCCCCGATCCGGGCGTGGCGGTCCTTGTGGGCGCCGCAGGGATTCAGACTGTCATTCAAATGAATGGCCCGCAGCCGCTCCAGTCCGATGGCCCGGTCAAATTCCGTCAAAACGCCGTCCATATCGTGAATGATGTCATACCCGGCGTCGGAAACGTGGCAGGTGTCCAGACAGACGCCTATCTTCTCCGTCAGTTCCACCCGGTCCAGAATTTCCCGTAGCTCCTCAAAGAGTCCGCCTACCTCGCTGCCCTTCCCGGCCATGGTCTCCAGCAATACCGTTGTAGACTGTTCCGGGGTCAGGATGGCGTTGAGTCCTTCCGCGATATAGGTGATCCCGGCTTCGATCCCATGTCCCACATGGCTGCCGGGGTGAAAATTGTAAAGCTGCCCCGGTATGTGCTCCATACGGCGCAGATCGTCCGCCATGGTGTCCCGTGCGAAAAAGACGGTTCTTGTTCCTCCGCGCCACAGAGATTCAGGGTGTACGGGGCATGGGCGATGATCGGTGCGAAGCAGTGATCCTTCATGAGCGCCGCCAGCGCCGCCGCGTCCGTCGGGTCCAGTTCCTTGGCCTTGCTCCCCCTGGGATTCCGGGTGAAAAACTGAAAGGTGTCCGCCCCCAGTTCCAATGCCTGCCGGCCCATAGCCAGAAAGCCCTTGGAGGATGAGAGATGACAGCCGATGTGCAGCATAGAAACCTCCCGAAAAATAGTTTCTTCATTATAGCACACCGGCTGCCGCCTGTCACGGATCTTATTTACGGAGTCTCCACTTCTATCTCACCGTCCTGCGGCGTATCGGACAGAAACAGTTCCTCCGCCTGCCGCTGAACGGCGATCAGATCCTCCCGGAGCTGTCGGAGCGTTTCTTCGGTATCTGTCAATGCGTTGAACAGAAGCAGGTATTCTTTCGTCAGTGTATGGTTCATATAGTATCCTTTCTTTTCCGAATGAATTGCAATTTCGGAATACGGCTCTATCATACAAAATTTCCGGCTGCTTTTATGTCGCATTTTGTCGAAGAGATGTATTTTTTTTGTCATGAACGGGCATTATTTTCCCAAGCAAGCGGAAGCTTATCCCAAAAAGCGGTTGCAGGTCCAGATGTCGGATGCTATGATAATAAGGCAAATGATCGTGCAAGGAGGCACTTATGAGTCCTGCGTCAACTGAGAAATTCCTTTTGGAGCAATATGCCGGGCATCCCGCGTCCCAGCTTCAGGATCTGCGCAAAGCCCTCTACCAAAGCGTCTTTGGCTGCGGACACCTGATCACGGATACCTCTGCCGCCGCAGAAGGTATCCGGAGGGAGGCCGCGGAAGCCGGACCGTGCAGCCGGGAGATTGAAGCGCTGGACGGTCCCTGGTCCCGGGTGCATCTGGGCGTTCTGGCAGACGGCCTGACCCCCGAAACGCTATCTCGCATGTTTGCCCGGTCTGCCGCTATGCCCACGGGGATGCGGATGCCTTGCAGGAAAAGCTGACGGTCCTGCGGCGGCTGATCCGCTCCGGCGCTCTGCCCTATTCCCCGGCAGAGGCCGATGCGGAGTTGGATGACTGGCGAAAAAACGGTTTTCCCGCCTGCCGCCACTCCGAGGAATACCGGGCCGCCTACCGTCCAGCTTACCGGGTGCTGCACCGCACTTATGTCCGCCTGCTGCCGCTTCTGGCGGCCATTGACCGGGCCTTGGCGGAAAACCCTCGGGTCCTGCTGGCCATTGAGGGCGGCGCCGCCAGCGGCAAAAAGCACTCTGGCAGATCTGCTGACGGCGATTTATCCCGATACGGCGCTGTTCCATGCCGACGATTTCTTCCTCCGTCCGGAGCAACGGACCGCCGCGCGCTACGCCCAGCCCGGCGGCAATCTGGACCGGGAGCGGTTGGAATCGGAGATTCTGATTCCTATCAGTCGGAACAAAGCCGCCGTTTACCGTCCTTTCGACTGCCGTACCCTGTCCCTCCGGGAGCCGGTGACCGTCCTGCCGGGGCGGCTGAATATCGTGGAAGGCAGCTACAGCTTTCACCCGGAATTGGCCCGTTATTACGATCTGTCCGTCTTTTGGACATTTCCCCGGAAACCCAGCGGAGCCGGATACTGAAGCGCAACGGTCCGGAGTGGGGTCAGCAGTTTTTGACCGCTGGGTCCCCTTGGAGCAAACTTGTTTTCACGAAACAGACACGCAGGGGCCGCTGTACGCTGGCCCTTAAAGCGAGGAAATACGATGAAGCTCGTTGTGATCGACGGCCAGAGTGGCCGCACAGGTGCGCTGGTAGAACGGATCCGTGCAGCGGGACTTCCCTTGGACTGTTGGCGGTAGGTACCAATGCCATCGCCACTGCCGCCATGATGAAGGCTGGGGCCCAGTGGGGCGCCACCGGAGAAAACCCGGTTCTGGTGGCCTGCCGGGATGCGGACATCATCGCCGGGCCCATCGGCATTCTGATGGCGGATGCCCTTATGGGGGAGATCACCTCTGCTATGGCGGTGGCCGTGGGCCAGAGCCGGGCCCAGAAGGTACTGCTGCCGGTGAATTCCAACTGCGGCAAGATCGTGGTCGGCGTCCGGGACCTGACCCTCTCCCAGATCATGGATGAGGCGGTGGAAGTCCTGCGGAAACTGTGCGGTCTGTCCGCCCAGCCGCTCTGAATGAAGAACGCAAAAAAGTGCCTGAGATTTGAGATCTCAGGCACTTTTTCATCTTTTATGCACCGCCGAACCGGAACGCCACGCCTACCGCTGCAGAAAGGCCGATGAACACAATGGGATGCCACTTTTTCGTAAGCTTCACCCAGTTAGTCAGCACCAGCAGCACCGCCGCCAGCGCCAGACCCATCCAGCTTACCGTACCGTCCCAGGAAAACCGCATAAAAAGAGAATCCGGGACTGCAGTGCTGGTGACGCGCAGGAGCACCTGCAAAACAACACCGGCACAAGCCGCACCGATCAGGCCGCTGGAGGCGGGCCGCAGGCCGTAAAAGGCGTTCTCCACATATTTACTGTTCCTGAACTTGGTCAGCATGGCCGCCACGATCAGGATCACAATGATGGAGGGCGCTACCTCGCCCACGGTGGCGATCACCGCGCCGGGAACGCCGCAGACGGTAAAGCCCACATAGGTGGCCATGTTGATGCCGATCGGGCCGGGGGTGGACTCCGACACCGCCAGCATATTCATCAGAGCTGTCTGACTGTACCACCCGGTGGAAAGGCCGATGTTTTTCAGAAACGGCAGGGTGGCCATGCCGCCGCCGACGGCGAACAGGCCCGTTTTGAAAAACTCCCAGAAAAGCCGGAGATAGATCATTTCGCAGCCCTCCCTTCCAGGTTTTTCAGCAAAATCCCCGCCACAGCGGAGACCACCCCACACCACACCGGAGAAATATGCAGGAACAAGCTTCCCGCCATGACGATCAGGAAAATGGTCGCCGTGCGCTTATCCACGACCGACTTTTTCAGCAGCTTGAGCACGGCGTTGAAGATCAGCACGCATACGCACACCTGAATCCCTGCAAAGGCGTTCTGTACCCAGGCCAAATGGGAGAAATTCGTAATCAATCCCGCCAGGATTGAAATAATGACCAAAGAAGGAAACACCACGCCCAGCGTGGCCACGATGCCTCCTAACCAGCCCCGGTGCTTCTGACCGATAAAGGTGGCGGTGTTCACGGCGATGACACCGGGGGTACACTGGCCGATGGCGTAGTAATCGGTCAGGTCCGCGTCGGTGGCCCAGTGCTTTTTCTCCACGACCTCCCGCTGAAGGATCGGCAGCATGGCATATCCTCCGCCGAAGGTCATCACGCCCACCTTGGCGCCGTTGAAAATGGACGCAGGGATCTTCAGCGGCAGAGCTGCGGCAGCTGTGGCTGCGGTGAGGCCGCCCATCAGCAGACCGTCGTAAGCGAAGGACTTGAAGAAGTAGAGAATGTAATAGGCCACGCAGCCCAGCGCGGCGGCAATGGTGCAGCGGCCGTACTTGGGTTCTTCCCGGTCAGCCATGGCAAGACCTGCCGCCAGACCCATGATGCCTTTGGTGATGAGGGTGATCCAGCACTCCGGCGCATAGGCAGGGTTGGTCAGATCGTACAGCGCAGAGCCGACGCCGGAGGCTACGCCGCCCACAGGCCCCAGCAGCAAGCCGGACAGGCAGCACATGATGTTGGCCAGCGTAAAGGAGGTGCGGCCGCCGATGGCGATGGGCATGGTGATCCGCAGATAGTTGCTGACAAACACCAGAGCAGTCATCATGCCCAGCATGGTCAGCTTGTTTACATTTCCTTTTTCCTGATTCATGGGAACACTTCCTACGTTTGAGATAGGCTGATTATAGCAGTACAGTGATCCTGTTTCAAATGCCAGTTTTGAAAAAATTTAATAAGGCCACATGAGGACAACGCGTGAAACAGCCCCCGCAGTCCATGACTGCGGGGGCTGTGGCTGCCGATCAAGCAGTGAATTCCCGGTGCGTCTGCCGCTTACGCCTTGGGTTCTTCGGACTCGAACACGGTCTTGGCGCTGGCCGCCAGACCCGCCAGGCCCTGCAACTCGCTGGGGATGATGATCTTGGTGGCCTTGCCGTCCGCCACCTTGGTCATGGTCTCCAACGCCTTCAGTTTCACCACCTGATCGTTGGGCGCAGCCTCGTTCAGCAGCTTCAGGGCATCCGCCGTGGCCTGCTGGACCTTCATAATGGCCTCGCTCTCTGCCTCGGCCGCCAGAATTTTCGCGGTCTTTTCCGCCTCAGCTCCATGATCTTCGCCTGCTTGGCGGCGTCGGCCCGCAGGATGGCAGACTGCTTCTCGCCCTCCGCCACCAGGATCTGACTCTGCTTCTGGCCCTCGGCCTGCAAAATGGATTCCCGACGTTCCCGCTCCGCCTTCATCTGCTTTTCCATGGCGTTCTGGATCTCCTTGGGCGGGATGATGTTTTTCAGCTCCACACGGTTGACCTTGATGCCCCAGGGGTCTGTGGCCTCGTCCAGAATGGAGCGCATCCGGGAGTTGATGGTGTCGCGGCTGGTAAGGGACTGATCCAACTCCATATCGCCGATGATATTCCGCAGGGTGGTGGCCGTCAGGTTCTCGATGGCGTTCATGGGATGCTCCACGCCGTAGGTGTAGAGCTTGGGATCCGTGATCTGGAAGTAGATCACCGTGTCGATCTGCATGCCGGGACTGCTGAACGATGACGATATTGCTGACAACCAGGATCAGGAGCAGCGCAACGAGGATAGGAACAATGATCCACTTCATAATGAGTACCTCCACTTTTACAACGGTTTCCAAAGGGCTTGCTGATTGGCTTCATCTTACTCTATTTTAACCGTCAGTGCAAGCGTCATTTCCGCTTTCGTTCCAAATTGCAGAAAAAAAAAGAAAACGCGGACAGTCCAATGGACTGTCCGCGCTCCCCTTTCCAAAACAGAAAGCATGTATAAGAGAAGAGAAAATGGAAATTTACTTTGCAGCAGCCTTCTTCTTGCCGGTGATGGCATCCATGAGGACAGCGATAGCGCCGTCGCCAGTGACGTTGCAGGCAGTGCCGAAGCTGTCCTGAGCGATGTACAGGGCGATCATCAGACCGCACATGGTCTCATCAAAGCCCAGCATGGACTGCAGGATACCCAGAGCAGCCATGACAGCGCCGCCGGGGACGCCGGGGGCAGCAACCATGGTCACGCCCAGCATCAGAATGAAGGGGAACATCTTGCCGAAGCCGATGGACTGATTGGTCATCACCATAACAGCCATAGCGCAGCTGGTCAGGGTGATGGTGGAACCAGACAGGTGAATGGTAGCGCACAGGGGGGGCACACGAACTCAGCCATACCGTCAGAGACACCGTTATTCTTGGTGCACTGGGTGGTAACAGGGATAGTAGCGGCAGAGGACTGGGTGCCGATAGCGGTGGTGTAAGCGGGCAGCATATTCTTGATGAGTGCGAAGGGATTCTTCTTCGCGGCGCTGCCGGCCACGGTGTACTGGAACACGATGATGACCCAGTGCAGAACGAGGATCATAGCGAACACCTTGATGAAGGAACCCATGATCTCCACGATGGTGCCGGCATAGGCCAGCTTGGCGAAGATACCGTACACATGGAAGGGCAGCAGGGGGATGACGATGTTGCTGACCAGCTTGTCGATGATCTCAGCAAACTCGTTCATCACGGTCTTCATGGTGTTGCCCTTGATGACAGCCATGCCGAGGCCCAGGATGAAGGCCATCAGCAGAGCGGTCATAACGCCCATGATGGCGGGCATCTCAATGGTGAAGTAGCCGGAGAGCACAGTCTCCTCAGCGTTGGCGGCGTTCTCCATGAACATACCAGCGTGGACCATGTGGGGATACAGCAGGGAAGCCACAACGAAGGCCAGAGTGCCGGAGATGATGGTGGAGCCATAAGCCACACCGGTGGTAGCGGCCAGGGTCTTGCCTGCGCCGGCGCCCAGGTCAGCAATACCGGGAGCCACGAAGCCAATGATGATCAGAGGGATCACGAAGTTCAGGAAGTTGCCGAAGATGCTGTTGTAGGTAGCGCCGATGCGGATGATGACCTCACCGAAGGCACCCATACCGGGGGTCACGAAACCGACCACAATACCGAGTACGATGGCGATGACCAGTTTGAGCAACAGGCTCATCTTTTTCTTTTCTTTCATTTCTCTCGTCCGTGTGATCTCACACGGACATCCTCCTTTCTGATTTTCCTTTTTTCTCTTTCTTTATATTCAACCGCCGGCGCTTACGCCTCCAGCAGAGAATATCCCTTTGCAGTCAGCTCATCCTTGATCTTCTGCACGTGATCGGCGTTCCGGGTCTCCAGAACCATGGACACCACGCATGCGTTGACCTCGGAGTTCACATCCTCACGCTCGTGATGGATGCGGACCACGTTGGCGCCGGTGCCGCCGACAACGTTCAGCAGGTTGGCCAAGCTGCCGGCACGGTCAGCCAGCTTGGTGGTGATGGTAGCGAGACGGCCGCCGTAGGTCAGGCCGCGGGTGATGACGCGGGACAGGGTGGTCACGTCCACGTTGCCGCCGGAAACTACGCACACAGTCTTCTTGGTGGTATCGACCTTGCCGGACATGCAGGCAGCCACGGGAGTAGCGCCAGCGCCCTCGGCAACAGTCTTCTGGACCTCCAGCAGAGCCAGAATGGCAGCGGCGATCTCGTCCTCGCTGACGGTGACGATCTCGTCCACATACTTCTGGCACATCTCGAAGGTCAGGCTGCCGGGAGTCAGCACATGGATGCCGTCAGCCAGGGTCGCGGCATCGGGCACAGTGGTGACCTTACCAGCCTGACGGGAAGCATACATGGAAGCCACAACGCCGGCCTGCACGCCGATGACCTTGCAGGAGGGCTTGAGCTGCTTGATGGCGAAAGCCACGCCGGAGATCAGACCGCCGCCGCCGATGGGGACCACGACCTGCTCCACTTCGGGCAGCTGCTCCAGAATCTCCAGACCGATGGTGCCCTGACCGGCAATGACATACGGATCATTGAAGGGATGTGCGAAGGTGTAGCCGTGCTCCTTGGCCAGACGGTCGGCCTCACGGGCGGCGTCGTCGTAAACACCGGGGACCAGCACCACTTCCGCGCCGTAGTTCTTGGTGGCCTCCACCTTGCTGATGGGAGCACCGGCGGGCATGCAGATGATGGACTTGATGCCCAGCTTGGTGGCGGAAAGGGCAATGCCCTGGGCATGGTTGCCGGCGGAGCAGGCGATCACACCGTGAGAAGCTTCCTCCGGAGTCAGGGAACGGATCTTGTTGTAGGCGCCGCGGATCTTGAAAGCGCCGGTGAGCTGCAGGTTCTCAGACTTGATGTAAATGTTTTCGCCCAGCCGATTGGCATTTTCCAGCGGAGTCTTGCGGGCAATGCCCTTCAGAGACTCCTGGGCTTCCTGAATCATCTGTAAAGTTACCATAATAATCCCCCTATTTGTCTATGATTCAAAAACCACAATTAACTATACTGTCATTGTATGACGGACAGCGTTTGTTTTCAATACACATTTCCGCCAAATGTTCTTTCAATAAACACGCATTTTGCACAATATTGGCCTGATTATGGCCCTTTTTGGTTTCATTTTTGCGCAAGAATGGCGTTCACTGGCGGACATCTGTGCATCATATCAAAGATGGGATGCAGCTGGCGATGCACATGGTAACGATCCATTATATCAAAAAAACGAGGACTTGATGCCCCGGGAGCACTTCCTGCGAAAGCTGGAGGCGGCGCTGGATCTGTCGTTCGTGTACGAGGAAACAGCCCCGCTTTACAGCAAAAAATATGGCCGCCCGCCCATCGACCCGGTGGTTATCGTGAAGTACCTGCTGGTGGGTTTTCTGTACGGCATCCCGTCGGAGCGGGAGATCGAGCGGCGCGTCCAGACCGACATCGCCCTGCGCTGGTATCTGGGCCTCGACCTCTTTGACCGGGTGCCGGATCACAGCACCGTCTCGCAGCTGCGCCGCCGAAACCGTCCTTCCGGAAGGTGTTCCGGCGGTTGTTCGAAGAGGTTGTTCGCCAGTGCATTGAAAAAGGGCCTTGTCAGCGGGCGTGTGGTCGGCACGGATTCGACCCACGTCAAGGCCAACGCCTCCCTTGCCTTACCACTTGGCTACGCCCCTAAGTGGAAAAAGGAAGGGAACCGGGGATACCCCGGCCCCCTCATGTCTGGGGTGGGTGATGGGACTCGAACCCACAACACCTGGAACCACAATCCAGTGCTCTGCCAATTGAACTACACCCACCACATATAAAAACCGTTCAAGCCGACGCCGCCCAGAGAGCTGGTACGCCAGGAGGGACTCGAACCCCCGACCTACTGCTTAGAAGGCAGTTGCTCTATCCAGCTGAGCTACTGGCGCAGCCACCTCTGGGGCCAGTTATGACGATCTGACCACCTGGGAAGGCATCTACGCCTTAGCGGAGCGGTATGCCGCGGACACTGGGAAGTGCTTTCTTGTCAATGACTATCACTTCAACTACTTTCAGGTAGGGGTGGAGTCGCTGGGGGAGAATTTTTTCCAAAATGACGGTGTCCGCTTCGGCCCAGCCTTTGAGCGGGCATGGGAGCCTTACGCCCACGCGGCGCTGGAGGGCGGTGTGGTTACAGAACGGCTACGCCACGGAATCTCTCCGCACCGGCGATACCATTGTCTCCGTAGCGTCCTCTGCCAGTGTACTCTATTACCCGACACGGTGACCTATCCCTGACAACACCTCGGAGCAGGTGTCTATCACCTCCATGCCCTACCCGGTGTTTGACGGCGGCGAAAAAAGCTGGTGATGCAGCGGGGCGTGGAATGTGCACGACAAAATCCACCCCGGAGCGGGAAAAAGCGTGTATTACCTTCCTTAAATGGCTGACGTCGCCGGAGCGAAACGTGGAATTCGTCACCAGCCTCGGCTATATGCCGGTGACGCAGGAGGCATTTGATGCCTACCTTCCCGCCGCTGTGGAGCAGCTCAGCAACCCCATGTATGTCTCTCTGTATGAAACCTATCTCAAGATGTGGGAATCCTACACCTTCTATTACGCACCGCAGATGGAGAACTATCTGGATCTGGAAACACGGTTTGAAAATCTGTCACGACTGAAGCTGATGGCCGGCCGCGCCCAATATCAGGAGGGCGCCGGTACGGCGGAGGAATTGGTTTGGGACACGCTGGACAGCTTCAAGCTGGACTATGGTACATAAGCGGGGGAAAGCAAATGCGGCCAATCAGGGAAGCAATTCAAAAAAAGCGTGCAGCCGGTTCCAGTATGGGGCTGCGGCTGCTGCTGTACTGGTTCACCATGGTGCTGCTGCTGATGGCGGCGATTTTGTCTACCCTGATGGCCACCGGCGTACTGTCCCATCCCGCGCATCAGCTGTCCGGAACGCTGGACAGTCAGCAGAGAACACTTACGCCGCTCTGGACTCCCAGATGGACGCACTAACAGCGCAAAGCATGGCTATGTCGGAAAAGCTGGGAAAAGAGCTGGACGCTTTTTCTTGCCGCCAAAGGGCATCGCCTTTGACGAGCTGAACAACAATCCGGATACCATTGCGGAGTTGGAAAAGCGCCTGTATACGCCTTTAAGCAACACTCTGGGCGCAGCCTCGTGCAGTGGGATCTTCTTCGGTCTGAACGTCACCGCCAACACCTCTCTGCCAAATGCAGAGGATTTCCGGGCGGGTTATACCTCCGCTATTCCGGCTTACAGTCAACGGTAGCCTCCGAGCAGGATGTGATCTGCTTCCGGGGTGCGGCGGAAACGGCCCGGAGCTTGCAGCTTCAAATGCACAACCGCTGGAATCCGGAGCTGAACGCCGCTCTGATCCCCGGCAGCGATCAGGTCACCGCCTATCAGGGGCCCGACTGGCAGATGGCTGCCTGTGGACAAAACGCACAGAGCTGCCGGACACTTGGGAGCAGGTCATGCTGCTGTGCGTACCCATTTTGGATGGCGGCGGTACCGTAAGGGGCTTTTGCGGTGCGGAGATCAGTGATCTCTATTTCAGTCTTTCCCATAATACAGTCCCCAGCGCCTTCGGCAATATACTGACGCTGGCAGCCCCCATAGACGGCGACAGCCTGCTTCTCTCCGGGGCCATGCTGGGTGCCACTGACGGCTCCCGCCTGACGGCCAACGGCATTCTGCACATCAGCGACGGAAAATACTACACCACTTACAGCGATGGGAAAAACACCTATCTGGGGCGACACCAGCTTCTGGATGCTGCCGCGTGGGACGGCATCCCCCTTGCCGCTGTGACGCTGGTGCCGGACGGGACCTTCCGCAGCTATGAAAAGGGGTCCCAGATCGCATGGTTCTTAGGAGCGGTTCTCTTTCTGCTGGCCATGCTGGTGGTGGCAACGGTGCTGTCCCGCCAATTCATAAAGCCCATCAATAAAAGTCTGGCGGCAGTCCGGGGTGGTACAGAGATGGTCGCTTCCGGTATCCCGGAGATCGACGAGCTGCTTGCCGCCATCCGTGATCGGCCAACGGGAACGCTGCCGCCGGATGTGGAGGCAAGGCTGCGAGGCTTTGCAGAGCGGGCCAGTACGCTGACCGGCACGGAACGTACCATCCTGCAATATTATATGGACGGCTATACCGTTAAGGATATCCCGGAGTTGGCGTGTATCAGCGCCAGTACGGTCAAGACCCACAACCGCAACCTTTACCGAAAGCTGGAGGTGGATTCCTTTGACGAACTGAAGGTATATATCGAGCTGTTTGCAAGCTGCGGCCGCAGCAGTGAACTGCTGAACAAGTAAATATTTTAATGAGCAGAGTGCACAATCCGATTTGCAGCGGGTTGTGCACTCTGTCTGCGCCTGAGGGTGATTTTTGAGTTTCCAGGCAAAATTCCCTTATCGAGGATATCCCAAAACCTACTATAACTGTTTGGATCAACTATGCAAACGCGTAAAAAATGTGAAGGAGCAGACCGCAGGTACGGTCTTGCACACCCGACCAAGGCGCAGTCTACTCCTCCAGAGCTTTCTCAGGACTCATTCTAATTATAACATAATTCGCTCAATGTCAAGAGCCGGAACACCTACGGACAACCCAATTATCGAATCTCTGAACGGATGGATGAAGGCCGAATTGATTCTGGATTTTGGTATCAGTAAAGTTTCCAACCTCAAAAGACACTGGATCAATATGTCCTATACTTTAACTCCGAACGTTTTGCCGCTGCCTTGGATTACAAAACCCCAATCCAGTACAGGACTGAATTGGGATTCTGATGCTATGACTTTTTATTCGTGTCTACTTTTACTTGACAAATACACTTCGTAAAGAAGCCTCTCCCTTTTGGTTTTTCACATTCCATTCGTTATCCTGTTAAACAAGACAGAGCGGCTGCAAACCGAGGTTTGCAGCCGCTCTGTCTTAATAATAAGCATAATAAGCATCTGAACGTCTGTGTTTGGGTGTTTTACGCCTTGGATTCGTCAATGTAGCTGTACAGCGTGTACTTGGAGATGCCGAAGAACTTGCACACCCGGTCGCCGCTCTTGGTGATGAGGAAGGCTCCGGTCTCATTGAGAAACTGCACCGCCTTGACCTTATCCTCCTTGTTCATCAGGGCCACCGGCTTGCCCACCAGCTTGACGCTCTGCTCAATCAGCTCGTCCAGCAGGTCGGAGACATTACGGGCAATCGGCTCCGGCTCCTTCTCGTCCTTTTCAGTGGCGGTAAACTGCTTGATCGCATTCTCCATGGCCAGCATCAGGGTGATATCGTAGTTGATGCCGAAGATGCCAATGGGGGACCGTCGTCATCCCGGATATAGATGGTGGTGGATTTCAGGATCTTCCCATCCTTGGTCCGGGTCAGATAGGACAGGTGATCGTGGAGCTGTTGGGATTCCCCCGCAGGGGCTTCCAGAACCACGTGAGAGGCCCGTCCCCCGCCTTGCGTCCGGTGACGTGTCCGTTTTCAATGGCAACGATGGACCGTTCCGGGTCATTGGTGGCAAGATCGTGACTACCACCTCGCAGTTGGGTCCGAACTGCCGGGCGATCCCCTTTGCCAGCGTCAAGAGAAATTGCAGCGTAGATGCATTCGGCACGTAAATGCCCTCCTTTTTCCGGTCCGCGGCAGAACCGCCCCGAAAAGAGCAGGGGCAAACTATGGAATACACGGTCTGATCCGTTGCCGCTGACAGACCTGCTATGATTATTTCATTATTGTATCATAATTTTAGTGAGTTTCAACCATTTTTTTGAGACCTAAAAATTTTTAATTTTCTCATTAGAGTGTATGGGCCGTCAAGCAGATTGCAGTAGGGAGCGATATATCTGAAAACAAGTCAGATCTCCCTCTTCACTCACGAAGTGGCCTTCCGTAAAAAGCAAGGGCACTTCCAAACCTTCCATGCATGGAAAGCCGGGGAAATATCCCTGCTGCGGAGGCCCGATTTTTGGAAACACCGACGGCAACCACGGCCGATGGCAACCATGGCCGCGGCGTGGCATGGGCGGCCAACAAACTGGGCCAGAAGTCGGTGGTGCACATGCCCAAGGGCAGCACCAAGTCCCGCTTTGACAATATTGCCAAAGAGGGCGCCAAGGTCACCATCGAAGAAGTCAACTACGACGAGTGCGTCCGCCGGGCCAACGCCCTGCCGACAGACGGAACACGGCGTTATCGTTCAGGATACCGCCTGGGAGGCCACGAGAAGATCCCGTCCTTGGATCATGGAGGGCTACGGCACCATGGCTTATGAGGCTGCCGACCAGCTTCGTCAGTGGCAGCGTAAACCGCCCACCCACGTGTTCGTCCAGGCCGGCGTCGGCTCTCTGGCCGGTGCGGTGGTGGGCTACTTCGCAAACCTGTTCCCCAACTGCCGCCCCACCACCGTCATCATGGAGGCCCAGGCGGCGGACTGCCTCTATCGCAGCGCCGCGGCCGCCGACGGCGCGCATCCGGTTTGCCACCGGTGATCTGAAAACCATCATGGCCGGTCTGTGCTGCGGCGAACCCAACACCATCAGCTTTGACATCCTGCGAACCACGCCGCCTGCTTTCGTCTCCTGCCCCGATTGGGTCAGCGCCAAGGGTATGCGGATGCTGGGGGCCCCGGTGAAGGGGGGGACCCGCAGGTGGTCTCCGGCGAGTCCGGCGCGGTCGGCATGGGCCTGATCGCCACCCTGATGACTGACCCGGCCTACGCCGAGCTGAAGGGACGCCATCGGCCTGGACGAGAACAGCGTCGTGCTCATGTTCTCCACCGAGGGCGACACCGATCCCGAAAGTATTTGGGGCGGGATCAGTATCCCACCTGGGGCGGCAAGCAGAAGCCCCCTGCTGAAAAAGCACGGAGAGAAAGCGCTCTCCGGCTCGTCATTTGAGAAATAAAATTGAACGTTATCCATGGATTTTGAGCGTTTAATCAAAGCAGCTGCCCAGGGCTAAAACCTTTCAGAAAGGCGGATATGACCCTCGATTTTGCTTCCTGCGGGACATGATCTCCCACCCCAGCGAGAGCTGCGAGGAGAAGGACGTCGTCATGTGCATCAAGGCCGAGATGGAAAATCTGGGCTATGACAAGGTGGAGATCGACGGTCTTGGCAACGTCATCGGCTGGATGGGTGACGGCGACAAGATCATCGCCATCGACTCCCACATCGACACCGTGGGCGTGGGCAACATCAACAACTGGAAGGCCCACCCCTACAAGGGCTATGAGGATGATCACGTGATCTATGGCCGCGGCGGCTCCGACCAGGAGGGTGGCATGGCTTCTGCTACCTACGGCTGCCAAGATGATGAAGGACATGGGCCTCATCCCCGAGGGCTACAAGATCATGGTCGTCGGCACCGTCCAGGAAGAGGACTGCGACGGCATGTGCTGGCAGTACATCTACAACAAGGACGGCATTAAGCCCGAGTTCGTCATTTCCACCGAGCCCACCGACGGCGGCATCTACCGCGGCCACCGCGGCCGCATGGAGATCCGTGTGGACGTGAACGGGCGTTTCCTGCCACGGTTCTGCGCCCGAGCGTGGTGACAACGCCATTTACAAGATGGCCGACATCATCGCCGGACGTTCGCGCTCTCAACGAACAACGGCTGCGACGAGTCTCCAACGACCGACATCAAGGGCCTCGTGAAGATGCTCGATCCCAAGTACAACCCCGAGCACTTCGAGGACGCGCGGTTCCTCGGCCGGGGCACCTGCACCATCTCAGATCTTCTACACCTCTCCCTCCCGTTGCGCGGTGGCGGACTCCTGCTCCATCTCCATCGACCGTCGCATGACTGCCGGCGAGACCTGGGATTCCTGCCTGGACGAGATCCGGCAGCTGCCCTCCGTCAAGAAGTACGGCGACGACGTGAAGGTCAGCATGTACATGTATGACCGGCCCGCCTGGACCGGCGAGGTCTACGAGACCGAGTGCTACTTCCCCACGTGGATCAACAAGGAGAGCGCTCCGCACGTCCAGGCCCTCGTCGACGCCCACAAGGCCATGTTCGGCGGTGACGAGCGCATCGGCTGCGAGGCGCGATGCACCTGCGTCACCGTCCCCTGATTGACAAGTGGACCTTCTCCACCAATGGCGTAGCTATTCAAGGCCGTTACGGCATCCCCTGCGTTGGCTTCGGCCCCGGTGCCGAGTCCCAGGCTCATGCCCCCAATGAGATCACCTGGAAGCAGGATCTTGTAACCTGCGCCGCCCTGTACGCCGCCGTGCCCGGTCTGTACAAGGAGGAGAACAAGACTGCCGATGTTTCCCAGTTCCGGGCCGGCAAGACCAACAACGACATTCAATAATTCGCACAGAAACCGTTTCAGACCCCCTTTGACTTGGGGCCCGCGGTCGTTATCACAAAACGGTAGATTTATAAATGGAGCAATCTATCATGGACGTTTCATCTGCAGAAATATATCGATAAGCTGAACGCCCTGAACTTCAAAGAGATGTACGAGGGTGACTTCTTCTTGACCTGGGAGAAGTCCGATGACGAGCTCGAAGCCGTCTTCACCGTGGCGGACGCTCTGCGCTACATGCGCGAGAACAACATCTCCACCAAGATCTTCGAGTCCGGTCTGGGCATCTCCCTGTTCCGTGACAACTCCACCCGCACCCGCTTCTCCTTTGCCTCCGCCTGCAACCTGCTGGGTCTGGAGGTCCAGGATCTGGACGAGGGCAAGAGCCAGATCGCCCACGGCGAGACCGTCCGCGAGACTGCCAACATGATCTCCTTCATGGCCGACGTCATCGGCATCCGTGACGATATGTACATCGGCAAGGGCCACACCTATCAGAAGGAAGTGGCTGAGGCCGTGACTCAGGGCCACAAGGACGGTGTGCTGGAGCAGAAGCCCACCCTGATCAACCTGCAGTGCGATATCGACCACCCCACCCAGTGCATGGCCGACATGCTGCACATCATTCACGACTTTGGCGGCGTGGAGAACCTGAGGGGCAAGAAGATCGCTATGACCTGGGCTTACAGCCCCTCCTACGGCAAGCCCCTCTCCGTGCCTCAGGGCGTCATCGGCCTGATGAGCCGTTTCGGCATGGACGTGGTGCTGGCTCACCCCGAGGGATACGAGGTCATGCCCGAGGTGGAGGAGGTCGCCAAGGCCAACGCCGCCAAGACCGGTGGTTCCTTCACCAAGACCAACTCCATGGCCGAGGCCTTCAAGGACGCTGATATCGTCTACCCAAAGAGCTGGGCTCCCTTCGCCGCTATGGAGAAGCGCACCGAACCTGTACGCCAGGGCGACGACGAGGGCATCAAGGCGCTCGAGAAGGAGCTGCTTGCGCAGAACGCCGATCACAAGGATTGGTGCTGCACCGAGGAACTGATGAAGACCACCAAGGAGGGTAAGGCCCTGTATCTCCACTGCCTCCCTGCCGACATCAACGATGTTTCCTGCAAGGACGGCGAGGTAGAGGCCTCCGTCTTTGACCGCTACCGCACCCCCCTGTATAAGGAAGCTTCCTACAAGCCCTACATCATCGCCGCCATTCCGGAGCAGATGGCGGCGGTGAAGGAGACGGCCCGGGCCAACGCCGACCTGATCGAGGGGGGAGACATTGCCGATGAGGGGGGTCATGGTGGTGGCCCACGGAAATGGCCCCCAGGTGGGCATGATCCAGGCCGCCATGACGGAGCTGACCCGGTCCAACCCGGAGAAATACATTCCCTGTCCTCTGTCCGTATGCGTGGCCATGATCCAGGGCTACATTGGTTATGACCTGCAGAACTCGCTACGGGAAGAGCTGCTGGACCGCGGGCATCCAAAAGGGTGTAGCCACCGTGCTGACCCAGGTGGAGGTGGACCCCAGGACCCGGCTTTCCAGCATCCCACCAAGCCCATCGGGGCCTTCATGTCCCAGGAGGAGGCCGAGCGCATGGTGGCCGAGCGGGGCTACGATGTCCTGGAGGATGCGGGCCGCGGCTGGCGCCGGGTGGTGGCCTCCCCCAAGCCGGTGTCGGTGGTGGAACTGGACACCATCCAGGCCCTGGTGGACAGCGATCATGTGGTCATCGCCTGCGGGGGGGCGGCATCCCGGTGTTCGCCACCCAAGGGCACCATCTGAAGGGGCCGCCGCCGTCATCGACAAGGACTTTTGCCAGCGAAAAGCTGGCGGAGCTGCTGGACGCGGACTATCTGATCATCCTGACCGCCGTGGAAAAGGCGGCCATCCACTTCGGCACCCCCAGCAGCAGTGGCTGGACACCATCACCGTGGACCAGGCCCGGCAATACTGCCGGGAGGGCCACCGCCCCGGGCAGCATGCTGCCCAAGGTCCAGGCCGCCATGGCCTTCGCCGCCTCAAGCCCGGCCGCCGGGCCCTGATCACCCTGCTGGAAAAGGCCCGGGACGGCATCGAGGGCCGCACCGGCACAGTCATCACCAACGGATAAGGAGTTTTATGCCATGAAAGAGATCATCGCCACTTCCCAACGCCCCCGCCGCCATCGGCCCCTACGCCCAGGCGGTCAAGGCGGGCAACACCCTCTACATCTCCGGCCAGCTGCCCATCGATCCCGCCACCGGCGCCTTTGCCGCCGCCGACGTGGCGGGCCAGACCGAGCAGAGTTTGAAAGAACATCGGGGCCATCCTGGCCCAGGCCGGCATGGGTTATGACAACGTGGTCAAGACCACGGTGCTGCTGGCGGACATCGCCGACTTCGGCACCATGAACGAAGTCTACGCCACGTACTTTACCGGGGACTGCCCGCCCGGGCCGCCTTCGCCGTCAAGGACCTGCCCAAGGGCGCCCTGGTGGAAATCGAGGCCGTGGCCTGGCAGGGCTGAGCCCTTCCACACCGGTTTTTGTCGCCAAGCGGGACCAAAAGAGGCCTGGCCCCATGCGTGATGCTGGGGCCGGGCCTTTTGGGCTGTTACGGGCCGGGGACGGTGATTCCGGAGGGCGGTACACTGACCCCGGGGCAGGCTTGCCGCCCGGCACCCCAGAAGAAACACGCCCCCCGCATCCCAACCCGGGATGCGGGGGCGTGTTGGTGCTTATGGGACGCTGCTGTCGCTGCGGGCGCTCAAATGCCGGACCCCAGCCGGGGGCAGTATCTTTTCCGGTACTCCAGAATCCACAGGGACAGGATAAAGGCAAAAATCTCGTTGCCGTCCTCCAGATCGCTGTTGATGAGCTTGGTACACTTGCGGATGCGATAGCGCACGGTGTTGCGGTGGATGAACAGGATTTCTGCGGTCTTGGCCAGGCTTTTGGCCTGCTCAGATAGACCTGAAGGGTGGCGCAGAGCTCGGTGTCGTGGTCCTGGTCGTGGGTGAACAGGGCCTGGATCTTCTGGTGGACGAACAACTCCAAATCATCCGAGTTGATCCGGTGGAAGATCAGGAAGGAGGACAGGGTGTCGTAGTGGGTGAAGGTGTAGGGCCGTTGCAGCCACGTGCCCAGCTCCAGGGCGCTCTGGGCCTGCTGATAATAGGTCACCAGCTGGTCCATCCGCACAATGCGGCGGCTGACGCCGGCCTGCAGGTTGGCCTCCTCCATGAGCTGGCTCAGCTGGGGGCCTGCTCCGCCCAGTTTTCCATGGGGGTTCGCTGCCATAGAGACAGATCAGGGCGGAGTTGTAGAGGAAAGACCCGGCAGGTGTTCTGGGAGCGGATGTCGTCCATGATGGAGCGTATGGTGAACTCCCCGGTTTTCTCCATTCATGCCGTCCTTGAGGCAGATGCAGAGCAGATAGGTGTAGGGGGGGAATTTGCAGTTCAGCAGCTCCAGCCGGTGGGCCACCTCCTCCTGGGAATATTCCCTTGCCGTTGAGCAGGTTGATCAAAAATTTTCCACCGACTGCTTGTCGGAGGACACCAGGAATCGCTCCCGCATCATCAGGGGGACCACAAAGGAGGAGATCAGGTCCACCATATCCAGGATATTGTCCTGGAAGGGACACAGATAGGAGGTGACCACCAGTACTCCCACCACCCGGCCCTTGTGGGACAGGGTCTTGATGACCCGGGGAAGGGCAAATGGTCGTCCTCCACCAGCACCGGCCGCTGCATATTGCTGGAGGCCAGGTGGACGGTGCCCACCTGACGGTTCTGACGCAGGCTGTTGCGCTGCAGATGGGCCAGAACCACATTTTCATGCCAGGAGGAGTCCTGGATGTCCACGCATTTGGTATAGGACAGAATGGTGTGGGCCAGGTCGCTGATAAACACCGGGTTGCCGATGATCTGATAGGTCAGATCACAGATTTCCTGCAAACTCTCCGCGTGGGCCATCCGGCACAGCAGCTCCAGATTGTTTTCCTTGCTCACAAAACTTCTCCCCCTCGCTTCCGGACATGATGATCAGTTCTATTTTACTAAAAAAAACCAGCAAAAGCAAGCCGGCCATGGCCGGCTTGCTTGCAGCTGCTTGTGAAAGAGGGGCTGGGCCGCATACGGAAAAACCCGGGCGGCAGCAACCGCCGGCAGGGGAAATTTTGTCGGCGTGGACCTCAGCGGGCGGCCTGGCCCACGGCGGTGCCGGCGATGAAGCCGCTGGACAGGGCCCAGGACATGTCGTTGAGAACCTGCTTTTTTCACCCCGTCCATGACGATGGGCGGCCGTTGGCGAAGTCGCCGGTGACATACAGCCCCTCCACCCGGGAGCCGTCGGGCCGCAGGGCCTGCATGTTCTCGTCCACGGTGACGCCGCCGAAGGCGCCAAGTCGGTGGACAGCTTGCAGCCCACGGCGTAGAAGGGGGCATCGGTGAGGGGAATCATGTGCTTGGGGGTCCTTGTAGAAGTTCCAGTCCATCCCCTGGGCGCAGGAGGCGTTGTACTCCGCCACGGTCTGCTCCAGCTGCTCCGGGTCCAGGCCCATCTGGAGGGCCAGCTCCCCCAGGGTGTCGGCCCGGCCCACTTCGTGGCTGCCCTTGTCCAGCTTTTCGGTGAACCAGCCGTCCACCACCTCCAGATCCGGCAGGGCGGGATGCCGAAGGGGTTGGGGCCGGTGACCGCGGCGGTGCGCCGGGAGTCGGCAATGACCTGCTCCAGGGTGTTTTGGAGAACAGGAAGAAGCTGCGGCCCTTTGGGCTGCTGGAGCAGCACATGGCCGGTGTCGAAGGGGTCCATCCGGGGCCATGGGCTCGCCACAAACCGCCGGGCCTTCAGATTCACCAGAATACCGCAGTCGGCGTGGGTCAGGGCGTCAAAGGGGAGGTCTCAGTGAAGCTGCAGATGGGGCCCATGACCCGCAGGCAGAATTTGCTCCAGTCGATGAAGGCCCCCGGCCTTTTGGGCGATGGTGAGGCCGTCGCCCCGGTAGTTGGGGTTCTGGTGGGCGTTGGGCAGCACCTCCGCCTGGGCGAAGGCAGGATAGACCTTTTCACCACCTCCTGGTTTTTTGATCCAGCTGCTGCAGGAGAGAATACAGATCTTGCAGCCAAAGCGCTGGAGCCCTCCGGGGTCTCCGCCAGAATGGCGGTGATTTTCCCTGTCTTCCACCTGGGCGTCCACCGCCCGGTGGTTCAGCAGGATGTCGATGCCCTGCTCCTGGCACTGGCGCACCATGGTGTTGACGATGTATTTGCCGGAGCCGTTGTGGAAGCCGTCGATCTGGGGGCCGGGCTGGCCCTGGACCGGATGTCAAAGACATAGGGCCGGGGCCTCGTATTTGGCCTGGATTTCCGGCAGCTCCTTCTCATAGTACCAGTCAAAGAAGGCCCCGGTGCTCAGCACCGCCCGGGTCACCAGCTTGGGGTTCAGCTTCCAGAGGGTCAAATCCATCCCCTTGCGGATAAAGTCGTTGGCCTGGTCGGGGATGTTGCGCTCCTGCTGCCACCGGCTGTGGAAGGTGCGCATGGTGGAGGCGAACATCATGCCGCCGCCGGGCATTTTGCCGCTCTCCAGCACCATGACCTTCTTGCCGCTGAGCTCCCGGGCCCGGACCGCCGCCACCAGGCCGCTGCCGCCGCCGCCGATCACCAGAATATCGCAGTTGTGTTCCTTCATGCTGTCCGTCTCCTTTCCGGTTTTCCTTATGAGGCCATATAGCCCTTTGATGACTTCGTGAATGTCCTGCTGCCGGGCGGTGTACACGGTGCCGTGGGTGCCGCCGCCGGAGATCTCCTGCTTTTCGCCGGAGTAGACCTCCACCACATCCTCCGTCCACTGGGGCAGGATATAGTCATCCTCCAGGGAGGTCAGGAACAGCACCGGGGTGGTGCAGTCCGCCCCCTCCAGGGCCTGGCGCAGGTTGGTGTCAGAGATCTGATAGCCGGCGTCCCCACTCAGCTTCCACTCGATGGTGTTGAGGAAGGGGAAGGCGGGCACGGTGAACCAGTGGAAGATGTTCCGGGAGGCCAACTGGTGCAGGGGCCGTAGGGGCTCTCCGCCACAATGAGCTCCACCCGGTCGTCCAGCAGTCCGCTGGCCTCGGCGAACAGGGGGCGGTGTTGGCCCCGGTGCCCTCGCCCCAGATCAGCAGATGCTGGCTGCCCAGAGTGTTCTCCGTCCAGTCCAGCCAGTCCGCCAGGTCCTGCTGCTCGAAATAGCCGTAGCTGAACACCCTCACCGCCGCTCTTGCCGTGGGTCCGCTGGTCCAGCAGCAGCAGGTTGTAGCCATGCTGGCCCGACAGCCACACCCCGGGCAGAAAATCCGAGGTGCCATCCTGAGCAAAGCGGGGAATGTAGATGACGGTGGTGTCGCTGCCCTGGTCATAGAGGTAGCCGTGCAGGTCGATGCCGTCCTGGGCGGTGATGGTGATCTCGTCGCAGAGCCGGGAGGAGGTGAACAGATCCCACATCTTCTCCAGCTCCAGCATGGAGGCCGCCTCCCCTCCGAGGGGGTGAGCCCCTCCATATTGGTGGTGGCGGAGGTGATGGCGTCACCGTGGTTCACAAAGGTGTCATAGTAGCCGTTGGTGATGGCAAAGACCCAGCGGCCGGCGAAAATCACCAGCAGGGCCACCGCGGTAAAGACAAAGATGATGGTGGAGTGCTTGGCGATGTTCTTGCGCTCCTTTTGGTCTCCGCCGAAACCTCCGGCGGCTGGGAGGGGGCGATGGGGGCCCCGGTCTTGTGGGAGACCACCTTTTGGGGCCCCTTCTTTTTTCTTGTTGTTGCTCATAGTTTCAACTCCTCCCCTCAGCCGGTGGCCAGCATCATGCCGATGGGGCTGTAATCGACCCGATAGTCAGCCTCCGCCGCCGCGGCCTCCTGCTGGTCCAGGGTGGCCTGGTTCAGGGCCTCGATGGTGTCCTGGGTCTGGCCGGCGGGGCCAAAAAGCCCTCCAGAACCGCGAAGTAGGCGGTGCCGGTGGCCTCATCCACCACGGAATAGGTGTCCCCGGGGGCCAGCCGGTCCTGGTCCGTGAGGCACCAGTCCGCCAGCACCTGGGGCAGGGTGGTGGAGGTGCCGTGGGTCACATTGCCCAGCTCGTCCCCCCAGGGCCAGAGAGGAGAAGGCGGCCTGGAGACTCGAAGGAGGTGCCGCTTTCATACCGGCCCACCAGCTGCTCCAGCTTCTGCTCCAGGGCCTGGAGCTGGGGCTGGCCCACCTGGCCGGTCTCCCGGTCGGGCAGGGCGTCCAGGGTGATGACCTTCAGGTCCACGGACTGGTACTCCTCCCCCGGCTGGTCCGCCAGAGCCTGTTCCAGCTGGTCCGGGTCGGGCTCCAGGGTGGCGATGAGATGGGCCTTGTAGGCCTGGGCCTTCACCTGGTCCGTCAGATGCCGGGTGTAGATCTCCTCCGTCATGCCGGAGCCGTAAAGGAGATGTAATAGTTCTTGGCGGACAGATTGTGGGCGGTGCAGTAGGCGGCGTTTTCCGCCAGCTGCTCCTGCACCGGGGAGAGCTCCTCCTGGGAAAATTCATAGCCCGCCGCCTGGGCCAGATCGCAGTAGTAGGCGGTCTCCGACAGGCTTGCCTCCGCCAGCGACTCGAAATAGGCCTTCCAGCTGGTGTCGGCGTCGTAGTTCTGTTTTGTTGGCCGCCACGTCGGGGTCATAGCCCAGCTCCTCCAGCCGGGACTCATTGTCCTCAGAAAGCGGTTGTAGCAGTCGAAGTAAAGTAGTTGTAATCCACCACCTGGTAGGTCTCCCCGTGGACGGTGGCGGCGGGCGCGCCAGCGCTGCAGATAGCCGGAGTTGAGCAAAATGATCAACAGCACGATGGTACCAGGACGATGTAGACGGCTCGCAGAGCCGGAGGCGTGTTTTTCACAGGCCTGCCCTCCTAAAATTGAAAACTAAGTATAGTTTAGCACAGACAAAGGGGAAATTGCAGTGGTTTCTCAGAAAAAAAAGGAAGGGCTGCCTGCGCGCAGGCAGCCCCCTCCGCTGGTGTTGGGGGGAGTGAAATTGGGTGGATCCGTTTACACGCCGTAGAAGATGATGCAGCAGATGCAGCAGAAAATGGAGAAGATCGTGGGGAAGATGACGGTGGTGACAAACAGCTCCTTTGTAGGCCTGCTTGTGGGTCAGACCGAACACGCCCAGGGTGTTGGCGATGGACTGGGCATGGGGGCAGGGAGTCAAAAGTCTGCGTGGTACACAGCAGCAGACGGCGCAGCGCACCCGCGTTGACGCCCATATCCAGGTACTGCTGACCGAACATGGGCAGCCACACCATCATGGCGGAGATACCGTCGGTGCACAGTCCGGCAATGATAGCCACGGACACCATGGCGGTGATGTAGGGGTTCAGGTTCAGGGTCAGGATGGCGTTCTGGATGGGGGCGATGCAGGCGGCGGAGGTGATGACCTGGCCGAAGCCGTACACGCAGCCGGCCAGCATCAGGAAGCCCCACATGTTGGTGCAGCCCTGGGACAGGATCCGGGCGAAAGCCGATCTTCTTGCAGCGCTTGAACTGCATGGCCACCAGCACCACGCAGCCGGCCAGCTGAGCCAGTGCCACCAGCTGGGTGGACCAGGTGGTGTAGGTGGTGTTCATGTAGGTGATCTTTGCTGAAGACGATGGAGGCAACCACAACCACCACCAGGGGGATCACGGAGGAGACGAAGCTGGGCAGCTGGTCGTCGGACAGGTCCAGATCGGCCACGGCCTCGCCGTCATAGCCCTCGCCGTTGGCCCGGGCCTTCTTGACCAGCCGGATCTGATAGAACAGGAACAGCAGGATGCCCACCAATGCCGGTGGCGATGGACAGGATGGGGGCATCATAGAGGCCGGTGCCCAGGAACTGGTTGGGGATGGAGCCGGGCACGTTGGGAACAGGCATACAGAAGTTGATGGCGGGGCGATACCCTGGGCAGCGATCATGCCCACCTTGCGGGGCAGGTTGGCGGACTGCATCAGGGGGCGGCGATGACCACCACCACGAAGATGAAGGTGCGACACCGGCCAGCATCAGGATGATGGAGGTGGCGGAAATTGCCATCCAGGCCCGGTCTTTGCCCAGCAGCTTGACCATGGTGTTGCCCACGGAACGGAGCAGCCCGTCTCGTCCATCAGGAAGCCCAGCAGGCCGGAAATGGTGAACACGAAGAACATCATCTGGACCAGCGAGGCGACACCCGAGGGGAAGACCTCAAAGATGAGTATAGAAGGAATTGGTGGAACCCAGAGCCGCGATCAGAGCGGAAATCAGGGCAGCAATGCCGGTGTGGGACATTCTTGAAACACAGGAAGATGAACACTGCGATGGCAAGAATGACGAACAGACCGGACAGCCAAACATTGGTAAACAAACGGATGACCTCCTTTTTCTCAGTTCTCAAATTACGACCCCTTGCGCCATGAGCCCCCGGCGATCCCACAGCATAACGCACAAAAAACGCGCGGCGCAAAAAGTCCAATTACAGTGTAATTATACCATTTGTGAATTTTTTGTGTCTATGTGCTCAAACCAACAAATAAAACTTTTTTGTGCCCAAAGTACAGAAGGGGGAAGTTCCCCGGTGGCTAAATTCGGGGAGTTGATATTTAACGCTCAAGCACAAAAAACGCGGCAACCTGTCTGGTATAATTATATAAAAATGTGCGATTCCGCATACCATTTTTGTGAAGAGAAGAAGGATAAGGAGGTCTTTTCATGTTCCAGATCAATCAAAAACTGCGTTTGCTGTCACAACTGTCGCATGGAGTGTCCCATGCAGGCCATCAACTTTGTTGGCATGAAATACCAAATTGACCCGGACAAGTGTGTGAGTGCGGCTGTGTGCCAAGGTTTGCCACACGGCCAGTCCATCCACAACGGGATGAGCCCGAAAACCGTGGTCCCCCCATGCTCCCGGGTGGAGCTTCACCGCCGATGTGGTGGTGGTGGGCGGCGGCTAGCGGCCTGGTGGCGGCGGTCAAGGCGGCCCAGGCCGGCAAGAAGGTCATCCTGGTGGAGAAGTCCAAGGTGCTGGGCGGCAACACCGACCATGCCCACGCCTTTTCCCGGTGTATACCAAGTGGCACGAGAAGGCCGGCATGCCCGATTGCCGGGAGCAGGCCATCGACCACTATATGAAGGCCACCGACGGCATCCTGGGGAGGACGTGATTGCGCACCGCCGTCTACGGCTGCTCTGAATTCTTTGACTGGCTGTGTGAGTTCGGCACCGCCCACAGGTCTACCGCCTGGTGAACCTGGGGACGCCGACGCCCACGGCCCTATTTACGGCCCCGGTCTGCTGAATTTCCCCCAAGCGGATCCGGGACAACCTGAACAACCGGGATGATGCCATCGGCCCCGGCTACGGGGCACCTACGTCAAATATACCATGCTGGAAGCCATCCGGGATCCACCTGCCGGTGAACATCCTGACCGTCCACGCCGCCCGCCACCTGCTGGACCGGACGACAACGGGGCCATCCGGGGGTTCAGTGTGAGGACGCCGGCCCGGGCAGACGGTCCATCACCGCCCCCGGTGGTCATCCTCCAGTGCGGCGGCTTCGGCAAGAGCGATGAGAAGCTCCAGGGAGTTTGCCCCGTGGTTCTTTGAGGGGGAGACGCCCATCCACCGCTTCTCCGTGCCCACTGACACCGGCGACGGCATCGACATGCTGCGGGAGCTGGGCGTGGAGCCTAACCCGGAGCGGACCGCCATCTCTCCTGCTTCGGACCCAAGCACCATCCCTTCAACAACGTTCTGGCCGACTTTGCCCTGGAGCCAGAGATGCTCCAGATCAACCTGAACGGCCAACGCTGGGTGGATGAGGCGGCCACCTGTTTGGCATGACCCCCCTGATCGCCCAGCAGCCCAAAGGAGATCTCCTGGGCCATCCAGGGACTGGACGATCCGGGACATCGCCAACCGCTTCATCAACAACCCGGCCATGGCCTCCAAGCGCCGCCTGTATGAGACCTGGCTGGAGGATTCTGAACGAGGAGTGCACCCTGGAGAAGCCCGCCAAGAAGGCGGACACCCTGGAGGAGCTGGCGGAAAAGTGCGGCATCGCCCCCAGGCGCTGGTGGAGACCGTGCGCCGCTACAACGAGTTCTGCGCCCAGGGCAAGGACGAGGACTTCGGCAAGGACCCCAAGGCCCTGGTGCCGGTGCCCGACCACGGCCCCCCTACTACGCCATCTATGGTCAGCGGTTTCTCCGAGGCCGCCCTGGGCGGCGTGATGGTGGACGGCCAGTGCCGCGTGCATCCGCAACGACGGCACTCCCATCCCCGGCCTCTACGCCGGCGGCGACGCCACCTCCGCCATGCACATCCGGGGCCGGCTGGCGGTGATCTCCGAGCTGACCTGGGCGGTGGCCTCCGCCTATACCTCCGGCACCAACGCCGTCGAATACATCGACAACAGAATGAAGTAAGAAGGAGGAGAAACCATGTTTTTGCCCGATAACAGTATTTTTCACCCCGGTAGTGAATCCCAATATGGATCCCAACCGCACCCCCAACCAGCGGCTGGCCATGGACCAGCGGCTCTCCTCCTTTGACGAGGTGGACGCCACCTACACCCAGGACCAGGCCCTGAATGAGGCCTCCCGCTGCCTGGAAGTGCCCCACCCACTGGTGCCAGAAGGCCTGCCCCGCCGGGGTGCCCGTCACCGACTTCATCGCCAAGGTCCGCGCCCAGGACTTTGAGGGGGCCTATGAGCTGATCCGCTCCGCCTCCACCCTGCCGGAGATGTGCTCCCGGGTGTGTCCCCAGGAGAAGCAGTGCCAGTCCAACTGCACCCGGGGCATCCGGACCCAGTCCGTGGGCATCGGGCCGGCTGGAACGCTTTGTGGTGGAGGAGCATTACCGCCCGGCAAGGCAGGACCCGGCGGGTCCCGCCACCGGCAAGCAGGTGGCGGTCATCGGCTCCCGGCCCCAGCGGCCTGTCCGTGGCGGGCGGCTGAGAGACAAGGGCCACCAGGTGGTCATCTATGACGAGCGCCGACCGCCCCGGCGGGCTGCTGGAGTACGGCATCCCCAATATGAAGCTGGAAAAGGGGTGGTGGCCCGGAAGGTGAAGGCCATGGAGGCCCAGGGCATTCAGTTCCGGTGCAACACCCCGGTGGACGCCGCCCTGGCCCGGGAAATCCTGGACCAGTATGACGCGGTGGTGCTCTGCGCCGGCACCGGCAATGCCCGGACCCTGAAGCCTGGAGGGGGAGGCCAAGGGCATCTATGCCGCCGTGGACTTCCTGAAGAGCAACACCAAGAGCCTGCTGGACTCCGGCCTGACCGACGGTCCGAAACATCTCCGCCCAGGGCAAGGACGTGGTCATCGTGGGCGGCGGCGACACGGGCAACGACTGCGTCGGCACTGCCCTGCGCAACGGCTGCGCCAGCATCACCCAGATCGAGATGCTGCCCGGAGCACCCGGTGAAGGTGTTTATCCACCACGTCTACCCGGTCCATGAGCCGGAGCACAAGGTGGACACCAGCATGGAGGAGTGCCAGGCGGTGTTCGGCGAGATCCCCATGTGTACCAGACCACCGTCAAGGCGGTGCAGGCCGACGAGGCAGGGCAACCTGAAGGCCGTGGTCACCGTGGATCTGGCCGCCGACTATGACCAGGGCAGACGGCTCACCACTCCGGGAGCTGCCCGGCACCGAAAAGACCATTCCCCTGCGAGATGCTGATTGTGGCCGCCGGCTTCATTGGCCCCGGGCGGAGCTGGCCCAGGCCTTCGGGGTGGACACCACCGACCGGACCAACATCGCCACCCAGGGCTATGCCACCAGCGTGGCCAAGGTGTTCGCCTGCGGCGACTGCCGCACCGGCCAGTCCCTGGTGGTCAAGGCCATGGTGGACGGCCGGGACTGCGCCGACGCGGTGGACGCCGCTCTGAGCCAAACGATTTCCCCAATTTGAAATCATTTTGATCTGGGGCGCGGCCATATTGGATGGCCGCGCCCCTGCCATTGATCCCGGGATCAAACAAAACCAAAGGCGCCGCGCCCCTGGTGTTTTTTGCGGTTATTTTTCCGGGGCGGAGTGTAGGTATTGTGCTCGTCCATGGTTTCATAGGGCTCGGGCCAGGGCACCGTGTTGGCCGGCTTGTGCAGCAGGGAGTAGGGGCGTGCAGGGGGCCGGGATCGGTGACGGGGGGCGGCAGCCGCCGCTGCCCCCCTGGGGCTGGATGCCCTCCTCATCGGGCTGGGTGAGCCGGGCGTACTCCGCCGCCGCCCAGTTGGTGCAGTCCAGGGTGCCGGGGATGTCCGGGCAGACGTGCTCGTGGAGATACTTCCACTCTCCGTCCTCGCAGATAAAATCGGAGCCGTAGCGCTCCCAGAGAATCATGCAGTATTTCTGGTGCTCCTCGGTGAGCCGGGAGTGGATGACGCCGGGAGTGATGAAGCTGCCCCGGGCGGTTTTGCCGTCGGCGGCCACCTCGATGATGTCGGTGACCAGGGTGTGGACCGAGGCCTCCAGCAGGGGCCGGGGGTCCTTGCCGCCCACCTCCGGGTAATACTCGTAAATTTTCAGCCAGTTCTCCATGGCCTGGGCGTCGTAGCGGGTGACGGAGCCGTACCAGACCTGGTCAAAGCCCCGCATCCGGCCGAAGGCGGGCCCAGGAGCACTCGTCGGACCGGGACCAGATGTTGCCCCACTCGCCGGTGGCGTCGGCCCGGCCGTGATAGTAGGCGTGCTCCGCCTTGACGTTTTCCACCTCCTGGGAGGAGGCGGCGTTGCGGACCCGCTCTTCCAAAGTCAATGTTCTCATTTGTAGTTGCGGCCTCCTTTCGCCCCGAACTGGAAGGTGGTGGGTTCCCATGTACCCCTCGGGGCCATAGCTGATGTCGTCGGACCAGTGCTCATAGGGTTGGGGGCATGGGGGATAGTTGTCCCACCAGTTGAAGGTCTGGTCGTGGACCAGCTTCTGGATGGTGGGGGTGCCGAACTCCACCGCCACCGGGTCGGTGGCATAGTCCACATAGACCGGGTCCTCCTCGTTGTTGGTGCCCGCCTCACAGACCAGGTCGTTGGCGATCATGATGTGCCAGGATTTTCCAGCCGTCGGCCTCCTTGACAAAGTCCACGCCGATCTTTTCCGGCATCCACAGGGCCAGGGCGGTGCCGTCCCCCTGGGGCCGGGTCTCCTGGGCGATGGAGTACCACATGCCCTTGGCGGTCTTGCCGTCCTCCGCCAGCCGCACCAGACCGGTGGTCACCGGATGGTTGCTGAGGTAGCCGGTGCCGTCCCCCATCTCCCGGGCGTGGTGGTCCACATAGTAGCCCCGGATGGCCTCCATGCCCACATAGAAGCCGGTGTTGCCGCCGAAGGAGGCGGTCTTTTGATAGGCCGGGTCGGACACCCAGAGCTCCTCCAGCTCCCGGGCGCGCCACTCGTTGGCGATGTAATACACCCGCCGGTGCATCACCTTTTGATGTTCTCCACATCCCAGACCCGGAGCATGGTCTCCTCGGTGGTAAACTGTTTCATCATCAGGCCTCCTCTCCGATGCCGTAGCTGAAGGTGTCGGCGAAGGTGTCATAGGGCACCGGGATCTCCGGCGTCAGGGGTCAGGGGGGCCGGTCGGGGCGATAGTACTCCCGCACCTGCCGGGCCACGGTATAGTCGGGGTACCGGAAGGCCTTCACGTCGGCAAACTCCGGCAGATCGGGATAGGGGCTGCTGGGGCTTGCCCCAGGACTGGCCGCAGATGCAGTCCACGTCGTTGAGGTACTGCAGGTGCCAGATCTTCCAGCCGTCCCCCTCCTTGACGAAGTCGGCGGCGAAGTAGCCCCAGGTCCAGTTGGCCACCGGGCCGGCGCCCCCCACCTCGTTGTGGGCGCCCAGGCAGGACCACAGGCCCTTGGCGGTCTGGCCGTCCCCGGCCACCTCGATCAGCGGGCTGTACAGGGGTTCCACCTTGAAGGGGCCGATGCCGTAAATCTCCTGGTCGGATTTGTCCCCCAGCTGCTGGGGAAACTTCTTTGCAGGGTCTTGGCCACCAGCAGGTTTCTGGCCTCCACGGCCCGGTAGTAGTGTTCCACCGCCGGGCGGCCCACATAGTAGCCGTCGTTGAAGCCCAGGCACAGGTCGTCTCCGGCGCTCCAGAACCGGTCCAGAATCTCCTGCTCCGGTTCAGCAGCACCAGATTGACATATTTGCCCATCAGGTTTTTGATGGTCCGCTGGTCCTCCCACTGTTGACCAGCGTTCCGTTTGATTCATAAAAGCCTCCTTACTGTTGTAGTGACGGTTGACCGCCGGGGCTGTGCCGGCGGTGGTGGGCCGGAGATTGACGCGGGGGCCGCCAGACCTGGCGATGATTTCATACCTTTAGTATAGCAAACCAGACCCTTTTTCATAGGGACACAATTTGCGGCCGGAACTGTCCCACGGGGCCCTCCGGAGACAGCCGATACCCGGGGCCCCACCCTGAAAACCAGAGGGCCAGCCACCGGTGTGCGGACAGCAAAAACGCCCCCAAACCGGGGCCTAAGGCAGATAATGCGCCGACTTTTCGAAGGTAGTTATCAATAGTGCACAAAAAATGGGGCAGAAATTTTAGTATAGTGCAGATTTTGTCGAATTCTGTTGACATTAAAAAACCTTTAATATATAATGCAGTCAGTCGATAACCTGTATGACAGCATACAGCTATCCAAAATGACAGCACCTTTGTGTGACTGGGTTGAAAGAGATCTGAACTGGG
>VOFC01006551.1_pt1 | contig 34769 bp, 73 predicted proteins | sample 5384161 | NCBI WGS metagenome assembly VOFC01 (sample SAMN12384722, study PRJNA508395) | human gut metagenome | isolation source: healthy gut B | host: Homo sapiens | reverse complement strand
TGTTAGAATGTTTTGGGTGATATAATGAACAATCCTTATCCTTATTCAAATGACAATAAAAGATATCAAACCATTAATTATTATTTTCGCAACAAATACCATCAAAAAGTAGCGAAGATTCCATTAAATGCTGGCTTTTACCTGTCCAAACCGTGATGGATCTAAAGGAACAGGAGGATGCACTTTCTGTTCGAGTATGGGCTCAGGTGATAGTATTTTATGCTTTGATGATTCTTTACAAAAACAATATAAAGAAGGCTTAAAAGCGCATGCAAAATAAGTGGCCTGATTGTATTGGGTTTGCGTATTTTCAAAGTTATTCCAATACATATGCTCCACTACCTATCTTGAAGAAAATATATGACCCTTTCTTTAAAGACCCAAACATTCCTGGCGTTGCGATCGCAACACGTGCCGATTGTATAAATGATGAAATTATAGACTACTTAAATAGTCAAAATAAAGAAGTCTGGCTAGAGTTAGGTCTTCAAAGCGTACATGAAAAGCACCATGGAACGTCTGAACCGAAAACATTCAACACAAATCGTGTTTGATTGGTTAGACAAATTAAAGGACACAAACATCAAAACATGTGTACATATTATCAATGGACTTCCTGGTGAAGCCAAACAAGACATGTTAGAAACTGTCAAACAGATTTCTAAACATCCTGTCGATGCGATCAAGATTCATATGTTTTGATTGAAGGGACACAAATGGCTAAAAAGAATATGAAAAAGAACCATTTCATATTTTAACTTTAGAAGAATATGTCGATATTGTAGTCGATCAATTGGAGTTATTACCCCAAGAAGTCATCATTGAACGTTTAACAGGTGATGGAATTGCGAAAGATCTAATTGTGCCAAAATGGACAATCAAGAAAACGATTGTGACAAATGAAATTGATAAGTTAATGGTAAAAAGAAATACGTGGCAAGGCAAACATGTCTAACCACGTATTTTTATTTATTTCAAATTTAAACAATAATATCTTTTCTTACCACGACGAATGATTACATAGTTAGATACATATGCTTGAGTAGAATCAATAACTAAAGCTTCATCATTGACTTTGACACCGTTTAAGCTAATGGAATTCCCTTTGATCCACTCTCTAGCTTCACGACGACTCGAAGCAATCTTAGCCTCTACTAAAACATCGATTAAAGTCTTTCCAGATTCTTGATCTACTTTGTCCATGTTTTTTAACCGCATCTAAACGTTGTTGTTCATCCAAATCATTGAGTTGACCTCTGAATAATGCGTTTGTGATTTTTAAAGCCGATTGTAAACCTTCTTCACCATGTAAATCACGTACAACTTCTTCACCAATTTCTTTTGTGCCTCACGTCTTCCAAAGATCTTCCTTTAAAAGATACTTCTAAAGCATCAATTTCTTCTTTTGTTAGGAATGTTAATTTCTTTAAATATTCAATGACCTTTGAATCATCCGTGTTGAATAAGAATTGATATAATTCGTAAGGTGAAGTCTTTTTAGGATCCAACCAAACCGTTCCGTTTCACTCTTACCAAATTTAGTTCCATCCGCTTTCGTAATTAATGGCATAGTCAAACCATAACATTTCACGTCCGCGCCACATTTTTTTTTACGAATTAACTCTAGACCTGAAGTGATATTTCCCCATTGGTCCTGTCCACCGATCTGCATTGTACAACCTCTGGTCTGGTATAGATTTAAGAAGTCCAAAGATTGAAGGATCATATAAGAAAATTCTGTATAACTGATTCCTGAATCTAAACGTTTTTTAACAGTTTCTTTATTCAACATATAGTTTACGTTGAATAATTTTCCATAGTCACGTAAAAAATCAATAATTGTGATATCTTTTGTCCAATCTAAGTTATTGACCATATCAAAGCCCCATAATTTAGAGATTTGTGCATGTAATGCATCATAATTTGATTTTAATACTTCTGGAGTCAACATACTTCTTTCTCCAGTTGCCTTTGGATCTCCAATAAATCCAGTGGCTCCACCCACCAACATGATTGGGTGATGTCCATGTTTTTCTAAACGTTTTGCCATTAATAAAGATGAATAATGCCCAATGTGCAAGCTATCTGCCGTTGGATCTGTACCAATATAGAATGTAACTTCCCATTATTGATGACATCTTCTACTTCTTCACTTGTGACGTTGTCAACTAAACCACGCCATTTCAATTCTTCAAATAATTCCATTTTTCCTCCTGATAATAAAAAAAATCGCCCAATAAGGACGATTGAATCGCGGTACCACCTTACTTCATACAAAATATTTTTTGTATGCACTTAAACCTTTAACGCAGGTATACGTCAAAATTGAAGCTCCAAGGTGTATTCCACAGGTCTATTTGAAACTTTACACCCCGGCCAGTTTCTCTCTAAGAAATAGATAATCTGTGTACTCTTTCTTATCATAGCGCATTTATTATATCGAATCTAGAAACTAAACTCAATAAATATGTTTTAAATTGTTGTAAATTTTAAAAATAAATGGTTTACATGGAAGGATGAAGTTACCAATATATTCATGCACTACAAACATTAAAACCTCTTTTAAAATCAAAAACTCCATATCCCTCTTGTTCAGGTTCGAATAAACCACTAATACCATAGAAGTTATAGTACTCATACCCTTCTTCTATAGCTTCTTGAATCATATTCCAATGAATCGCATATGGTCCTCTAAAGACTCGTTGTTCATAATTACTTGATCCAACCAAATAAATAATTTGATTTGAATACTTCAAGAATAAACAACAAGCCAATGGTACTATTTCACCATATTCATATCTTAAACCTGAAATCTGGTTTAATTTTTTCTTTAAAGAATTATAGTATTCTTCATCCGTCTTTAAACGTTTTTCCTTTTTAACATTACCAGGATTTGATTCTAAGAATGTCTTTGTCTTTTCAATATCTTTTAAAGTCTTATCATATTCTTTTCTGTATTTTAGAAGAATATTGATCTAAATCTAAATAAGACAACCACGTTTCTACATGATCATCGCCATAGAACTCATAAAGTTCTTTATAATAGTTTAAATCAAAAGCATGGAAGTTATGACGCTTACTCGTCTCTTGTTCCATAGAATCTAGAATATCTAATTCATTAACATTTAATTTTCTGACATTTACACAATATTTTTTGTGCACTACGAACGTCCTGTCTTGTTGTGTAAGAAAACTCTTTAAAAATATCATCGGCCGTTTTATTACGTAGATCTAAACTTGAACACCAACGACACTCTTTATTTAAATCATAGCCTTGAGTCAATGGAAGTTGTACAAAGCCTGATGACTTCAAATTTTCTACTACATCAAAATTATTGAATCCACCTTCAACAATATTTCCATCTTTATCTCTTTCTTGTAAATCAATCTCCGGATCTGTTTCTAGATACACAACATTCTTCTTTTTAAGATATTTTTTCAACTCGGATACAAAACTATTAAGCTTATCCTTTTGTTTATAATCACAATAAATCCTCTTGAAATATAACAATATTTAAAGACTTTCATCAAAGGAATATATGCAAGCATACACGTTGCATATACATTACCTTGCTCACTAGCTTGAATAAATTCAACTTGCCACCATCATGCATAAACTTTTGTGCCTGAAAATCCGATTGTTGAAAGATAACGGCATCAAGAGTATCTAAATAATTACGATACTCTTGGATACTTATGGTTTTGATTTGCATAAACACACCTTCTTAGTTGGCAACAATGTTTACAACTTTACCCTTAACAACAATCACTTTACGAATTGTCTTACCTTCAAGCTGGCGTTGAACTGTTTCAAGTTCCATCGCTTGTTTTTGAAGTTCTTCATTGCTAGAACCAACGACCGCTTCAAACTTACCACGCACTTTACCATTGACCTGAACAACACAAGTGATTGTATCTTCCACTAATTTAGCTTCATCATATGTTGGCCAAGGCTCATACGCAATTGTATCTTCGTGACCTAATAATTGCCACATTTCTTCACCAATATGAGGTGTAATACATGAAAGCATCTTCACGATTCCTTCGGCATATGGTTTATAAACGGTGTCAGCCTTATATGCTTCATTCACAAAGATCATCATTTGTGAAATAGCTGTGTTGAAACCTAATGCTTCATAATCTTCGGTAACCTTTTTAACTGTCTGATTATATACTTTATCTAATTTACCATCGTTTGTATCTGTGATTTTACCAGATTCAATAAATAAACGATAAACACGATCAATCCATCTTCTAGCACCATCACATCCACCATTGACCATGGTTTACTTTGTTCCAATGGTCCCATGAACATTTCATATAAACGTAGTGTATCGGCACCATATTTCTTTACGATATCTGAAGGATTGACTACATATTCTGGGAATCGTTTACCCATTTTGATTCCATTTTCACCTAAAATCATACCTTGGTGTACTAATTTCTTGAATGGTTCCTTACATGCGACAATACCCTTATCGTATAAATAGTTATTCCAGATACGTGAATACATCAAGTGTCCTACCGCATGTTCTGGTCCACCAACATATAAGTCAACAGGCATCCAGTGTTTTATTAATTCTGGATCAGCCAATTGTTTATCATTGTGTGGATCAATGTAACGTAAATAATACCATGAAGATCCGGCAGATCCAGGCATAGTACTTGTTTCACGAACACCCTTTACGCCATTTTTGTTGTATTGTTTCCATTCTGTCGCATTTTCAAGTGGTGCCTTACCATTGTGTCCTTTGTAGTCTTCAAGTTCAGGTAAAATCAATGGCAACTCTTCATCTGGAAGAACATAGTCTGTTCCATCTTCTAAGTGTACGATTGGTACTGGTTCTCCCCAATAACGCTGACGAGCAAAAATCCATTCACGGAAACGATAGTTAACTGTTTCTTTGGCAATCCCCATATCCACTAATTTTTTTTCGTAATCGCTACTTTTTGCCTCTTCTACAGTAAGACCTGTAAATTCTTCGGAGTTGATTAGCTTGCAGCCTTTTTCCTAAATAGTCCTGTTTTTCAAAGGCATGTTCACTTACGTCTTGTCCTTCGATAACTTGAATCCTGTCAATATTGTGGGCAATCGCATATTCAAAGTCACGTTGATCATGACTTGGTACAGCCATGACAGCTCCTGTTCCATAGTTTGCTAAAACGAAATCTCCAATAAAGACTTCGACTTCCCTTCCATTGACTGGGTTAATTGCCTTAATACCTTCTAGACGACATCCTGTTTTTCCTTTATTCAATTCTGTACGGTCCATTTCAGATTTTGAAACCGTTTCTTGAATATAAGCTTTTACTTCTTCTTGATTTTTTGAATTCTTGGCATTAATTCTTGTACTAAATCTCCATCTGGTGCAAGCACCATGAATGTAATACCATAAATTGTTTCAATACATGTTGTAAAAGATAGAGAATTTTCCACCACCAACAATATCAAATTGAACTTCAACACCTGTTGAACGACCAATCCAGTTTCTTTGCATTTCCTTTGTCGATTCTGGCCAATCAATTTCATTTAAACCTTCTAGTAATCGTTCCGCAAAAAAGCGCCTGGTCGATACATAGTTGTTTCATATTTTTTACGAATAACTGGATATCCACCACGTTCACTCTTACCATCGATAACTTCATCATTCGATAATACTGTACCCAATTCTTCACACCAGTTTACTGGCATGTCTACATATTTGGCATAGCCATCTTTGTACAATTGTTTAAAGATCCATTGTGTCCAATGATAGAAATCTGGATCAGATGTTGCGATCATTTTTGACCAGTCATAGTCAAACCCTAATTCCTGCAACTGTTTTGTGAAAGTCTTGATATTTGTTTGTGTGAAGCCATTTGGGTTATTTCCTGTTTGAACGAAGATATTGTTCAAATTGAAGTCCAAATGAATCATATCCCATTGGGTGAAGCACATTATATCCCTGCATACGTTTCATACGCGAAACAATATCTGTAGTCAGATATCCTTCTGGGTGTCCAAAGATGCAATCCGACACCGCTTGGGTATGGGAACATGTCTAGTGCATAAAATTTAGGTTTTGAAAAATCCCAAACATCCGTTTTGAATGTTTCATGATCTGCCCAATATTTCTGCCATTTTTTTTCTACTTCTAAATGATCGTACATATTAGCCTCCTATTAAAAATAAAAAACGTCCTTGAAATCTAAGGACGTTTGTACGCGGTACCACCTTAGTTCACAATTCTCATTGTGCCCTCAAACTCTTTATCGCAGAGTATACGGATAACATTACTCATCGGCTCCTTAGCAAGTTCAAAGGCTACAATGCTAAATTTCACCAACTTTAGCTCTCTAAAAATTGTCATTTCCTTCTACTACTCTAATTCATCGCTATGCATCAATTTTATCGTTTTTTTCATTGTTCGTCAATATCAACCGAAACGATTGCCTTATCATCATAATAGATTTTCATTGAAACATCTAAATATGTACATTCAATAAAAGTCTCATGATCTTCAAAATGCACATCTATATTCTGTATCCTTTCATCTTTGTCCTTTATTATTTTTTTCACTCGTATGACACAACTTAATGCGATTATTATGATGGATCATATGCTTGGCATGATCTACAATGGATAGTTCAAGAATATTTTGTTGATTCGCTTTTAATAAATACACATTTTGAAGGGTACTCAACGATAAAAGGATACAATCTGAAGCACAAGAAATAAACACACTAAACTTACTTCACTCGCATACCCATTAATAGAGTTCAAAGTCATAGGTTTTATTCTTCTTTTGAACCAAACATAATATCCATCTTCTTTCTTATAAAATATAGCCTCATCAATTTGTTCCATATAGATTTCATAGCCAGGACTCTTCACAATGCGATGCTTATCAAAATACAAGACTTTCTTTTTTTCATGATTTAGAATATAACTTAGACAATCCGATTCTATTTTCAAATCATTTGATTGTGCAAGTTCTCTTCTTAATTGTAAAACCGCAAATTGATTCTGCGTATCCACATCCATATGGGCAAATTGTAAAGCACAACGCATAAGCATACACCCTAATAAGCGACTAAACTTGTGATAAACAACGCCAACAAAGCTTCAATCAGAGTAAAACCATTTCTTTTCAATTTTTCATCAATCTTAAGATTCCTTTGGAAATATAAAGTATAAATGCCATTCAATATAAGACTTGCACAAACAAAATCACAAAGAACGCAAACAAGGCATCTTCGAGTAAAAATCCATTATTCTTTTTCAAGACGAACCCTCCCAGCTCCAACCTGGAAAACAAGTTTCATTTGACTCGATGCATTTTGACAATGGAGTGACATAGCCTTAGACATGTTGCCCTTGGAATTGTAGTAAAAAGATACATGATCACACGCAATACCATGTGGTATCTTATATTCGACATCATCCATATAGATCGAATCACCAATTTCAACATATACTTTTCGATGTTTTACATACGCTTTTTCCTGAGCCGTAACACATAGAGTCTGCAGATTTTTCATAAACACATATAAAAAAAGAGTGCATCTTTGTAGAAAGTCCAAATCCAAGCATAGAAACAATAAGCAAAGACCACTAACATTTCAACAAGGGTAAATCCATTCTTATTGGGATACGGCTTGCCCATCTACGATCACCACTTTACTATGATCCGGACATGTATCCTGTCCCTTTTTAAATAACCAAAATCAATCAATTCCTGCACACTTGTTGGCGTTTCTAATTGATCGATTTCATACAACATGATTTGCGAGTTGACAATTTCAAGTAAAGCTTCACACCCCTTATTGCGAATAATTTTTTCTTTTTTGTTGAATATTTGGAAGTGTGATCAATAAAAAGTAAGCGCAACAATCAACATCACAATCATCATTTCAAGTATTGTAAAACCATTTTTCTTTTCCATTTTTCTTTTCTCCTTTTAGAATTGATTTAACATATTGAGTGGCATCATCATAATTTGATAGACAATCAAAACTAAGATTCCAATACTGATATACGAAAACAATTGAATACCCGTCGATATCTTCTTGACAGACTTGTCTAAATCCAAACTGCATTTCTTCATGTACAAGTCAAAAAAAGACATGCATTTGGTTGCTCGTTAAGGCATAGACCAACATCTTTTAAAATCCGAATCAAACACGTCGATTTCTAGAAAACTTTCTCCTAGACTCTTTCCATTTTTTAAACATGCAAGAATTTCATTTGAAACCTTTCCAACAACACTAAAATCTATACACGCTAATGTTTCTAAAATTTCCTGTGTCGAAGTATAAGACTTGTCTAAAAGCTTGATACATACATACAAATTGGAGCGATATCATTTTTTTCATTAACCGAAATGGACATTTCATTTTCGAATTGTATTTATAAAACAATACATAATAAAGAAACAAATAGAAGATCATGGATAGAATCACAAATCCAAACCCCCACTTTAATAGATGGATAAACACAAATACCATCCCATTTGAAATGTAGTCTTTCATTTGAACAAGGACATAGTCTGAAAAGAATAGAATCATAAAGAACGCAAAGATCAATAAAAAAGAACGGATAGCTAATCTTCTTTAAAAGTGTTTCAAAAAAGTATTCGAACTTTTCTCAATTTTATTTACGCAATCCAACGCATCTCTTAAATTTAATTTTTCAGATAGAATTCGCAAATATTTAAAATACAATTTCTTTTGATTTAGAGTAAATATTTCTTGAAGATTCATCCCTTCTTTTAAATACGTTATGATTTCTTCATCCTTTTTAAATGTTAAACGAATCAACGTATCTAATGGCAAGCCTTGATTCATCAACATCGCAAATTGTTCAATTTCATCCCGATAAACTAAGACTATCGTACTTTTGCTTGGGCATCCACGATATATCCTTTTTTAATGCCTTCTGTAATCTTTTTAGATAAAGTTTTAAATTCTTTTGGATACCTTCCGTGTTCCAAGACATACTGCAACGTTTTTTGATCCATAATTTCATAAACACATACCTTAGAGTCACCTTTAGAATATAGGCGTTGCGAAATAATGGCCGTACAAACACTAGCCAGATCTTTCTTAGATACACCTAGATCTTCAAGACGACGAATACACTCCTTCCCATCTTTGGCATGAATACTCGTAAAAACAAAGTGACCGGTTAAACTCGCTCTCAAGACCATCTTTGCGGTATAACTGTTTCTTGTTTCACCAATACAAATAATGTCAGGATCATGCCGCAACAATTGTTCAATTCCGACATCATAGGTAAATCCCATACTTTCATTGATCTGCAGCGCAAGTAAGAATCATCCTCAATCTCAATGGGATCTTCAAGACTGACTACTTTATGCTTTTTAGTTTTGGCAATCTCATGAAGTAAGGCATGTAGAGTCGTGGTCTTTCCACTATTGGTCGGACCTACACTGATGACAAGGCCTTGTCTTAATGGCACAAGTGAATTGAAAAAAATTCGTGTCTTCTTTCCATAAAGATAAAGCTTTTAGTTCAATCGCATGCATCGTATTCAACATTCGAATAACACCCGTTTGCACGTTATGATTATTCAAAGATACTGAAACGACAAAAGATTTCGTGATTATGAAGTAAAATTTTGAATTGGCCACTCTGTGGAACATATGGACTGGTAAGATCCATTCTAGAAATGAACTTGAGATACTCAAAGAATGCAGGTCGCCAAATATCTTGGTAAACATCTAACATATCATTTTGCGTTCGAAGTTTGATTTGAAGTTTTTGATTCTGCATAACAAAATGAATATCACTTGCCTTTTTTTCAATCGCATACGCAATGAGATCTTGCAATAATTCATCCATTTTTTATCACCCCCTTCTCATATACGAAAAAAAAAGCAGAAATTTTAATAAATTTCTGCATATTTTAAACTTTCGTTCCATTTTTTCTCTTGCGATAAAGAAGTGGATGGGCCATGACCTGGATATACTTTATAATCCTTGTCTAATTGAACCAATTTTTTTTAAGGATTGTTTCATACTAGATACAGAGCCTGTTGCCAAATCCATTCTTCCAATAGATCCTTGAAATAAAACGTCTCCAGTAAATAAACAATCTTCAATTTTTAAATACAGTTGAACCGATGGAATGTCCTGGACAATACATGGCTTCTATATCAAATCCTGCAATGGTGTTCTTTCCTTCTAAAATGGGTTTACATTTTGCGACACATGTAACATCCATATAGAAGGCAGAAGATGAATTTAAATCGGAATCTTGAAGAAAATCAAATTCATTGGGATTTAAATACACATCGCAATGGAATACATCCACAATCTTATCTACGCCAGAAATATGATCAAAGTGAGCATGTGTTAAAACAATGGCTTCTAGAGTGCATTCATTTTCTTTTAAGATGAATTCAAGGTTTGGATACATATCTGCAGGATCAATCAAGATGGCATGATGATTTTCCATCACCAAATAACAATTAGCCTGTACGGGTCCTAAGGGTTGTTGAAGTACTTTCATAGTCTAATACATAAAAAAAGACCGAATAAAACGGTCTTTCTTACTTTTTCTCCTTATGTTCAGTCTGCTTGATTGCATTTTGGACAATATTTTTTTAACAGTCATACGTTCAGGATGTTTTTTCTTATTTCTTGTACCAATATAGTTTTCTTCACCGCAAACAGAGCACTTAAATGTAATACGATCTCTCATGTTCAGTCCTCCTCACATTAGTAATTACTAGTTGATTCTAGCATAACTTACAAGTCAATTTCAAGTCATTTTCAAAATTTTAACTAGCTGGATACAATTCAAAATATGTTTTTACCACTTCTGGCATAACAGCCGTTGTACAAATGTTTGGTGCAACGTTCTTAGTATTCATTGAAGAAGTCGGTGCCGAGCACGCAAAAAGACATCGCTGGAGACGAACTTGGTGCATACCCAACTAGGTTTGCGGTTGTATAGTCGCCAACTTCAAATTGTACCTGTTTTAGCCGATACTTCCACGCCAATATCCTTTAGCCCATCCCACAATAGCCAGAAGATACACAGGCTTTAAATCCTTGTTGCACACGCTCTAAATATTGTGCATTCTTTTCAGGCAATGTAGATTTAATTTTTTTGCCATTACTCACAATTACTTCACTCGAATTGACTTCTGTCGCATAGGCCATAAAGTGTGGTTCATATAAATTACCACCTGAGGCAATGGTTGTACCATATGTAGCCAATTGAAGTGGTGTATACATATCAAACTGACCAATCGAATAGTTTAGTAACATACCTGGTTCAGAACCATAACCCATATAAGAGCTCGATTCATTTGGCACGTCCACACCCGTCTTATTGCCTAGGCCAAACATCGAATAATAAGAACGCATTAAATTTAGCGTACCTTGAAGGTCTGACACAGCTAATGGTTCTTTTTCTACATAGCTTGAACCGGCTAAACGGATGGCTACATTAAACATATAAACGTTACTACTTACTTGTAGTGCAGATACATCATCAACAGGTCCATGTTCTTCATACGAACTAAATTCCTGACCACCAATATTCATAACTTTATCGACAATCACTTCACCTGGACTTACGACATGTTCACTCTCACCCATATAGACAGTAGCCCCTTTGATACAAGATCCGGGGTTCACTAAAGACATATAGTTACCAGAGGCAAAGTAAGTCATTTCTTTAGTGTCTAAATCCATTTGGTAGCCGGACATCGCAAGTACCGAACCATCTTTTGAATTTAAAACAGTCGTAAATAAAGATTGGAAGTTTTCACGATTTTTCGTACCCCCATTCTCACTCAAAGTATTCTTTAATACATTATCTAATGTAGATTGAAGATCTATATCAATTGACAAGTGAATGTCATATCCTTTTTTAGCTTCCTGAATCACTTCTTTTTTTGCGCTAGCCCCTTTGAATCATAGGTGATCTTGGCAATTTCTGGAGTTCCTGCTAGTAAATCATTATATTGATATTCTAGGCCCGATTTCCCAACACTTGCATTATATTGATAACCTTTAGATAGATAATAACTGGAAAGCTCACTTGGTAATCCTTGGGTACTTGTAGTAACACTACCTAAAACGTCGGATAAAGATTCGCCATATGGATATTCGCGTTTCCAGCCTCCAAAATCAACGTCAAAACCAGGAAAATCCGTTTTATGTTCCACCAAATACGCGACATCATCATCACTGATATCTTCTAATACAACATTTTCTTGACCTGTACTTTGTTTGGCCACCATTCTTTGGTAGATGACACACATCTTTAGATTAGTCTGGGACATTTCTCCGATTTGTTTCTTACCAATACGATTCATTAAAATTTGATATCTTTTACTTTCAAAGCATCACCACCCCATGCCCCATTTTTATATTGTTTAAATTCTTTAGCAGTCAATAAATGATTGGCGGCATATTCACTATCACTTGGTGATAAGAATGATTTGTAAGTGATATACGCTTGTTTTTTATCTTCATCCGTAAAATCTTTAGCACTGACACTGAAGACTTTTTACAATACGCTTGGCATAAAGTTCATAATCATCTTCATCAAAATTATTGGGTGAAGTAAAAACGATATTGTGACTGACTACTGTTTTAGCTAAGATTCTTCCCTTACAATCATAAATCTGTCCTCGTGGTGCCGATGTATATTGTTTGATGGACGTATAGTCTTCACGCTTTGCGGTATAGTCATTATATGAAATGATCTGCAGATAAAACAATCGTAAAAAGATGACCAAGAAGCACACGACTATTGTGAGTGTAAGTATCAATATACGATTGGAAATGACTTGATCAACAGATACATTTTGATTTGCCCTTTTCAATGTTTTTCTACTCTTTTTTCAATTGGATCCCCCTTTGTACGAAACAATATATATTATACACGTTTCCAAGATGAAATGGAAAAAAAAAGAAGGAATGGCGTATACTTTAGTCATGGAGGTTGTCTATGAAAAGAACAGAAACTCGTCAAGTAAAAGTAGGAAATCTTGAAATTGGACATAATAATCACGTCATTATCCAGTCTATGTGTAACATAGAGACTAAAAAGGCCGATGAAGTTGCCAAACAAATTTTAAGCCTAGAAAAAATGGGATGTGAATTGATTCGTGTCAGCTTGTATGGATATGGAGGATGCCAAAGCCATTAAAGATATTAAGAAACAAATTCATATTCCATTAGTAGCCGATATTCATTTTGATTATCGTTTAGCCTTGGCATGTATTGAGGCAGGCGCAGATAAGATTCGTTTAAATCCAGGTAATATTGGGGCTAGAGAAAATGTAGAAAAGGTTGTGAAGGCGTGTAAAGAAAAACACATTCCTATTCGTATTGGAATCAATGGTGGTTCTTTAGAAAAGGATATTCACGAAAAATATGGTAGGCCAACAGCCCAAGGTATGATTGAAAGTGCTAAAAAGACATGTACAAATTCTAGAAGATCTAGATTTCTATGATACTGTATTATCTCTTTTAAATCAAGTGATCCATTACTTTGTATTGAAGCCTATCGTTTGGCTGCCCAAACCTTTGATTATCCATTACACTTAGGTGTAACCGAAGCTTGGTACCACAATGACAAGTGCCATTAAGTCCAGCTTAGCTTTAGGTACATTATTAAATGAAGGTATTGGAAATACAATTCGTATTAGTGTGAATGGGGCTCCTGAAAAAGAGATTCCAATTGTCAAAGAATTATTAAAAGATTGTAAATTGATTCAAAACGTACCGAATCTAATCGCATGTCCAACTTGTGGACGTACACAATGGGATATGGAGCCGGCCGTAAATGAGATTGAAAGCTATCTTCAAACCGTCAATAAAGATGTCACAGTAGCCATCATGGGATGTCTTTGTCAATGGTCAGGGAGAAGCAAAACATGCCGACATTGCAATTGCAGGCGGCAAAAAAGAGGGTTATTAATCAAGAAGGGTGAAATCATTGAAAAGATTCCTCAAGACAAGATTGTGGCTCGTTTAAAGGAAGAAATTGAAAAGTTTTAAAAATCTCGCTAGATTTCAGACTGTTGACAAAGTGACTGTCGACAGTCTTTTTAAAATCTGATAGAATATCTGTGGCAGAAACGTACTTCATAAACCCAAAATAGTCGACGTTTCTGCCATTTATTATGCCAAAAAATGATATAATTATAGAGGGTTTATGGAGGATATCACAATGGCTATGACTAACAGAAACAATGCAAAATTAGATTGCATGATTTACTATACATTAGATGAATTAGTACCACAGGATCATTTGGTTCGTAAGATGGAGGAAGCTCTTGATTTTCGGTTTATTTATCCGAAAGTTCAAGATCTTTACAGTCGTCACGGCAGACCGAGTATCGATCCTGTGGTTCTTTTTAAAATGCTTATCATAAATATCGTGTTTGGAATCAATTCTATGCGCAAGACATGTCAGGAGATCGAAGTCAATTTGGCATATCGCGGTTTCTTGGGTTGAGTATCGATGAGAAGATTCCAAACTTTTCTACATGGTCTCAGAACTATATTCGTAGATATAAAGATTCAACTATATTCCAGGAAATCTTTATGGAAATATTAGAACAGGCCGTTGATTATGGCTTTGTCGATTTCACAACGGTATTTGGAGACAGTACGCATCAGAAGGCAAACGCCAATAAAAGAAAAAGTGTCAAAAAAGAAGTAGAGATCCTCAAAAAAGAAATACGAAGATGATCTGTTGGTTGAAATCAACGAGGATAGAGAATGTATAGGTAAAGAGTCCTTTTGATTCAATGGTGCATACAGAATATGTACATGATGAGGAAACGGGTGAAGAAGTAAAAAAACTTCAACTAAAACAATTACAGAAAGCACTATAGATCCAGAAAGTGGCTGCTTCCATAAAGGTGAGTAGGAGAAATGTTTTGCGTACTCGCATCAAACTTTCTGCGATAAGAATTCGTTCGTACTGGCAGTTACAACAGTTCCTGGAAATGTACATGATAGTGTTAGTTTTTTGATGCCTATGAAGAATTGATCAATGGAAAATATGGATACCTGATAAAGAATGTTTCGTTAGATGCCGGATACATGACACCTGCAATATGCAGAGCCATTGTACAAAATGATCAGATTCCTTATATGCCATATAAAAGACCAATGACCAAAAAGGTTTCTTTAAAAAATACGAATATGTCTATGATGAAGAATACGACTGTTATCTATGTCCAAATGATAAGATCTAATGTATACAACTACTACAAGAAATGGATACAGACAATATAAATCTGATCCAAAAGACTGCAAGGATTGTCCTCTTAGAAACAAATGTACAAAGAGTAAGAACATGACAAAAGTTATTGAACGTCACCTATGGGAAGAGTATAGAGAATATGCCGACGAGATCCGTCATACTATGGAATGGAAAGAAATTTATCCACAGAGAAAAGAAACCATTGAACAGTATTTGCGGACTGTAAAGAAAACAATGGACTACGTTTCACAAGGTTAAAAAGCTTGAAGAAAAACCAACAGAATGCTTGGTTGATTTTTGCGTGTCATAATCTGAAGAAAATGTCCCTTTGGAGAGGAAAAAATAGAAGAAAACCATCGAAATCTTCTATATATCCTTCAAAATATACAAAAAAAGACAATTTCATTTCGAAAATTGCCTATATACAATAAAAAGCCTATGCCCTTACGAAAGGTATAGGCTTTTGTCAACAAAAATCTCAGCCTAGATTTCTTCTCTTTATAAGGCGCCTTTATCAATAAAGGTGTCTCTAATATTTTTTGTGACATGTTCTAATTTAGGATGATGCACAATGGAGTGCAATACATCAAATCCTATATAACCTTTGCCTAAATTTTCGTGCCGATCCTTATGTGCACCAAGTGGATTCTTAGAATCATTGATATGCATACATAAAAGATTCTCTAAACCTAAAATAGAATCAAATTTATCTAAAAACTTCATCAAAATGCGTAATATCATACCCGGCATCCCAAATATGACATGTATCCATACAATAGCCAACACGCGATTTTTTATGGATTCCTTCATAGATCTTGGCTAACTGTTCAAAGGTAAAGCCACACTCATTGCCTTTTCCACCATCGTTTCTAGGGCAATCTTAACTTCTGTATCATCATGATCTAACACTTCATTTAAACCATTGATAATCCATTCAATACCTACATCCATACCCGCTCCTACATGACTTCCTGGATGCAGTACAAGTGTTTTTGCACCAATTTGAGAAACACGCTCTAATTCCGTCTTTAAAAAGTCTTGACCAAACTGGGCTGTTTCTGGTTTTAGAGCATTAGCCAAGTTAATGATATACGGTGCATGTACAATTACGCGATCGATAGAAAAATTGTGTTCACCATATAGTCTTTGGCTTCTTCTATCTTTAATTTAGATACGTCCACACGACGCGTATTACTTGGAGGACCCGTATAGATCATACAGGCATTCGCTCCATAGGATAGTGCTTCTTCAATAGCGCCTTTAAAGTAATTTGGAGCTTTAAAAGATACGTGACTACCTAAATAGATCATACGTCCATTCCTTTTTTGGCGTTGTCTTTCTTTAGCACGCTCTTTTTGTTGGCGCTTAATATCCGACTTAATCATTTCACGACGCTTCCTACGTTTCATACGATCAATTTCCTGGCGTTGTCTTTTCTTATAGTTTGGTTTTACTTTCTTTTTTTCTTGTGAACGATTTTTTCCACTTCTTCATGAAATTCATCCTTTTTCATAGGACGCTTGTTCACATATGGTTTTAAATCTACAAATTGTTTATTCTTTACATCCTGATGTTCAAATTCAATGCCTTGTTTGATTAATGACTGAATTGATTTCGCATCACTTTCTTTATATAAAGCGATACATTGTCCATCACGACTCGCTCTTCCCAGTACGACCTGCACGGTGGATATAGAATTTTAAATCTTTTGGGAATCCACAACTAATAACGTGCGTAATTCCTTCTAAGTCAATTCCACGACTGGCAATATCGGCGGCTACAATGTAGCTTTTCTTCTGGCTTTGAATCATTTTAATGGCCTGCATACGCGCACGTGATTCAAGCCCTGAGTGAAGTTCGACTAGATCATATCCATTTTCACGCATGGTTTTCGCAATACTTTGAGCTTCTAGTGTAGTATTCGCAAAAAAATCAAACATACATAAGGTTGAATACATGGAAGTACGTCTAAGATCTTTTGTTCGTAGCTCTTATGCTTACAAGGAACTAAAATGTGTTTTACATCGCTTTGGAAAGCTTCTTCCTTTTTGATTTCAATAAATTCTGGATCATATAAATATTTCTTTAAGAATGGTTGTAAAAGATTCTGGAATAGTTCTTTGAGAAAACCATCATTTGAACCTTCTTATCCATCTTTGATAGAATTTCATCAATATCTTCTAAGAAACCAAATTCTAATGTCATATCCGCTTCATCGATTACGACAATTTTAGCCGTATCCAAACGCAAGACATTATCTTTAATAAACATGTCTTTCATTCTTCCAGGCGTACCAATGACGATTTGTGGCTGCTTTTCCATTTGTGTCACTTTTTCCATACCACCTGTGACTAATTTCACGCGTACATTGAAGTGTTTGGCAATCTTACGACAACGATCATACAATTGATATGCAAGTTCTCTAGTTGGAGCTGAAATAACAGCTTGTACACAGTCTTGATCAAAGTCTAGCATTTCAAAGATAGGCATAAAGAAAGCATGTGACTTTCCTGATCCTGTACTTGATACACCAATGATATCTCTATTTTTATTTTTACGATTTAACACCTGTTCTTGAATCGGTGTTAAAGTTTTAAAATGTTCTAAATCCATTATTTCTTGAATACGATTATTCATTATTTTCACATCCTTTACTTTAGTATTATCCCAAAATTCTTCCCATTTTACAAATACAAAAAATTAGGGCATAATGTATACATGAAAACACAAAATATCATTATAGTCAAGCCTCAGGGCTATTGCGGTGGGGTTTTAAAAGCCATTGAAACCGCCAAAAAAACAAGAATTCAATATCCAGATCAAAAGATTACCATATTGGGCAATCTAGTGCATAATCAATATGTCAAAAAAGCGCTTCAATATTATTCAATTGATACCATTGAAGATAAGACAAAGACACGCGTGGAATTATTAGATGAAATCCATGAAGGCATTGTGATCTTTTACAGCGCATGGCGTCAGTCCTAAAGTCTATGAAAAGGCCAAAGAAAAAGGATTGATTTTGGTGGATGCGAGTTGTCCATTTGTACTTCAAACACAAAAGATTGTGAAGCAATATTTAGATGAAGAGTATACCATTCTCTATATTGGTAAAAATAAACATCCCGAAGCCGAATCTATTTATACAATGAGTGAGCATGTGCATTTGATTGAACCACATAAAGAGATTCCTAAAGTGAATACTTCAAAGATCTTTGTGACAAACCAGACTACTATGTCGATCTATGAATTGAAGGATACGTTTGAAAAAATTAGACGCTTATACCCGAATGCCCTCTTCCACGATGAGATTTGTAACGCTACGCGTGTTCGGCAACAAGCTATTTTAGATTTAAAAAACGTCGATTGTTTGATTGTCGTGGGAGATCCAACTAGTAACAATTCGCAAAAACTTGTTGATATTGGAAAACAGGCTGGCATTGAACATGTCTTCTCGATTCAAACGGCCGAAGATATTGATAAGAAAGATTTTGAAAAATATACCACAATTGCGATTACAAGTGGTGCAAGTACGCCTACGTATTTAACGAATCAAGTCAAAGATTATTTATCTTTCGATATGAAAAAACCAAAAATCCGTATTCAGGAAATTCTGTGAGTACGGATTTCTTTTATATATTCAATTTTTTTCAATAAATTCAGGTTTATTGACTTTGGAAAGAATATTTTTATACTTATTCTCTTCAAAATCTAAATACGCTGCATATATTTCATCAATAAGCATGTTTACACCAAAGTAAAGTTGGGATGTAGAAACCTCTTGTTCCTTATCTTCGCAAACACAATCAAGAATAGGATAGTAGTGTCCATGATCATAAATCATTTTTTCTCTTACAATATGAATATGATGATCGTGTAAATATTCTCTTAAAGGCAAAATCATCTTTATGACAAGATAATAAAAAAGACGTAAACCACGATACAAATTTCCCTTTGATAGGATATCGATAATGAGTTTTCCTCCCATGCCACAAATAATGATTTGGTCTACATCGCTTTCTAAGCCCTGAATGCCATCTAATAATCGACAAGATACCAAATCGGATAAGTGATTCTCTTCAATCGTTTTCTTGGCATTATCTAATGGGCCTTGTGCCACATCACAGGCATAGCCTTTTTTAGATTGATGATTCAGAATGGCGTTGCAGACAACATAGGCATGATCACAACCAATGTCCGCAATGCACTCTCCATTCACCCATTCTAATATTTCTTGAATTCGATTCGAACAAGGTATCATTATTTTACGAAATCTCTTAAACGCTTGCAACGATTTGGATTTTTCAATTTACGTAATGCCTTGGCTTCAATCTGACGAATACGCTCACGTGTTACGTTAAATTCTTTGCCAACTTCTTCAAGTGTACGAGTTCTTCCATCTAACAAGCCCAAACGCAAACGCAATACTTTTTTTCTTCACGTTCTGTAAGACCTTGTAGAACGGCATTGATTTCGTCTTTTAATAATTGGTTGTTTGTGTAATCATCTGGAGATAATGTATCCTTATCTTCAATGAAGTCACCTAAGTGCGAGTCGTCTTCTTCACCGATTGGTGTTTCTAGGCTGACTGGATCCAGGGCAATCTTTTGGATTTCACGAACCTTTTCCGCGAAATATTCTCCATCTTTTCGGCAATTTCTTCTGGTAATGGATCACGACCTAAATCTTGCACTAATTGACGTTGAATACGCGTTAGTTTATTGATCGTTTCAACCATGTGTACGGGAATACGAATTGTACGTGCCTGGTCTGCGATTGCACGTGTAATAGATTGACGAATCCACCATGTCGCATATGTAGAGAATTTGAAACCTTTTGTGTAGTCAAATTTTTCAACAGCTTTAATTAGACCACAGTTTCCTTCTTGAATCAAATCTAAGAACAACATGCCACGTCCTACATATTTTTTAGCGATAGATACAACTAAACGAAGATTTGAAGAAATCAACATTTGTTTGGCTTGTTCACCGTCCGCAATGACTTTTGCGTGTTTCTTTTTCTTTCATCACTTAAATCAGGTTTTTTTCATCGCTTCTTTGGCTTCTTCCCTTCTTGGATCTGACGAGCAATGATGGGCTCTTCTTTTGGATCCAACAATGGAATTTGACCAATTTCTTTTTAGATACATCTTAACGGGGTCATTAATCTTGGCATGAGATGCATTAGCGAATGTCTTTTCCAATTGCGAAATTTCTTCCGCAATTGAATCTTCTTCGTCCAAATCCTCGTCGCTTAGATCATCGTCTAAGACTTCATCATCATCTAATTCGTCCCCATCGATAAATTCGATTAAGTTTTCGTCGATCCAGTTATATAGATCATCCATTGTATCATCATCTAAATTTAAAGCACTTACCGCATCTAAGAATTGTTTTTGGGAAACATCGGCATTTTCTTCTTTACTCTTCAGCAAGAATTCTTTTGCCTCTTCTAAGCTTGTAAACTTTAATTTTTCATTTGCCATTCTTTCATCCTTCCTTTCGATGTAAGATTTCATTTCTTTGAATAATTAATTCCTGTTTTTTACTAGCCAAGGAAATCTTTAACATCGGATCTTGCACACTCTTGATCTGATCATTGAGATTGTCAATTTGGGCTTGTAAAGTACATTCTTTGATCTTCATTAAACTATCGTTAAAGAAGTCTTCATTATATCCATCAACATGAAACGCGTTTTCCATCAGGCTTACCAACAAATTACGGACGTCTTCTTTTTCAATGTAGCTCATCAGTACATCAAAATCAATGTGGTCCATATTTCGATACATGTCGTAACAATATAATGACAATTCTTCACAGACTGGATCTTGGAAAAAACCAATCTGATCTTTGAATTGATCGGCCGCAAGTTTACTGTTTAGAATCATCCATAAAACACCGTGTTCGGCAAGTGTTCTTCCATTTTTTAATGGCTCTATATTTCGAACCACAGCCGCATTATTTCTGGATTCTTTTTTGGGTGCCGGAATATTTGCAGATTGATGTGATAAATCAAATCCTGTCAAATCTCGGATACGAGAATAATAATCGGCCTTTTCAAAATCGGTACATGTCCTTTCAATGAATGACTGCATTTCCGATGTGAATTTTTTCTTATCCTCGTAATTGTCTAAATCATATTGGTTCGGTAAATAATCAAATAAGAATTCTACAAATGATACAGTTTTATGAACAGATAAATAGAGTTCATCTTTTCCTAGTTCATTAAAGATTTCATCTGGGTCTTTACCGGTTGTATTTTTTACTATGGAAAAATTCAGTCCGTAATCAACGGCTAATTTTCCAAACTTATAGGTAGCGGCTTTACCAGCTCGATCCCCATCGTAACAGACAACCAAAGGAACGTTTAAGCGTTTTAATAGCGTTATTTGTTCTTTTGTACAAGTTGTTCCTAAACAAGCAATACTTTCATGAATATCTGCCTTTTCAAAGGCAATGACATCCATAGCTCCTTCAACTAATATGCATCGCTTGTTCTTTTTCGCAAATGCTTTGGCTCTATGATAATTAAAAATCAAATTGCCCTTATGATAGATCTTTGTTTCAGAAGTGTTGATATATTTGGCTACATCCTTATCCTCATTTAAGCGCCTGGCCGTAAATCCAACGGGATTTCCATTTTCATCATGAATTGGAATCATCAATCGATTGTCGAATACGGCATAGGTATCTAGATCGTGAGTACGAATTAAACCTGTATCTGTGAGTATTTGTTCGTTAAAACCTTTTGCCTTGAGATACTTCACACTACGACTCGATTCAGGTGCATACCCAATCTCAAATCTTTTTATAATATCTTCATTTATTTTTCTTTGACTTAAATACCTTTTCACGCTTTCGCCATTCTCACTCTGCAACTCATATGTTAAAAAAGCGAATGTACGATTGAACGCAGTCATATAAAGGCTGATTTTGATCAACCTTGAGTTGAAACTGACTTTTATCCATGTGTAAAGGATAATGAATCAGTTCTGCAACCTTACAAACGGCTTCTAGAAATGAAATGTTTTCAATCTTTTGTACAAATGTGAAGACGTTTCCTCCAGTACCGCATACGAAACATTTAAATATTTGTTTATCAGTTGAGATTGATAAACTAGGATCGTGATCATCATGAAATGGACAAATTGCTTTATAGTCTTTGCCTTTTTTTTTCTAATGTGATATAACGGGACATCACATCAACAATATCGACCTGTCGACGAATGGCCTTTATATCATCTTCTGATATCCAACTCATTAAAATTCAATTCTTTTTTTCAATATATGAAACAAGGTCATCTAAAGCGATACGTTCTTGTTGCATAGTATCACGATCACGAACCGTAACACATCCATCGTTTGCGGTTTCGAAATCTACCGTAACACAGAATGGTGTACCAATCGCATCTTGACGACGGTAACGTTTACCAATGCTTTGTGCATCATCGTACGTTACACTAAAGTGTTTAGCTAATTTAGCGAACACTTCATCCCCTTGATCAGATAATTTTTTAGAAAGTGGAAGTACAGCTACTACTTTATATGGAGCTAATGCCGGGTGTAATTTTAAGACAACACGAGAATCATTTTCTAATTGTTCTTCTTGGTAAGCTTCACACATTACGGCCAACATCAAACGTTCAACACCTACACTTGGTTCGATAACGTATGGAATGTATTTTTCGTTTGCTTCTTGATCAAAATATTCTAAGTTTTGTTTAGAAGTTGTCTGGTGTGCTTTTTAAGTCAAAGTCCGTACGGTCTGCGATACCCCATAATTCACCCCCATCCGATGGGTTCAGAGAAGTGGTATTCGATATCACTTGTACCATTTGAGTAGTGTGCTAATTCTTCTGGATCATGAGCACGTAAACGAATGTTTTCTTCGTTGATACCCAAATCCTTTAAGAATTGAACACAGTTTTTACAATAGTATTCAAACCAATCTAAATCCGTTCCTGGTTTACAGAAGAATTCAAGTTCCATCTGTTCAAATTCACGTGTACGGAAAATGAAGTTTCCTGGTGTAATTTCGTTACGGAAACTCTTACCAATCTGTCCAATACCGAATGGTAACTTTTTACGCATTGTTCTTTGTACGTTTTGAAGTTGACAAAGATTCCCTGTGCAGTTTCTGGACGCAAATAGATTGTACTCTTCGCATCTTCTAATACACCTTGGAATGTTTTGAACATCAAATTAAATTGACGAATGTTTGTAAAGTTTTTAGCTCCACATTTTGGACATGTAATTTCATGTTCGGCGATATAGTTTTCCATATCTTCATTTGACATACCACCACAGTTTACTGTGTGATTGCTGCGCTTCTTCAATCAATTGATCCGCTCTAAAACGGCTCTTACATTCTTTACAATCCATTAATGGATCACTAAATCCGCCAACGTGACCACTGGCAACCCATACATTAGGGTTCATTAAGATTGCACTCTGCAATCCTACATTGTGTTCACTTTCCTGGATGAAACGTTTCCACCATGCATTTTTAATATTGTTCTTTAATTCAATGCCTAAAGGACCAAAATCCCAAGTATTTGCCAAACCACCATAAATTTCTGAACCTTGGTAAACAAATCCAGAGGTTTTCATGTGATTTACTACATCATTGAATGTCTTTTCGTTCATGTTATTTACCTCATTTCTTTCATGTATACAGACAAAAGGATACACTTTCATATTATATCTCATTTATCAACAAATTTCTAGACTAAATCCAAAGACACACACAAAGAAAAAAGCCATGATTTCTCATGACCTGTTTTTTAATCAACCACTTAAAAATAGGTTCTCTTATTTTCATATGTTTTGTACCACAAAACTAGTGCGTCGCAAGATATAGAATCGCTTTCTTGTACTTCTCTAGCCTTTGATAATCTTGTTTTGTGGGTTCTTTGATTCTTGTGATATCAAGTTATGTAAAAAGGTCTGCAACCTTTATCTTTTTTAGCTAACTTTGATGTAGATACTCTAGATATATATTCAAAATAAGATTCATCTTTTCTATGCGTTAATGTAATTACACCATCTACGATTTCATTTGGGAACATATTTCTCAATTCATCTTCTGTGACATTTGTATCTTCTAATACATCATGCAAATACGCAACTGCCTTTTCTGTATCCGTATCCATATAAGAAGCCACTTTCATCGGATGCAAGATATAATCTTTCCCTGCTTTATCCACTTGTTTAGAGTGTGCCTTTTTTGCGATTTGAAATGCTAATTCATGAAACATTACTTAAAACCTCGTATACTTTCTAAAAGCGAATGCTTGGATAATTCTTATGAGTATGATACTCCATCCATTTGGCTAGATAGATTAAGTCATCAAGATTGAAATTGAAATGATCTTTAACATACTCTAAGTTTTCTTCTTTGCACCTAAATAGAGCGCGATATTTCTTTAATTGTTCTACACTCCATTTTGGATATTGATTGTGATTGCACTTTTCGCATAAGAATCCACCATCTTTTACAGAAAGAGTTTCGACTCTTGTGCTTTCACAATGTACACACCCTTGGATAAACGGTTGGATCCCTTCTTGTTCAATACAATATTTTAGAATGATGCAGGCCCAGAAATAAAAATCATCTAAGTCTTTGTCGGCTTTGCGTTCCAACAATCCAATACTATATTGAATAAATTCTCTTCTTTTTTTAGTTTTAGAAATCAAGTCGTGCAATACAAAACAACAACTCGATTTAAACAGATCTTCTTGAATGTGATAGTAATAATGAATGGTTTGTCCTTGTAGTAATAAGGGCATTTTCGTCTTATCTTCGATCATGAATTCATTATAAGAAAAGGGCTGTACAAGCCGCAAATTCTTAGAATTGGGTTTGAACAGTCCTCTTGCGTATAAAGTTAAAATGGAATCTGTCGTCAATACTTTGACTAGGCCATCCTTATCTTTGTATTCACCAACACTTAATACAAGTGCCTGAATCTTAGTCTTCATCGATTTGTTCTAATTCGTCTAAACCGAATTCTTTGATCTTGTTTTCGTGATTACGCCAATTCTTTTCGACACGCACAAAGAGTTCCAAATCCACACTGCATCCGAGCATATCTTTTAATTCCTTTTTGTGCATCTAAACGAATCGAACGAATCATACTCGCTTGTTTACCAATCAAGATTCCCTTCTGTGATTCACGATCGACTACCACCATCATTAGAAGATACATGCGGTTGCCACGTTTTTCTTTACGCTCTAAAATAACCGCTACACTATGAGGGATTTCCTCATGTGTTTTAAATAAGATCTTTTCACGAACAATTTCACACATTCTAAAAATTAATATCATGATCCGACTTCATTTCTTCAGGAAACATTGGCTCGCCTTCTGGCAAATACCCTTTGAACACCTTCAACAACTCTTTGAGATTGTCTTTATCCAAAGCACTGATTGGAACAATATCATTAAAGTCATATTGTTTCTGCCAATACATCAAACGCTTTAATAATTGTTCCTTACCAAGCTTATCAATCTTATTCATAATCAATACAACCGGTTTATGTAATGTTTCAATACGTTTTAAGATGAATGAATCTCCAGTTCCAAAGGCTTGAGAGCCATCTACGATCCATCCGATCACGTCACAATCTTCCATTGCTTTGAATAGGCATTCTTATTTAAGACGCGTCCAAGTTGTTGTTGCGGCTTATGAATACCCGGTGTATCTACAAACACATATTGACAATCTTCATTTGTCAAAATACCCGAAATATTGTTTCTTGTCGTATTCGGTTTGTCCGACATGATTGCGATTTTTTCTTTTAACAATGCATTCAACAATGTTGATTTTCCTGCATTGGGTCTTCCTACGATCGCAATAAATCCTGATTTATAATTACTCATTTTACCTCCGTTTTAAAATAGTTTGGGCAAAAATACATAAAGCCCAATACATGCGGCAAGCATGCTGATAATAAAGACACTCCTGCGGCCATATCCTTAATATGTTTGGCTTGTTCTGTATGTTCAAGAGAAATATAATCAACGCATCTTTCAATACACGAATTGATGATTTCACTAAACCATACTAAACCAATGGCGAAAATCAACATCATCCACTCATTTAGTGAACAATGAAAGAGAATGCCGCACAATATGACAATCAATCCAAAGATGCCTTGAAGACGAATACTGCGATCACAAGTGAAAGCGTAAAACAGGCCTTGAAAAGCATATTTAAATCTACCTTTGAACCAATTCATCTAAGATCTCATCCTGTAAAGCAAACATCACCTTTTCATCCTCTTCCTTCATGTGATCATATCCCATTAAATGAAGTAATCCATGGCAGAATAAGAAACATGCTTCACGACGAATCGAATGACCATAGGCTTTAGCTTGATCACGAATCGCTTGCACATTGATGAAAATATCACCAAGTTCATATTGGTCTTCTTCAATCCACATATCACTCATATCATCTTGAATCGCAAAGCTAATGACATCTGTAGGACGGTCAACATTACGATAGTCACGATTAATTTCGTGAATCTGTTCAGGTGTTACATAAATTACCGATAAACTCCAGTCTCCCTTTCTGTCTAACACCTTGCAGGCACGTTCTAATATCATTTCAAAATCTTTTTTTGTATCGATAGACACTTCTATCTTTTGCGTTATTTGTAAAAATTATTTCCATGCCTTGATTATACACTAAACCAAGAAAAAAAAACTTTTTTTTTCGAAAAAATCAAACATCTAAATAACGTGCCGGTTTGTTTCAAGTCGTCCGGTAACATTTCGATATCCACTCCATCTTTCTGAATCATTCGATATTCCGATTCATTCTTTATTGATGAAGTTTTTATTATATGCATTTTTATAAATACTTCAGAATTTCATCCATGATCTATGTATCTATCATCCAGTAAGATATCATAAACTTCTGATCCTGTTCTGATACCAAAATCTTAATATAAAAAAAAGAGTTCAAAACGAACTCTTACTTTGTAGTTTCTCTAAATAATTTTGAGAATGAAATTTCAATATCTTTGTTCTGTTTAACCGTCTCATCTTCCACTAACATCTTAGTTAGTAAACGCATCGCAACAGACTCCTAAATCATATTCAGGAATGTTGTAAGTTGAAATTGTTGGACGCATCATTGTCAAATATTTTGAGTTCAAGATACATACAAGTTCTGTGTCATCTGGAATTGAATATCCGCATTCTTTACATGCGTTCATTAAAGCGATGGCCTGAGAATCACGGAATGTGATGACCATACGACTTGGCTTGTGGTTCTTGTAGTAGTCTGATAAGAATGTGTAGCTTGATTTGTAGCTATCATCGTATGTAACATACTTATCAAATACCAATCCTTTTTCTGCATAAGCACGATCTACACCCGCTTTTAATTGTTCCATCATAGAAAGATTCAATTTATCTTCTACCATAGAGATATCATCAATGCCCTTTTCGAAGCATTCATTCACAAATTCATAAGCCATACGTTCGAAGTTGATATATACATTTCCAACGTTACCAATCTTTTGGCCTTTTAATTTACTTCCAACTACAACCATTGGAATTTGGTATTCATGTAAAACTTCCATTTCATCTTCTGAGAAGTTGTCGTTAAACAAGATAACACCATCGACACGTGATTTAATAATAGATTCAATCACATCCTGCATTTTTGAAATTCCCTTGCTTGTTGTATGGAACATGATGTTGTAGTTATAGATTTTTGCGACATCCATCAAACCATTCAAGATTTTTGCGTTGTACGCAAACAATTTCTCGCTCATTACGATTGAAATTGTCGTAGTTTTAGACAATGCTAAACCTTGCGCAATCGCATTTGGTTTATAACCCAATTTTTCAATCGCTTGTTGAACACGCATACGTGTATCTTCACGCACTACATTACTATCATTAATAACACGTGATACAGTTGCCAATGAGACATCGGCTTCTTTGGCAACATCATAAATGGTAATTCGTTTCATTCCTATTCGTCCCCTTATTAAAAATCTTCTTTAATCCACTAAACAATGCTTCGGTAGCTTTACCCGTTACTTCTTCTGCTTTATCAACGGCACGAATAACAGAATCATTCGTACGAATTTCATCGACTTTTTCATCCGCCTTATCAATCACCTTGCGCAAAGAATCATTTTTTCTTAGTGTTTCTTTTCCATATTTAAAGCCATCAACAACCAATCCAAATTGCACCCTGTAAGAATTCTTTTCCAGCTGACATTGTCTGTTTAAATTGTTCACTTTCACTTACTTCAACCACTTTATCCTTTGTCGAAGAAAGAATATCTTTCACATCATCTTTTTGCCTGCGATAATGCTTCCTTAACCTTTTCAGGATCTGAAGCATCCTTTAATAAGTCACGCACATCATCGAATAATTTTTCGATTTTGCTCTTGGCACCCTCAATAATTCTTTCATTATCTGTATTTTCGGATTCATGCATTACTTCAAGCTCTAGCATCGATTCTTTTTCTAAATCATCAATTAATTGTTTTTCATCCATGTCATTCATCCTCCTTTGTTTCTATGCTTTCTTTTCCAGTTTTTTACTTTGAAACCAGTCTTTGGCATTTTGTACATTTTCACTGAACGCACCAACCACATTTATAAATGCTTCTTTTTGCGGTTTGATTTATCTCATCCACCGTATTTGAAATATTTTCTGCCGTTTTTAATGGCGCATCTAGTTTTTTCAATTGATCATTGGCCGTATCCAATGTTTTTGAAACTTGTTTTAAAGTTTCAATCAATTGTTTCAAAAAAAGAATCATATAAATTAATGCGATGACACCAACGATGGGTAACACATATGAAAATGCACGAGCTAATGTACTCATAAAGATATCTAAACTCACAATACCACCTCAGAAAGATTATAACATGAACTTTCTAACTTATCTATTTATTTTGAAACTTTTTTCACAAGTGTGTAAACGCTACAAATAATAAAGGAAGTGTCGAATTACTCAAACACTTCCATAAAATACATTCTAGACGCAAAATTTAGGAAATGATGAACATGTTCACCATAAACGCAGGCTTTCATTTAACACTCACATATCTCTATACTCTTCAAAACAGGATATGCTTAAATCGATGTATGACCATGTTGTTTTTTCATATTTTCTTTGAAATCAGCTCATCCTTTATTATTTTCTCTGTTAATTCAAGTATTTTCGTATGAATGGAGTGAATGGCTTTTGAAAACTCCACATCATTTTTTCCGGTAGGATCACTCAATCCCCAATCTTCTCTATATTTGCATGGAATTGCAGGACAATTTACATTACATCCCATTGTGATCACAATATCTACTTGCGGTATTTCTGACAACAGTTTGGAATATTGTGTTTTTTCCATGTCTATTTGATACATGTCTTTCATTAAACGTACGGCATCTTGATTGATTTGTGGTTTTGTTTCTGTTCCAGCCGGAATAGCTTTCAAATACACTTGAAGAAAGATGTTTTGACAATGCTTCCGCAATTTGACTACGACACGAATTATGTACGCAGATAAAAAGCCACCTTTGGTTTTCATAAATACATACCCACCTTTCCTAGTTTTTAGCTTCGTCTTAGGTCAATGTTTTTCCATAGGATATGATTTCACTTCTTCTGTCTTAACAGAACAAAAAGCCTATATCCTAATGAAAAGGTATAGACTTTTATCCTTAGATACTCTTATAAGATTTTTTCTAATTTATCTCTCAATAAGTAGATGTCCTTACTAGACATAAAGACGAAGGCTGCTGGAGCTAATTCTTTTTAACTTTTCAGCTTGAAGCATCATCTACATCTAATAAAATCGCATTAGGACAACGATCCATTAAATCTTGAATTGTGACTGTGATTGTTTCATCTTCTCTTACGGCATTTTTTTAGGGAAATCCAGTAAACATACTTGATCCGCCGTATTTAAACTCTTCGCAAAGTCATCCAAGAAATATTGTAGACGTGAATAACGATCTGGTTTATATAACGCTACGATTTTCTTTTTTGATATTTTTTTACGAACTGCATCAATCATTAGACGAATCGTCGTTGGATGGTGTGCATAGTCATCGACTAATACACTATCCTTGACTTCATCAATCACAAATCGACGAGCGATTCCTTTGTAGTCTTGTAAGCCTTGTACAATGATATCGGCTGGCATACCTAACATATGGGCTAGCGCAAAACAGCCCTAAGGCATCCTGCATAAAGGCATCTCCCACTTCATTTAATTCAACGTGAGCTAGAATTTCACCATTATGCTTACAATCAAAATGCATACCAAATGGGCCTTGTTCTATATGAATGGCTTGATAATCATTGCCATCCTTTAAACCATATGTAGTTACTGGCACATTGTAGTGTAGATTTTTAAGGTGTTCATCATCCCCAAAGATGACAATGCTTTTTTGACTTGGTTTGCAAAACTTTGGAATGCCGATACATAATCATCCATATCTTTATAGTAGTCAATGTGATCCAATTCAATATTCGTGATGATCGCATAATCTGGATGATATGTCAAGAAATGTCTTTGAAATTCACAAGATTCTAATACAAAATGGTTGGCATGTTCTGGCATATAGCCATGGCCATCTCCAATTAAGTATGCACATTCATCTTGTAAAGAAAGAACTTGGCCTAAAATACCTGTTGTTGTGGACTTACCATGCGTTCCCGCAACACAGATGGAACTGTATGACTCTAATAAAATACCTAAGTATTCATTATAATAATATGTTTTTACAGTTGGATTGTCCATCGCTGCTTTCACTTCCGGATGCGTTTGATCAAAAGATAAACCAATGATCACTGTGTCATTGTCCTTGATGTTAGCAGAACTGAACGAATAGATTGGAATATGACGTGCTCTTAATCCATCTTCTGTAAAGATATATTTATCGATATCACTACCTGTGACCTCTTTATGTTCATCATGTAAGATACATGCCAAGGCGACCATACCTGTTCCTTTAATACCAATAAAATGATAAGCCATTTTATTCACCTTCTTTGTCAAATAACGATTCTTGTTTGTTGGTTTCCTTTTTTGGCTTCTCTAACATTTCAGAAAGATTCATATTTTTCTTTGATCCTTCAACCTTGTATTCAGGAATGGAATCCGCAGGTCGCATACTTGGTAAGTATGTTCCATACATTGAGATAAGATCTTTGAGAAATCTTCATCTTCTGGTTTGTTTAACGTAATCGCATCGTGCACTTTATCAAATTCTTTTTTTAGAATCTTCCACATTTCCAAAGATTGGAGAAATGACTGGTTGATAATCTAAATCTTCGGCAACACGACGTACTTTTTACGGATTTATGACGATCATATTTATACACTTTTTGTTTCGGTTTTGCCTCTTCTTGCGCAATCGAATCGACATCTAAGCCTTGGAAAATTGTTGTTTTCTTAGGCTTAGGTTGAATAATCGCCTTTTCAAAAATAGGAGAATTCATAAAGTTTTCAGGATCCGTTTCAATAGAGCTTTCTGCTTCCTTTAAAATTGGCTCTGGCTTTACAACTTCTTCTTCTTGAACTTGTGGCTCTGCAACAACAGGTTCAGGTGTTACTTCTTCTTGTTTCGCAGGTTCTTCTACGACTTCTTCTTCATCGTCTTCTTCAACATCTTCATTGAAGATCGCATGCATTAAATCCTTTAACATATTTCCTTCTCACTTTCTATTGTCTGATTCAGAAATGCTTCTATTTCTTCTTTTGTCTTGCGAAGTGTAGAAACAAATCTTGATATTTCTTTTCCATCCTTGAAACATATAAAGCTAGAATACCCATCACTTCATATTCAATCGCAATATCCATACAATGATCACGATTTAAAGAATAGAACTGTAAATCACTAAATTGCTCTTCAATTTCAGGCAAGAAAGGTTTGATGTACATACAGTCTGGACACCAAAATGCCGTAAACATCATCACTTGAATGCCTGAATTTGTTAATGCGTTTAAAAATTCATCTTTATTACGAAGTTCAGTCATGTGCATATCTCCAAACACAACGATAAATTGGTTGACCTAAAGAAATGAATTTTTGTTCATATTCTGTAATCGCATCTTCATCATGTTTTTCACGACGATAATCTACACTGATTTCAACCATCTTAAAACCAAAGATTTTGAAATTCAATCAAGCTATACTCAAATAAAGCACTGTTATCGGTTTTCATTTGATTTCACCATTGAAAGATAAAATACGCTTGTATTGATCTAAAAAAGTAGCGCTGGATAAACGTCTTTTTCGCATAGCGCTTTTTAGCCATGGATCCGAGAAATTCAAATGGATCACATCCACTTCACGCGGACCAAACCATTCTCCAATGGAACTCGCATCTTCTTGAATCAGTTTCAAACGTTTCTTTTCTGTATCCTCATCGTATTTTTTTTGCGGCAATACCTGCAAAGACTCTCATTCTTTTCAATCGCAATAAATCCAGTATCTGGATACATCTTAGCCATATCTAAAGAATAGTTTCCTTTACCACATCCAATTTCGATATGTAAAGTATCTGTATCCAATAGCTTTTTCCAGTTTCCTGCTTGTTTAGATGGTTCTTTTTTTACTAAACAACTCGCAGTAGGCAAATAGTCTGTTGCCCACTTTACTTTACGCATTCTCATATTAGTCACGCACAATGCCACGATCGCATCGGCATAAATACAGATAGCTTGTAATAAGTTATCTAATTTAATACCTTCATCGCGTTGGTGACATCCTCCTACAGAAGCATCGGTTTCTATCACTTCATTTGGAAGTTCTGGTCCATAAGATACAAAATTTTCAAATTTACGAGCATACGTTCGACCACCAATTGTGATTGGACAAGAGAAAGTATCTCCTGTGTATTTTTGGTAGACACTCATTAAATCTTTCACTAAACGAGAATCTGGGTCTACGAATAATGGTGTTGAATCTCCACGATTTTCTGCTTTGATATTTGAAGTCAAGTTTGCACAAGTTGCATCAAATTTTGACATGATTTCATCGGCATTTGTATCATTTGGATAACGAATATCATTAAGATGTCTGTTTCATTGTTTTCCATATTGACAATACCCGTATTCATTGTCAAGAAAGACATATATAAACCATCTTTTTCAATACCTACTGGTTTACCCATCCAGTCTTTTAGTAAGAAATATAAATCTTTTGAAAGTTGATCATTATAGGCTTCACCAATAAAGTTCAACAATAAGACGGCGGCATTTACACCATTATATGGCATAGCCGCATGCGCAAATGCACCATCAATATGTAAAGTTACACCATCTTCACTTTGATGGAACCCTTAACGCCTTGCGTAGCACAAAATAAAATTTAAATAAATCTTCTTGTTGATAACTCATGACATCCACTGTGACATCAGCTTTTACCAATCACGATATTTGGACGGCTTCCCGCATGAAGTTTCTTGATGACAGTTGCATCACTACTTACTAAGCCAACATGTAAGCCACCTTTTCACCATAAATAACTGGGAAATTGGCATCTGGTACAAATCCCATTTGTGGAACTTCGGCATGATCAACATAGTAGTTCATACATTCCATACCTGATTCTTCATCGCATCCCGTAATCAACATGACTCTTTTTTCAAAGGAATGTTTAAGTCACGAATCATCTTTAATGCATAGTATCCAGCTAATGCAGGACCTTTATCATCCATAACACCACGTCCAAAGATGTAGCCATTTTCTAATGTTACTTTTTAAAGGATCTTTTGTCCATCCTTCGCCTAGTGGCACAATGTCCAAGTGTCCTAAAACACCAAATGTTTCTTCTCCTTGACCATATTCAACAACGCCTGCATATCCATCAATGTCTTTGGTTTCAAAGCCATCACGCTTAGCCATATCTAACATGGCATCCAATACGTCACGACAGTTTTTTCCAAAAGGAGCATTTTTCAGCTTTCGTTGATTCATCACGAACACTTTCATATGATACAAGTGTATTTAAGTCTTTTAAGAAATCGTCTTTATATTTAGAATTTTTTCAAGACGAACAACTTTAGCTGCATATACATCTCCAACTTTGGCAACACGTACGATGTCACTAATCATTTGTTTCTGCCTTTCGATTGTATCGTAATCATTGTGGTAGATGACTACTTTCCATCCATCATCATCAATAATATCAATTTTACATTGTCACATTGTGCAATGATTTCGTTGATCATTTTTCCAATTGTAACTGATTACATCTTTTTAATCTTATCTGATCAAATGTTCATCATCGCAATCTTAATTGCATATGGACTCAATTGTTCTCTTGGACTTGAGATACATGCCAACATGTTATCTAAGATTTCTAAACGTGCCTTGTGAGCTTGTGCCAATGCTTCTTCGAAGATTTTTTAGTAATACCTGTTACTTTGATATCCATCTGTAAAGTGCTGTGATACCATTTTCGTTCCAAGTAACCTTAAAGTCCATATCTCCAAAGTGGTCTTCCATACCTTGGATATCTGTTAAAAACAGTATATTT
>VOFC01005163.1_pt1 | contig 34824 bp, 56 predicted proteins | sample 5384161 | NCBI WGS metagenome assembly VOFC01 (sample SAMN12384722, study PRJNA508395) | human gut metagenome | isolation source: healthy gut B | host: Homo sapiens | reverse complement strand
GGCGGAGGATATGCGCTGGGAGAGCAAGCCGGAGCCGAAACTCGGCACCTATGACGAGGACGGCTTCGGCGGAAGCCGCCTGGGGCGATGATTTCGGCGGAGGTTCTTTTGGCGGCAGTTCTTACAGCGGAAGCTCGGGCCGTTCCGGCGGTTATGTCAGCGGCGGCGTCCATACCTACAAGAGCACCAAACCGCGGCCCAGACCCTCCGCACCAGCAGCCGGGGGGCAGTACCCCTGCCGCACCATCGGTGGGACTGATCCAGCTCAGTCAGGGGAGACCAGGTGGAGCACACCGCTTTCGGCAAGGGCACTGTGGTGTCGGTAAAGCCTATGGGCGGCGACGCCCTGGCGGAGGTGGCCTTCGAGGGCGGTACAAAGAAGCTGATGCTGAAGGCAGCCGGAAAGCATCTGAAAAAACTGTAAAACCGTCTGTAAAGCAGATTTTTCTGCCAAATAGTTAAAAAACCGTCCCCGGAGGCTTGAAAGCCTCCGGGGACGGTTCGTATATCGCTTAAGTTTTTGGACTGCTTGGCGGGGAGACGGCCATAGATCCGGGTCATCTCCCGGATGTCGCCGATCAGCTTCACCGTCAGCTCACCGGGAAGGAGCCGCCACTGCCAGTTGTCCCGGCCTGTGCCGGGGGTGTTGATCCGGCTGCCTTCGCCAAGCTCCAGCCAGTCCTGCATCTGGGCCACGAACAGGGACGCGGGGGAGGTCATGCCGCCCCGGAGCACACCCCGGTTGAAGCCCTCCCGCTCATTGAGCCCCAGATACTGCACGGCAAAGTCGATCTCCTCCGGCTCTGCCTCCTGACGCCACAGGGCCAGCGGGGTCGTTGTCATGAGTCCCGGCATAGCACACGCAGTTCTCTACGCAGTTGTGGGGGAGATAGGCGCTGTCCGCTGTGGGGGAAAAGGCAAATTCCAGAACCCGCATCCCCGGCAGACCGGAATCCGCCAGCAGCTTCGTCACGTCGGGAGAAGGCTCACCCAGATCTTCTGCGATGAAGCGGATGCCGTGGAACCAGCCGGTGAGGACGCTCAGCAGATCCAGCCCCGGCCCCTTGACCCAACGGCCGTTTTTGGCGGTCGGAGAACCGTAGGGCACCGCCCAATAGCTGGCGAAGCCCCGGAAATGGTCAATGCGGATCACGTCATACAGTCTGGAGGCGCCGTCCACCCGGCGGATCCACCAACCGAAGCCGTCCCGCTTCATGGCGTCATAATCGTAGAGCGGATTGCCCCAAAAGCTGGCCGTCCTTGGAGAAGTAGTCCGGCGGAACACCGGCCACCTCTGTGGGAATGCCCGGCTGTCCAGACGGAACATGGAGCGTTCCGCCCAGACATCGGCGGAGTCCATGGCCACATAAATAGGCAGGTCGCCGATAATACCGATGCCAAGGCTGTTGATATAGGACTTCAAGGCGGTCCACTGGCGGAAGAACAGAAATTGGATATAGGTGAACAGCTCCACATCCTCCCGCAGCAGCTCCCGGTATCGGGCTAAAGCCGTCGGCTCATGGAGACGGACAGCCTCGTCGGGCCATTCCTGCCAGGGCTTCATGCCGAAATGCCGCTTGAGGGCCATGAACAGGGCGTAGTCCGGCAGCCAGGGAGGCGTTTTTCTCTGTAAAGCTCGCCACCGCGCCGCTTCCCGCGTCCAGCCCCGTTCCGCAGCCTTTTTCAGCAGGTCCAGACGGTTTTCATAGAGCTTGCCGTAGTCCACATGGCGGGGATCTTCTCCCCAGTCCCGGTCACAGACCTCCTGCTCCGTCAGAAGCCCATCCTCGATCAACAGATCCAAATCAATGAGATAGGGATTGCCCGCATAAGAGGAAAAACTCTGGTAGGGGGGAATCGCCGTAGCTGGTGGGACCGAGGGGGGAGCATCTGCCAATACCGCTGACCGGCGGCGTGGAGCAGATCGGCAAAGTCATAAGCCGCGAGGCCCATACCGTGCCGATACCGTAGGGGAGGGCAGAGAAAACAGGGGGCAGTAGAATACCGGAGGAACGTTCCATAGGATCAGCCTTTCCCGGCGTCGGAGACGCCTGTATACACAAATTTTCCCTTATTGTAAAGCTTTTTGTAAAAATTGTCAAAGGGAGGACCGGACGCCTTGACGGATACGGTATTCTGGTATAAAATCGGCAAAAAAGAGGGGCGGCGCCGAAGCCTCTTGACAGCGGCGCTGAATCCTGAAGAAACCGAGTGCGGCGGATGGAAAGGGGAACGATCTATGAGAATCGTAGTCAAGGTGGGGACCTTCCACTGGCCTATGCCACCGGGCGGCTGAATATTCAGCGGGTGGAGCGGATGTGCAGAGTGCTCAGCGACCTGAAAAACGCGGGCCACGAGATTATTCTAGTGTCCTCCGGCGCTATCGCCATGGGCTTCGGCAAGCTGAATCTCCGGGAGCGGCCCCACGATATGCCCACCAAGCAGGCGTCAGCGGCGGTGGGACAGTGCGAGCTGATGTATGTGTACGACAAGCTCTTCACCGAATATAACCACACCGTGGCTCAACTCCTCATCACCGCCCCGGACATCGCCGACGGCGGCAGCCGGAAGGAGAACTTCCACAATACCCTGGACCGGCTGCTGGAGCTGGGGGGCCTTGCCAATCATCAACGAGAATGACACCATCTCCACGGAGGAGATCGCCGTGGGCGATAATGATACCCTTTCCGCTGTGGTGGCCGCCACAACGAGAGCGGAGCTGCTGATCCTCCTGTCGGATATTGACGGTCTGTATGACAGCGATCCCCATAAGAATCCGGATGCGAAGCTGATCCATGAAGTGTCGGAGATCGACGGGAAAATCCTCTCTCTGGCGGGGGGCAGCGGCTCCAAGAACTGGGCACCGGCGGCATGGTAACGAAGCTCCATGCAGCGCAGATCGCCACGGAGGCAGGCTGCGAAATGGTGATCGCCAACGGCTGGAACCCGGATCTGCTGTACGGCATCGTAGAGGAGAACCCATCGGTACCCGATTTTTGGCAAAGAAGGTGAGCAAATGACCACATTGGATATCATTCGGAAAACGAAAGCCGCTTGGAGCGCCCTCCGGGACGCGGATGCGGAGACGAAAAAACCGCCTCCTGACCGCCATGGCGGACAGCCTCGTGGAACACACGGCGGAGATCCTGACCTGCAACGAAACGGATCTGGAAGCGGCACGGGGCCGCATTTCCGATGTGATGCTGGACCGGCTGCGGCTGGATGAAGGCCGCATCGCTGCTATGGCGGAGGGTATCCGGGCCACGGTGAAGCTGCCGGATCACACCGGGCGGATTTTGTCGGAAACACACCACGCCAACGGTATGACCATTTATAAAAAGCAGGTGCCCTTGGGACTGGTGGCGATCATTTACGAGAGCCGCCCCAATGTCACCTCCGATGCGGCGGCACTGACAGTGAAAAGTGGCAACGTCTGCGTTCTCCGCAGCGGGAAAGAGGCCGTCCGCACCTCCACCGCCATCGTAAAGGCGCTGAAGCAGGGAATTTCCGCCGTGGGCGGCGACCCGGACATCGTGAATATTCTGGAGGATACCAGTCATGAGAGCGCCCGCGTTCTGATGACGGCGGACGGACTGGTGGATCTGCTGATCCCCCGGGGCGGGGCGGGACTGATCCGGGCCTGCGTGGAGCAGGCGACGGTGCCCTGCATCCAGACCGGCACCGGTATCTGCCATGTATATGTGGACGAATACGCCGATTTGGACAAGGCAGTGAAGATCATTGTCAACGCCAAAACCAGCCGCCCCTCCGTGTGCAACGCCGAGGAGGTGTGTCTGGTCCACAGAGCCGTGGCGGAGCGGTTTCTGCCCATGCTGCGGAAGGCACTGGTAGAGGATCGGACAGCCGCGGGGCAGATCCCCGTGGAGCTGCGGCTGGACCCAAGGGCTGCCGCTGTGATTCCTGGCATCGGAACACCAGCTGGCCCGGCGGATTTCGACACGGAATTTTTGGACTATATTCTGGCTGTCAGAGTGGTGGACAGCGTGGACGAGGCAATCGAGCACATTCAGGCCCACTCCACCCACCACAGCGAGGCCATCGTGACGGAGAACGACGCCAACGCGGAGAAATTTGTCAATGGAGGTGGACAGCGCGGCGGTGTACGTCAACGTCTCCACCCGGTTCACTGACGGCGGCGAGTTCGGCCTCGGCTGCGAGATGGGAATTTCCACCCAGAAGCTCCATGCCCGCGGCCCGATGGGACTGGACGAGCTGAGCACCTATCAATACATCATTCGGGGCAGCGGACAGACCCGGTAAGGAGAGACGTATGGCATATCAGTATGAGGTCGGTTTTATCGGCGCTGGAAATATGGGCGGCGCGCTCTGGCGCGGGCAGCAGTGAAAACCGTGGGCGGGGCGGCGGTGGCTGTGGCTTGCTCCACGGCGGAGCACTCCGCAAAGGCGGCGGCATCCATCGGCTGCGCTGCGGAGACGGCAGAAGCGATCCTGCGGGAGAGCCGATTCGTGTTTTGGGGAGTGAAGCCCCAGATGTTTGCCGGTGTGGCGGCAAAGCTGGCGGAGGACATTGCGGCGTCTGACGCTGTTTTTGTCTCCATGCTGGCGGGCGTCAGTCTGGACCGCTTGGCGGAGATGCTGGGCGGAGAGAAGAAGATCATCCGCATCATGCCAAACACCCCCAGCGCGCCGTGGGACAGGGGCTGATGCTGGTGTCGGCAAATGACCGTGTAACGGCGGAGGAACTGGCGGTCTTCAAAGCTCTGATGGCAGAATCCGGCTTGCTGGATGACCTGCCGGAGCATCTGATCGACGCGGCCAGCGCCGTGTCCGGCTGTGGCCCCGCCTATGCCTACGTGTTTGTGGAGGCATTGGCAGACGGGGCGGTGAAGTGCGGCGTGCCCCGTGCCAAGGCTATGCGGTACGCCGCCCAGATGCTTCTGGGCAGCGCGTCCCTGCTGCTGGAAACGGGAGAGCACCCCGGCGCGTTGAAGGACGCCGTGTGCAGTCCCGGCGGCAGTACCATCGCCGGTGTGGCGGCGCTGGAGGATCGGGGATTCCGGGGGGCGGCGATCGCCGCTGTGGAAGCGGCCTACCGCCGGACAAAAGAATTAGGATAAAAAATTCCGGGTGCACTGCACCCGGAAATTTTTTGATCTTGATTGAATCAGCCGTTCCAGGAACACAAAGTTGGAGGCCCATAGCGATGATCCACATATACGCACAGGTCTTAGGGATCATCAGCAATCCCACCTTGGGCTTCGTTTTGCTGAACAGCGTGACGGGCAGATAGCAGCCGAAGGAGATCAGAATGGCTGCCACCATTTTCGTCATGTGATACCCGCCGGCGTTCCCGGAAATGGCGTACAGGATCATGACGCCGATGCCGGTGACGGCGAAAACGCCGTTCCGGAGGATGGACAGCTTCAGATTGCCCTCGTCTGTGCATCAGTTGTTCTGGGACAGCAGGCACACGGCGATCCGGATGATGGCGGAGGCCCAGATCATCACCTCCACCGCCGCAGAAGCGGCGAAGCCCGGGAAGGTGAGCTTCCAGATGAACAGCAAGATCACATAGAACGCCGTCATCGTGATGGAGGAGATCTGCAGGCCGGTGCCCATCAGATGCTTGATCTTGGGGGTGCTTCCACGGAACGCCCGGAAGATCCGGGAAACGAGGTGGAAGGCATCGCCGCCGCAGAGGGTCAGGGTCAGGATGCCGTAGAGAACAAACAGGGGGCGGCCTTGCGCCATGGCGAAAAATACGATGCCTGCTACGAGGTCGAACAACAGATATATCGCATCAAATATGGCCTCCATAATATCGGGCATTTTGGGCTGATAGGTTTTGTGATCCATGTTTTTATCCTTTCTGTTTGATGCATGCTTCTGCATTGCTGCATACCTGTTGGAATACGCGCTTACAAACGGCGATGTCCTCCGGCGTCAGGCCCCGGAGCATCTGCTCCGTGAACTGCCGCTGGGCCAGAAGTCCGTCCCGGACGATTTCATTTGCCGGTTCCAGCAGATCAAGCTCAATGTGCTTCTTGTTTACCGGGTCTGTCTTTTTTGCGATAAGGCCCCTGTCCTCAAGAGTTTTCAGTGAGGTGGACACGTGGGACTTGGTGGATTTCCGGACCCTGACGATATCTGCCGCCGTGCGATACTGGGGATTGTTGTGCAAAAACATCAGAATATCATATTCCAGATGCTTGAGCTGATGTTTCTCGCATACGGACGACATCAGGATCTCATAATACCGCGTGATGGTTTTATGCTGATCCCAAAAGTGCATAGGTTCTCCTTTCACTAACGTTCTATTTAGAACAATTGTACAGAGGGGACTTCAATTGTCAAGAACAAAATTTTGGCAAAAAACGGTGCACCGCAGACTGCCCGTATGGACGGGTAGCAGTCTGCTTTTCCCAACCAGCCGTCATGTTGATTCTGCCGACAGGCTGCGGTCAAAACGAAAACCCCCGGCAGGCATCGTAAATACGATCACCTGTCGGGGGTTCTGCGGGGTCAGCCGTTTCTCTCAAAGGAGAGGAGCGGCTGACCGCCGCGGATTTTTTTCAGTGGATGATCCGTTGGGATCAATAGCACTTGCGGTAGATGGCCTCTTCGCTCTCCAGATCGAAGGGATAGTAAGCGTTGGTCATCAGGCGCTGCTGGTTGGTCTCCACGGACTGGGGGAAGATCTTGAAGTCAGCCTCAGTGAAGCCGCAGTCACGCAGGGGACGCAGAGGCAGGATGCGCTGCAGCAGAGCGTTCATCTCGGGGATGGCGTCCTTGACCTCGCAGCCGAGGATGCGGGCCACCAGCTCCTTGAACTTCATGATCTCGCCGGTGGGGTTCTTCGCATCATAGTAGTCCATGATGGCGCCGAAAGAGCATGTAGTTGCTCTCGCCGTGAGGCACGTGATAGGTGCCGCCCAGGGGGAAGCTCATGCCGTGGACGGGGCCGCAGCCAGCCTTCAGGAAGGCGATGCCGGCGTAGAAGGAGGCAGTGACGAACTCATCCAGATACTCAAAGCGGGCGTCCTGACCCTTCTCGTCGATCAGCTTGAAGCCCTTGAGGATCATGTCCATGGCCTTCTCGCTGAACAGCTCGGAGGTCATGGTCTTGCGGTGGGGGCTCAGGAAGGACTCGGTGGCGTGGACCAGCGCGTCGATGGCGGAGCAGGCGAAGGGCTTGTAGGGCAGGGTGCGCAGCAGGTCGGGGATCAGGCAGACCTTGTTGGGAATGATGTCATCGGAAACCAGGCCCAGCTTGGTCTCGCCGCCGGTGAGCACGCCGTCCTTCTCGTCCTTGACGATGGCCACGGAGATGTTGGTGCACTCAGAGCCGGTGCCGCAGGTGGTGGGGATGGCGATGACGTCCTTCTCGTGCACCACGGGGAAGCGCTTGAAGTACAGGTTGTGCACAGTGTCGGGACGCTTGCAGCCCAGCAGCTTGCACAGGTCCATGATGGCGCCGCCGCCCACAGCGATGACACGGTCATAGCTGTCATAGGGGATGGCGTCGTACATGGTCTGGATCATAGCCTCGGAAGGCTCACCGGCGCCGAACTTCTCCTGGAACACGAAGTTGCACTTCAGGCCCAGCTCCTTCATGAAGGGGGTGTAGATAACTCGTTGGTCAGCACCACATCCCGCTCACCCAGATTGAATTCCTCTGCCATCTGGGCGAAGGTCTGGAACTTATACACGGTAGGAGCGAAAACAATCTCTCTCTTGTCAGCCATCAGAGAAGCGGAAAATGCATCCATGATTGAAATCTCCTTTTAATTGATTTAAGTGATACAGGCGGGAGCTCCCGGGGAGACTCCGCCGGATATCCGGATTACTTGCGGCTGATCGCCTTTTTGACGGCAGCCACGATATTGGCGGCACGGAGGCCGTACTCATCCATCAGGAAGTCCTGAGGACCGACCTGACCGAACAGATCCTGCACGCCCACAAACTCCTGAACGGTGGGGCAGTTCTTAGCCAGGCAGTTGGAAACCACGCTGCCCAGACCGCAGGTGACGTTGTGGTTCTCGGCGGTGACAATAGCACCGGTCTCCTTGGCGGCCTTGATGACCAGCTCCTCGTCCAGGGGCTTCCAGGTGAACATATCAATCACCCGGACGGAGATGCCCTCCGCCTGCAGAGCCTCGTAGGCCTTCAGGCTCTCGTCCACCATGATGCCGGAGGCAATGATGGTGGCCACGTCCTTGTCGGACTCGTGGAGCACAACGCCCTTGCCGATGGGGAACTCGGAACCGTCCTCATAGACCTTGACGATGCCCTTGCGGACAAAGCGGGTATAGGTCACGCCGGAAGTGATGCCGGGCAGCTGACGGGTGATGCACTCCAGCTGGGCATAGTCGGCGGGATCCAGCACCACGGTCTCTGGGATGCTCAGGTACATGGCGGCATCCTCCAGAGGCATATGGGTGCCGCCGTTGAAGGCAGCGGTCACACCGGCATCGGAGCCCAGCACGTGGACGGGCAGACCGGCATAAGCGGCGGACATATAGATCTGGTCATAGCAGCGGCGGGAGGAGAAGGTACCGAAGGAATGGAAGAACACCTTTTTGCCGGCGGCAGCGAGACCCGCAGCCACGCCGGCACCGTTGGCCTCGGCAATACCGGCCTCAAAAGCGCGGTCAGGATAGTTCTTCCTCAGCATCTTGGTGTTGATGCAGCCCATCAGATCGCAGTCCACATAGACGATGGACTTGTCCTCGGCCATCATTTCGTTCAGAGTCAGGGCCAGCGCGTCGCGGCAGGCGCGGGAGTCCTTTTCATGCTTACCAATTACTTTCACACTCATTACTCGCACCCTCCTTTAAGCGTTCTTGACAGCTTCCAAGGCCTTCTCGGAAGCGGCAATGGCCTCGGCCCACTGCTCCTCGCTGGGCTGAGAGGAGTGGTCATGCTTCGGCTCGGCAAAGGTGGCGCCCTTGCCCTTGCTGGTGTTCAGCACAATGCAGCTGGGCACGCCCTTCTTGGCGTAGGCGTTCTGAATGGCGTCATAGATTGCCTGAACGTCATGGCCGTCGATCTCCTGGGTGTACAGGCCGAAGGACTCCGCCTTCTTGGCGATGTCGCCGTGGGGCAGAATATCGTCGGTGGTGCCGTCCAGCTGGTAGCCGTTGTTGTCGATGAAATAAACCAGATTGTCCAGCTTATGGGCATAGGCGAACTGGAAGGACTCCCAGACTTGGCGCTCGTCCGCCTCACCGTCGCCGATGACGCAGAAGACGTGGTTGGTGCGGCCGTCGATCTTGTTGCCCAGAGCGGCGCCGGCAGCGGTGGAAGCACCCTGGCCCAGAGAGCCGGTGGTCAGATCCACGCCGGGAGTCAGCTTGCGGTCAGTGTGGCTGGGGAACTTGGTGTGGGGCTGGTTCAGGGTGTAGGCCTCCTCCATGGGATAGAAGCCCATGAGACCGAAGGTGGCATAAGCCACGGGTCCGGCGTGGCCCTTACTGAGCACCAGCCAGTCGCGATCTTCCCAGCGGGGGTTCTTGGGATCGAACTTCATGACCTCGCCGTACAAAACGGCCATCAGGTCTGCTAGATCATGGAGCCGCCCACGTGGCCGAAGCCCCGGGAGTGGATGACCTTCAGCGTTTCCAGCCGGATCTCAGCCGCCAGAACGTTGCACTTTTTTACATCCATGTAACACGCATCCTTTCTGCTTGCTTTGATGAAAAAATGAAGTAAAACAAGGAAATAACGGTATGTACGCTTCCAATTTTGAAGAAGATAACACATTCCGGAAAATGATCACAAGTAATCGTTTTCCGGGACACCCGACAAAGATCGCGCCGTACACGGAGTTTACGAGACAGCGCGATCAGCCATTGAAAGGAACATACCTTCCTGACACGTATTCTAACCCAAAACATGGCGTTTCGTCAACAGATGTTTGCTTTTTAACAATGAAAACACCTATTAAAAATGTACGTTCGGACGGGAATCGGGGCATAAATTCGGATAAACAGGGCATAATCCCATAGAAGAACAAAAACCATCGGCTTTTTCCACAAAAAGCCGATGGTTTTTTCTACATGTGTGAAATTAGGGATATCAGGGCAGCTTCAGATCGCCGTCCTTCACCCAGCCGGCCTTGCGGCAGAGCTGGTTGATAAGGGGCACAGAATGGCGGGGAGGATGAAGGAGATCAGGATCAGGCCCGCCCAGTCAAAAGCGGTGGGGTTCATGGCGATGGCGCCGTTGGCCAGCGCCTTTTCACTGGGGGCAACCCACCCTGTCCACACGCCCAGCTGGCCGCACAGGCCGCAGGTGCCCATGCCGGAGTTGATAGCCGCGCCGTTCATCTGGAGACGGAACAGGCAGGTGGCAATGGGGCCGGTAATGGCGGAGGTGACGGTAGGGGCGATCCAGACGCGGGGGTTTTCACGATGTTGGGCATTTGCAGCATGGAGGTGCCGAGGCCCTGACTCACCAGACCGCCCCAGCCGTTTTCCCGGAAGCTCATAACGGCAAAGCCTACCATCTGGGCACAGCAGCCGGCCACGGCGGCCCCGCCCGCCAGGCCTGTGAGGCCCAGCACGGAGCAGATGGCGGCGGAGGAGATGGGCAGAGTCAGGGCCACGCCCACCAGGACGGACACCAGAATGCCCATCAGGAAGGGCTGAAGTTCCGTGGCCTTCATAATGACCATGCCGAAGGCGCTGGCGGCGGTGCCGATAGGCGGAGCGATGACATAGGCCGCGCCCACGCCGATGAGGGTGGTGACGATGGGGTCACCAGAATGTCAATTTTTGTCTCCTTGCTCACGGCCTTGCCGATCTCAGAGGCGATGATGGCCACGAACAGCACTGCCAAGGGTCCACCGGCGCCGCCCCCAGCAGGTTGCAGGCGTAGCCCACAGCCGCCAGAGAGAACAGCACCAGCGGGGGCGCCTGCAAGGCGTAGCCGATGGCAATGGCCATGGCGGGACCGCTCATAAAGGAGGTCAGGCCGCCGATGGTGTAGGGAACCTTTTCCCCGATCTGGGCGGTGAGGAAACCGATGTGGAACTGCGTGCCCAGCGTGTTGAGGATGGTGCCGATCAGCAGGGAGCAGAACAGGCCCTGTGCCATAGCGCCCAGAGCATCAATGCCATAGCGCTTGGCGGAAAAACGATGTTTTTGCGCTTCAGGAATGCGTTTACCTTTTCCATGAGAATACTCCGTATCGATCAAAAATAGTGTGTCAGACTGGTGTCTTGACACCTGTCCAACACACTATACACGGAATCGGTATGCTTGTCAACAGAAAGTTTTATCCCTCCAGCAGGAAGCCTGCCTGCCGCAGGGCGTCCAGTACCCGCCGGTAAGCGTCCTCACTGGGGCAGAGCAGCGTGTGAAGGTGGATGCCGCCGGTGAGAACGGAGAGAGGCTGGGCGGTGTGGCTCCGGGCGATGAACTGGGCCACATCGTATCGGCTGGAAAGCTGCAAGGGGCCGGTAAGCTGGCCGTAAAGAGGGTGTTCCACGATAACGTCCACTACGGTGCAGCCATTGTCCACCATAGTGTTCAGCTCTGCCTCCATGCCTGCCTCGTCATGGCTCATCCAGCATCAGCAGCTTTCGCCGGGGGGAAACGGAGTGTACGGACATCAGTTTAGCCCGGCCCATGGCCAGCATCTGCTGCTCGCCGCCGGAGAGGGTACCGGCCACCTGCTTGCGCCGTTTTTGATGATGTCAGAATGCGGGGGAGGGCTCGTCCAGCATGCAGCTTCAAAGAGTGCCCGCTCCAGGTCTGCGCTCGCCGCCGGAGAGGGTGGCCGCCCCCGCTTTCAGGGAAAAGACCCGCTCCATAATGTTGCCGCCCCGGCCCCATGTCCAGATTTTCCTGCACAGACATCTGGAGGAAGATCCGCCGTCCCTCGGGGACCAGCGCCAGTCCCTTGGAAACAACCTTTTGTGGCTGGGCACATGGTTCAGAGGCTCGCCCATGAACTCGATAGGCCGGTCTTACTGTGGAGCAGGCCGGAAATGGTGTTCAGCGTGGTGGACTTACCGGCGCCGTTGGCGCCGATCAGAGTGACGATCTCGCCCTGGTTGACCTCGAAGGAGATGCCCTTGATGGCGTGAATGCTGCCGTAATAGACGTTGATGTCGTCAACTTTTAAAATGGTGCTCATGCTCACGCCTCCTTTTGCTTGCCCAGATAGGCCTCGATGACTGCCGGGTTAGACTGAATTTCTGCGGGGCTGCCCTTGGCGATGACACGGCCGAAGTTCAGCACGCAGATGCCCTCGCAGATGTTCATGACCAGATTCATGTCATGCTCAATGAGCATAATGGCGATCTGGAACGTATCCCGGATCTTACGGATGTTCTCCATCAGTTCCGCCGTTTCGGAGGGGTTCATACCGGCGGCAGGTTCGTCCAGCAGCAGCAAGGAGGGGTTGGTTGCCAGCGCCCGGACAATCTCCAGACGGCGCTGGGCGCCGTAGGGCAGGGAACCTGCCTTGACGCCTGCCAGGTCCTCCATGTGAAATAGGCTCAGCAGCTCCAGAGCCCGCTCATGGGCCACCTTTTCCTCCTTCCAGAAACTGGGAAGGCGGAAGATGCCGCTGACCATGTTGTATTTCATCTGAGCGTCCATCGCCACGGTGACGTTGTCCTCCACCGTCAGGTCGTTGAACAGGCGGATGTTCTGGAAGGTCCGGGCGATGCCTGCCCGGTTGACCTGAGCCGTGTTCATGTCGTGGGTGTCGGTGCCATCCAGAAAAATCGTGCCCTTAGTGGGCTGATAGACCTTGGTCAGCAGGTTGAAGACCGTGGTCTTGCCAGCGCCGTTGGGGCCGATCAGACCGGCGATCTCCGTCCGGCCGATCATGAGGTTGAAATCATCCACGGCCTTCAGACCGCCGAAGGTAACGCCCAGATTGATGCAGTTCAAAATGGGACGCTTGTCAATATCACGCTCCGGGATCACTGCGCCGGAGGGGGACGGGAACCAGTTGGCCGAACATATCAGGCTGCCTCCTTTTCTTCCTTCTTGCCAAGCTTGAGACGGGCGAAGAAGCTCTTGCAGGGTGGGGTTGTTGGGTCGCCAGCATCACCAGGATCAACACGATGGCGTACACCAGCATCCGGTAATCGGCGAATTCCCGCAGCGCTTCGGGCAGAATGGTCAGAGCCGCAGCAGCTACCAGGCCGAGCATATTGCCAAGACCGCCCAGCACCACGAACACCAGAATCAGAATGGAGGTGTTGAAGTCAAACTTATTGGCCACAATGGAGGAATAGTTCAAGGCGAAAAGCGTACCCGCTGCACCGGCCAGTGCAGCAGAGGTCACAAAGGCCATCAGCTTGTACTTGGTGATGTTCACGCCCACGCTTTCCGCGGCGATCCGGTTGTCGCGGATAGCCATAATGGCGCGGCCTGCACGGCTGTTCACCAGATTGAATACCACGATCAGCGTCACGATGACCAGAATAAAACCGGCCGTGAAGGAGGAGATCTTGGTGATGCTGCCAATGCCCATGGGGCCTGCGATGATGAGCTTTCCGCCCTCGCCCAGATCCGTCGTGTCACTGAGCAGGCTTGCATGAAGCCCGTTTTCTGCATCCACGCCCAGATAGAAGTTGTTGAAAATACTCTTGATGATCTCGCCGAAGGCCAGCGTCACAATGGCCAGATAGTCGCCGTTGAGCCGCAAGACGGGGATGCCGATCAGCACGCCGGCAATGGCGGCAAATACGGCGCCGATCACCATTGCAACAGCCAGACGCAGGGGCACAGAGGAGATGGAGTCCTGTAAGGCCATGGCAGCGGCTGTGCCGGTAAAGGCGCCCATGCTCATGAAGCCCGCGTGGCCCAGAGACAGCTCGCCCAGCACGCCCACCGTCAGGTTCAGGGAGACGGCCATGACAACATAGGCGCAGATGGGAACCAGCATACCCTTCAGAGGAGGAGCTCAGAGAGCCGTTCAGAGCCTGCAAAATGATGTAGGCGAGAATGACAACGCCATAGGTCAGGTAATTCCGCCGGGAGGTTTTGCTCAATGTTTTCAATTTAGACATGATCCACCTCACACTTTCTCACGGATCTGCTTGCCCAGCAGGCCTGCAGGCTTGACCAGCAGCACCACGATCAGCACGGCAAACACGATGGCATCGCTGAGCTGTGTGGAGATGTAGGCTTTGGTAAGAATCTCGATGATCCCCAGCAGCAATCCGCCCAGCAGAGCGCCGGGGATGGAGCCGATGCCGCCGAACACGGCTGCGGTAAAGGCCTTGATGCCGGGCATGGAGCCGGTGGTGGGAACCAGCGTGGGATATGCGGAGCACAGCAGCACGCCAGCGATGGCCGCAAGGCCGGAGCCGATGGCAAAGGTCATGGAGATCGTGGAATTGACGTTGATGCCCATCAGCTGGGCTGCACCCTTATCCTCGGAGCAGGCGCGCATGGCCTTGCCCATTTTGGTCTTGCCGACAAATACGGACAGCGCCACCATGATGATCAGGCAGGCAACAATGGTCACGATGGTTACATAGGAGATCTTCAGCTGGCCGCCGAACAGCTCAATGCCGGTTGAGACAGCCTCATCGGAGGTGCCGTGGCTCACAGAGAAGAAAGAGGGGAACACCTTGGGGTTGGAGGTCCACAGCAGCAGGGCAGCGTTCTGGAGGAAATAGCTGACGCCGATGGCGGTGATCAGCACTGCCAGAGAGGGAGCCGCCCGCAGCGGCTTATAGGCCAGCCGCTCCACCACAATGCCCAGCACCGTGCAGACCACAACGGCCAGCAAAATGCCCACAACAGGGGGGGCAGGGAGTATTTTGAGACCGCAAAGAAGCAAACATAGGCGCCAACCATGATGACATCGCCGTGGGCGAAGTTCAGCATTTTGGCAATGCCATACACCATTGTGTAGCCCAAGGCGATGATGGCGTAAATACTGCCAAGGCTGATACCGCTGATCAGAAAGTTCAGAAAGCTCATTGACATACACCTCGTATCGTTGAGTTTGGAAGGGGAAACGGTCTCATTGGCGGGGCAAGGGCGTATCTGAAAAATACCGGCGAGTGCCGGTACTTTTCAGATACGCGCTGAAACCCCGAGACCGGAGGGGCGGGATACCGCCCCTCCGCCGGGATAAAAGAGCCTGATTAGTCGAGGCCGGCGTAAGCGCCGTCCTTGATGACCATGCCCTTAGGATCCTTGGACACGCGGCCGTTGGTGTCCCAGGTCATGCCGGTACCGGTCAAACCGTCGAAGGTCATGGAGGTGAACTGCTGGATCATCAGGTCGCAGAGGGTAGCGGCGTCCATGTCGGGGGTAGCGCCGGCAGCTTCCAGAGCCTGCTTGTAAGCATAAACACAGTCATAAGCGTCAGCTGCAAACTGGTTGGGGATTTCGCCGTACTGCTCCTGATACTTCTGGACGAAAGCCTGAGTGCGCTCGTCGGAGGAGTCCGCATTGAAGGGGGTCAGCAGCATGACGCCCTCAGCAAGAGAGGTGTCGAAGCCGTCCAGAGTCAGGATGCCGTCCATGCCGTCCACGCCGAACCAGTCAGGAGCGTAGCCCATGCTCTTGGCCTGCGTGAAGATCAGGGAAGCGGGCTGATAGTACATGGGCAGGAACACCAGCTCAGCGCCCTTGCTCTGGGCGTCAGCCAGCTGCACAGAGAAGTCGGTGTCGTTGCCATCAGCGAAGGTGGTGTCGGAAACAACCTCAATGCCCTTCACAGGAGCCTCAGCAGTAAAGGTATCGTGGATGCCCTTGGAGTACACGTCGTCGTTTTTCCAGATCACGGCAACCTTGGTAGCCAGACCTTTTTTTCTCGGAAATATAGTCGGCGGAAGCGGAACCCTGGTTGGGGTCGGTGAAGCACATCTGGAACATATCGTCCTTGCCGTCGGTGGTAGCCTCAGAGGAAGCGGAAGGAGTCAGGCCGAAGATGCGGTCCTCGTTGTTCAGAACGGAGGTAGCCTCGCAGGGCTTGGTGGTAACGGAGCCCAGAGAGATCTGCATACCCCAGTCCTTCAGGGCGTTGTAGGCGTTGACCGCCTTTTCAGCGTCGTGCTGGTCGTCCTCATACTTCAGCTCGAACTGGATGGCGCCACCCTCGGCGTTGATCTCGTCCACGGCGATCTGAGCGCCGTTCTTGACAGCGTTGCCGTAAATAGCGGCGCCGCCGGTCAGAGGAGCCGTGCCGCCCAGCTTGAAGGCTGCGCCGGTAGCGGTGGAGCTGGAATCAGAACTGTCGGATGCGCTGGAATCGGAATTGCTGGAGTCGGAACCAGCATTGCTGGAACCGCCGCAGGCAGCCAGACTGAATACCATGGCTGCGGCCATCACAAAGGCCAAAACTTTCTTTTTCATATGGAATCTCCTTCTCATCAAAATATTGACAAATGTTATATAGGGGCTTCCACTTGCTCCGACGGCCGTGCGGAGCGAGGGGAAGTCATACAAAAAGCGGCCCCGCCACTGGCGGAGCCGCTTTACTGTATCAAACAGTTAAATTGCGAACTCACAACACCAGGGCGTTTTGCTTTTACCAATTACCAGTACCAGACCTGCCAGTACCAGAATAGCAAGCAGGGTTACCAGACGCAGGCCCAGCAGTACGATCAGGCCATAAATAATAATGGACGCCACAAGAATGGCGTCCAGAACAGCGATGATACCATTGTCAGCAGAATGCGCGCAGGAAGTACCAGCGTTCGCACAGGGAGCGGACGCAGACGTATGAGACGTATGAGACTTATAATAACGATCAAATTTCATCTGAATACGCTCCTTTCTGTCTGATTGATGCGCTTATTGTACCCCCCAAAGGCCGGATTGTCAACAGGAAGCGCTATGTTAAAATGGATAAAGATACGTCGGAACTCACAAAAATCTGACGGTATTTTGCACAAAACGCCCGATGCCCGTTGGAAAAACCGGGGCGGGGATCCTGCTGAACTGCGGGAAAGCATGCTCCGGCTGCCGTATGTATACGCGTCCGGCGGCGCAAAACCGCTTGCGGGCAGGCACGGAACGCGATATAATGAAAAAAACGATAGCAGGAGGGGTTTGATGTTTACGTTCAACCATTTTAATTTTAATGTGACGGATCTGGAGCGTTCTCTGGCGTTTTACCATGAAGCGCTGGGACTGGAGCCGGTGCGCCGGAAGGAAGCCGCTGACGGCAGCTTTACCCTGACCTATCTGGGAGACGGCAAAACGGACTTCACGCTGGAGCTGACATGGCTGCGGGATCATCCCCAGAAGTATGATCTGGGTGAGTGCGAATTCCATCTGGCCATGGCTGTGGAGGATATGGAAAAGGCCCATGCTCTCCACGAAAAGCTGGGCTGCATCTGCTACGAGAACCCCGCCATGGGTATTTACTTCATCTCCGATCCGGACGGATACTGGATCGAGATCGTGCCAGCCAGATAAGGAGATCTGCCATGACCAACTGCGAGGAGTGCGTCTATTACGAGTACGACCCGGAGACGGACACCAACTACTGCGAAGCCGACCTGGACGAGGACGATATGGAGCGGTTTCTGCGTTCCGCCAATGATGCCTGTCCCTTTTACCGCCCCGGAGACGAATACCGCACGGCGCGGCGGCAGTGAGCGCCCGAAAGCCGGGATCACCCCCGGCTTTTCTTCGGCGGCGCATCCGTGAGGCATGAAAAAGGGACAGGCTGCATACTTTATAGCAAGGCGTCGGACAGGCTGGCGGAGGCTGCCCGTCTTGGCGAAGATTTCACTTGACGCATCGGCGGAAGGCTGTCATTCTGGGAACGTAAATGGGAGTAGCTCACGCCGGGGGCGTTGTGCGGTTCGTCATCCCGGATGAACAGCCTGAACCGTATGAGAAGAAGCGAGACTTTTGCCGTTTGGACGCGGCAGGAGTGTCGCTTTTGTCGTTTTCCAAAGAAATTTGTCTTGAGGGGGAACTCTATGAAAACCGTTGCGCTGTTGATTTTCATTGCGGTGTATGTGCTGCTGCTTCTGCTGCCCAATTATCGGGCAATTTCGGCGCTGGCTGCTGCTGCCGTCTTTGTCCTGCTGGGGATCGTGCCGCTGGGCGAGATCGCGGGAGCCGTGGACTGGAACGTGCTGCTGATGCTGGCAGGCACCATGGGAACCGTGGATCTCTTTATCCGCTCCAATATGCCCAACCGCCTGTCAGACCGTCTGGTTGCCCTGCTGCCCAGCGTCAAGTGGCTCATCATTGCGCTGGCGTTGTTTGCGGGCCTGGTGTCCGCCTTTGTGGACAATGTGGCCACGGTGCTGATGCTGGCCCCGGTGGGAATGGCCATTGCCAAAAAGCTGAATATTTCCCCGGTGGCGCCCATTCTGGCCATTGCCGTCAGCTCCAATTTGCAGGGCGCCGCCACGCTGGTGGGGGATACCACGTCCATCCTGCTGGGCGGGCATATGGGACTGGATTTTATGGACTTCTTCGCCTATGAGGGACGGCCCGGTATGTTCTGGGTCGTGGAGGTCGGCGCGCTGGTGACGGTGCCGGTGATGCTGCTTCTCTTCCGAAAGGAGCAGGGAAAGCTCTACGGCGCAGAGCTGACGCCGGTGACGGACTATCTGCCTACCTGGCTGCTGCTGGGAACGGTGCTTTCCTGATCGCCGCGTCCTTTATCCCCAACAAGCCGGAGATCACCAACGGCCTGATCTGCATGGCCTTCTTTCTGGTGGGGCTGATTCTGGAAGCCGTCCGGGGACGCCTGACGGCGAACGTGGCGGCGGATGTGATGAAGGCCATCGACTATGAGACGCTGGCGCTGCTGACGGGGTTGTTTGTGGTGATCCACGGCATTGAGCGGGCAGGCATTATCGACGATATCAGCCACATCATCACGAGCCTTGGCGGCGGAAACCTGTTCCTGACCTATACCATCATCGTCTGGGCTTCGGTGCTGATCTCCGCTTTTGTGGACAACATTCCCTACACGGCCACTATGCTGCCGGTGGTAAGCGGCGTGGCGGCGTCCCTTGGGGTGGATCAGACGGTGCTGTGCTTCGGACTGCTGGTAGGCGCGACGCTGGGCGGCAACCTGACTCCCGTGGGAGCCAGCGCCAATATCGCCGCCTGCGGCATCCTCCGCCGGGAGGGCTATGAGGTCAGCACGGGACAGTTCATGCGGATCGGAGTCCCCTTCACACTGGCGGCGGTTTTTACCGGCTATGTGCTGGTGTGGCTGTTTTATTCCGGGATCAGCGCGTAAAACGCACAAAAAAGGAGAGCCGTCGGCTCTCCTTTTTGTTTGCAGGCCGCTGTATATAGCCGGAGGGCAGATACCTGCACGGCATTTCCCGGATTCAGGCAGACTGCCGGGAACAAAAAAGTCCCACCTGCATGGCAGGTGGGAACTTTTTTAGTCTACAATATCGACGGAAACCTTAACGCCGGTGCGCTGGGCGTAGGACCGGACCACGGTCCGGATCTCCTTGGCAATACGGCCCTGACGGCCGATCACCTTCCCCATATCATCAGGGGCGACGCGCAGCTCCAACGTCAGCTCCTGGTCGCCCTGAACCTCCGTTACGGAGACGCTGTCAGGATCGTCCACGAGATTTCTGGCGATGTAGAGCAGCAAGTCCTTCATGCTCCGCCCTCCGGATTAGAGGACGTCCACTTTTTTCAGCAGAGCTCTCACGGTGTCGGTGGGCTGAGCGCCGGACTTGATCCACTCCTTGGCGCGGTCAGCGTCGATCTGGATGCTGGCGGGAGCCACGCAGGGATTGTAAGTGCCGATCTCCTCGATGAAACGGCCATCCCGGGGGAAGCGGGAGTCAGCGACAACAACGCGGTAGTAAGGAGCCTTCTTGGCGCCCATGCGACGCAGTCTGATCTTAACCATTTGTCTGTACCTCCAAAATGTTGTCAAATAAAATTGATGTTTATAATAAATGTCTGTGACATCTAATATACTTACTTTTTTTGCGCTTCCGCAGTCCCCGGCCGTGCATAAATCCCGCCGATACCGGGCTTCCGTCCGCCGGTGACCTGCTTGATGATCTGCTGCATTCCCTCAAATTGCTTCAGGAGCCGGTTTACATCCACAACATCCAGACCGCAGCCGGCGGCGATCCGCTTTTTCCGGCTGGCGCCTAGGATCTGAGGATTTTCCCGTTCCTCCGGGGTCATGGAGAGGATGATGGCCTCTGTGTGGGCAAGAGCCTTTTCGTCGATCTGCGCACCCTGAAGCTTGCTGCCCAGGTTGCCGGGCATCATACCCGCCAGCTGGCTGAGGTCGCCCATATTTTTCAGCTGCTGGAGCTGGTCGAAATAGTCCGACAGGGTAAAGCTGTTTTTCTTCAGCTTTTCCTCCAGCTTTTTGGCCTGCTTTTCGTCATAGGTCTGCTGTGCCTTTTCGATGAAGGACAGCATATCGCCCATGCCCAGGATCCGGCTGGCCATGCGATCCGGATGGAAGGGCTCAATCATATCCAGCTTTTCGCCGGTACCCACAAACTTGATAGGCTTGCCGGTGGCGGCCTTGATGGAGAGGGCCGCGCCGCCTCGGGCGTCGCCGTCCAGCTTGGTGAGTACCACGCCGTCGATGCCCAGCGCCTCGTCAAAGGCAGAGGCGGCGTTGACAGCGTCCTGACCGGTCATGGCGTCCACCACCAGCAGGATCTCGTTGGGATGGACCGTTGCCTTCATCCGCTTCAGCTCGTCCATGAGGGCTTCGTCCACATGGAGCCGGCCGGCGGTATCCAGAAACACCAGATCGTTGCCGTGATCTCTGGCATAGCGGAGGGCGTTTTCGGCGATCTCCACCGGGTCGCCCTGACCTTCCTCATAGATCGGAAGCCCCAGCTGTCCGCCCACTACCTTCAACTGCTCAATAGCGGCGGGGCGGTACACGTCGCAGGCGGCCAGCAGGGGCCGCTTACTGTGGAACTTCTTCATATAGCCCGCCAGCTTGGCGGTGGTGGTGGTCTTACCGGCGCCCTGAAGGCCCACCATCATGATGATACTTGGCCCATTGTTGGCGAAAGCCAGCTTGGCGGTGCCGCCGCCCATGAGGTTCGTCAGTTCCTCGTTGACGATCTTTACCACCTGCTGGGCGGGCGTCAGGCTGTCCAGCACGTCGGTGCCTACGGCCCGCTCCGTGACGGTGGAGACGAATTCCTTGACCACCTTATAGCTGACGTCGGCCTCCAGCAGCGCCAGACGGACCTCCCGCATGGCTTCCCGGACGTCATTTTCCGTCAGCCGGCCCTTGCCCCGCAGACGCTTGAAAGCCGCATTCAGTTTTTCACTCAGTCCTTCAAATGCCATTGCTTACTCCTTCAGCGCGGAGGCTTCCGCCGTGATCTTGTCTGTCAGCTCCGTCAGGCGGCTGTCCTCATACTGCCGGTAGTTCAGGGTTCGGATATCCTCAGCGGCGCTGCGGATGGCATCCAGATGCCCCCGGAACTGCTCAAAGCGGCGGATCAGGCCGGTTTTGTCCTCGATCTCCTGCATGGCGGCCTCCGCCCGAACGATCACGTCCCGGACGCCCTGCCGGGAGATGCCCTCATTTTCGGCAATCTCGGACAGGGAGAGATCCTCATTATAATATAGATCGAAAAACTCTTTCTGACGGTCAGTCAGGAGTTCGCCGTAGAAATCAAAGAGCATCGTCATCCGATAAGTCTGATTTTTCATGTTGAACTCCCCTCCTGTAAAGTTTTACCGCTTTACAACAGCAATCAGTTTACAGGATTTCCTGCCAAAAGTCAAGGGGAAAATGGAGAAAAACCCGAATAAAGATCATAAAGAGAATCCCCGTTGCAGCGAAGGATGAACAGGCAGGATATACTAATATATAAAAAGCGGGAGGGCGGCGGAATGATTTTTGACGGACATGCGGATCTTTTATATGATGTGACCCGCAGGCGTCTGGCGGGAGAGAACTGCGTACTGGAACGGCGTCACCGGCAGAAGCTGCGGAAAGGACGCATCGGCGGGCTGGGATTGTCCCTGTGGGTCACGGCGGAGCCGGATTCTTTCTGGGCGGCGTATCCGGGCTGGGACGGCTGGCGGCGGACGGAGGAAATGATGGCCTGCTTTCAGGCGGAGCTGGCGGACAGTCCGTGGCTGGTTCCTGTGCGGACGGCGGCGGAAGCCCGTGAGGTTCAGGCGGCGGGCAAAACCTTTGCGTTTCTGGCGGTCGAGGGCATGGAGCCGGTGGGAAACCGATTGGAGCGGCTGGAGCAGTATGCCCGGTGGGGCGCCCGGATCGGGATGCTGACATGGAACGAGGAAAACCGGCTGGCAGCCGGTGCAGGCGGCGATCCGGACAAGGGCCTGACGGAGCTGGGCCGGGAGGCCGTGCGGCGGATGCAGCGGCTGGGGATTGTGCCGGATGTCTCCCACGCCAGTGACGGCACGTTCCGGGATCTTCTGGAGCTGGCGGAGGGGCCGGTGATCGCCTCCCACTCCAACTGCCGGGCCTTGTGCGATGTGCGGCGGAACCTGACGGATGAGCAGCTTCGCGCCATCCGGGATACCGGCGGTGTGGTGGGAGTCAATGTGTACCACAACTTTGTACATAAGGAGCCGCAGCGGCAGACGGCGGCTATGCTGGCCCGCCACGCCGCCCACATGGCGGAGGTCATGGGACCGGAGCACGTGGCCTGCGGCTTTGACTTCTGCCAGTATTTCGGCCCCGGTTATGAGGGGTGCGAGGGGATGGAGGACTGCGGTCAGGCTCAGAATTTCATCTTTGAGCTGGAACGGATCGGCTTTTCGGAGGCGGAGCGGCAGGCCATCGCAGGGGAAAACCTCCTGCGGGTGCTGGAATAGAAAGTAAAGAGTGAGATTTTTCAAGCAAGAAACCGCCAATTTCTGGCGGTTTCCTGCTCTTTTGTAAACAAATGGCAAAAAGATACACACGGCCGTGAAAAAGGTTTGAAATGTTCATATTTTTCGCATATAATAATACCCTGTATTGACATGAGAAGGCCGCCTTTGGCGGCCATAAGGAGTTGATGTTTTGGAAGCGACACGCGTCCGGCTGGCGGAGGGGGTCTACCTGACCTATCTGCCGGCGAGAAAATTCAAGACCAGTCTGCTTTCCGCCCAGTTTGTCACGCCTCTGCGGCAGGAGACGGCGGGAGCCAACGCACTGCTGGCGGCGGTACTGCGGCGGGGTACGGTAAGCTGTCCGGATATGGGAGCACTCTCTGCAAGGATGGATCATCTTTATGATGCCTCCATTGACTACACAGTGCGGAAAAAGGTGAAAACCAGTGCGTGGGCTTTGTGGCCAGCTTTATTGACGACTGCTATGCTCCCGACGGCGAGCGGCTGCTGGAACCGGCGGCGGCGCTGCTGGGCGAGCTGATGTGTGACCCCGTCACCTACCACGGCCGGTTCGTGCCGGAGTATTTTGACAGCGAAAAGACCAATCTGCTGGAGGCCATCCGGTCTCCTCATCAATGATAAGCGGGATTGGGCGGACAGCCGTCTGCTGCGGGCTGTGCGATGGGAAGCCTATGCCGTCCCCCGCCTCGGCGACGAGGAGACGGTGGACAAGCTGCAAGCGCTGAAGGTCTATACCCAGTACCGCCAGATGATCTCCACAGCGCCGCTGGAGATCATCTACAGCGGCAGCGCGGATCTGGAGCGGGTAAAGCAGGCTTTGGCGCCGCCATTGCCACCCTGCCCCGTGAGGAGGTACGGGTGATTTCTGCGGCGGCGCCCCACGTCTGCCGGGAATCCGTGCAGCATGTGGAGGATGTGCTGGACGTGACCCAGGGCAAGCTGGGCATGGGCTTTTCCTGCGGCAGCGCGATATGCCGGCTCTGCTGATGGGCAATACCCTCTTTGGCGGCTCCAGCAACTCCAAGCTGTTTCTGAATGTCCGGGAGAAGCTGTCTCTCTGCTACTACGCGTCCTCCCTCTATCACCGGCAGAAGGGACTCATTACGGTGTCCTCCGGCATCGAGTTCCAGAACTATCAGCGGGCTTACGATGAGATCATGGCGCAGCTGGAGGCGGTTCAGAAGGTGAGCTGGAGGACTGGGAGCTGGAGGGCGCCCGCTCTACCCTGCTGAACAGCTACGCAACTGTTGGAGACTCTCAGGGGAAGCTGGAAAACTTCTATCTGGGACAGGCCGCCACAGGCCGGAGCGAGACCCCGGCGGACCTGGCCCGTGCCGTGTCGGATATGACGGCGGAGCGGATCTGCCGCGCCATGGAAACGGTGCGGCTGGACACCGTGTATTTCCTGAAAGGGAAGGAGGCGGAAGCGTGAAAGAGTTTTTTTATGAGCGGATCGGCGAGGAGGTCTGCCGGGAGCGGCTGGCCAACGGCCTGGAGGTCTGCGTGGTCCCCAAGCCCGGCTACGCCAAGAAGTATGCGTTTTTCTCCACCCGCTACGGCGGCATGGACACCCGGTTCTGGCTGGACGGCAGTGTGGCTGGACACCCCGGCGGGCATCGCCCATTATCTGGAGCATAAGATGTTCGATACGAAGGACGGCAACGCCTTACAGGAGCTGGCGAAAAACGGCGCGGAGCCGAATGCCTTTACCTCCAACGCCATGACGGCCTATTACTTTGACTCTACCGAGCATTTCGAGGAGAACTGCGGATTCTGCTGTCTTTTGTCTCTATTCCGTATTTCACCGACGAGAGCGTTGCCAAGGAGCAGGGGATCATCGGCCAGGAGATCCGCATGATCGAGGACAACCCCGACTGGCAGATCTACACCCGGATGCTCCGAGCGCCTGTACAAGAACCACGCCGCCCGCACCAGCATTGCCGGTACGGTGGAGAGTATTTCCCACATTACCGCCAAGACGCTCTACGACTGCCACAAGGCGTTTTATACCCCGGCCAATATGATCCTTACCGTGGTGGGGGACGTGGACCCGGTCCATATGATCGGACCTTGCCAACCGGGTACTGCCCAAGCTCAGCGGCCCTATCATTGAGCGGGATTACGGCGCGGAGCCGGAGGGCGTGGCGGAAAAAGAGACCGCCATGGAAATGGAGGTTTCCTCGCCCCAGTTTCTGGCGGGCTTCAAGTGCGCCCCGGCGGCGGAGGGCGACGCATATATGCGCGCCGCCATTCTGGGCGACATGGCCAGCGATATTCTGATGGGTGAGTCCAGCGCCCTGTATCAGCGGCTCTATGAGCAGGGCCTCATCAACCCCAGCTTCGGCGGTGCCTATGAGATGATGCCTGGCGTGGCTTATCTCTACGCCGGCGGCGACAGCAAGGATGCCGGCGCGGTCACCGACGCCATCCTGCGGGAGGCTGCCCGCATCGCGGCGGAGGGCGTGGACGAAGACTACTTCCGGCGAATCCGCAAGGCGTCCTTCGGCGCCAATCTCCGGGGGCTGAACTCCTTTGAGAACATTGCTGTGACCTTGACGGAGTGCTATTTCCACGGCTATGATCCCCTCAAATTCCCGGAGGTATTTGACTCCATCACGCCGGAGGACGTTGCGGCGTTCCTGAAGGCCAATGTCACGGCGGAGCGGATGGCCTCAGCCGGATCGTGCCGAAACAATAAGTCTTTGGGAAGAGACGAAAAGGCCCGTTGGGTCTCTTGCAGAAAACATATGCAGCGGGGAAAAGCCCCGGCTGCTGAAAGGAAGAACCTGTTGTGATCGCAATGAAAGATATGCCCGTCAGCTTCCCTGGCCTGTTTGGGGACTGGGAGCTGAACATTGACCCGGTGGCCATTCATGTGGGCCACGGAATCTACTGGTACGGGATTATTCTGGCTGTCGCCATGCTGGCGGGGCTGTACCTCTGCATGAAGCAGGCCAAGCATTATGGTCTGACTGAGGACAACATTATGGACATGGTGCTCTGGGCGGTGCCTTGCTGCATCATCGGCGCCCGGATCTATTATGTTCTGTTCTATCTGGACCTTTACCGGAATACGGACGGCAGCCTGGATTGGGGTGCCATGTTCCGGATCTGGGACGGCGGACTGGCTATTTACGGCACGGTGATCGTGGGCGTCATCGTGGCGCTGATCTACACAAAGCGCCATAAGCTTCCCTTCTTTGCCATGGGCGATGTAGCGGTGATGGGCCTGCTGCTAGGGCCAGATCATCGGCCGGTGGGCCAACTTTATCAATCGTGAAGCCTTCGGCGCGGAGACCACCCTGCCCTGGCGCATGAAGCTGTGGATCACCAGCTACTCCAGTGTGGAGGTTCACCCTACCTTCCTGTATGAGAGCTTCTGGAATCTGATGGGCTTGCTGCTGATCCTGTTCATCGTGTCCAAGGGCCGTCGGTTTGACGGCGAGAATACCTGGTTCTACTTCCTGTGGTACGGTCTTGGCCGCAGCTGGATCGAGGGTCTGCGGACGGACAGCCTGTACCTCTTCAACTGGCAGCTCTTCGGCCAGCCCATCCGGGTCTCTCAGATCCTGAGCGTCGTTATGGTGGTAGTAGCGGCCTTTATGCTGTTCTACAACATCAAAATCAAGAAGCGTTCCCCTGAAAAGCCTGTGGGTGAATCAGGTGGCGGCGGAAAAGGCGCGTGGCAGCTGCCGCAGGCGGAGGATGCTGTTCTGGTGGAGACGCTGATGAACGAGGAGCCGACACAGGGGGAAGCCGCCGACCCGGTGGAGACGGAAGCCGTGGCAGCGGATACCTGACGCCGAGACCGTTCCGATACGGAAACGCAGGCAGACGCAGAGGAGACGAAAAGGTGAGACTGCCCCATGGCAACGAGAATTGACGGAAAAGCGCTTGCAGCCAAGGTCAAGGGCCGGGTAGCAGCGAAAGTGACCAAACGCTGCCCCGTCGCCGGGTCTGGCGGTGGTGCTGGTGGGGAGGACCCCGCCTCTCAGGTGTACGTCCGGGGTAAGGAAGCGGACTGTGGAATGCGGTATCCGCAGCTTTCCCTACCGCCTCCCGACGGATACCAGCCAGCGGGAACTGCTGGACCTCATTGAAAAACTGAATCGTGATGCCCGGCGGTGGACGGTATTCTGGTGCAGCTGCCCCTGCCCGGCCCTTGGAGGAGGCGGCGGTGATCGCCGCCATCGCCCCGGATAAGGATGTGGACTGCTTCCACCCCTACAACGTGGGGCGGCTGAATATCGGCACACCGGTGTTCCAGCCCTGTACCCCTGCGGGCGTGATGGAAATGCTGCGGGAATACGGAATTTCCCCTGCTGGAAAGCGGTGTGTGGTGCTGGGGCGCAGCAACATTGTGGGCAAGCCCATGGCGGCGCTGCTGACTCAGGCGGACGGCACGGTGACGCTGTGCCATTCCAGAACGCCGGACCTGGCGGAGATCACCCGGCAGGCGGATATTCTAGTGTCCGCCGTGGGAAAGGTGAATTGCGTTACCGTCGATATGGTGAAGGACGGTGCGGTGGTCATCGATGTGGCCATGAATCGGAATGACGCGGGCAAACTTTGCGGCGACGTGGACTTTGCAGCTGTGGAGCCGAAGGCTTCTTATATCACGCCTGTACCCGGCGGCGTTGGCCCCATGACCCGGGCTATGCTCATGCAGGAATATCCTGACCGCCGCGGAGGCTCATTTGAAATAACGGTATTTCAACAAAAAACTTCTCCAGTTAAACTGGAGAAGTTTTTTGCTATGCAAAAAGCACAGAAAAATAAAAAATGTGCCATTTCCCTCGCCCCTGCGGGGCAACCGGAAATGATGCACCAAAACTTCACGCACTGGCATTTGTACATGTTCCTGGCGCGCTGCTCATGCATGAAGTTTTATGCTCAGATCAGATCCCCTGAACGTCCGACCGAATCGGACAGGAGGCCAGGATTTCCGCCTGAATTCGCTCGTATTCCGCGGGAGTGCGGAACCGGCGAAGCTGCTTGTTCAGCTTTTCCGCATCGTCAAACAGATGGATCAGATAGAACCACACCTCCCGCATCCGCTGGGCGGCAGTGGGGACCTGCCCCTGATAGAAGTCCGTATAGCCCTGATACAGCGCGGCCAGAAAATCTGTCAATTCCTCTCGGTCGGTGCCCTTGCCGCCCCGGAGCTTCCGGGCCAGCGCCGGATCTGCCACCAGTCCCCGGCCGATCATCACATGGGTGACGGCCGGGAACCGGCCCTCCAATGCCCGGACCTCGCCCACTGTCCGCAGATCGCCGTTGTAGCACACGGGATTGCGGCTGTTTGCCAGTGCGTCAGCAAATGCGTCCAGATGGACAGGGCCCCGGTATTTTTCCTTCCGCACACGGGGGTGGACGGTGAGACAGGCGATGGGATAGCGGTTGTAGAGGTCCAGCAGAGCGGCAAACTGCTCCGGCGTCTCATAGCCCAGCCGGGTCTTGACGGATACCGGCAGTGGATTTTTGGAAAACACCTCATCGAAAAAGGCGGCCAGCTCGTTCGGATGGGCCAGAAACCCGGAGCCCTTGCCCTTGGCGGTAACGGTGCCGGAGGGACAGCCCAGATTCAGATTGACCTCCGTATAGCCCATGTCCTTGAGGACGTCGCAGGCCCAGAGGAAAATCGTCGGCGCTTTTCGTCATCACCTGCGGCACCGAGGGGAGAGCGGCGTTGTGGATGAAATCTACCTCACGGAGATCCCGGGGCGTCATCAGATGGTGGGGGTAGGGGAGAAGAAGGGAATGAAATAGCGGTCTACGCCGCCGAAAAACTGGCTCCACACCTGACGGAACACGATTTTGGTGATGCCGTCCAGGGGGCGAAGTCGATCGTTTGAATCATCCCAGTCTCGCTTCCCATTCTGCGGCGCGGAAGCCGGTGAGAACGAAGTCCTCCCCCACCAGCAGAGGGCGCTTCACCAGCATCCCGTCGGTGGCCAGCAGAGCGAGCTGCTCCGCCTCGCTCATGGCGGTCAGCTTCTCCTTCAGACCGAGGGACTTGTATTGCAGACCGCTGGTATTGAAGAATTTTTTCAGGGGCAGGCCGCTCTTCTGATACCAGGCGGTCAGTTCTTCGGCGGTGGGGTTGTTCATGCTTGATGTCTCGGAGGTCATAGGAAATGCCCCGTTGGTCCAGCCAGGCTTTGGCCTTCTGGCAGGTGGAGCACTTGGGATAGCACAAAAACAGCATGATGTTCTCCTTTTGTCAAGAACAGGGCAGTCCGATGGACTGCCCTGTTTGTAATTTATGGGGGATTATTCAAAGGAAATGATATAGTAGTATACAGGCTGACCGCCGGAGAGCACGCTAATCTCCGCGTCAGGACAGACGGCCTGGAACCGGGCACCGGCAGCTTGGGCGGCGTCCTCAGTGACGTCCTCGCCATAATAGAGGGAGATGAAGGAGGAGTCCTTCCCTTCCTCCGCCAGCTTTTCCAACAGGACGTCCAGCTGGGTGTCGGTGCCGAAGAGCTTGCCCTCCTTCAAGGCCAGATAGTCACCCTGATGGATCTCAAAGCCGTCGAAGTCGGAGTCCCGGGCGGCATAGGTAATCTGAGAGGTGGTGACGGTGGACAGCGCTTCAGTCATGGCTTCCGTAATAGATGCGACCTCCGCCTCCGGGTCTACGTTCATCATGGCGGTGATGCCCTGGGGCACGGTCTTGCTGGGGATGACCACCACGTTCTTCTCCGTCAGGCCCTGGCACTGCTGAGCGGCCATGATGATGTTGCCGTTGTTGGGCAGAACAAACACGGTCTCAGCGGGGACCTGATCGATCCCGGCCAGAATACTCTCCGTGGAGGGGTTCATGGTCTGACCGCCGGAAACCACGGCGTCGCAGCCAAGATCCCGGAACACGGCGGCAAGGCCGTCCCCGGCGCAGATGGCCAAAAAGCCCACGGCCTTTTCGGGGGCGGCTACCTTGTGACCGCTTTCTCCGTTTTCCAGTTCTTCCTCAATGGCGTCCAGATCATCAGTGCTCTGGGCGGTCTGGCCGGCGGCCAGCGCATCGGCCTGAGAGCGCATGTTCTCGATCTTGGCCAGCTCCAACGTGCCGTATTTCTGGGATTCCGTCAGGGCTACGCCGGGGATGTCGGTATGAACATGGACCTTGAAGGTCTCATCATCCTCACCGATGACCAGACTGTCGCCGATGCTACTGAGGTAGGCACGCAGGGGCATGAGGTCGATGTCCTCCCGGGCCTTGCGCACCACATACACGGTGTCGAAGGTGAAGGTGATCTCCTCCTGCGCCATAGCATTGAAGTCAGCCTTTTCCTTGTGCGTTTCAGGCTCCTCCACATTTCGGGGATGGGCTCGCCGCGGAGCTCCGCCAGCATACCCTCCAGGATCAGCAGGTAGCCCTTGCCGCCTGCGTCTACCACGCCGGCCTTCTTCAGTACCGGGTTCATGTCCGTGGTCTGGGCCAGCGCGTCATAGCCCTCCTCGATGGCGGCGGCTAAGGTGGCCTCCACGTCGGCGCCCTCGGCGGCGGTGTCCAGCCCGCTTGGCAGCGAGGCGGGAAACCGTCAGCACCGTGCCCTCGGCGGGCTTCATAACGGCCTTATAAGCGGCGGCCACACCTTCCTGCATGGCGGCGGCGAAGGCGGCGGCATCAGCGGTCTCCATGCCCTTCAGAGCCTTGGAAAGGCCCCGGAACAGCAGGGAGAGGATGACGCCGGAGTTGCCCCGGGCACCCTGAAGCAGCGCGGAGGCGGTGACGGAGGACGCCTGCCCCACAGAGGCGGGAGCGGCCTTGCGCAGCGCCTCGGCAGCGGTGGCGATGGTCATGGACATATTGGTGCCCGTGTCACCGTCCGGCACGGGGAATACATTAAGATCGTTGATGGCTTGCTTGGGCCGTGATAGCGGCGGCCCCGTGCAGGATCATCTGCTTGAAAAAGCGCGCCGGTGATTTCTTTACTCATTCTTCTGCTCTCCTCCTCACAGGATCATGGAATCTACGAACACATCCACAGCGCGGACCTCCGCACCGGTGTTCTTATTCACCACGTAGCGTACCTCGTTCATGATGGAGCGGCACACTGCGGGAATGTTGACGCCGTTTTCCACGATGATGTGGAGCTCAATGGAAATGGATTCGTCCTCGTTATAGATCACGTTGACGCCCTTGCTCATGGCTTCCCGGCGCAGCAGATGCACCAGGCCATCCGTCATGGAGCGGTAGGCCATGCCCTTCACACCGAAGCAGTTGGTGGCAGCCATGCCGGTAATGTTGGAAAAAACAGCGCTGGAGACGGAGATCTCGCCCTGTTCCGAATGAAATTTCAGCATAGGATAACCTTCCTTTCCGCTGCTCCGACGCAGAGCGCACTTTCGGAGCATAATTATCAGGCTATTATTATATATGATTTCTTTCAAAAGTACAAGATAAAAAAGGAAACTGCCTTATTTCCGTAGAAAAGTCCAAAGCGCCTGCCATTTCCGGCAGACGCTTTGCGGCTTATTTCAGAGTTTCACTGTTGTTCAGCACCGGGGCGCTGTAAAGGAACAGTACATCCTGATCGGTGAAGGTCAGGTACTTTCCCATTTGGCTGCTGGGAAGGTAGCGGATGTCCGCCAGCGTCACCTTGGCATAGCCGGGGGACCAGCAGAGGGGCCAGAGAACTGCCGAAGGAGTCCCGGAAGATCACCAGCTCCCGGTCTGTATCCGCATTGGGATTTTCAATGGTCAGCAGCGACACGGACCCGGAGAGGAACAGCTCGTAGGGGTCCTTGCCGGCACCTTTTGCCAGATCATAAATAGGCCCGGTCTTGCCGGTCTCGTAATTGTACACCGTGCAGGCGTCCAGAAGATCGCTGGTGAGGTAGGTCAGCCGGTCTGGCTCCATAGGCAGGGCGGCGTAGCCGTAATACACACCGTAATATAGCCGGTCCAGTGTCCATTTTGTATAGCGGTTGCCCGGCAGCGCGACGCCCATGGCGGCGGCCAGCGTATCCGCTGTGGTCAGCAGATTTTCCTGCCGCCAGTGGGAATCGGTGCGGTAGTAGTCATCTGCGGTCAGCGTGCCGAACAGGTCGATATACGCGGCGAACTCCGTCTGCTTCCGGAGAGCGTCCGTCAGGGCCTGATAGTCCAGAGCGGGATAGCCGTTGGCCTCCGCCAGAAAATAATTCTTGTCGGGGATCACGGAGAAGTAGACCTGGCATCGGTCCCGGCCATGAGGGTCTCGTAGAGATAGCGGAACCGGTCGGCGGCGTGGGCAACGGAGCCTTCATTCAGGGGATATTCCAGCTTGGCGGCGGAGCCGTCTGCCAGATAGACGCCGTTGTTGTCCTTCTGGCCGAACACATACAGCCCCATCAGAGCTTTCAGGGTGCGGAACTGCTCCCGCAGAGGGAATTGGTCCGTGGCATAATCCTCGTAGCCGGACATAAATTTTGCCGGAGAGATAGCTGCTTGCGGACAATTCCGGCATCTGGGCCAGCGGGCGGCGTTCACTGGCGGAGAGCGCATCGGCGGGCTTGACCGCCGCCCAGACGCCAAAACCCAGAATAAACGCAGACAGGAGCCCCACCGTGAGGATGTTTTCCATTTTTCAAACATGGCGGGACCTCCTTTAAAAGCGGAAATACAGGAATGGGTTGAAGGACCCGTCCACCAGATAGGCGGTGACCACCGCCAGCAGGCCCAGCAGCACTACAGGCTCCACAACGGACATGATCTTTTTGCCTGGGCCATCCTCGGAAAACTGCCGGACGATCTTAGCGGGCAGCGGTGTAGCACCCACGATGGCTACAAGGAACACGCCGGAGTAGCTGTCAAAATAATAGCGGGCCAGAGCGTCGGAGCGGGGCAGCCCACCCAGACCGAACAGGGAACCGATGGTACGGAAGGCGTCCGACACACTGGCGGCATCAAAGATAACGAAGCTGACTGCAATCAGCAGCAGAACATAGAGATGCTTCAAAAACCGTGTCTGGGCCAGCGCCTGACCGTACCAGAGCTTTTCCGCCGTCAGGAACACAGCGAAGAACAATCCCCCAGAGGATGAACGTCCAGGCGGCACCATGCCACAGGCCCGTCAGTAGCCAGACGATGAAAATGTTGCGGAACCATTTGGCCTTGGAGACCCGGTTGCCGCCCAGCGGGATGTATACATAGTCCCGGAACCAACTGCCCAGGCTCATGTGCCACCGCCGCCAGAACTCCGTGACGCTGGCGGAGATGTAGGGATAGTTGAAGTTTTCTATAAAATGGAACCCGAAGATACGGCCCAGACCGATGGCCATGTCGCTGTAACCGGAAAAGTCGAAATAGAGATGAAGAATGTAAGCCGCCGCGTAAAGCCAGACGAACAGAACGGAGACGTTCGCGGCGCTTTTGTAGGCGGAGATCAGTTCGTAGAGGACATTGGCCAGCAGCACCTTTTTGGAAAGGCCGATGATGAAGCGGCGGGCGCCGTAAGCGGCGTCGGACAGGGTGTGGGTCCGGTGCTTCAGCTGGGGGCGATATCCGCGTACCGGACGATGGGCCCGGCGATGAGCTGGGGAACATGGCCACATAGGCCGCAAGGTCGATGAAATTCCGCTGGGCGGCTACATCGCCCCGGTATACGTCGATGACGTAGCTCAGAATCTGGAAGGTGTAAAAGCTGATGCCGATGGGCAGGGCCACATGGAGCAGCGGGAGGGACAGCCCGGTGAGGGTGTTGAAGCCGCTGATGAAAAAAGTCGGCGTATTTGCAGTAGCCCAAAGTCCCAGACTGACAACGGCGGAGGCCCACAGGCACAGCTTTCGGCCCGTTTGGGCCGGTCGCGGAATTTTTCAGCCAGCAGGCCGAATACATAACCCTGTACGATGGCAATGACCATGAATACCACGAACCGGGGCTCACCCCAGGCATAGAAAAACAGGCTGCTGAGCAGCAGCACCGTATTTTTCAGCCAGCCGGGGACCAGAAAGTACAGGATCAGGACGCAGGGTAAAAAGGTATAGAGAAACGGAATACTGGAAAACAGCATAGGGCAACTCCAAAATTGAATTTCACAGCGTCCGCACGATTCGGTGCGGACGCTGTGAGAAAAGCGGAAACGTTACAGGATCGCCTCGTCATAAGCGATGGTGCTGTCGGAATAGGTGGCGGTGAACTTGTCGCGGAAGGTGTTCACCAACTCCTCGTCGCCGTACAGAGACACCACATACTGATCGTAGGTGAAGATCACCAGCTTGTCGGGGAAGCCGCACATCCACTGCTTAGACTGGATGGCATCCCGCAGGTCGCTGGCAACGGCCTCCACATCGTCCTTGCTGGTGACGTGGAAGGCGCCGCAGGTGAAGGTGTTGGCGTTCATCATGTGGCTGAGGGAGGCGGCGCCGTCGATCTTACCGGCATCCTCCACGGGCAGGGTCAGCATGTAGTTCAGATTGTCGGCGTCGGCAATGCTCACGGCGCCTGGGGCGTCCTCCACGGGATTTTCATAGTCGCCGCCGGCAGCTGGGAACTTCTCGTCGTCGGAGTGAGCGTCCCACACGGCGGTCAGCAGAGCGGTGGCGTCAGCGGGCACGCTGGAATCGCCGTTACCGGCGGTGTTGTCCTTCTTGCCGCAGGCGGTGAGGGTCAGGGCCAGCGCGAGAGCCAGCGCCAAGGAAGTGATTTTTTTCATGTGTGTTCTCCTTGCAGAAAGTTTTTTGAATGGCCGCCGAAGCGGCACCGTATACCATAGACGCAGGGGAACGAAAAAAGTTCCCGAAAATTTGAAGAAATTTTTTCCGGGGAAAAATTGCGCCTGTTTGGTAGTATACCATAGAATTCTGGTTTTGAAACGGGTTTTCGGCGGTTTTCAGGCCCGGAAAGCGGTTTTGACAGGGCAGCATCGGTCGCAGAAGCGTTAAAAAGGGCGGGATGGCAAAGAATTTGCACGGTTTCTGAGAATTTCGCGCTTTTTTTCTCCAAAGCAGTTGACGGATGAAAGCACCTATGTTAAAATTCAGACAATGTGCGATTTATTATGTTGGAAGAATTTCAGATAGAAAGGAAGAGACACCAATATGTACCGAATCGTGAGA
>VOFC01002182.1_pt1 | contig 34887 bp, 71 predicted proteins | sample 5384161 | NCBI WGS metagenome assembly VOFC01 (sample SAMN12384722, study PRJNA508395) | human gut metagenome | isolation source: healthy gut B | host: Homo sapiens | reverse complement strand
CAGCGTACTTTTTATTAAAAAACGAGGGGAATCAGGCTGGCAGTACTTGTGCTCCGGCAGGCAGATTTCGGGGGTGCGTACCAGTCATGGGCTGCTCTGTATTGCGGGAATTTTTGGAATTTTAATCGCATACAAGAATTACCAATATGATGCATCCGGTTCCGGCATTTTTTGTGAATGTGGCATGTATTCTGATTCTCATGATTTTCGGATGCCACAATGTGATCATGTCAAACCAGTCTACGTTTGTCCTTGGATATCTGCTTTTGTTTCGTTAAGGACGCAGAAGAACCCTGAGATGCTGGATGCACTGATCGGTGTGTATGAGCGTAACGTACTGAAACGGACAGCATTCCTTCTATCAGTTACTGCATCAGGGAACCGATATTGTACCACTGCAGTTTGTTGGATTTAAGAATAACCAGCTTGACACAGATGTTGTCATTCAGGACAGCACAAGCCAGCAGAAGCTTTGTGCGAATGTTGCAGCACAGATTGTTGCATTTGCATGCGGCAAGGAAGATGAAAACCGCAACAAGAATTTCGAGGGTGGACGCCCATCTTCTATTATTATCGGAGAGCAGGTTAATCCGAAGACACTCGGTGCATTGCTTGCCCACTTCGAGAACAAGATTATGTTCCAGGGATTTGTATGGAATGTTAACAGTTTTGATCAGGAAGGTGTACAGCTTGGTAAAGTTCTTGCAAAAAGCGTGTTCTTGCACACGATACAGACGGAGCACTGAAAGTATTCAGTGATCTGTTAAATATCTAATCGGATTTTTGTCTGAAGCAGGTCAAAGATATAAGACATATATAATAAGAAAAAGGAGTATGGAAAACAACGGTGTTTTTCATACTCCTTTTTTTGGTATTGTTCTAACGTTTTATCCGCGCATCAGGTAATCCATAATCTTTCTGGAATCCTCTGCTTCATGTGCGATGATTTCCATCTCCGGGATGGTGGAAGCAGATTCAAAAATGGTAGATAAGGATACCAGCTGGCATAATTTGGATTTCAGGTTCAGGCGGTCGCCGTCAGCTGTAACCAGTTCCACCTGTCCGGAACAGCTGTCAATTACTTTTAAAAATTCCTGTGGATTTTCAATATTCATTACTTTCATAGTCTTTCTCCCTTCATTGTATCTGTAGTATTGTTTTAAGTAATTTTATCATAACATCTATGATGTAAAAGTGCAATGTCAGGCAGGTACAGGGAAAATACAGGTTGTATTTAATTCTTATGATAAGAATGTTTAAAAAATACAAGTGCGGCTCAAATACAAGTTGTATTGCCAAAAAAGGAGAAATTGAAACTAAAATGCGCAAAACGCACAAAACAATAGTAAAACAAAGAGAAAATAAAATAAAAACTCGGCAAAATGCACATTTTTATGTAAAAAACAGATGATTTAACAGTTAAAATACAATACAACAATACAACTTTACGAAAAAACATTGTTGTATTTCATTCATGATGGTTTACAACGCAATAAAGGGCAACTACACAGGATTTGAAGGCAACTTCGAGGACGTTTCCTTCCCGTACCTGTATGTATCCTCTGCAGAAGACTACAAAGCTTACGAGCAGTACTTCGTAGATCAGCTTCCTTACACCGATGAGGAACTTGTTGAGATGTCTGATCTGGATCTTGCAGGGCCTGAAAGAGGCAGCATCCAAGATCTCTATTGAAGATGCAGCAGCACGAGCTGGTAAATAATTCAAAAGATGATTTGGGCTTGAGACGGCCGGTATCGCGCGGCGATGCCGGCTCCATATTATGAAAAAGAATGAGGTAAAGAATAGGGTGACTTCTGTTGTTGAAAAAAAAAGGAAAGGGTTCAAAAAAGCTGTCGGGAAGCGCAAAGGGTTATCTGATTCTTCTAGGTCTGGTAGTAGTTTCCTGGGGTATTTTTAAGGTACTGTCACCGCATAATTTCGGCTCCGCGGCCAACATGCTCAGCTACTTTCCAGGCCAGCCTGATCGCAACTGTGGGTGCAGTCGGATTCTATTTCGTCATGGTAATGGGAATGTTCGACTTCTCCATCGGAGCGAACATCATGCTTTCTGCTATCGTGGGATGCGTATTCGCATCAAAAATTTTAACAATGGGGGCTATGCCGGACTGATCATCGGCTGTATCTGACCGGCACCATCGTTGGTCTGTTGAACGGTCTGTTTTCTATGTAAAATTTCCGTATTCCGTCCATGATTGTTACCACCGGTCTGGCTCTGATTTACGAGTCACTCGCGAACTATATCGCAGGCGGCGTGGAGCAGACCCTTCCGTCAAATCTGCGCGCATTCGGACAGATGCCGGGCGACATCATCCTGGCAGTTCTGGTGTGTGGTTGCTTACATCTTCTTAACTATACAAAGATCGGTACATACACCTACGCGATCGGAAGCAACGAGTTCGTAGCCAAGAACATGGGTATCGACGTTGACAAATACAAAGGTTCTGGCATTCATCCTGAGCGGCGCGTTCTTGGGAGTCATGGCGGTCTTAACCATCAGCTACGGTTCCTCCATGGTGGCAGTAACCGGAATGGCGTCCATGAGCCGTAACTTCGTACCGACGATGGGATGCTTCTTTGGACTTGCGTTCAAGAAATACGGTATGCCGTTACAGGCGATTGTGATCGGTGAGTTCGTCATCAATATCATTTTCTTCGGATTCATCGCACTTGGCGCCCCGACCGCGATTCAGGACGTCATCACAGGTCTGGCACTGCTTATCATCATCACGGTAACCACCAAAGTCACAAAAGGTGAGATTGTCAAGTAGATCGTAGGGAGGAAATGCAATGAGTGAAGTCAGGTTAGAGGTAAAAAATCTTTGCAAGTCCTTCGGTATTACGAAGGCAGTACAGAATGTTTCATTTAACGTCAACAAGGGAGAGGTACACGCGCTGATCGGGGAGAACGGTTCCGGTAAATCAACGCTGACCAACATGTTGACCGGCATCTACAGCATCGACAGCGGTACCTTTGTACTGGATGGAAAAGAAATCCATCCGAAAAACCAGGTTGAGGCTAATGAACGAGGGTGTATCCATCATCGTACAGGAACTTGGTACTCTGTCAGGCCTGACTGTGGCGGAGAAAATATCTTCCTGGGCCATGAAGACCAGTTCGTACATATGGGAATCAAGAACACCAACGCCATGAACAAGAAGGCAACGGAGCTCCTGAAAGAAATATGGATTTGACAGCGCATCAAGGCATCCGATATCATCGATAATTACAATTTCGAGGACAGAAAGCTGATAGAGATTGTAAAAGCGACATATTTTGACCCGAAGATCGTAGTCATCGACGAGACCACCACAGCTCTTTCTCAGGAGGGACGTGAAGAGCTGTACAAGCACATGAACCGGATCCGCGAAAGCGGCAACTCCATTCATCTTCATTTCCCATGATCTTCCGGAGGTTCTGGATAAGTCTGATACCATCACCATCATGCGTGACGGTGTCTACATCGACACGGTTAAGAGTGCGAAGACGTAAATGAGGACGATTTGAAGACGACTCATGGTAGGCCGTGAGGTAACAGGTGACTATTACCGTGCAGATTATGGCGAGAAAGTATCAGATGAAGTCGTTCTTTCTGTTAAGAATGTATCTGTTCCAGGCCTGATCCACGATGTAACTTTGACCTGCACAAAGGGTGAGATCCTTGGCTTTGGCGGTCTGTCCGAGTCCGGTATGCATGAAATCGGAAAAAGCCATCTTCGGCGCTTCCTATGACCGTGAACCGGTATCGTAGAACTGGCAGACGGAACACAGATCAATGATATCCCGACAGCAATCAAGCACAGCATCGCATACACGTCCAAGGATCGTGACAACGAGTCTGTGGTGTTGAACCAGAGCATCGGTGATAATATCTGCCTGCCGTCCCTGGATGAACCTGTCGAACAAGGCACATTTCATCAGCGATAAGAAAAAAAAAGAAATTTGCAAACAAATATGCCAAGCAGATGTCGGTAAAGATGGTCAACGTGGATCAGTTCGTATCCGACCTGTCTGGCGGTAATAAACAGAAGGTGGTACTGGCGCGCTGGATTGGAAAGGATTCGGACATCATCGTCCTAGACAGCCCCACGCGAGGCATTGATATTAAGGTAAAGCAGGACATCTACCAGCTCATGAACCAGATGAGAAAAGAGGGCAAATCCATTATTATGATCTCGGAGGAGCTGATGGAGCTGATCGGTATGTGCGACCGTATCGTAATTATGAAAGACGGAAAGCTCAACGGCGAACTGGAGAGAAGTCCGGAGCTTAATGAGAACAGTCTGATTACGATGATGGTATAAGGAGGCAGTTATGGAGAATCAAGTAAAGACAAACACAGAACAGAAAAAGAGCAGCAGCTCAAAAATTATCCAAGATGTCGTTGATTCGTTCACTTCTGCCGGTCGGTGGGACTGGTCGTGATCTTCTTCTGTTCAATGTACTGACGAATTTCAGAATGGTGGAAATCTGTCAGCTGGTACTTTCCCAGGTATATGTGACGATGATAGCGGCAACAGGCGTTTTCTTTTATTATGACAATGGGCGGTCTCGATTTTTCACAGGGATCGATTTTGGGATTGCATCCATCGTTGTATGTATGCTTTCCAAGATCAGCATTCCGTTAGCAATCGTGGGAGGAATTGCAGCAGGTGCAGCAATCGGAGCCTTGAACGGATACTTCTATGTATACCGCAAGATCAAGTCGTTCATCGTTACGATCTGTACCATGTTCCTGTTCCGCGGATTTATCAAATACCTGACAACCAACGCGCCCGGTGGCAGGTTCCGCAAAGCTGATCAACTTTTGACAGCACCGGATTAAAATGACGCGTCACGTATTGATTCTGGTAATCGGATTTGTACGCATTCCGCTTCACGAAGTTCGGAACCTATTTAAAGGCAATCGGAGCAGGAGAAAAAGGCGGCAATGTTCTCTGGTATCCGCACCGATCGCATGAAGTTCTGGATCTATGTTCTAGCTGGTGCAATTACCGGTTTTGCGGCGTTTATCAACGTCATCAAAGTCGGATCTGTAACTTCTTCCGGCGGTAACCAGTTGGAGACACAGATCCTGATCGCCCTCGTACTTGGCGGTATGCCGATCTCCGGCGGCGCAAAAGTACGGTTTGAGAATATCATCGTAGGTTCTCTGCTCTACATCGTATCAGCAGCGGACTGACCATGATGGGATTCACCACACAGATGATGCAGCTGATTCAGGGTGTGGTATTCCTGGTATTCGTGGCTGTATTCGCAGACCGCCAGTCCCTGCAGGTAATCAAATAGCAGGACCGAAAACAGAGAAGAATAAGACGATGGGAATGACAGCATAAGGAAAAGCATCGGAGGTTTGATGATATGCCCAGAACAGCGGGAAAAAAGAATCAGCAGAGTCTGTTAAAATATGAGAAATTTACAACTGGGGCAGAACTTTATCACGAGCGGAGTGATTCAAGAATGAGGACAAATTCCGTCGGAGACATTCCTGCAGAAAAAAGTTCGGGTATTCCAGACAGACGGTGCGCACTGCGCTAAATCATTGAAGCAGGAGGGTCTGATCGTCCGATAAAGGGGAGCGGCACATATGTATCGTATGAAGGCAACTTGAGAAACGGAGAGGAGCACGCCCCATGTTGGCTGATTTTTAAGCTATTTTTCTGACTATCTGTTCCCCCGCGTTTATGATGGAATCGATTCTGTTATGAAGGAAGCGGATATGACATCGATGTAGCCGTCACAAGAACCGGCTGAACGATGAGGCGATATTATCTGGAAAGGTCTGTCAACGGCAATGTGGCAGGATTTATTATTGAGGGAACCCGGTCCACCTTTCCCAATCGAATCTGCGTCTTTATAAGGAGAAATCCGGAAACGGAATATTCCAACGCTGTTCATTCACAATCATTATTCCAATCAGCGTTTTGACAGTGTGGAGGCCTACAAGCTGACCGAAATTCTGATTCAGAACGGACACCGCAGGATCGCGGGAATTTTCAAGTCATGATGATATGCAGGAATCGAGCGCTATAAAAAGGGTTTGTGGAATGTCTGTCGGATTACGGGGTAAAGTTTGACGACGACTGGATCCGCTGGTACTCCACGAAGGATATGGAGGAGAAACTCAGCAAAAAGACTTCTCGGATGTATCGCCGCACGAAAGACTGCACGGCGATGATTGTATACAACGATGAGGTCGCCGGCTATTACATGGAGTTTCTTGAGGAACGTGGACTGCACGTGCCGGAAGATGTATCGCTGGTGTCCTTTGACGATGAGGAGCTGCAGCAGGATGCGAGGGTCAAGGTGCTGTCGGTGGTTCACCCGAAGTACAATCTAGGCAGGATTACCGGGAAAATCTGTTGCGCATGATGGATGATCCGGACTGGCAGAACAAGAATTATTCCTACCGTTTTCCGGTCAGCATCAACGACGGGAATTCAGTAAAAGATATCCGGTGAAAAATATCATATCCGCTGACATGCGAAAACGGTCGGCGGTATGTTTGAAAAGAAAATGTTTCGGTGCACACTATGCATTGATGTTACATCTGTTTTGTGATATGCTGTCTCTTATGACAAAAAGGCGGTATATCACAATTTCTATTTTAGAGAGGGAGAAGCGATTATGTGTACAGCAGCAACCTATCGGACGAAGGATTTTTATTTTGGAAGAACACTGGATTATGAATTTTCCTACGGTGAGGAGATCGTCATCACACCGCGGAATTATGAATTTAACTTCCGGCATATGGGACAGGCAGAGGAGCATTATGCGATCATCGGCATGGCGCATGTGGCAGGGGATTATCCGCTGTATTACGATGCCATCAACGAAGGGGATCGGCATGGCAGGTCTGAACTTCGTCGGAAATGCCGTCTACGCAGAGGTGACGGAGGGAAAAGAGAATGTGGCTTCATTTGAGTTCATCCCGTGGGTGCTCCGCCAGTGCGCGACGATGGATGAGGTGCGGGCGCTTCTTGCAAAAATGAATCTGGTCGGAACGCCGTTCGCCGAGCAGTTCCCGGCGTCCCAGACTGCACTGGATCATCGCAGACGAAAACGAGGCGATTACGGTGGAATCGGTGGCGGATGGTCTGCAATCTACATGAGAATCCGGTGGGCGTTCTCACGAACAATCCGCCGTTTGCACAGCAGATGTTTCAGTTGAATAATTATATGCATCTGTCACCAAGACAGCCGGAAAACCATTTTTCAAAAAGATGAATCTGACAGCATACAGCCGCGGAATGGGTGCGCTGGGACTTCCGGGAGATCTCTCTTCCGCGTCCCGTTTTGCGAAAGTGGCATTTACAAAATGAATGCAAAATCAGGAGATTCAGAACTGGAAAGCATCAGCCAGTTCTTCCATATTTTAGGATCCGTGGAGCAGCAGAGAGGCTGCTGTGAAGTGGCGGAAGGAAAATACGAGATTACGATCTATACGTCCTGCTGCAATGCGACCAGGGGAATCTACTATTACACAACCTATGACAATCACCGGATCATGGGCGTGGACATGCATGCGGAAGATCTCGACGGAACAACGCCCACCTGCTATCCGATGATCGAGGAAGGTCAGGTGAGCTGGCAGAACGGACAGAATTAAGACTGCGGTGAGAAAAATGCGACGGCGATGGCGCCGGGACCGACATGGGTTCCGATCGTCGCACCGAGGGAGCAGACCGGGAGCTGGTCCGTGTGTCCGCTCCAGAGTGCTTCGCTGTCTTTGATATATTTTTGCAGCATCTCATCGCTGAGTCCGGTGTAACCGAGGCAGAAGGGTCGGGTAAAATCGATTCCGTCTGCCTTTCTATTTCCTTCATGAGAAAATTATTCCCGTTTTTGGAGCCGCGTGCCTTGCCGAGCATGACGATCTCACCTTCCGATACGGCGACGACCGGTTTGATCGCCATGGCGCTGCCGAGAAATGCGGTGGCGGCGGAATGCGGCCGCCTTTTTTCAGATATTCCAGTGTATCCAGGACACCGAGTAGTGTGGATCTGCTCCTTGGAGGCTTCTAAAAGATTCCGACAATTTCTTTGGCGGATAATCCCTGATCTTTTAATAAAAGTGCATATCTGACCAGAATGCCCTCGCCGATGGTGGCGTTATAGCTGTCGATGACAAATACTTTTTCCTGCAAAATCTTCTGCCGCGATCGTGGCACTCTGGTAAGTGCCGGAGAGACGGCCAGAGATCGTGATTGCAATGACGGTCTCCCCGTCCGCCACCGCCCTGGCATATACCTCTTCAAAAGCGGCGGGGGATACCAGACTGGTCGTGGGAAGAGTGTCGCTCTCAATCAGCTTTTCGTAGAATTCGTGATGGCTGATTGTGACGCCGTCGAGGTATTCCGTATCGCCGAAGCGGATCGCAAGCGGCAGAATAGTGAGGTCTTCTCTGGTAGAAGCAGAGATCGGATGCTGAGTCTGTGATAATTCTGATTTTTTCCATAAGATTCTCCATATATTTTTATTTTTGCTGACTGTGTTCGGTCAGATAGTCAGACAGGTTTTCACTGATGATTGCAAGAGTGCCATAGAAATCGCGGCGCCTTTCCTCCGTCAGCCCGCGTCCACCGTAGGAGAGCGCTTCTTTGATGCGTGTCTGGATGCCGCTTACAACGGAGCGCCCCTGAACGGTAAGCATGTAGTGCGACCGGTAGGATCGCTTGTGATCTGCCGGCTGCTCGCAGACGACGAGCTGCCGGTCGCTAAGCTGTGAGAGACAGCGGGAGACGGCGGCTTTGTCTTCCTTGCAGAGTTCTGTGAGCTGCGTTGCGGTCAGCCCTCCGGGTGCTGTCCCAGATAATAGAGACACATGGTGTGATTGGCCTTCAGCCCGAACTGTTTCATCTCCAGCTCTTTGATTTTCTGTAAATACCGGTTCAACTCAGGATGGAGAGTGAAAAGGTTTCAAAACGATGATCCATGGGCGCTCCTTTGCAAGATGTTGATAAATCAATATCTGATTATAGCGCAAAGGATGTTGATAAGTCAACATCTTTTGCGCGAAGATATAAAATGGATAGTTGCGGTAGGATAACAGAAAATGTAAAGAGTGGATATGAAAAAATATGATATAATGAACGCGTGAAGGCAAAAGTGAATAAAGACGGACGCATTCATATTCGGACGGATATCCATGGAACGCGCCCGCGGGTCTGGGAAACCAGAGGTTTTCCGGACTTTTTGCCGAAAAAGACGCATATGATATAATGCTTGTAATAGCACAATAAAATGATATACAAGCGGCAAACAGAAAAGGAGCACTTTTATGCAGATCAGACATGCAGGCACACAGGACATTCCGGGGATTGACCGGCTCCTGTCACAGGTATTAACGGTTCATCATAACGGACGGCCGGATTTATTCCGGGCAAATGCCAGAAAATACAACGATGACGAATTAAAAGGAAATTTTAGAGGATACGACGCGCCCGGTTTTTGTTGCGGATGACGGAGCGGGCAATATCTTAGGCTACGCATTCTGCGTTTCCCAGCAGCACATCAATGACAATATCTTAACGGACATCAAGAGCCTCTATATTGACGATCTGTGTGTGGATGAGAACTGCAGAGGACAGCATATCGGGCAGCAGTTGTACCGGTATGTGCTGGATTATGCGAAGGCGTCCGGCTGTTACAATGTGACCCTCAATGTCTGGGCATGTAATGAAAATGCGCGGAAGTTCTACGAGAAGTGCGGGCTTGTGCCGCAGAAGATCGGGATGGAAAAGATACTGTAATCCGGGAGACAGGAGGAAAATATGGGATTTTTATAGCGATGTTTTTATGTAATCTATTGATGCCTTCTATTATGGTGATAGCGGGTTACTGCATGTACAAAAAATCCTCCAAAAGAGATAAACGGGCTGATCGGCTATAGAACTGCCATGTCCGAAAAGAATAAGGATACCTGGGCATTTGCGCATGACTGTTGCGGAAAGTTATGGATCAAATCAGGCATCATATTGCTGGTGCCGACGGTTCTCGCTCAAATCCCGTTTGCAAAATCGGTGAAGATGTAGTAGGGACAGTAACGCTTGTCATCGAAGCGGTTCAGGTTTTGGTTCTGATTGGTTCTGTTATTCTTGTGGAAAAAGCGTTGAAGCGCACGTTTGACGAAAATGGCAACAGGCGCGGATAGAGTAAGAGACGCAGCTGAAAGAGGGGGGAGATATATGAAAGCAGATGAAGTGATAAGCCGGGTTGCGGATCTTTGCAGAGAGCATGGTGCGAAAAAAGTGATTTTATATGGATCGCGGGCAAAAGGACAGCCGGGGAACGCAGTGACATAGATATTGCGGTGTCCGGCGGGGCTGATTTTGATGAGCTGCTTGAAAAAGTCGAAGAACTGCCGACCTTGTACAGTGTTGATTTATTAAATATGGATACCTGTAGGAATGATTTATTGATGGAGGATATAAAACAATATGGACGCGAAATTTGACAGACGGTTTCAATCATTTTGCAATTGCTGGATGCTTTGGCGGAGGCCAGGGAAAGAGATCTTACGGATTCCTTTGTATTAAGCGGAACCAGTGCAAAATTTAGTATTACTTTTTGATTTATCGTGGAAGGTAATGAAGGACATATTGATACAGTATTATGCAATAACAGGTTTTGTTACAGGTTCCCCAAGGGATGTTCTGCGTGAAGCATTTAGGGCAAACTTGATTTCGGATGAGGCATGGATGGAAATGCTAAAAGTGAGGAATGAACTTACGCATGATTACGATAGTGAAATTGTGAAAACGCATTGTGACGCAATTGTTAAGGAGTATATTGATCTGTTTTATGAGTTTAAGGGCGTGGTAAATGCGTTGGAAATGTAAAAAACCAGGAGATTCGTCATTGAACTATATTGATTCCCTGCTGGACTATATTGTGCCAATATTATGAGAGGGTAATTAGAATATGTACATATTTTTGCTAAGCTTAATTTATATCGCTTTTATCAGCCTTGGCTTACCGGATTCGCTTCTGGGATCCGGCTGGCCGGTGATGCATACCGAACTCGGCGTGCCGGTGTCCTATATGGGCGATTGTATCTATGGTTATCTCTGGCGGAACAATTATCTCGAGTCTTTTCTGATAAGCTGACCAGAAAATTCGGCACGAGAATCGTAACCGTTGCAAGTGTTTTTCTTATGGTCATTGCGCTGTTCGGCTTTTTCCTTTTCCAGCCGGTTCTGGATGTTAATTGTTTTTGCTGTTCCTTACGGGCTGGGAGCGGGAGCCATTGGCGCAGCGCTTAACAACTATATCGCGCTTCATTATAAAGCAAAGCATATGAGCTGGCTGCATTGCTTCTGGGGCGTCGGTACCATCGTCAGTCCGTTCATTATGAGCTATGCATTGGCAAACAGGACATGGAACAACGGTTATCGCATGGTGGGGCTGATACAGCTTGGCATTGCACTGCTTCTGCTTGTTACTCTGCCGGTATGGAATGTGAACCAGAGTACATCCCGGGAGGACGGAAAAAGTGTAGGTCTAACCGGTGCGCTTAAGATCAAAGGGGGTTCCGTTTCTTTTGCTTGGATTTTTCGCTTACTGTGCTGCCGAAGCTACGACTATGCAGTGGGCAAGTACCTATTTTGTTGAGGTAAAAGGGATTGCTGCAGACCGTGCGGCCGGTTTTGCCGCGCTGTTCTATATAGGGATTACTGCCGGAAGATTCATCAGCGGAATCATTAACGATCGGCTTGGCGACCGTAAAATGATTTTGCTGGGAACCGGGATTCTTGTCTGCGGGATTTTTATCCTGTGCCTTCCGGTGAAGTCCTATACGGTCGCGTTTGCAGCTTTTCTTGTGATAGGTCTGGGGTGTGCGCCTATGTACCCGTGCATTATCCATTCCACACCATATAATTTTGGGGCGGAAAATTCGGGAGCGATTATTGGAATCCAGATGGCAAGCGCTTATGTCGGTTCGACGTTTATTGTTTGCGTTGATAAGAAATTATAAGAACTAGATACTTAAAAGTTCCAGATAAACATGCGGCGGCAAAGTCTGACCGCAAAATCCGGTATTTCTAACCATGCCGCAGCTGACATCCTTGATGATCCGTGTCTTTCCAGGTCTGGAGCACTCCTCGGAGTGTGTCCGCACAAGCCAGCCGAGACAATTTTAGGATGGCTTTGTGTTTGTTCGCGCCTTTATATTGCACCTCTGAACAAAACCATAACCGCGCGAAGCCGCTCATGTTTGAGTTGCCATCTGCCTTATTTTTAATAGCAGATGCCGACGAGTTCGGTTGCCAGCGCGGTTTTATATTGAAGAGCGGTGAACGTCACGGCGAGCATGGCGAACATCGGGATGTAGAGCGTCCAGCCGGTGCGTCCGGTAGTCTTTAAGAATACGGCCAAAGCGATCAATACCAGTGCTGCCAGCAGCTGGTTCGCAGAACCGAACAGCGGCCACACGTTGTTGTATCCGCCAAGAGTCAGCAGATAACCGAAAAACAGTGTGATCACAGTTGCAAAATATTTGTTTGTCAGTACACGCTGAATCGGTGTCATAGTTGCAGGATCGGTCGTGTCGCCGTAGAACAGTTCCTGGAAGGACATACGGCCGATACTTGCGACGGAATCCAGGGATGTCAGCGCCAGTGCGGAGACACACATGGTCATGAATACGGTAGCCACGTACCGGGAAGACCAAGCTTCTCGAGGAAACCGGCAACGCCGGAGGAGAAGATGGCGAACGGAGTTCCGTCCGGTTTGGTTCCGTTTACGGCGACAGCGCCGACAACGACGAGGGAGACAATGCCTAACAGAGACTCAACAACCATTGCGCCGTAGCCTACCATGGGCATATCTTTTTCATTGCTGATTGTCTTGGAGGACGTACCGGAGGATACCAGGCTGTGGAATCCGGATACCGCACCGCAGGCGATCGTGACAAACAGCGTCGGGAAAAGGCTGCTGCCGTTTACGCTGAAGCCGTTAAAAGCGTTTAACTGCATGGCAGGATGAGCGACGAGAACGCCGACCACCGCGCCGATGATCATGCCGAGCAGCATGAACGTTGTCATATAATCACGCGGCTGCATGAGAAGCCACATCGGCATGACGGATGCCAGAAACAGATACGCCATGACAATGTAGATCCAGGCGGATTTGGTGGTGCAGATCGGAAGTGCCATACCCACTGCAAACATGGCAACGAGCAGCGCGATTGCAACAACCGCTTTTACGCACTTCATTCATCTTGCCGACATGCTTCTGGATCAGACCGAAGACAACGGCGACGACGATAAAGAGCATGGAGATGGAAGCAGCGGCGGAGTTTGCGTAGGAGGTCTCGGCAGTCATGCCGTCCACGCCTTTTCCGACGAACGTACCGGCAACCATGTCCGTGAACGCTGCAATGACAAGCAGGGTAAACAGCCAGCAGAACAGCATGAAGAGCTTCCGTCCGGTCTTGCCGATGTATTTTTCAATGATCATACCCATCGACTTGCCCCTCATTTTTGACCGAGGCATACAGCGCACCGAAATCCTGTACCGCGCCGAAAAACAGACCACCGATGATCAGCCACAAAGTACCGGCACCCAGCCGAATACGGAGGCTAAGATCGGACCGGTGACAGGGCCGGCGCCTGCGATGGAAGAAAACTGATGAGAAAACACAGTAAATCTGGAAGACGGCACGTAATCCTCCCCGTCCTCATGTGTGTAAGCAGGGGTTTTTGCGTTTGGGTCGATTCCCCATTTCTTTGCCAGCCAGCGCCCATAGAAGAGATAGCCGGCACCCAGTGCTACGATTCCGATTAAGATAATCACTAAACCATTCATTTTTTTCCCCGCCCGAAGGCGGCTCCTTTCGATAGATCAACATTTGGCAAAGAGAAGGATGGCATTTTCTGTAAAACACAAACGCCCTCGTCCTGCTGCACGAATGTGCAGTCAAAGACGAAGGCTTAAGCTTCCGCGTTACCACTTTGTTTGCCGTAAAAACGACCTCTCTGTCTTATCTTTGCGGGCGTAAGCCTGCAGCAATAAGCTTCCCCTGTAACGGGGAATCCCGGTGACACCTACTTGGTTCAGTGCACTGCTCGCAGAGGATAGTTCCTGAAATCGCATACCGTCTCACACCGGCCGACGGCTCTCTGTGATGCGGGGAATCAGGAAACCGTGTTCTGTTCCTTGCATTTGCTCTTTGTTTGACTATGAAGATAGCACTGTGATGTGGAAAAGTCAAGCGCAAATTTTTAATGTAAGAATCTGGTAAAGACGGTTGACAAATAAAAAAACATAATATATAGTATTCCTATCAGAACAGTATGAGAAAGGAGCGCGGCTTCTATGAAACAGATATTATGCTTTGGAGATTCCAATACATACGGATTGATACCGGGAACGAAAGACCGCTATGACTGGGACACCCGCTGGAGCGGACGGATCGGGCAGCGGCTGTGGGAGGATGGCTGCCGCATTGTCGAGGAAGGACTGTGCGGACGGACGACGGTTTTTGATGATCCGTTGCGGGATGGCAGACGGGGAACGGAGCTTTTATCTGTGATCTTAGAGACGCATAAGCCGGTTGATGTGGTTGTGCTGATGCTCGGGACGAACGACTGTAAGACGATGTACGATGCATCAGCGGAGGTGATCGGAAGAGGCGTGGAGCGGCTACTCGACCAGATCAGAAGCAGCACCCCGGACAGTAAGATCCTTTTGATGTCCCCAATCGCACTCGGCGCGGGTGTTGGCGAGGCAGGGATACGATCCTGAATTTGATGAGAGCTCCGTCGCGGTGTCAAAGCGTCTGCCGGAGGTTTACCGACGGATCGCGCATGAGCGGGGCATTTCGTTTCTGGCGGCATCCGAATATGCAAAGCCGAGTGAGGAAGACCGAGGAGCACATGAATGAGGAAGGGCATGCCGCGCTGGCGGAGGCAGTGTATGTAAAGTTAAAGGAAATGCTCGCCGGAGAGAAAGAGAACGCACAGATCCCTGCATAGACGAATCCGGCAGGGAGAGAGGACAAAACGGAATCTTACGGCAGTGTGCCTGACAGGATAAAAAGAGACGAAAGAAAATGCGCAGCGGGAATGGAAGGATGATGGCTGCTGAACCGCCCGGGAGCAGACGGCATAAGATAACAGCAGGAGACGCTGCTGCGCGGAGGAAGAGACATGGCAGAGAAAAATCTGTATTTTGACACGGTCATTGACCGGACACATACCAATTCACTCAAATATGATTTTGCGGTACAGCGGGGAAAGCCGAAGGACGTGCTGCCGCTTTGGGTTGCCGACATGGATTTCCAGGTTTCTTCCTATATACAGGAGGCGCTCTCTGGCAGCGTGGCGCACGGCATCTTCGGCTACAGCGAGGCGGAAGGCAGCTACTTTGAGGCGGTTGCGGGCTGGATGAGTCGGCATTACGGATGGAACGTGGAGGAAACCTGGCTGGTCAAGACGCCGGGGGATTGTTTTTGCGCTGGCACAGGCGGTGCGGGCGTTCACCGAGCCGGGTGACGCGGTGCTGCTGCAGCAGCCGGTCTACTATCCGTTTTCGCAGGTAATCCGTGATAACGGCAGGAAGATTGTGGATAACACGCTCGTACAGGGGAGGACGGAAGATACCGGATCGATTTTACGGATTTTGAAGAAAAATACGCAGTGCGCACGTGAAGAACTCTTTTTCTCTGCAACCCGCACAATCCGGTCGGGACGCGTGTGGACAAAGGGAGGAGCTTCTGCGGCTGGGAGACATCTGTGAAAAATACGGAGTGATTGTGGTCAGCGATGAAATCCACGCGGATTTCGTCTTTGAGGATCGCATCAGGTACTGGCGGGTCTCAAAGAAAGCTACCGGAAATTTGTGGTGACCTGCACGGCACCGAGCAAGACCTTTAACCTTGCAGGACTTCAGGTCTCCAATATTTTTTATCCCGGATGATGCGCTGCGGCGGAAGTTCGAGCAGGCGGTCGGGGCGTCCGGCTACAGCCAGCTTTAACACCATGGGGCTTGTGGCATGTGAGGCGGCGTACCGGCACGGCGATGAGTGGTATGAAGCGGTGAAGGCATATATCCGTGAAAATCTTACCTATGCGCAGCATTTTCTGGAAGAACAGATTCCGCAGGTAAAGGCAGTGAAGCCGGAGGGAACGTACCTGCTGTGGGTGGATTTCCGCAGCCTGGGGCTCTCAAGGAAGGAGCTGGAGGAGCTGATTGTAAAAAAAGCCTGGACTGTGGCTGGATTCCGGAGACATCTTCGGCGCGGCGGGAAGAGGCTTTGAGCGGATCAATGTGGCATGTCCGCGCAGCGTGCTGACGGAGGCGCTGGAGCGGCTCGCGCGTGTAGTGCGGGAATGTGTCAAAGAACCGATCGTGTGCAAATAGGGAACCACTTATGAAAAATGGGGTGCAAAGGCACCTCATTTTTGTTATGTTAAATACAGTTCTTGAGGACACGAAAACATGCCGGCAGAGGAAGACATTTCGAGAGGAGGAGCATGTGAAAATCAATATTGAACTGGACAATGCACTGGAGGAGACCGAGGTACTGATCCGGGCAGCGAAATGACCGAGGAAGTCAACGGAATCCTAAAAAAATCTGGAGGAGCCGTCGATGCAGATGATTTCCGGTTTTGCGGGAGATACACTGGAGATACTGGAGCAGGCGGATATTATCCGCATATACGCGGCAAAAGGAAAAAGTCTATGCGGTGACGGCAAAGGGCGAATATCTGCTTCGATGCGGCTTTACGAGGCGGAGGAACGGCTGGATCAGACGCGTTTCGTACGGATCTCAAATTCGAGATCATCAATCTGAAAATGGCAAAACGGTTTGACCTGAGTTTTTTCGGGTACGATCTGCGTGAACCTCGCGGGAGGGCAGACGGCTTACGTCTCGCGCAGATATGTGGCAAAGATCAAGCGGCTGTTGGGAATATGAGAAAGGGAACGGTGAGAGATATGAAAAAGAAAGTGTTACAGAGAGGATTGTTCGGAATTCCAACCGGGATTGCGATCGGCTATGTGATCACGGTCATGATGTCGGCATTCTGGGGCGACGGCAGCTACTATCCGTGTGTGCCTGCGTTTGTGGACGCGATGGGGAGTGAGATACGGGCAGTTGTGGTGCAGACGGTGCTGTGTGGTCTGGTCGGCATGGTGTATGCGGCGGGATCGGTCGTGTGGGAAGTGGATCGATGGAGTCTTGCCGGTCAGACGGCGGCGTATTTTCTGGGATTACACTCGGCTCGGTGCTTCCGGTGGCGTATGCGGCATACTGGATGGAGCGCAGCGTCGCGGGTGTGCTTGGCTACGTCGCAATCTTTTGTGCGATCTTCGCCGGAATCTGATTGCCCAGTATCTTGATGGCGCGCAAAAATAAATCGTATAAATAAGAAAATAGCGCTTGACAAATAAGATTTCGCGTCCTATAATCAATTCATACAAAACATAGTAGTTTTATAGGAAAACAAAAACACCATAGAAACGGAAATGAATTGAGAACAGGAGGATTTTATGATGAGTAAAATTGCTGAGAGCGCACTGGACCTGGTTGGAAACACACCTTTATTAAAGCTGAACCGCTACTCTGCGGAAGCAGGCGTAAAGGACGCAACAATCTTAGGAAAGCTGGAGTATTTAAACCCGGCAGGCTCCGTAAAGCGATCGTATCGCACTGGCGATGATCGAGGATGCGGAGAAGAAGGGCATCTTAAAACCGGGCGCAACCATTATCGAGCCGACCTCCGGCAACACAGGTATCGGACTTGCAGCAGTTGCTGCGGCAAAGGGCGCTACCATGCCATCCTGACACTGCCGGATACGATGAGCGTAGAGCGCAGAAACCTTCTGGCAGCATACGGCGCCGAGCTGGTGCTGACTGAGGCGCGGGTATGAAGGGCGCCATCGCCAAGGCAGAGGAATTAAAGGAGTCAACACCGGGCGCTGTGGATCTTAGGACAGTTCGTGAACCCGGCAAATCCGGCGGCACACAAGGCAACCACAGGACCGGAGATCTGGGGAGCAGACAGACGGTAAGGGTTGATATCTTTGTAGCAGGCGTAGGTACCGGCGGAACGGTAACCGGTGTCGGCGAGTACTTAAAAGGAGAAGAATCCGAACGTCAAGATCGTTGCGGTAGAGCCGGCAACCAGCCCGGTATTATCTAAGGGCACACCGGGTGCGCACAAGATTCAGGGTATTGGCGCAGGATTTGTTCCGGATGTACTCAACACAAAGGTGTACGATGAAGTCATCACGATTGAGAACGACGACGCATTTACAGAGGGAAGAGCGTTTGCACGCAGCGAAGGTATCCTCGTAGGTATCTCTTCCGGCGCAGCATTAAAGGCGGCAGCCATTCTGGCTGCAAGACCGGAGAACAAGGGCAAGACGATTGTGGCTTTGCTTCCGGATTCTGGAGACAGATATCTGTCCACCTCCCTGTTTGCAAAGAACTAGGAGACCGCTCGAAGAGCAAATGCCGGATCCTTTGGCAGCACGGTTTTGCCTGTGCCGCCGGAGGATCTGTTTTTGACCGTGAAATGTGTGGAAGGTCTGTTTTTGGCCGTGGAAAGTGCGGAAGGTCTGTTTTTGACCGTGGAAATGCGGGAAGGTCTGTTAGTGCATGGGAAAAGTGCGGGGCATCCCGAAAAACAGGCGCAGAGACAGGAAAAAACTCTGGACATTTGCTGAAAACATGATATGATATCAAAGTATCACAATGACAATCTATCGTGACAGGTGTCTTGTCACCTGAAAAGCGGATGTATAGAGAACGGAGATAAAAATGGAAGCAGAGAGAGCGAAGCGGATCAAGGAATTGCAGAAAGAGAAGGATGTCGTCATTCTTGCGCATTATTATGTGGATGGCGCCGTGCAGGAGATTGCCGATTATGTGGGTGATTCCTTTTATCTGAGCAAGGTTGCGACGAAAGGTGCCGCAGAAGACGATTCTGTTTGCCGGAGTGACGTTTATGGGCGAGAGCGCGAAGATCTTAAACCCGGATAAGACGGTTGTGATGGCGGACGAGTGTGCAGACTGCCCGATGGCACATATGATTACGGCAGACCGGATCGCGGAAGTGAGAGAGGAATACGAAGATCTGGCAGTGGTCTGCTATGTGAACTCCACGGCGGAGATTAAGGCGGTATCGGATGTGTGCGTGACTTCCTCCAACGCGGTAAAAGTCGTGTCCAACATTCCACAGAAGAATATTTTCTTCGTGCCGGACAACAACCTCGGCAGATATGTGGCGGAGAAGCTGCCGGAGAAGCACTTCATTTTCCACGATGGCTTCTGCCATGTGCACAAGAGCATTCACGCGGCAGAGCTGCAGGCGGCAAAGGATGCCTGTCCGGAAGCACTGGTGCTGACGCACCCGGAGTGTACCGAGGACGTGGTTGCGATGTCCGATTTCGTGGGAAGCACGTCTGAGATTATTGATTTTGCGACGCAGAGCGACTGCAAAAAGTTCATCATCTGTACGGAGATGGGCGTATTCTTTGAACTGCAGCAGAAGAATCCGGGCAAGAAGTTCTACTCGGTGGGACACAGACAGTTTTGCCCGAACATGAAGAAAGTGACGATTGATAAAGTCGAGCAGGTGCTTGAGAAGCTCGGCAGCGGAGAACTCGAGGAGATCACGCTCTCTGACGAGATCCTGACCCGTGCCGCAAAGCCGCTGCAACGCATGTTGGAACTTGCAAAATAGCGGCGGACGCTATATGATAGAAGCGGACAGGCGTAAACGTTACAATATATAGGAGTATCTATGTTAAATCAATTTTCCAGAACAGAATTATTATTAGGAAAAAGAGGCTATGGAGCGGCTCTCGCGTGCGAGGGTCGCTGTTTTGGCATTGGCGGTGTGGGAGGCTACACCGTGGAGGCGCTGGTGCGGAGCGGTGTGGGAGCCATCGATCTGATCGACGATGATAAGGTCTGCCTTACCAATCTGAACCGTCAGATCATCGCAACGCGCAGCACCGTGGGAAAATATAAGGTGGAGGTCATGCGTGACCGCATTCTCGACATCAACCCGGACTGCAAGGTGGAGGTGCACAAGTGCTTCTATCTGCCGGAGACAAGAGACGAGTTCGATTTTTCGAGCTATTCGTATGTCGTGGACGCAGTCGATACTGTGACGGCAAAGATTGCGCTGGTCATGCAGGCGCAGGAGACAGGAACGCCGATCATCAGCAGCATGGGCGCCGGCAACAAGCTGAATCCGGCAATGTTTGAGGTGGCGGACATCTATAAGACGTCGGTCTGCCCGCTGGCGAAGGTCATGCGCCGCGAACTCAAAAAGCGCGGAGTGAAGAAACTGAAGGTGGTGTATTCCAGGGAGCAGCCGGTCACGCCGATCGAGGATATGTCGATCAGCTGCCGTGCGCACTGTATCTGCCCGCCGGGAGCAAAGCATAAATGTACGGAGCGCCGTGCGATTCCGGGTTCCAATGCATTTGTACCATCGGTGGCAGGGTTGATCATTGCATCGGAGGTCATCAAGGACCTTGCGGCAGAATAGAGAATGAGGGACAGGCATGTATCAGAGAACCATAGAAGAACTGCAGCAGGATGAGCGGGAAAAAGTAATCATAGACATCCGCAGAAAGCTGATTTTTTGAGAGAGACATATCCGGGAGCGAAGCATATCTACTGGGAGGAGTTCGAGGCGCACAGAGACGAGGTGCCCAAGGACCGCCCGGTTTACCTGATCTGCTATACGGGAGAGCGCAGCGACGAGCCTGGCGCGCGAACTTTTAGAGGAGGGGTTATGAGGTATACAGTGTGCAGGGCGGATACCCGTACCTGCGCATGAAGCTGCTGGAATCATGGAACAGACAAAAGCCCCGGACGCCGGGGGAAGAATGCGGACCGCTGCAGCGAGATCGAGCGCAGCATTGTCAAAAAGTTCCGCAAAGAGATTTGGCGGAAGTTCACGATCAACGAATGATCCAGGACGGTGACAAGATCGCCGTCTGTATTTCCGGAGGAAAAGATTCCATGTTGATGGCGAAGCATTGTTTCAGGAGCTGGAGCGCCACGGCAAGAAGAATTTCGAGGTGGTATTCCTCGTCATGAATCCGGGGTACAATGAGATCAACTACGAGACGATCGTAAACAACGCCAGAATCTTAAACGTCCCGATCACGGTATTTACCGAGATCTTTGATTGTGGCGGGTGAGGAGGAATCTCCGTGCTACCTGTGCGCGCGCATGCGCAGAGGGCATCTCTACAGCAAGGCAAAGGAGCTCGGCTGCAACAAGATTGCGCTGGGGCATCATTTTGACGATGTGATCGAGACAATTGTTATGGGAATGCTTTACGGGGCGCAGGTACAGACGATGATGCCGAAAACTTCACAGCACGAATTTTCCGGGGATGGAGCTGATCCGTCCGCTGTATCTGGTGCGCGAGGAGGACATCATCCACTGGATGAATTACAATGACCTGCACTTTATTCAGTGTGCCTGCCGTTTCACGGAAAGCTGTGCTTCCTGCGGCGGTACGGAGAAGGGTTCCAAGCGCGCGGAGATCAAGGATCTGATCCGGGAGCTTCGAAGAATCCTTACATTGAGAAGAATATCTTCCGCAGTGTGGAGAACGTCAACCTGAACACTGTGATCGGTTATAAAAAAGATGGTGTCCGCCATCATTTTCTGGATGAATATGACAAAAGCATAATCTTTGATTTTGTGTCATTTTTATCCCCCCGAGGGGCTTTGCGGCCCCTCTTTTTTCATGCTATCCTTTGTGCACTGGGCAGAAATGCCGGCGATTTTAACAAGGGAGAATAAATAATGAAAAGAGGTGGATGGCGCTGCTTGGGGCAGCGGTAGTGACGATAAATCTGTTTGCCGGATGCGGCAGCACAGGTGCGGAGCAGACAGGCAATAACGCAGATGGTACGGCGACAGAGGCAGTACAGGGAAAAGACAGCGCCGGAGGCGGGAATGCGGCGCAGAGCGTGGCAGGAACCGCGGATACGGTCATCGTGGCGATGAGTCCTTCGTCGGAGCCGGCGGCGGGATTTAACCCGTGCATCAACTGGGGCTACGGGGAACACTGCCATGAGCCGCTGATCCAGTCGACGCTGATCCGGACGAACGTGGATATGGAGTTCGAGAACGATCTGGCGACGGATTACAGTGTGAGTGAGGACGGACTGACCTGGACGTTTCACATCCGGGACGATGTGAAGTTCACGGACAGGGGAACCGCTGACGGCGTCTGATGTGGCATTTACGTTTAACACGGCGCTTGCCACGCCGAATTCGGAGGCGGACTTAAGTATGCTCGATTCCGTGGAGGCACTTGACGATACCACGGTGATTTTCCACATGAGCAAGCCGTACAATGCGTTTTTATACACTGGCGGTGTTCGGTATCGTGCCGGAGCACTGCTACGATGAAGCAGCCTACGGGGAGAACCCGGTCGGTTCCGGCAGATATATCCTGACACAGTGGGACAAAAGGGCAGCAGGTCGTTTTGGAGGCGAATCGGATTACTACGGGGATGAAGTGCAGATGAAAAAAGTCATTGTCCTGTTCATGGAGGGAAGACGCGGCGCTTGCGGCGGTAAAAGCGGGTCAGGGTGGACATCGCCTACACGTCTGCGGTGTACAGCGACGAGCAGGTGGACGGCTATCAGCTTCTGGTCTGTAAGTCGGTGGATTCCAGAGGAATCTCGCTTCCGTCGATTCCGGCGGGCAGCGAGGTTGTCGACGGAGATACCGTGTATGCGGCGGGAAACATGATGTGATCTGCGATGTGGCACTCCGTCAGGCGATGAACTACGCGCTTGACCGCCAGACCATGATCGATCATGTGTTAAACGGTTACGGCGAGGGTCGCTTACAGCGTATCGGACAACATGCCGTGGTCGAGCGAGTCCATGATTATTCCGTATGATGTGGATAAGGCAGAGCAGATTCTTGCGGACGGTGGATGGAGTGGGATACGGACGGCGACGGCATTGTGGAAAAAAGACGGGCAGAAAGCGGAATTTACCGTGTACTATTCCGCGTCCGATTCCGTGCGGCAGGCACTCACGGCAGAGTTCTCCAACCAGATGAAAGCGGTTGGAATTAATGTATTGTACGAAGGTCTGGGAAGCTGGGACGAACTGTATACAAAGATGTACTCCGACCCAATTACCTGGGGCTGGGGTTCCAACTCGCCGGTGGAGGATTATCAGCTGTATTATACCGGCGGTTCCTGCAATTTTACGGGATATTCCAATGAGAAGACGGATGAACTTCTGGATGCGGCGCTTGCGGCGACGGATATGAATGAGTCGTACCGTCTCTGGCAGCAGGCACAGGAGGATGTCGGACCGGATGCCGAGGCACTCTGGGTATGGTTTGCCAACGTGGATCATCTCTACTTTGCGCGGGATGTCCTGGCAGTGGCGGAGCAGAAGCTGCATCCGCACGGTCACGGCTGGTCGTTAGTCAACAATGTCGACCAGTGGACCTGGGAATAGATGAGGGAAGAATGAATATCAGGCATTACATAAGCTTTTTCATAAAAAAATGTAATAAAAATGCTGACACTGCTGATCGGTGTCAGCATTGCCGCGTTTATGCTGGTGTCGCTGTCTCCGATTGATCCGGTACAGGCGAACGTCGGAGCGACGGCTTACATGCGCATGACGCCGGAGAAACGGGCGCAGATGGAGTCCTACTGGGGAAAGGATGTGCCGCCGGCGGAGGCGCTATCTGAACTGGGCGAAGGATTTTTGTGCGGGGGGGATATGGGCACTTCGCTGAAATATAACCGCCCGGTCGCGGAGGTCGTTGCGGAGAAGTTCGGCAACTCGTTTGCGCTGATGTGCGTGGCGTGGGTACTGTCCGGAATCCTGGGGCTTGTGCTCGGCATTGTGGCGGGGTATTTTAAGAACCGTCTGCCGGACCATCTGATCCGCGGGTATGCGCTGCTTCTGGCTAGCACGCCGGCATTCTGGATCGGTCTGCTGCTCTTGATGATCTTTGCCGTGTGGCTCGGCTGGCTGCCGTTCGGCATGAATCTGCCGGCAGGCATGACGGCGGCGGAGGCGGGCATCGGCGTGCGCATCCGGCATCTGATTCTCCCGGCGCTGACGCTCGGGCTGACGGGCGTGGCAAACATCACGCTGCACACCCGGGAAAAATGATTGCGATCATGGAGAGCGACTATGTGCTGTTTGCGCGCGCGCGCGGGAGAGCAGCGGCTATATCGTAAAAAAGACATGCCCTGCGCAATCTGGTGCTGCCTGCCATCACCCTGCAGTTTGGTTCCATCAGTGAGATCTTTGGCGGCTCGGTGCTCGTGGAGCAGGTATTTTCTTATCCGGGACTCGGACAGGCAGCGATTGATGCCGGGCTGGGGAGCGATGTGTCGCTGCTTTTGGCGATCACGGTCATCAGCACACTGTTCGTATTCCTCGGAAATCTTGCGGCAAATGTACTTTACGGTGTGATTGATCCGCAGATAAGGAGGGGCAGAAGTCATGGATAAAACCGGTCATATGACGATTGCTGCCCACACGGCGGGCAGACGCAACGGGCGCCAGTGGATGCGGCGCTTTCTTCTGGCGGCAGTGCTGCTTTTAGCAGCCGTTGCAGTGGCTGGAATCTGTCTGGAGGAGCGGGCGGTGGTCACGGATTTTTCGCGCAAAAATCTGCCGCCGTGCCTTAAGTATCTGTTTGGGACGGACTGGATGGGGCGTGATATGCTGTCGCGCACGCTGGCGGGGCTCTCCACGAGCATCCGCATCGGTGTGCTGGCGTCGGCGGTCAGCGCAGTGCTTGCGCTTTTCCTTGGAACTGCCGCGGCGGTCGGCGGAAAATGGGCGGACGGCATCATCAGCTGGTGCATTGATCTGATGATGGGAGTTCCGCATATTGTGCTGTTGCTATTGATTTCCTACGCGCTTGGAAAGGGTGAAAAGGGTGTGGTTGTCGGTGTGGCGCTGACACACTGGCCGAACCTCGCGCGCGTGATCCGCGGGGAGATCCTGCAGGTGCGGGAGGCGGCGTACGTTGGCATTGCAAAACAGCTCGGGAAAAGTCCGTGGTACATTGCCAGATGGCACATTTTTCCACAGATTCTCCCGCAGTTTCTTGTGGGGCTGGTGTTACTGTTCCCGCATGCGATCCTGCACGAGGCGAGCATCACGTTTCTGGGTTTTGGACTGCCGCCGGAGAAGCCGGCGGTTGGCGTGATCCTCTCGGAGAGTGCATGTCGTATCTGAGCACCGGAAAATGGTGGCTGGCGCTCTTCCCGGGACTGGCGCTGGTCGGCGTGGTGGTTCTTTTCGACCGGATCGGGAGCGGCTTAAAGGCGCTGCTTGACCCGTCGAGCGCGCAGCTGTAGAAGATTTTGAGTGGAGAAAACGATGGAAGAGAAAAAAATTACTGCGCATCGAGCATCTGACGGTATCTTTCGCGCAGTATGAGAAGCGCAGCGCAAAAGCAAGGGGAACTTCCGGTGATCCGTGATCTGAATGTGACGGTGCGTGAGGGTGAGATCGTCGCGGTCGTCAGGGAGCAGCGGATCGGGAAAAAGCCTTCTGGCGCATGCCATAATGGGAATTCTCCCCGCCAATGCGGCTGCAAGCGGCAGTATTTTTTACCGGGGAAGCGCCTGCGGCGAGGCGGAATTAAAGGCGCTGCGCGGCAGGGAGATCGCGCTGGTGCCGCAGAGTGTCAATTATCTTGATCCTCTGATGAAGGTCGGCAGACAGATCATTGGGGAAACGAAGAAGCGGCAGAAGCTTTTTTGCGGAGCAGACCGGGAAAAGCGGCAGGAGGAAGCGCGGATGCGGGAACTCCTTGCAAGGTATGGGCTTGCGGACGAAGTTGCGGATCTCTATCCGTTTGAACTATCCGGTGGCATGGCGCGCCGTGTGCTTTTACTGACGGCACTGATGTGGCAGCCGCGCCTGATCATTGCGGACGAGCCGACGCCGGGCATGGATCTTGCGCTGGCAAAACAGGCGATGCAGGATTTCCGGACATTTGCGGACGATGGAAACGGTGTGCTTCTGATTACATGATCTGGAACTGGCGCTTGAAGTGGCGGACCGGATCGTTGTGTTTTATGCCGGGACGACCGTGGAGGAAGCGAAGGTGACAGATTTTGCGGACGAGACGCTGTTGCGGCACCCATATACGAGAGCGCTGTATGAGGCGCTGCCGGGGCGCGGGTTTGCGGCACTGCCCGGAACACAGCCTTACGTGAAAGATCTGCCGGCGGGATGTCCGTTTGCACCGCGCTGCGCCGACCGTCGGGAGGCGTGTGACGGGGAGATTCCGGTTGCCTGTGTCCGCGGCGGCAGGGTGCGCTGCATATTGTATACAGAGAATTCATAAAGAACTATCAGAGGGAGAGGAGGAAACGTCCGGTGAGACTGAAAGCGGAACATATCAGCTATAAATATCCGGGGGGCAGCAGAGAGGTGCTGTCGGATGAGTCTGGAAACTGGGGAGTACCGACCGGCTGGGGATTGCCGCGCCGAGCGGCTTTGGTAAGACGACGCTCTGTCAGATCCTGGCAGGCTACCGCACACCGACGACTGGACGTCTGTGTGGGACGATATGCCCGCTTCCGGGGAGCGGTTACTGCCCGGTGCAGATGATCTGGCAGCATCCGGAGCAGGCGGTGAATCCGCGCGTGCGGATGCAGGCGGTTCTGCAGGAGGGAGATTCGATCAGCGAACGTTTGATAGAGGGGCTCGGGATTGAGAGGGACTGGTGTAACCGGTATCCGGGCGAACTATCGGAGGAGAACTGCAGCGGTTCTGCATAGCGAGGGGCTCTGGGGGAGAACACGGTTTCTGATTGCAGATGAGATCAGCACCATGTTAGATCCCATCACCCAGAGCCAGATCTGGAACTTCCTGCTGGCGGAAGTGAAAGAACGAAAAATAGGGCTTCTGGTCGTAAGCCACGACGAAAGCTGATGGAGCAGGTCTGTGACCGCATCATGCGGCTGTGATGCCCGCAAATAAAAAGAAAAATCAGAATATCATCTTCGCGCGGTTCTTCAATAAGCGCGCGCCATTCACAATGAGAAGAATTCCGGCTGCAATGCCGCCTGTCAGTACGCAGATGCCGACGGCAAGGCTTGCAGCGCCAGTCGATCCCATTGTCTTGTAAATCTTTTCTTCCATAAAAACAACCTCCTTAATACAAAACAATCCATTTATGGTTAGTATTTTACCATCATTTGGCGGAATATACAAGAAAACGGTCACGGCAGCCAGCCGTCGTCCCCCGCCAGCACAAGCTCTCTGGAAAAATGGGCAGCCTGTGCGCCGTCTAAGGTATCCACAAAGTCTGCACGCTGTGCAAACGGGCGGCAGCTGTCTGCACAGCCACAGTCAGCGTCCTGTGGATAACTGTGATACTCGGCAAAAAGAACGGTGCCGTGTGCGTGCTCCTTGCCCCAGTCATGAAATCCGGCAGGATGAATGTGGGCGCCTATCGCGCAGTCCATGAGGACAACCCGTGCGTAATCCCGCCAGGGACGGCCGATATAGGCCGCGTGCTGAGGACAACCCTCCGCGGCAAAGCGGCAGTCGTGGAAAACATAGCCGTATTCCTGCCCTTCGGGGGTGGAAGCGGCGGTGGCATATCCGGGTCCTAAGGATGCGATCGTACAGTCTTCAAAGTAAGCGGTCGCACTGCCGAAAATAAAGTCGATATCGCCGCAGATATAGCAGTTGTGATAATATTGTCTGCCGTTGATGCGCGGCGTGCGGACTCGGTCGGCCGCGGAAGCCGCCGGGCTCGTATTCCTCCGGGGAAGCGGACCGGTAAAAAGCGTATCCTGATGTCCGAGAATGCGGCAGGATTCCGCGATAAAACGGTCGCATTCGGCGTAGAGTGCGATTGCCTGCCCGTGCGTTTTGGAGTCGCCGGCAGTATTCTCGATGGTTAAGTTGCGTAGCGTGACGTCTGCGGCATGCACGAAAAAGGTGTAGGAGCGGAAGGTTCCGCGCTTGATGCCGTCCGGCATGATCTCGTAGCCGTAATCGCCGAAGGAGATCACGGTGTCGGACGGGGATGCTCCTGCGCCCTCGATCGTGACGTTCGGGCGTGTGAGGGATAATTTTTCGTGGTAGATTCCGGGCATGACGCGGATGGTTACGGAACCGCCGGGTCTTCTGGCATGGCGGCGAACGCCGCTTTCAGTGAATAAAAGCTGCCAGAGACATCTGCCCCTGGCGCAACGGTCATTGTATACATAAGTGGCTTCCTTTTTGGAAAAATAGAATTAACGGGCGAGAATATCGATGATCTCTGCGACATACATGGTGTGCATATCGCCGTCCTTGTACCATTTTTCCTTGATCTCAGGGAGAAGAAAAGAGGCTTCCGTGATGCGGGTGGCAGACATTTTCTCGCAGAGAAGGACAAAGTTGCCCTCATCCACGTAAGGGATGTTGTGGCGCGTGGCGAGATTAAGACCTGCCGCGGCGAACTTGTCTTCGTCTCTTCCGGAATGGGAACCGCAGTAATTTAATGCGTCACGGTACTGCCCGGACAGGAAGGTAATGGAGAAAAATTCATTCGCGTCGATGAATTCCTTGGTGTAGCAGGGAATCACGCACAAAAATGAAAGCAACATTTTTGCCCCAGAGGACACCGACACCGCCCCAGCTTACGGTCATCGTGTTGGCTTTTTCCTTGTTGCCGGCTGTGACGAGCGCCCACTCTTTGCCGATTTTGGTAAATGGATTAAATTCTACAAGATCAAATGGTAACGGTTGGAATGTGTGCATAAGATTACTTCCTTTCTGTCGGTATCATTTCTGTAGATATGATACCATTTTGACGGGAAAATAACAAGAAAGCCGGCGGCAAAACGAGATACTTTTTCACACACCGGAAGGGGCGCAGATGAGCGCCAGAGCAGTTGAAAAAATAGACGGAGTGCGTATAATAGTAATATAGTACGCAAAAGGAAGAAGGAGGAGCGGCGATGGCAGGATTAGGCCACAGACAGGATCGGGGAGTCATGCTCCCGCCACTGGATGAGATTGACGGTTTTATGGTGCGCCCGGGATTTTACAATTCGGAAGGTGCAGTGCCGACGGCGAGGGGAGTGAGCTTTACGATTCATTCGGTCGGTGCGACGGGATGTACGCTTCTGCTGTTTAGGCCGCAGGAAAAAGAGCCATACGCCAGACTGAAGTATCCGAGGCATATCACATTGGCAACACGTTCGCAATGCTGGTATTCGGCTTGAAGATTGATGAATTTGAATATGCGTTTCAGCTGGACGGACCGTATGATGAGTCCAGGGGGCTGTTGTTTGACAAGAATAATGTGCTGCTGGATCCGTTTGCGAAGGCGGTGACAGGGCAGCGGAACTGGGGCGAGCGTCCGGAGAGTGACGAGGGCTTTGTGTATCACGCCCGTGTGGTGGAGAATAATTTTGACTGGGGAAAAATGACGTTTCCGGAGATTCCGGCGGAGGATCTGATCATATACGAGACACATGTAAGAGGATTTACCAGGGACGCTTCTTCCGGGGTGACGGCAGGCGGCACGTTTGAGGGACTGCGCCAGAAGATTCCGTATCTGAAGGATCTTGGCGTCAACGCGATCGAGCTTCTCCCGATTTTTGAGTTCGATGAGATGGAGAGCGCCCGTGTGGTGGACGGCGTGCAGCTGTACAATTACTGGGGGGTACAATACGGTAAGCTTTTTTGCGCCGAACACCAGCTATTCGTCCGTGGTAGAGCACAATCACGAGGGAGACGAGTTAAAGCTGCTGATCAGTGAACTCAAGGCAAACGGCATGGAAGTCATTCTGGATGTTGTGTTTAACCATACTGCCGAGGGAAATGAGAATGGACCGTGTTTTTCGTTTAAGGGCATTGATAATAATATTTATTATATGCTGACGCCGGATGGACATTACTACAATTTCAGCGGATGTGGCAATGCCATGAACTGCAACCACCCGATCATGCGCAAGTTTATCATTGACTGCCTGCGCTACTGGGTGATGGAGTACCGCGTGGACGGTTTTCGGTTCGATCTGGCTTCGATTCTGACGCGTGACCAGAACGGGGCGCCGATGCCGGACCCGCCGATCTTACAGGGGATCGCCTGCGACCCGATCTTAGGACATGTGGAAGCTGATCGCCGAGGCGTGGGATGCGGCAGGACTTTACCAGGTGGGAAGCTTTCCGGCATTTCGCAGATGGTCAGAGTGGAACGGCAGATACCGGGATGATATGCGCCGCTTTTTAAAGGGCGACGGGAGCATGGCGGGAACCGCGATCAACCGCATCATCGGTTCGACGGATCTGTACGATCCGGTGCACAGAGGTGAGAGCGCATCGGTGAATTTCCTGACCTGTCATGACGGTTTTACGCTCTATGATCTGTACTCGTACAATACGAAGCACAATGAGAAAAACGGCTGGAACAATACGGACGGCGACAACAACGGAAACAGCTGGAACTGCGGTGCCGAGGGAGAGACGGACGATCCGCAGATCGAGGGACTGCGCCGGCGCATGGTGAAAAATGCGTTTGCGACACTGCTGTGCAGCCGCGGACCGGCGATGTTCTACGGCGGCGACGAGTTCTGCAACACGCAGTTTGGCAACAACAACGCTTACTGTCAGGACAATATCATATCCTGGCTGGACTGGACGAGGCTGGAAAAATACCGGGAGATTCATGATTTTGTGCGGTATATGATCGGTTTCCGGAAGCGCTATGCCATTCTGCGCAAGAAGACGAAGCCGGTGGCATGCAATCTGCCGGAGATCAGCATTCACAACGGTTATCCGTGGAACGGCGGTACGGATTCCAACAGCCGGCTCATCGGTATCATGTATGCGGGAAGAGATGAGCACGACACGGGACGATATTGTGTTCTATTGTATGAATGCTTACTGGGAGACGTTAGTGATGCAGCTTCCGGAACTGCCGAACGGGCTCCAGTGGAAAGTGTGTGTCAACACGTCCGTGGAGTACGAGGATGGCAGGGATATGGAGTCCTGCACAGAGTTTTATTATAAGAAGACATTGAAGGTTCCGCCGCGCACGGCGATCGTACTGGTGGCAGAGTAAGCGGGTGAAGCGGGCAGAAACCCTTGGGGAATGCCCGCTGCCTGCGTTGCGGCTCCTAGAGGTAGCCGCCGTCGAGGGTGATGATCTGCCCGGTCAGGTAGTCGTTTCCGGTGGTTATCTGCACGGCAAGCGATGCCACTTCCTCCGGCGCGCCGAAGCGCCGGCGGGGATTTCCTCGGCGAGCTGGGTGCGCTCTTCCGAGGAAAAGCAGGCATTCATCTCGGTGTCGATCACGCCGCAGGCGATTGCGTTGACCTGGATGTTGCTCGGGCGAGCTCCTTGGCGAGGGCGCGGGTGAAGGAATTGATGCCGCCCTTGCAGGCGGAGTATGCGACCTCGCAGGAGGCACCGACATTTCCCCAGATCGAGGAGATGTTTAAGATTTTCCCGGATTTCTGGTGGATCATGTGCGGCAGGGCAAGCTTGCTCGCGGAAAAGACGGAGGTCAGGTTGACGCCGATGATGCGGTTCCATTCATCGATGGTCATATCTTCCAGCAGGCCGATATGTGAGATGCCGGCATTGTTTACGAGAATGTCAACGCCGCCGAAGCGGGCTTCGCTTTGGGAAAAAAGCTGTTCCATATAGGCATAGTCTGACACGTCGCCGATGCTGGTGAGTACGTCCACATGGCAGGTTTCCCTTAATTCGTCTGCCAGCGCCAACAGCTCCTTCTCGGAGCGGGAACAGTTGATGACCAGACGGCAGCCCTCCCTGGCGTAGGCGCAGGCGATTGCCCGTCCAATGCCGCGTGAGCGCCGGTAATGAGTTACGGTTTTATACATGATGAAGGACCTTTCTTCTATATTGTGAATGTGTTAGTATGCAGTGTTCACGCACAGTATATCACAAAATTTAGGCGGCTTTGTTTGAAATTTCAAAAAAATTAAAAAATACAAAATTTTTCTGGACAAACAGAAAAAACTTGTGATAATATAATTAAACGATTTGAGAGACAACAAAGTGCTTCAAAATATCGATGCGTGGCTCAGCTTGGTAGAGCGCTGCGTTCGGGACGCAGAGGTCGCAGGTTCGAATCCTGTCGCATCGACTGACTGGTAAGAAGCCGTCAACCTTAGAGAGATCAGAGGTTGGCGGTTTTTTCTCATATATCCGTTTTTTAGTGTTTGATCGGCAGCCGCGGGCATGTTACCCAAAAACGTTACCCGAAATCATCACAGGAAAATGATGTTATAGATATAAGAACGTAAAGGGAACTCAAAAAGGAACTCAAATTATTTGAGTTCCTTTTGAGTTCCTGGAAGAAAATTTGAGTTCCTTTGCATAAAATAAAAAATGGTGATGGAATGTTCAGGACGATGGAGGAATCATTATTTTTGGTGTTGACGAGAAACAGAATTACAAAGAAGTAGGAGTATACGATCCACAGGATATCCAAAAGAAAATAAATGAGCAATGCCTGCAGATGGAACCGGTTGTGAGAAACGCTACTACAGTTGTTGAAAAGGATGGCAAGTTTTTTTGCTGCAGAAATACCGGGAGCAGATATTACCGACAGACCGGTTTTCTATCAGGGAAAGGCAGAATGAAGGGCTCTTTTTACCCGCGTTGGTGATAGTGATGAAACCAATGACGAGTACGAGGTATATAGCTACGAGGCATACAGAAAGAAATATCAGGATGATATCCGGGTGATTGAGAGCCGTCATTTGCCTCTCAATCAGGAGATGTTAGCAAATTATATCGAATTATTAAAAAAAAGGAAAAACGAGATTAGCTTTCGCAATATCGGATGATGAAATCTATGAATTGATGAGTATCAAGAGAAAAACAATGAGATTACATTGTGCAGTCATGAACTTTAGTCTTTATCATTGTGGCATATTTTCCGCAATTATGTATAATTGCAACGGTCGTTCCGGGAACAGAAACAGGTACGGTTGTAATGCAGGGCGAAAGATTTCTATAATCAGCGATTGAGGGGAATATTTCAGATGCTGATGGCGCAATGCAGTTCGTGAGTAAAAAATATGCGTACAAAGACAATTGTTGGATCCAACATACAGAAAGCGTGAAGATCGGACGGATTATCCGATTACTGCACGCAGAGAAGCAATACTGAATGCATTGGTTGCATCGGGACTATAAAGTATTCATACCGAGGATGCCAATACAGATCATAATGTTTGAAGATAGAATAGAGATCAGGAATCCGGGTGGAATATGGAAGAATCAAGATCGATCAATTGGGAAAAGTGCAGCCGGACACGCGGAATCCGGTAATTGCGTCGGAACTGGAAGTGTTGAAAATAACAGAAAATCGGTACTCTGGAATCTCGACAATTCGCAGAACGATGCAGGAATATCACTTGCCACAACCGGAATTTCTGGATGAAAGAGGGAGCTTTTATTGTAAAATTGTACAAATATAGGGGAGAATGTGGTTGCTGGGGAACCAGAGGAATGGGAGGATAAGGAATTGATTTTATTTTGTAGGACGCCCAGAACACGGAAAGAAATTTGGAGTATCTGGGATTAAGCTCAGGTATCCTATGCCATTCAGACACATGTAATGCCTCTGGTTGAGAAGGAATCATTAAAATGAGTATTCCAGAGAAAACCCAAGAGTCCGAAACAGTTGTTTTATTGCGATGAAAGGAAAAAGGATCAAGGATAAAGATTCTGTCAACAGAACGCGAATTGCCTTGTCAAAGCCCCTGGTGCAGTGTATTGCACTGATGATTTGCGAGTGAAGAACACGGGAGGAAGACATGGGAAAAAGACGTTATTATTGCATGTGATTTTAACAGTAAGGCAGAAGTCATTGCGTTTCTTGAGAAGTTCAAGGACGAGAAGCCGTTCGTCAAGATCGGAATGGAGCTTTTTATGCGGAAGGACCGGACATCGTGCGTACCATCAAGGGGATGGGACACAAGATCTTCCTTGATCTGAAGCTTCATGACATTCCGAACACGGTGAAAAAAGGCGATGGCGGTTCTCTCGGGGCTGGATGTTGATATGTGCAATGTACATGCAGCGGGAACGAAGGGCATGATGCAGGCGGCACTGGAGGGACTGACGAGAGCGGACGGCAGCAGACCGCTGCTGATCGCGGTGACGCAGCTTACCTCCACGAGCGAGGAAGTGATGCAGCAGGAGCTGTGGATTGACAAAGCCGATCGATGAGACGGTCATGCACTATGCGAAAAAATACCATGGAAGCAGGACTGGACGGAGTCGTATGCTCGCCGCTTGAGGCAGGCAAGGTACATGCAGTCTGCGGAGAAAAAGTTTTTGACGATCACCGGGCGTGCGTTTTGCGGACGGCGATGGGGAGATCAGAAGCGTGTGACGACACCTGCAAAGGCAAAGGAACTCGGATCGGATTACATCGTAGTCGGAAGACCGATCACACAGGCGGATCCGGTAGCGGCATACCGCAGATGTGTGGAAGAATTTGTAGGTTAGGACGACATACACGAAGAGGAGATGGACGAAACAGCCTGGTCTCCTCTTTTTTCATAGGAAGAAAAGGACGGTGGGGAAAGATGCCTCAAAAAAGGATTGAGCGGAAGCACATTGAAGTTGATCGCGATCATTACGATGCTGATCGACCATATCGGAGCGGCGGTCATTGCCAGACTGCTGATTGCCGGACAGGGGAGTGATGCTCTATAAGATCTATTATGCGATGCGCGCGTCGGCAGAGTGGCATTCCCTATTTTCTGTTTTCTGCTTGTGGATTTTTTTACACGGGCAGCCGGAAAAAAATATGCACTTCGGCTGTTTGGATTTGCCCTGCTGTCGGAGATACCGTTCGATCTGGCATTTTCCGGGAAA
>VOFC01001370.1_pt1 | contig 34887 bp, 61 predicted proteins | sample 5384161 | NCBI WGS metagenome assembly VOFC01 (sample SAMN12384722, study PRJNA508395) | human gut metagenome | isolation source: healthy gut B | host: Homo sapiens | reverse complement strand
AACACTTTGAATCTGTCATTTCAAAGTAATCGGATTCCATCGTTTTAATATAAGTCCATATTCAACATGATTCCACACAGTTGCACTGAAGAAATCTTGAATCATCAGATGATCTGTGACAGAATAAAAAGGAAGCCAAGCATGTGTTCCATTCGTTGTATGAATGATCACCTCATGATTATTTGAGTAAATATATTGAATCTTTGATAATGGAAAATGAACATCAAAAGAACGATATTCAAAAGATAATTCAGCTTCCTGCTCAGGAAGAAGCGCTAAAGCATCATCAAGTACATGAAAGATCTGTGGATTCAAAAGGCTTTAAAATATAATCAAAAAAAATGAAAAGGGGCAGCTTCAAAAATGTATTCTTTACTTGTTGTTAAGAATACGATCATCACTTTGGAATCCATCTGACGGATCTTGCGTACAATATCGATCCCGTTCAGTTCATTTAGATAAATATCCATAAAGATCAGATCAAAATCTCCAGGAACAAAGGTATTCAAAAAAGAATTACCATCACTATAAGAAGAAATATCAATGGAGATGTTTCTTTCATGTTCATAAGTACGAAGAGTGTTGAAAATGAGCTCCTGTTCTAATTTATTATCATCAACGATTGCTAACTTCATATTAGTACTCCTTGTTGTAGGGAAATTGGGGTTTCTTTAAGTATAACTTGCAAATGAATGGAAAGCAAGAAATGGGAACTATAATTTTTGTAAACAATAGGATGTGTGTGGAATGCATTTCATTTTGTACAAAAATGTGTCATAATGTAAGAAAAAGAACTGGCAGGAAGGAGATCGATAATATGAATAAAATATATGATAAAATAAATGAATGTTATAAACAAGTAAATGAAATGACAGAGTTTAAACCACAGATCGCATTGGTCTTAGGTTCCGGTCTTGGAGATTATGCGGAGAAGATCAAGATTGAGACTGTGATCGATTACCATGAGATCAAAGGATTTCCAGTTTCTACAGTACAGGGACATAAAGGAAGATTTGTACTTGGTTACGTAGAAGATATTCCAGTAATGATCATGGAAGGACGAGTTCACTATTATGAAGGATATTCCATGAGTGATGTTGTACTGCCGATTCGACTGATGAAGATGATGGGAGCAGAGATCTTGTTTTTGACAAATGCATCCGGTGGGATTCATCGTGGATTTGAAGCGGGTGACTTTATGATGATCACGGATCAGATCGCAAGTTTTGTACCATCTCCATTAATTGGGCCGAATATCGAAGAATTTGGAGAAAGATTTCCGGATATGAGTCATATTTATGATGAAGAATTACAAGAAGTGATCAGAAAAGTGCGGATCATCTGCAGATTGATCTTAAAGAAGGAACTTATATCCAGCTTCCAGGTCCCTAATTTTGAATCCCCGGCAGAAATCAGGATGTGTAAAGCCATCGGTGCAGATGCGGTTGGAATGAGTACTGCCTGTGAGGCGATCGCGGCAAATCATATGGGAATGAAGATCTGTGGAATTTCGTGTATTGCGAATCCTGCTGCCGGAATCAGTAAGAAACCACTGACACACGAAGAAGTTCAGCAAAGTGCAGATCTTGCAGCTCCAAAATTCAGAAACTAGTAACAGAATGCATCTGTAGAATGGGGAAGAGTCTGAAGAAATAAGAGGTGATCAAATGATAAGAATCTACCATGCAAGAATTTTAACCATGCAGGAAGATCAAGAGATCTTTGATGGAGAGATTTGGATCTCAGATCATAAAATACAGTATGTCGGACCGGAGAATAAAGAAGAAGCAGGCAAAGATCGCATGGGAGAGACAGATGGATGCAAAAAGGCAATCTGATCATGCCTGGATTTAAGAATGCCCATACACATTCTGCGATGACATTTTTAAGATCTCATGCAGATGATATGCCGCTGCTTTCCTGGTTAAATGATCAGGTGTTCCCATATGAAGCCAAGTTAACACCGGATGATATCTATCATTTATCCAAACTTGCCATCATGGAATATTTAACAAGCGGGATCACCGCCAATGCGGATATGTATCTGACACCAGATACGATGATCCAGGCATCTGAGGATTGTGGTTTTCGGACAACTGTTATTGGAGCAGTGAATGATTTTACCCAGTCTGTGAAAGAAGTAGAGAATTGGTATGAGAAGTACCATAAAGAAGATGGACTTACCAGTTATGAACTGGGGTTCCATGCAGAATATACAACCAAGAGAGAAATCTTAGAAGGCATCTCAGAGCTTTCTAAGAAGTACCATGCACCTATCTATACCCACAACTCAGAAAGTGCCTCAGAAGTGGTACAGTGCGTCGAGAGAACAGGTATGACACCAACGGTATATATGGAACAGCTAGGGCTGTTTGAATATGGAGGAGGGTTGTACCACTGTGTTCATATGAGCGAAGAAGATCTTGATGTCGTAAAGAGACATCAGATTTCTGTGATCACCAACCCAGCCTCGAATCTAAAATTAGCAAGCGGGATCGCTCCGATCGAGGAGATGTTAAAACGAAATATTGATCTGGCAATCGGAACGGATGGACCTGCAAGCAATAACTGTCTTGATATGTTTCGCGAGATGTTTCTTGTTACAGCACTTGCCAAATATCAGGAAAATGATGCGAGTGCAGTTGATGCAGCAGAGGTATTAAAGATGGCAACAACAGGCGGTGCAAAAAAGCAATGAATCTTTCAGACTGTGATGTGTTAGTCAAAGGAAAGCAGGCAGATCTTATAATGATCGACCTGCATCAGCCAAATATGCAGCCAATCCACAATATCAGAAAGAATTTTTCTATAAGTTTGTATGATCACAAAAACAGATAGAACAAAAAAGAACAGGTGCTAAAATAAATTTCATGAATAGATGCATAAAAAAAAAGAACCTCCCTATTTATAAATGATAACAATATATTAGTTGGTTTTATCATAACAGAAATAAGGCCAGCGGTCCATTACAATAGAAACTATTGCCACAGGCGGTTATTTGAAAAAAATGATTCATAATAAAATCAGAGTATATAAGGAGTGTGGAGAGCTATGAAGCCCATTAATTATAAAGCTCTGGGAGCGAAAAATTAAAGAATATCGTAAAAAAGAAAATATAACACAGGAACAACTTGCCGAGATGGCAGATATTTCATTAAGTCATATGTCAAATGTGGAGACGGCTTCAGTAAGCGTTTCGCTGCCAGCAGCTTAAGCTGATCGCAGATGCACTAGGTGTTACCATAGATGAACTGTTGGTGGACAGTTACAGCAAGAAACAGAAAAAATATTTTTACAGCAAGAAGATGGATCTGATCATGGAACAATGTGAGACGGTAGAGCAGGAGATTATTGTGAATACTGTATCAACCTTAGCAGATAATTTATTAAAGAGTCGAAAGAAAAAAAAGGAGTCTGAGGACTCCTTTTTGTAGTTATTGTATGAAATAAAAAACCGAAGTCACAAACTTCGGTATGCCGATGGCGAGATTCGAACTCGCACGAACGTAAGCTCACTGCGACCTGAACACAGCGCGTCTGCCAATTCCGCCACATCGGCTTAAGTGCAGTTGAGGGGACTTGAACCCCTACCCAGTTAACCCGGACTAGATCCTTAGTCTAGCGCGTATGCCAATTCCGCCACAACTGCGCAACACCGTTATGATATCACTATATGGAACTTGTGTCAATAAAAAAACGAAAAAAGTTCAAAAAAATTAAATTAAGTATCAAAATATGGATTTTACAGCATATTTTCGGTATAATCTGCAACAGAATGACACACAAAAAAAGAAGAAAAAAATTTTTAATCGGAGGCAAAAATATGTTGATCGGTTCTCATGTAGGGATGAAAGGGAAGGACATGTTTCTAGGATCTGTCAAAGAAGCATTATCTTATGGAGCAAATACATTTATGGTGTATACAGGTGCACCACAAAATACAAGAAGGAAAAAGATTGAGGAATTAAGAATTGAAGATGGAACGAAATTAATGAAAGAACATGGAATGGAAACGTTTGTTGTTCATGCACCATATATCATCAATCTTGCGAATACGACGAAACCTGAGACGTTTGAGTTAGCAGTGGAATTCTTAGAAGTTGAAGTAGAACGTACCAAAGCTATGGGAAGTCATACGTTGGTCCTGCATCCAGGTTCTCATGTTGGAGCTGGTGTTGACAAAGGAATTGATCGTATCATCGAAGGATTAAATCAGGTCATGTATCAGGATATGCCGGTTCATATCGCACTGGAGACAATGGCAGGAAAAGGAAGCGAGATCGGGCGTGAGTTTGAAGAACTAAAAAGAATCTATGATGGTGTAAAATATCCAGAGAAATTAAGAGTCTGCTTCGATACTTGTCATGTGAGCGACAGCGGCTTAGATCTGTCTGGAGAAGGATTTGAAAATGTCATTGACCAGTTTGATAAGACGATCGGCAAAGACCAGATCGCAGTCTTTCATATCAATGACAGTAAGAATGTGATCGGTGCAGGAAAAAAGACCGTCATGAAAATCTTGGATTTGGAACGATCGGATTTGAGACGTTAAACCACATCGTACATCACAAAGACTTCGAACAGGTACCTAAGATTTTAGAAACACCATACATTAAAGCGGAAGACAGCAAGAAATCCTATCCGCCATACAAATATGAGATTGAGATGTTAAAACAGGAACAGTTTGATCCGCAGATGAAGGAAAAGATTTTGGAGGATAACCAGAAATGAAAGTAACATTTATTGAACATAGTGGTTTTATGGTTGAGATGGAACAAAATGTTCTGCTGTTTGATTACTATCAGGGAGAAATCCGTCATTTGACGGCAGTAAGACTCTCTATGTCTTTGCATCACACAGCCATGCCGATCATTATGATCCAGCAATCTGGAAACTAAAAGAACAGTATAAAGATATTCATTATATTCTTTCTGATGATATCAAAGATAACGAAGATGCAGTCGTTATGAAAGCACATGAAAAAAAGGAAGTTGCTGGAATCGAAATAGAAACTTTAAGATCAAATGACATGGGAGTAGCATTTCTTGTGAAAGTGGAAGGAAAGACAATCTACCATGCAGGGGATCTTAACTGGTGGCATTGGAATGGAGAGCCAGAAGAAGACAATGAATATTACAAAAATACCTTCCAGGATGAAATGAAATATCTGGAAGGAAAGAAGATCGATCTTGCATTTATGCTCCTTGATCCAAGACAGGAAGATAAGTATTGCTGGGGAATGAATTATTTCTTAGAACATACGGACAGTAAAGTTGTATTCCCAATGCATTGCTTTGAGCATTACAAGATCAACCATCATTATTTAAACTGTGAAGATGGGCGCAGATGGAAGAATATCGTCAGAGATATCACAGGTGCAGGTCAGGTATTTGAAATCTGATTCCACTGACGTATCAGCCGTTCTAATGAATAAGAAGCATTCGCAGGGCTTGTGGAAGGCAGTTTCACAGCTTCAAATCCAGTCACTTTTTCACAATATTTATGATAAAGCTTATAAGCGGTTCCACCGTTCGTATAAATCTGGCGAATTGGGGCTGTTTTTAAAATGAATGAAAAATCATTTGGCACTGCATTTTTTAATACTGCTGTCGCTGGAACCTTCAATATCGCAGGAAGCGATCACATCCCAGATGGCAATGTTGTGTCTTAATAAAAACTCTTTTTCTCCTCGATCGTTTCAGGCAGAGTATCCTCAAAGACTGCAGCAAGAACCTTCCAGAAACGGTTTTGCTTATGATGATAAAAAACTGTCCCTCTCTAGACTTTACAGAAGGAAAAGAACCAAGGATCAGGATCTTTGATCGGTCATCATATACGGGAGGGATTTCATGAATCACATGAGTCATTTCAAAATTTCCTTTCTTATCGTATTTTTCTACAAATTTCAACTTCTATTTTATCAGATGATGCAGACAGAAGAAAGTTTTCGTCAGAAACTGTAAAAACTTGCAGGGCGTTACCGTCATGGTATGACAAAATATTTTTTTAGAAATTTTCTATAATTGCATTATGTATTTCATCGAAATGTTTTTGGAACAATGGATCATGATCGCGTTCCAGCTAAAATTACTGGAATGGATCATACATAAAAAAGATGAAATTTTATAAAATATTTGCCGCATCCATCTTTGGAAGTTTTTCAGGATGTCTTATACTTCAGCTTTATGACGAAGATCATGGACTGAAATTGGGATTGATGATCATTTCCATTGTTATGACGGTAAAGATATCTTGTGCATTTCAATGAAAAAAGCATGGAAATACAGCGTGTATCTTCTGGTGTTGAGTTTATTTACTGGTGGAATCTTTACAATGATAAAAAGCCAGATCATTCTGCCGTGGCTGATCCTTGCGACAGCCAGCTGCATGCTTGTAAGGTATTTGTATGTATCAGCCGTAAAAGATATGAATCACGACAAAGAATCTTTTTTCAAGTGGAATTTAAGATCCTGCATAAGAAATTAGAGGTTTGTGCATTCTTGGATACAGGAAATTTCTTATATGAACCAGTCAGTCAAATGCCAGTATGTATTCTGGAAGAAGAAACATTTTTGAAGTATTTTCATGAGCCGTTGTTCAAGATGATAGAAAAGCAGGAAGCAGAGGGCATCCGCATGATTCCATATCAAAGTGTTGGAAGGGAACATGGGATGATGCCGGCAGTGATGGCAAATGATATGAAAATCACGAAAGAGGACCGGATAATAGAACACAAAAAGGCAGTGATCGCCATATCCAAAGTATCCCTTTCCAAATGGGGAGCTTACGAAATGTTACTACATCCGGATCTGATCAAAAATGGGAGGTAATGATTGTGTTAAAGTTGAGCTTGGTAAGTGGAAGAAGGACATTTTTTGGAAGAGGAAATGAGATTCATTATATTGGGGGAACGGAGATACTTCCAGCACCGCTTGATACAGCGGAGGAGCAGAAAATGATCCATATGTTAGAACTGTCAATGAAGAAACGGCAAGAAGCATGCTGATCGAGAGAAATCTACGATTGGTTGTATACATAGCAAAGAAATTTGACAACACGGGAATCGGTGTGGAAGATCTGATTTCGATTGGTACGATCGGTCTGATCAAAGCGATCAATACATTTAACCCGGCAAAGAAGATCAAACTTGCGACTTATGCATCCAGATGTATCGAAAATGAAATTTTGATGTATTTAAGAAGAAATAACAAGACAAAAATGGAAGTTTCCATCGATGAGCCATTAAATGTAGACTGGGATGGAAATGAATTATTATTATCCGATATCCTTGGAACCGATGAAGATATCATTTACAAGGACTTAGAACATGAAGTAGATAAGAAACTTCTGACAAGAGCCATGACGATCCTTACGGACCGCGAGAAAATGATCATTGAATTAAGGTTTGGGATCAATCAAAAAAGAAGGAAAAGAAAAAACACAGAAAGAAGTCGCTGATATGCTTGGAATTTCACAATCTTACATATCAAGACTGGAGAAAAAAGATCATCAAACGCCTGAAAAGAGAGATGATCAAGATGGGATGTGTATAAATTTACAGAAAAATTAAGAAAATGTTCACTTTCTGCCGAAAAAATATGATATATGATAAATGTGGAAGAAAAAATAAGGAAACGATCATACTTAGGAGGCAGAGATGAAAATGAAGAGAAGTGAAAAACTAGGAATGTTTACTGGATTGGTTGTTGGGGTACTCTTATTGCTGATCAGCGTGTTTATGATATTTCAGACAACATGCAAAGTCTGGGGTGCAGAGAAACCAGCCAATGCAACACAGCAGGGAATTGATGTAAGTTCGCATCAGGGCAAGATCGATTGGGGAACAGGTAAAGAACAGTGCTTTGGCAGATTATGCGATCATCCGATGTGGATATGGTGTAAATCAAACAGATAAAGATGATAAGTATTGGGACTACAATTCCAGTGAATGTGAGAGACTGGGGATCCCTTATGGAACTTACCTGTATTCTGGAGCTGATACAACAGCGAAAGCAAAAAGCGAAGCAGAACATGTTGTCAGACTTTTACAGGGAAAGAATTTAACATATCCGATTTATTATGATATGGAAGCTGATATGTTAAATCAGTTAAGCAGCACACAGATCGGAAATATTGCAAAAACATTTTTGAATACGATGGAATCTTATGGATATAAAAATGTCGCAGTTTACAGTAACAAATACTTATTTGAAACGAAACTGACAGCATCTGTATTTTCTGATTACCCAAAATGGATTGCACAACATAGTAACAAATGTACATATCAGGGAAGTTATCATATGTGGCAGTATTCAACACAAGGTGTGATCCCTGGAATTTCAGAAAAAGTTGATTTAAATTATAAGATCGGAAACTGGACTTATGCAGGATACAGTTCAGCAAAGAAAACAGTTGTTGTTAAACCCAAAGCAACAACGATCAAGAGCTTAAGGAAGAGTGGAAAGAAAGCGGTCAAGATCACATATAAGAAGGTTTCAGGAGTCAGTGGATACCAGATCTATATGTCCACAAAGAAGAAATCAGGATATATAAAAAGATCGCAACACTTTCCTCTAAGAAATCATCTTATACCAAAGGAAAACTAAAAAAAGGAAAGAAATATTATTTTAAGGTCCGCACAATGAAAAAGTATCCGGCAAGTACAGATACAGCAGTTTTTCCAAAGTAAGATCGATCAAACGATAAAAAATATCAATGCGGCATCGAAAGCATGAGAATAAGCTTTCGGTGCCGTATTTTTATGCAAAAAATCAAACCGACCCCCTTTTCAATCTGTTCCATTTGTAGTAGCATAAAGGATATCAATGAATAGAAAAAAGGAGATTTTGTTAAAGGTTTATGAATAATAAATATACGATCATCAAACAAGAATCTATTGAAGAATTAAATGGAACAGGATATATTTTAAAAAGCATGATAAGACGGGAGCCAGAGTGGTTGTGATCTCCAATGAAGATGATAACAAGGTATTCCAGATCGGATTCCGTACACCACCAAAAAAGATGATACAGGAGTTCCTCATATCTTAGAGCATTCTGTACTTTGCGGATCAAGAGAGTTCCCAATGAAAGACCCGTTTGTAGAACTGGTCAAAGGATCATTAAACACATTTTTAAATGCTATGACATATCCAGACAAGACAGTCTATCCGGTTGCAAGCCAGAATGACAAGGATTTCTTTAACCTGGTGCATGTTTATCTGGATGCTGTATTTTATCCCAATATCTATAAGAAGCCAGAGATCCTAAAGCAGGAAGGATGGCATTATGATCTGTTAAGTGAAGATGCCGACCTTATTTATAATGGTGTTGTATTTAATGAGATGAAAGGAGTATTCTCATCTCCAGACCAGCAGCTTGCCCGTATCATTCAGAAGTCTTTATTGGAAGACACACCATATGGATTTGAATCAGGCGGAGATCCAAAGGCAATCCCAGATCTGACTTATGAGATGTTCCTTAATTTCCATAAGACTTATTATCATCCATCCAACAGCTATATTTATCTGTATGGAGATATGGATGTTGATGAATATCTGACATTTATCTATGAACATTATTTAAGTGATTTCGATGAGAAACAGATTGATTCTTCATGGGAGAAGCAGCAGCCGTTTACAGAAGTAAAACGTGTGGAAGAATATTATCCAGTTGGGGAAAATGATTCCGAAGAAGAAAAGACTTATTTATCCTACAATGCAGTGATCGGAGACAGCTTGGATGCAAAACTTTACTTAGGATTTGAAATCTTAAACAGAGTATTATTCGATGCACCTGGAGCACCAGTGAAGAAAGCTTTGATGGATGCACAGATTGGAAAAAGATATTCAAAGTTCTTATGATAATGGGATCATGCAGCCAGTATTTTCTGTGATCGCACAGGAAGCAAGGGATGATCAGGAAGATGAATTTGTTAAGATTTTAGAAAAGAACTTAGCCAAGATCGCAAAAGAAGGAATTCCAAGAAGAAATCTTTTAGCAGCATTTAATTACTATGAATTCAAATACAGAGAAGCAAACTTTGGACGTTTTCCAAAGGGATTGATGTATGGACTTCAGATGTACGACAGCTGGTTATATGACGATGAGAAACCATTTATCCATATCAAGACAAATGAGATCTTCAAACAGTTAAGAGAAGAGATCGAGAATGGCTATTTTGAGAATCTGATCAAAGAATATCTGATCGATAATAACCATAAAACGATCGTGGTGATGAAGCCAAAGAAAGGCTTACAGAAGATCAAAGATCAGGAAGAAGTGGATAAATTAAAAAGGCTTACAAAGATTCTTTATCCGAAGAAGAAGTAAAGAAATTAGTCGAAGAGACGAAACAGTTAAAAAGCATCACAGGAAGAAGCATCTACAAAAGAAGAATTAGAGAAGATTCCAGTGATCGACATTGAAGATATCAGAAAAGATGTCAAACCATTATCCAATGTGGAATCTGAACTTGGTGGTGTGAAAGTATTATGGCATCAGTATTTTACAAACAAGATCGCTTACGTCAAGCTTGCATTTGATATGAGTCATGTGCCAATGGATCTCGTGCCATATGCATCATTTTTAGCAGAGATCTTAACGATCGTTGATACAACAAACTACAGCTATCAGGAATTAGGAAATGAGATCAGCATTGAGACAGGTGGAATCGGTGCGACAATGGATGTTATGCCAACCGATGTTCATGAATTCCTGCCAATGTTTATCTTAAAGACAAAATGCTTCTATTCTAATATCACAAAAGCATTCGAGTTATTAAAAGAAGTTGCATTTGAAAGCAAGTTAGATGATAAGAAACGATTAAAAGAGATCATCGGACAGATTTATACAAATCTTAAGATCACACTGACAGAGACAGGACATAAGAGTGCGGCAAACCGTGCAATGTCTTATTTCTCAGAATATGCAGCATACCGTGAAGCAATTCAGGGAATCACAATGTTTGATACTGTGAAGACATGGTATGAAAACTTCGAAGAAGAATATGACAACATCGTCAATGGATTAAAAAGAAGCTGTAAAAATGATCTTTGAAAAACAAAATATGACGATCAGTTATACAGGAAAAGAAGAAGCACCTGAGTTCATGAAGGCAGAAGTGGAAGCTTTATCGAAGGATTATATGAAGACCAGAAACAAGGTGAGAAAGTCAAAGTTACATGCACAAAGAGCAATGAAGGATTTGCAACTGCAGGTGGTGTTCAGTATGTGGCATGCGCTGGAAACTTTAAAGGATGCAGGACTTGAGTATACAGGAGCGTTAAAAAGTGCTTCAGATGATCTTCTCTTACGAATATCTGTGGATTCAGCTTCGTGTCAAAGGTGGAGCTTATGGATGCATGTGCAGTTTCTCAGATCAGGGAGATTCTATGTTTGTGACATACCGTGATCCAAACCTTTCTGAATCTTATAAAGTATACGACGAGGCAGCAGATTATGTAGCAAAGTTCGATGCTGATGATCGAGATATGAAGAAATATATCATCGGAACGATCGGAAATATGGATATTCCAATGGAAGCGGTTGATATGGGAGCAAGAAGTTTCTCATGCATATTTCTTAGACAAGACAGAAGCTGATCTTCAGAAGGTTAGAGATCAGGTATTATCCTGTACACAGGAAGATATCAGAGCGTTAGCACCGATCGTTAGAGCAGTAGTAGAAGCAGGAAACCGCTGCTGTATTGGAAATGAAGAGAAGATCGATCAGAATAAAGAATATTTTGATGAAGTAACACATGTACTATAGAGAAAACAGGGAAAGGACAATTTATGGCAAATGAATTTAAATCCGGTTTTGTAACATTGATCGGACGACCAAACGTTGGAAAGTCAACATTAATGAACCGTCTGATCGGACAGAAGATCGCGATCACATCAAGCAAACCGCAGACCACGAGAAATAGGATCCAGACTGTGTATACAGATGAACACGGGCAGATTATCTTCCTTGATACACCGGGGATCAACAAGGCGAAAAATAAACTTGGAAACTATATGTTACAGGTTGCAGAACGCACATTAAATGAAGTCGATGTCGTTTTTTGGTTAGTAGAACCAAGTACGTTCATCGGTGGCGGTGAAAAAATATATCATTGAACATATCTAAAGATCAAAACACCGATCATTTTAGTCATCAACAAGATTGATACAGTAGAAGAAAAAGACATCTTAGAAGCGATTGATACATACAAAGATGTATGTGACTTTGCAGAAATCATCCCGGTATCTGCATTGAAAGGCAAGAATACGGATGATGTCATCGACAGTATTTACAAATATTTAGATGAAGGTCCAATGTACTTTGATGAAGATACGATCACAGATCAGCCAGAGAGACAGATCTGTGCGGAATTGATCCGTGAGAAAGCTCTTCGTCTGTTAAGTCAGGAGATCCCGCATGGGATCGCTGTTGTCATCGATGATGCGATGAAAGTCAGACGTCATGGACATATCGTGGACATCGATGCAACGATCGTATGCGAGAGAGATTCTCAAAAGGGATCATTATCGGAAAGCAGGGATCTATGCTTAAGAAGATCGGTACACAGGCAAGGATCGAGATGGAAAATCTTCTGGATATGAAAGTAAATCTTCAGTTATGGGTTAAAGTCAAGAAAGACTGGAGAGACAGCGATATGCTGCTTAAGAACTATGGATATGATAAGAAAGAAGTATAAAAATGTCACAAGAGATCAAAGTGACAGGAATGGTCTTACAGGCTGGCAATATTGGGGAGTATGATAAACGGATCGTGCTTCTTACAAAAGAACGTGGAAGGATCTCGGCATTTGCAAGAGGAGCTAAAAAAGCAACCAGTCAGTATGCGGCAGCCTGTCAGCCATTTACATTTGGAGAGTTTTCTTTATATGAGGGAAAAAATTCTTTTTAATCTGATGTGGGCAGGAGTTGAGAATTATTTTGATACATTGAAAAAAAGACCTAGATCTCATTTATTATGCCAGTTATTTTTGTGAACTTGCATCCTACCTGACAAGAGAGAATAACGATGAACTTAGAAATCTTAAAATTACTATATCAGACACTGCGGGCGTTAGAAAAAAAAAAGACGATTGATATTGAACTGGTCCGCTGTATTTATGAGATTAAGATTCTCGCATTTTATGGAATAGGAATTGAAGCATCCAGATGTGTAAAATGCGGAAAACCGAAAATCTGATCTGGTTTGATGCAAAAGAATGTGGCGTTGTATGTAACAAATGTGAACATGGGAAAGTAAAAGTAAGTCCTTCAACCCTGTATATACACTTCAGTACATTCATTACAGTTCGATCGAAAGGCTTTATACCTTTAAAGTCAGTGCGGATGTTTTATGGGAATTAAAAAAGATCATTCAAGAAATATATGCGTTATCATATTGAATCATGAATTTAAATCTTTGTCATTTTTATAATCAGATTTTAACGAAAAAAATAAAAAACTTCAGACTTGAATAAAAAAGAGCCGGTCATAAGTTTTTTTTTATATCTGAGATATCTAATTGTATTTTGCATAAAATGCGAAGAACTTTAACAAATTTTTCTTTTGTCGTCTGTAGAGAATTTTTCCAATAGACGAAGAATTTCTTTGTTCAGTACATCATCTTTTTTCACCATTCTCATCTGATTCTGGACGAAGAAGATAATCAATAGATACATTTAAAGTTTTGCGTAATAAGATAGTACACGAAGGTTCATCTTTACGCGGTCATTTTCAATGTTGCTGATGAATGCAACTGTTACATCGAGTGCATCAGCGATCTGTTCTTGAGTGTACCCTGCCTGCTTACGCAGAGTTTTCATTCTTTTACCAACATTGGTATAGTCAATTTGATACATGGTTATAAATTCCCTTTCTTCATATCTCATATAATAACATTAAGTATTATAATATAAAAAAATTAAAAAGTAATATTCATTCAGTATATTTGATATATTTTCAAGTGTGATGCTTTTTGAAATATACCTTGAAAAATTACTTATTACAAGATACAATATTATAATAATACAAAAAATTTGAAGAGGTAAAGGCTATTATGAAATTATCAATGGAGAAAATCGTTAACCTTGCCAAGGTACGTGGATTTGTATACAGCGGTTCAGAAATTTATGGAGGACTTGCTAATACATGGGACTATGGAAACCTTAACTTAAGAACAATGTAAAAAAAGCATGGTGGAAGAAGTTTATTCAGGAAAGTCCATATAATGTAGGAATTGATGCTGCAATCTTAATGAACCCTCAGACATGGGTTGCTTCAGGACATGTTGGTGGCTTTTCAGATCCATTAATGGATTGTAAAGAATGTCATGAACGTTTCCGTGCAGATAAACTGATCGAAGATTATATGCAGGAACATGGAATGGAGATCGAAGGATCTGTGGATGCATGGTCCAAAGAAGAGATGGAAAGCTTCATCAATGAGCATGATGTTGTATGCCCAACTTGTGGAAAGAAGAACTTTACAGACATCCGCCAGTTCAACCTGATGTTTAAGACATTCCAGGGTGTTACAGAGGATGCGAAGAATACGGTTTATATTTAAGACCGGAAACAGCACAGGGCATTTTCGTAAACTTTAAAAATGTACAGAGAACTTCCCGCAAGAAAATCCCGTTTGGAATCGGCCAGGTTGGAAAATCTTTCCGTAACGAGATCACGCCGGGTAACTTCACATTCCGTACTCGTGAGTTCGAACAGATGGAATTAGAATTCTTCTGTGAACCAGACAAAGATTTAGAATGGTTTGAATATTGGAAGAATTACTGCATCAACTGGTTACAGACACTTGGAATCAAAGAAGATGAGATGAGAGTGCGTGACCACGAGAAAGAAGAATTATCTCACTATTCTAAAGCAACATCCGACATTGAATTTATGTTCCCATTTGGATGGGGTGAATTATGGGGCATCGCAGACCGTACAGATTATGACTTAACTCAGCATCAGAATACATCTGGTGAAGATTTAACATATTTTGACGATGTGAACAAAGAACGTTATATCCCATATGTGATCGAGCCATCTCTTGGAGCTGACCGTGTGGTACTTGCATTCTTATGCTCTGCATTATGATGAAGAAGAATTAGAAGGCGGAGATACAAGAACAGTTCTTCATTTCCATCCAGCATTAGCACCTGTTAAGATCGGTATCTTACCATTATCTAAGAAGTTAAGCGATGGTGCTATGAAAGTTTATGAAGAATTAGCAAAAGAATATAACTGTGAATTTGACGAACGTGGTAACATTGGTAAAACGTTACAGAAGACAGGATGAGATCGGAACACCTTACTGTGTAACATTTGACTTTGATTCTTTAGAAGATAATGCAGTTACAGTTCGTGACCGTGATACAATGGAACAGGAAACGTATTAAGATCGAAGATCTGAAAGCATATTTTGCAGAAAAATTTGCATATTAATAAGAATGAGAATCGGGGGAATATCAATATCTCTCGGATTTTCTTTACCTAAAATAGAATGAATGATGGAGGGCAGGATGATGAACAAAAACTATGATTTTTCTTACACACAGGACAGGGAATTATCCTGGTTGAAATTTAATGAGCGTGTTTTAAGAGAAGCAGATAAAAAAAATGTTCCTATTTTTGAACGTCTGAAATTTTTAGAGATATTTACGAACAATCTGGATGAATTTTTTTATGGTCAGAGTGGGCAGCATTCATGAAATGAGTCTGATCCATGATAATCACAGAGATATCCGTTCGGATCTGACCCCCAGAAGAACAGTTAGATGAGATCGCAAAACATGTCAGACCACTGTATGAATTAAGAGATAAGATCTTTGCAAAAGTATCCAGAGAACTAGCAGACAAGAAGATCAAACGCTGTCAGATCGAGGAATTAGAAAAAGAGGAAAAAAAAAAAAATTAAAGACATATTATGAGGCGATGATACTGCCAGTACTTTCTCCGATTGTGATCGGGAAAACAGCATCCATTTCCTCATATTCCGAATAAAGTATTGCAGATCGGATTGATCTTAAAGAAGAAAGAAAAAATCTCTTTTTGGGATCATTGGACTTCAAAAGATGTGGAGCGTATGATCTTTCTGCCGGGGGAAGGAAGAAGATACGTACTTTTAGAAGACATCATTTTGTATTTCTGCGATGAATTATTTGAGAATTATACGGTAGAAGAAAAGGCAGTTTTATGTATTACAAGAAGTGCTGATATCAATCCAGATGATGAGATTTATGAATCAACGGATGATTATCGTACACATATGAAGAAGGTCATTAAGATGAGGGCCAGATTAAAAACCAGTTCGCTTAGAAATTGAGGGCAATCGTCATAAAGAGATTAAAAAATACCTCTCAGAACGTTTAAATATTTCAGAACAGGACATCTTTAAAAGCCAGGCGCCGTTGGATTTAAAATATGTTTACAAGCTGACGGATAAAGTATCAAAAGAAGAGAGAAAAATGGATGCTATCGTCCATTTTGTACCAGCGTTAAACAGAGATTTTATTCCAGGAGTCAGTGTGACAAAACAGATTCTTGAGGAAGATAAATTATTATCTTTTCCGTTTGACAGCATGGATACATTTATTGAATTATTGAAAGAAAGTGCAAAGGATAAAGAAACTCTTTCTATCAAGATCACCATTTATCGTTTGGCAAGGCAGGCAAGGATCGTCAAATATCTATGTGAGGCAGCGGAAAATGGAAAAGAAGTTCTTGTATTGATGGAACTTAGGGCAAGATTTGATGAAGAAAAATAACATCAATTATTCTGAAATCTTAGAAGAAGCTGGTTGTAAGGTTATGTATGGAATGGAAGATTACAAAGTTCATTCTAAAGTTTGTCTGATCACGAAGAAAAACAGTCGTGGAATTTATTACATCACACAGATCGGAACAGGAAATTATAATGAAAGTACATCGAAATTATATACAGATTTAAGCTTTATGACAGCATCCGAAGAAATTGGACATGATGCATCTGTTTTTTTCATAACATGGCGACCTTTAATCTTCAATAGAACTTATAAACATCTACTTGTCGCACCATCAAGTCTTCAGGATGAGATCATAAAAGGATCGAACGTGAAAATGAAAGCCGAGAGCTTCCAGCCATGTGGAATCTTTATGAAAATGAATTCACTGACAGATCGAAAGATCATTGACGAATTATCAAAAGCTTCAACAGCAGGTGTTCCGATATTTCTTCTGATTCGTGGAATCTGCTGTATTCGTCCTGGAATCCCAGGGAAGACAGAGAATATCCGTGTAGAAAGCATTGTCGGAAGATTTCTGGAACATTCAAGGATTTATGCATTTGGAGTTGGAGATGATACAGAGATTTATATTTCATCTGCGGATATGATGACAAGGAATACAAGAAGAAGAGTTGAAGTCGCAGCACCGATCTATGATCCAAGGTTAAAACAAAGAATCTTGAAGATGATCAATGTGATGAAGCAGGATAACATTCAGGCACAGGTACTGCTTTCCAACGGAGAATATACAACTAAGAAAAAACGTGAAGATAATATGAATTCACAGATTTGTTTTTTTAAATGAAGCAAAAAGACTTGCTCAAAAAAAGAGAAGACACAAAAACAAAATCTTTTCTATCAGGTAAAGGGAATATTTTTTGGAAAGAAAAAATTAAGAAAAAAAATAGCTCGCAATTTATCTATAAAATAGGGTATACTATATCTGACTAAAAATGCCAGCATTCAAGGAGGGATAGAACCATGAGAAAAATTATTTTTAACAAAAAAAAGTTTTTAGCCATTGTAGGAATCTGCTTATCTGTAGCAGGAGGATTTGCGATCAAACAGAAGATCACGACAAAGCCTCTGATCACAGTTTTGAAGTCAATGGAATGAATGTCAGCATTCAGCAGTGTGAAGGAAAATCTGAGGAGATCATGGAAGAAGATCTAGATGAAACAATCTCTAATGAGGTAATGGCACTGGAAGAAAAAGGACATAATTATGAGATCGGAGATACGATCGAGACAGAAGAAGTAGACGTTTGTACCAATGACAAAAAGAAATTGATGATGAGACAGCATACAATGCATTTGGGACGATCACATCAAAGAGCGGAAATAACTATGTTATTGTCGTGAAATCAGAAAAAAGAACTGACACAAGATAATTTAGAAACTGTCGCTGAAGCAGTGAAAGAACAGGTAAAATAAAACATATGATCGTGGAGGCAGAGATGATTTTAATTAAGAATGCAAGAGTGATGGATCCAGAAAGCGGATTCGATCAGGTAACAGATATTTTATTAGACGGGAAGAGGATCAGACAGATCGGTAAGGTAGATGATGTCTCTGGCATTGAACAGGTCATTGATGCTTCCGGGATGATCGCAGCCCCTGGATTGATCGATGATCATGTACATTTCCGCGATCCGGGATTTACATATAAGGAAGATTTACAGACAGGTTCTGCTGCGGCAGCAGCTGGTGGATTTACGACGGTAGTATGTATGGCAAATACAAAGCCTGTCGTGGATTCTGTGGATATTTACAAAGAGATCGAAGACAGATGTGAACAACTTCCGATCAAAGTATGGCAGGCAGCGGCTGTGTCCAAAGGATTTGAAGGAAAAAGAATTAACAGACATGGATGCACTCTATGAAGCAGGGGTTCGTGGATTTACAGACGATGGAATTCCACTGATGGATGAGAAGCTCGTAGAAGAAGCCATGAAGAAAGCCAAAGAATTAGATGTACCGATCAGTCTTCATGAAGAAGATCCTGCATATATTAAACAGCCAGGAGTGAACCAGGGAAAAGTCTCCGAACAGTTAAATTATGGTGGAGCTTTTACCTGGCAGAAGCCGTGATGGTAAAGAGAGACTGTGAATTAGCAGTCAAAACAGGAGCGAAAGTCGATATTCAGCATATCAGCTCTGGTGTTGCGGTAGATTACGTGGAAGAAGCCAAAGAAAAAGGTGCGAATGTTTACGCAGAGGCGTCTCCACACCATTTCACGTTGACAGAAGAGGCCGTATTAAAATACGGAACACTGGCAAGAATGAACCCGCCACTGCGAACAGAAGAAGACCGTCAGAGGATCATCAAAGGATTACAGGAAGGTACGATCGAGATTATTGCGACAGACCACGCCCCACACTCCAAAGAAGAGAAAGACAAACCATTAGATCAGGCACCAAGTGGCATTACAGGAATCGAGACATCGCTGGCACTTGGAGTCACAGAACTTGTGGAGAAAGGATATCTTTCTATGATGCAGCTTCTGGAGAAGATGACGATCAATCCAGCAAAACTATATAATATGGAACAGGGAAGATTGCAGGAAGGAAACCTGCGGATGTTGTCTTGTTTGATCCAGAGGAAGAATGGGAAGTCAAGGAATATAAATCCAAAGCAACGAACTCTCCATTTACAGGATGGAAATTAAAAGGAAAAGTAAAATATACGATCTGTGATGGCAAGATCATAGAATTATAATGTATACAAGAAGAAAACAAAAATCATTAAGAATTATGTAGAAGAAACTTAAGATTTTGTTTTCTTTTTTTGATGCTTTTTCTTTGTATAATAAAGTTGAAAACAATAAGACAGGAAACAATAAGAGAATAAGGAGGAACAAAGATGAGAAAGTGTGGAAAAGGTACTTTACTATTGATGAGTGCTGTTATGGCAGCATCGTTGTTTACAGGGTGTGGGAAGGGTAAGAGTAGTCAGGCACAGAAAAATGAAGTCTATGCAACGATCAAAAAAAGCGATCAGTCAGCATCTGCAGCACAGATCTGTGCCTGGCTTTCTTACAGGGCAAAAAATAATAGGTTGTTTCAGAATGAAGGAATAGAATTGTCGTATTGCTCAGATAACCTTGCCGTATTTTCAGACTCTGTCGGAAGTGTGATCTATGATAGAACAAAGAAGAAAGTCATTGCTGCGGTAGATCTTGACAAAATCGGATGTGATCATTTCTACAGTGAAGGAGATGAAGAAAATCCAGGACTTGAGACGGCTATAAAGGTGTCAAAAGATCAGAAATGGATGATCATTTACAATCAATTACAAGGAAAAGTAAACGGAAATATTTATGCATATTCGCTCAAACGGTGTGATAACATGAAATTTGCAAAAATCACGCCATCCAAACAGATCAGTGAAAAAGACAAATTGTATCAGACGATCATCAAAGATCATAAATATACACAAAAAGAATCTGACAGCATATCTGGAAAGATCGGAGATAAGATCCGTGCAATGGATGTCTCAGCAAGTAAGTATGTATATCAGTGGAAAGATTCCAAAGGAATCAGGAAACAATCGGTGTTAGTGGTAGACAAAGACGGCCTAAAACTATATACTTTATCAGGAAAAGAAAACCAGCCAGACATACAAAGTGAAATGGTAGATCTTAAAACATCCGACAAAATAAAACTTAATACCAAACTTCCAGAATACGAATATACAGGGAAAGACTTAAGGATCAAGGCAGTCTTTGATGAGACAAAAAAGAGATCTGACGAAGATAAAGAAGAAGGACTTGTTACAATCCCAATGCTGAATATTTATAAGATCGTTGAAACAAAATCCGGAGCAGAAGTTTATGCGAACTTCTGGCGTGAAACATATTATCGTTATGGAAGCCTGTTAAAGAACTACTCTGGTGGAAGTTATCCAGGGTCATGTATCTGAAGAAAACAAAAGACGGCTATCGAGTAACCAAGACAAGATACGCAGAAGATGGAGAATCTCAGGAGAGATCGATCTGGAAGTTATGTAAAGGATATCCTGATGTTGCAATAAGGATGATGAAAGGATTCTGTCACACAAAATCAGAGAAAGAAAGTTTTACAAAAATATGTTAGTCAGAATAAATTAAAGATTAAAAGCTTACAAAGAGTATGGATGGCAGTATGTAAATTTATAAAGAAAGGGTAAGTAAAGAATATGAAACTTACATTGAAAAAAATGATCGCAAGTATCTTGTGCATCAGCATGATCCCATCTATGATGACAGGATGCAAAAGGAATCGACATCATACAGCCATACAGATTTTGCAATGGGAACTGTAACGAACATTACACTCTATGGAACAAGCGATGATCTGGAACAGACAGAACAAAAGATCATCGACATGGAAAAAGAAACTTGAAAAACAACAATTGTCATGGAGATTAAAAGTTCCCAGGTTTCAAAAATCAATCAGAAATTAGAACAAAACAACGGAAAAACAAAAGTCACAGGGAATCTTAAAAACTGGTTACAACAAGCGATCAAGATCAGCCAGGACTCCTATGCAGACGGAAGAAACACGGTAGATCCAACGATCGGAGCATTAACAAAACTCTGGGATTTTGAATCAAGCAACCCAAAAGTACCAGATGCAAATAAGATCAAGAAAGCGATCAGCGGAGATCTGTCAGAAAAACAGCCAGCATGTCACAGTCAAAGACAACGGAGAAATCCTTGCATGCGACAAAAATACCAAGATAGACCTTGGAGCCTATGGAAAAGGAATCGGAACCGACGAAGCCATCAAGATGATCAAAAAAGACAAAGAAATCACAGGAGCCATGGTAGCTCTAGGAGGAAGCATTGTAGTTTATGGAGAAAAATCTGACGGCTCCGACTGGAACGTAGGGATCCAAGATCCAAACGGCAAAGACGGAGAAGTTCTAGGAGGGATCAAAGTCAAAAGCGGTACAAGCATTTCAACATCTGGAGATTATGAAAAACATTTACAGATAAAAAGACAGGCAAACGCTATTCCATATCTTAGATTCCAAAACAGGATACAGTGTAAAAACAGACATCAGATCCTGTACGATCATCTGCGATTCAGGACTCAACGCAGACGGGCTATCTACAGCATGTTTCAGTTTAGGAGTAAAGAAAAGCCAGAAATTGTTAAAGAAATATAATGCAAAGGCTGTTTTTGTAGATAAAAACAATAAAGTATATGTAAGCGATGGAGTGGAATTTACATTAACAGCAAAAAATTATAAAATTGTATGAGTTGAAGGTCATCAGTATTTAGAGAAAAAAAAAAGATAGCATGTGTGCAACACGAATTCCATTGACGGAGTTTTGACAGAACGCTTATCCGCTGGATCTCCTGCGATAACTCGCGTTGAAAATTACTGAAACCAGTAATCTTTGACGCTCAAACAATCGCCCGATCCAGCTGCGATTCTATCAAAACTCCTATGGAATTCGATCGTTGCTCACATGCTATCATTTTTCATGCTATAACGTAAATTATTTGAATATTATAAAAACAGATCATGTGTCGGCAACCGTACGAACACGTCTGCACTTAGCGAGTGGATGGTCGAATGACCATTCAGGAGCTTAGTACAGCTACGTGAGAGTCCGAACGAAAGTGGGTTGCAGACACATGATCTCTAATAATTCCGCTATTCAAAATTTTACATTTAACAAAAACTTTACACAACTCTTCTTTTTTTGATTTTACATTTCCAAAGTAACATAATATCTGTAATTGATACGAACACAAAGTTCAAAAGGAGAGAAAGAACTATGAGAAAGAAAATTATTAACATTAGCAGTAGCAACAGTAGCAGCATCAAGCCTTTTAACAGGATGTGGCGGAAGCTCAAGTAACGATAAGAAAGCAGCATCTGATGAAAATATCACAGCAGTATCCAGAGAAGATGGATCAGGAACGAGAGGAGCTTTCATTGAGTTATTCGGAATTGAACAGAAAGATAAAGATGGAAATAAAGTAGATAAAACAACATCAAGTGTACAGATCACAAACTCAACATCTGTAATGATGACAACAGTTGCAGAAAAACAAAGCAGCTATCGGATACATATCTTTAGGATCTTTAAATGACACAGTAAAAGCAGTTAAGATCGACGGAGCTGAGGCAAGTGTTGATACTGTAAAAGATGGATCATACAAGATCGTTCGTCCATTTAATATCGTAACAAAAAGATAAATTAAGCAAACAGGCTCAGGACTTTGAAAACTACATCATGAGTGCAGATGGACAGAAGATCATTCAGGATAATGGATATATCAAAGCAGACGAGAAAGCACCAGCTTACAAATCAAACGGAGCAAAAGGTAAAGTTGTTGTTGGTGGATCTTCTTCCGTCACACCGGTTATGGAAAAATTAAAAGAAGCATATGCAAAAGCAAACAAAGATGTAACAGTTGAAGTGCAGCAGAGCGATTCAACAACAGGTGTTACAAATGAATCATCATGTGATATCGGTAGGAATGGTAATAATGAAGAAAAAGGTGTAAAAAACATCATGCATGTCGTATTTTTATCGAAATCGCAGACATGTGCCTCAATTTTGGCTCAGGTAAAAGATATTAATCTGGGCATTTCTGTTCATAAATGGTAATAATGGTGCATGTCGTCCCTAATTTTGGCAAATTTTAATCTGTGCATTTCTGGTAAAGACTTGGAAATTTTGTTTTAGGTAAGATCTGGATGCCAAAGAGTGGAATCTTTGGCATTTTCCCCGATGATCATAGGAAGTATTTATGTAACAGCAGGTGCAATCTTAGTTGGAGTTCCAGTTGGAATCTTACAGCGATCTATATGGCAAAGTTTTGTAATGAACGAGTTTATAAAATAGTGAAGCCAGCAGTTGATCTTCTGGCAGGAATTCCATCTGTTGTTTATGGATTCTTTGGAATGGTAGTGTTAGTACCAGCTTTCCGTAATATATTTGGAAATGGTAACTGTGTATTTACAGCATCTATTTTACTTGGGATCATGATCCTTCCAACAATTATTGGAGTATCAGAAAGTGCGATCCGTGCAGTTCCAGAAAGTTATTATGAAGGATCTTTAGGACTTGGAGCAAGTCATGAGCGAAGCGTATTCTTTGCAGTGTTACCTGCAGCAAAATCAGGTATTCTTGCAGGAATCGTTTTAGGGATCGGACGTGCGATCGGTGAGACAATGGCGGTAGTAATGGTAGCTGGAAATCAGGCGATCATCCCAGATGGAATGTTCTCAGGAGTTCGTACTTTGACATCCAATATCGTCCTTGAAATGGGATATGCGACAGACCTTCACAGAGAAGCACTGATCGCAACAGCAGTTGTATTATTTGTATTTATCTTAATGATCAACCTGTGCTTTGCAGTATTAAAGAGCAAGGAGGAACGTTAAAATGGAAGCGGTGAAAGAAATGGAATCAGTAGAAAAGATCCAAGCGATCAATAAAACGTCTTGGATACAAAGAATGAAATCATATAAAAGAACGCCGTTATCCTTTGTATTATGGCTTCTTGTAAATGTTGCGATGATCGCAACTGTCGCAGTACTTGCATATTTGATCGTTTATATTCTTGTAAATGGAGTACCATACTTAAATTCACAATTATTTGAATTAAAATATACAAGTGAAAATGCATCGGTATTCCCAGCGATCATTAATACCTTGATCATGACAGTATTATCTTTGGTATTAGCAGTACCACTTGGAATTTTTGCAGCAGTATTTTTGGTTGAATATGCAAAACGTGGAAATAAATTAGTTGAGGTTGTTCGTTTAACAGCAGAAACATTATCAGGAATTCCATCGATCGTGTATGGATTATTCGGTATGTTATTTTTCGTAAAAAGCTTTGGGATGGGGATTATGTCTGTTATCTGGAGCAGCAACAATGGCGATCATGATCTTACCATTGATCATGAGAACAACCGAAGAAGCATTAAAGTCTGTGCCTGATTCTTTTTAGAGAAGGAAGCTTTGGACTTGGAGCAGGAAAACTAAGAACAGTATTTCGTATTATCCTGCCATCAGCAGTTCCAGGAATCTTATCTGGAGTTATTTTAGGAATCGGACGTATCGTCGGTGAGACGGCAGCATTAATGTATACAGCAGGTACGATCGCAGAAATCCCTGCAAATGTTATGGGATCAGGACGTACACTGGCACTTCATATGTATGTATTATCATGCGAAGGATTACATATCAATCAGGCATATGCAACAGCAGTTGTGTTACTTCTGATCGTGCTTGTGATCAACGCCGTATCTTCATTTATCGCAAAACGAATTACGAAAGGGTAACCAATTATGGATAGTAAAATGAAAGTTGAAAACCTTGATCTGTATTATGGAAAATTCAAGGCTTTAAAAATATTAATCTGGATCTTCCCCAAAATGAGATCACAGCATTTATCGGACCATCTGGATGTGGTAAATCTACACTTTTAAAATCATTAAATCGAATGAACGATCTTGTAGAAGGGTGTAAGATCACAGGTAAAGTTACATTAGACGGAGATGACATTTATGGGGACATGGATGTTAACTTATTAAGAAAACGAGTTGGAATGGTATTCCAGAAACCAAATCCATTCCCAATGAGTATTTATGATAATATTGCATACGGACCAAGAACTCATGGAATCCGAAGCAAAGCAAAAAATTAGATGATATCGTAGAAAAATCTTTAAGAAATGCAGCAATCTGGGATGAATTAAAAGACCGCTTAAAGAAGAGTGCATTAGGATTATCTGGAGGACAGCAGCAGAGACTATGTATCGCACGAGCTTTAGCAGTAGAACCAGAAGTTTTATTAATGGATGAACCAACATCAGCACTTGATCCAATTTCTACTTCCAAAATTGAAGATCTTGCGGTAGAATTAAAATCAAAGTATACGATCATCATGGTAACACATAATATGCAGCAGGCAGTCAGAATTTCTGATAATACAGCATTCTTCTTATTAGGAGAGATGGTTGAATATGGAAATCAGAACAATTATTTTCCATGCCACAGGATAAGAGAACAGAAGACTATATTACAGGAAGGTTTGGGTGATTTAGATGAGAAACCGATTCGACAGACAGATGGAACGTTTGAGATTAATCGGATGCAGATCATGCAACATCTTGTAATATCGCAGAATGGGTCGAATTTGCAATCACTGGGGATGAATATAAAGGAGGAAAGCTTGTGATTTTTGTTGTAGAAGACGATCCGAATATCAGAGAACTGGTGACATATACCTTACAAAGTACTGGATTTGATGCCTGCGGATTTGAAAATGGATCAGAGTTTTTAAAAAGCTTTAAGTGATGGAGAGAAGCCAGAACTGGTATTATTAGATATTATGCTTCCAGGAGAAGACGGAATATCGATTTTAGGAAAACTTCGCAAAAAATCAGTGACCAAAGATCTGCCGATCATTATGATGACAGCAAAGGGAACAGAGTATGATAAAGTACTCGGACTTGACAGTGGGGCAGATGATTATATTACAAAACCATTTGGAATGATGGAGCTTGTATCCAGAGTCAAAGCGGTATTGAGACGTTCCAACAGAAATGAGAAAAAAAGATGAGATCGTTATTGGACAATTAAAGATTTATCCAAATAAACACAAAGTAAAATCCTGTGGAAATGAAGTGACATTGACCAATAAGGAATTTAAACTGCTATGTTTATTAGTAGAGAGTAAAGGAAATGTATTAAACAGAGATCAGTTGCTTACAAATATCTGGGGATATGACTTTGATGGTGAGACAAGAACTGTTGATGTTCATATTCGTTCATTAAGGCAGAAGCTTGGAGAATGTGGAAAGCTTATCGAGACGGTCAGAGGAATCGGTTACCGGATCGGAGGCAATGAATCATGAAAATGAAACAAAAGATATTAAACAACATGGTCTATATCGCAGTTGTAGCTGTGCTGATCACTACAACGCTTATTGGAATGTTTACATATTATCGTTATATGGAGCAGATAAAAACAGGAATGAAAGATGAGGCGGCCTATTTGGCGGCTTCACTTAATTTTAGGATCGGCAAAATCTTGAACAAATATAAAAATATTACGATCAGGATTACAAGGTCGATCAGATGGAACGGTCATTTATGACAGCAGTGGGAAAGAAAAATCCATGGGAAATCATAAGAATCGTACAGAGGTCAAAGAAGCATTCAAACACGGACATGGGGAAGATACTCGTATGTCAATGACATTACGAAAACAGACTTATTATTATGCGGTGAAGTTAAAAGATGGAACGATTCTTCGAATGAGCCGTGAGACCCAGACGATCGTAAGACAGATGGAAGATATCATTCCGATCATCGCCTTGATTCTTGCAGTTGTAACGATATTGTCTGTAATATTATCAAGAATGTCGACAGATCGTATCGTAGAACCGATCAACCAGATAAATTTGATACATCCAAAACAAAACAAAACATATAGTGAGTTGACGCCATTGCTTGATAAGATTGAAAAACAGAATATGGATATAGAAAGACAGATCAAAGAGATCAAGGAAGCAGAAAATATGCGCAAAGAATTTTCTGCCAATGTATCCCATGAACTAAAAACTCCGTCATTGACTACGATTTCAGGATACGCTGAATTAATGAAAGATGGGCTGGTGAAACCAGAAGACATGCCAAGATTTTCTGCAACGATCTATGATGAAGCAAGAAGATTGATCTCGATGATCGAAGGAATCATCAAACTCTCAAGACTTGATGAAAATAGAGTGGAATTAGACTGGAAAGATGTCGATCTCTATGAATTAGCATTCAGTATCAAGAATGATCTGAAGCGAAGAAGTGAAGAAGAAAAATGTATCTGTTCATATCCGCGGAATTCATACGAAGATCCGAGGAGTTACACAGATCCTTTACGAAATGTTTTTAATGTATGTGAGAATGCTATTAAATACAATCATCCTGGCGGAGAAGTCGTATTCACGATTTCAAAAATGGGCGATTACCCAACAGTTATTGTAGAAGATACCGGAATTGGTATCCCAAAAAAAGAAGATATCGATCGCATATTTGAACGTTTTTATCGCGTAGATAAGAGCAAGTCGGAAAAGGAACAAAAGATCACAATTGTATTTCCACGGCAAAATTCTGATTTGTAGGTAGTGTTGCTTGAAAATTTCCTATTTTACAACCAATGCTGTCCTCCATACATACCCTCTTAAATTTTTCAATCTTGTAATTGTCCACACTTTAGACTTCTGGTATATGATAAAAAATAAATAAACGATCGGAAGAGCAGCATTAGAATTTTGCCACGTTTTTTGGGATTCGCAGCCGGCTTGGTGTGCTGTCTGAGCCTCAAAGAGTTCTGATTTAAACACCCTTGAAGGCGAGTTCACAAGGAAAGCCGGCGGATCAGCGATCTGCAAAAAACGTGAGCAAAATTTTCTAGCTGCTCTTCCGATCGTTTATTTATTTTTATCATATACTCAAAATCTACAGTTGGCCAACTACAAAATTAAAAATCTAATTGAAGTGTGGTTTATCATATGTAAATGACACATCTGATCTATAAACACTACGGAACTGACTATACATGATCGTAGCGATCTGTTTTGCATAGGATGGATCTGTTGCGTATTCGTGCCATAGATAATTGATATTTGGGTTGTAACGGAATTTATAAAGTGTATTTTGATGATAAGTCTGGTTATGGATATAGTTTTGGCTTACATACTCAGCAGCACCATAAATTGCTGCATCGACACTTGTCCAGCCTTGATAATATGCATAACTGAATCCGCAAAGCTGAGGATCACTATCATAGGCTTTGATCCCGTAGAGATTATACACGGTCTTCTTAGAGATTGTGGATGTTTTATATTTTCCATTGACTGTCTTAAATCCTGTAACATTTCCAGAACTATCTCTTACAACAGAACTTCCAGAAACAACGGTTGTGATCGCTTTTCCCTGAGATAAGATGCTTGTACCATATCCAGTTTCAAGAATTGTCTGGCATAGTAAATATACAGGATCGATATTATACTGTTTTTGCAGCAGCGATCAAGACATTTCCTTTTATTTCTTAAGACACTGTTTGATCTTAATTTACTATTTAATAAGTTATTATATGCAGTTGGATCAAACTTCACGGTATGTATCCAGTGTTAAGAACTGAAAATTATTTGTTGTATCCTTTGATGGATCGACATAGCTTGTGTAAGTTGATGTACTGATGCTCTTGCCACCGTAAGTTGGATGTTGTTTTTCTCTGCAGTTACATAAGCTGATAAACTCTTATTGTAATTTGTATACTGCACAGAACCACTTGGTTGTGTTTGGACCTGTGTTGTTGAATCTGAAGGAATGACAGGCTGTGTGATATAGATCCTTTTGAAGAAGAACTATACTTATAATTTAATCCCAGTCCTTTGACGATCGCATTAGCAGGAATTAAGATGATAGTCTTCTTTTGTCTTATAATATTTTTACCTTTGTAGGGGCAACGCTGAAGGTTTTCTTTACCCCATTTAAGTAGTATGTACGTTTTCCTACATAAGCTGTCAGTGTGTCATCGCCATTCTTAAGGATCAGTTTTCCACTGCTCTTAGAGTAAGTACGTTTGACTTTCGGACCCTGCTTTACAAGATAGTCATAATAAGGGATCATATTGACTTTATTGATCTGAATGCCAACATATTTAGAAGACAGGTTCTTATTTGCATAGCTGACATGTAATTGTTTTCCTTTATAGTAACGTGTTTTGCCGCTGTAGCGGATCTTAAGACTTTTTGCTGCCTGTACAGAGTTTGCAGGTACGATACCACCGATACATGAAACAGTTAATGCTGCAGCAAGTATTTTTTATAATACATTGATACTCCTCCTTTTTATACTCTTCTAGAATAACACAAGATTCATGGAAACTCAATAAATATGTAATAGAAATGTAACAAAAACAGAGGGATAAGGTTTGACAAAGCAAGAGAACTTTGCTATTATAAACAAACACTTTAGCATGGTAGTGTGCTGATTGAATAAAATATATAAAGGAGCGATAAAGTTATGAAAAAGGTTTTTTTAGTCGGGTTATTAACAGTCGCACTTGCAGCATCTATGCTCGTAGGATGCGGTAAGAAAGAAGAAAAAGAAGAAGGCAGATAACTCATTGAAAGATGTACAGTCTAAGAAAGAATTAGTTCTTGGACTTGATTCATCCTTTCCACCAATGGGATTTACAGATAAGAAAGATAATATTGTAGGATTTGATATCGATCTTGCAAAAGAAGTAACAAAAGAGAATGGGAATCAAATTAAAATTACAGCCAATCAACTGGAATTCCAAAGAACAGGAACTTAATACAGAGAAAGTTGACTGTTTATGGAATGGTGTTACATACAGCAAAGCCAGAGCAAAAAGAAATGTTATGTTCAGAATCTTACATGGATAACCATCAGGTACTGATTGTACCAGCAAACAGTAAGATCAAATCTTTAAAAGACATTACAAAAGATACAGAAGTTGGAATTCAGTCAGGATCTACAGCAGCTGATGCAGCAGATAGTGTAAAAAAGAATTAAAGAATTCAAAGATCAAACTGTTAGCAGACAATGTTCAGATTTTAAATGATTTAGGACACGGATTAGATGCGGCTGTTATGGATGAAGTTGTTGCAAAATACTACACAAAGAAAGATGCTGGTAAATATAAAAGTATTAGAAGACAGTGTAGCAAAAAAAAAAATATGTCATTGGATTCAGAAAAAGATGACAAAGCACTTTGCAACGAAGTTGTAAAACAGTTAAAAAGCAATGGCAAAAAGATGGTACATTAAAGAAGATAAGCGAAAAATGGTTTGATGAAGACATCACAACAATCAAATAATAAAAGAAATAAATTTTAAGGAAGAAAGGGCTTACATGCTAAAGCCCTTTTTCCGTTTATAAAGATATTATAAAGGAATAACCCGTCCCTTATAAATATAGATAAAAATAAGTAATATTATGGATGGAACACAAAGTTTTCCAGAAATCGTAAAGTTATTAATTGAAAATGGTCTGCAATCTACATTGATCTTATTCTTTCTGACTTTGATTTTTGGACTGATTCTTGGTATGATAATTGCTAAAGGAAGAATGTCAAAGCTTCTGATCATTCAGATGCCAATTCGATTTTTCCTATTGATCATGAGAGGAACACCACTGATCCTGCAGTTATATGGATTCTATTTTGGATTATATTATATCGCAGGATTAAGCCTTTGATCGTATGACAGCGGCGGTTATCGGTTTTTTTTTAAATTACGCAGCATATTTTGCTGAGATTTATCGAAGTGGTATTCAGGCAATTCCAAAAGGTCAGTATGAAGCAGCGAAAGTATTAGGATTTAACAGATCACAGACATTCTTTAAGATCATTTTACCTCAGGTTGTAAAGATCATCACACCATCCCTTGGAAGTGAGTGTATGACATTGGTTAAGGATACATCCTTAGCTCATGTTATTGGTGTTATGGAGATTTACGTTGTGGCAACAAACCAGATGGCACGAAGCCGTGGAATGATCTATCTTGTTGTAGCAGGTATTTTCTACTTGATCATGAATGCCATTGTATCAAAAAGTATTCTCAGTCATTGAGAAAAAGAATGAACTATTATCGTTAGGGAGGAAAGAAGATGAGTATTTTATCCGTTAAAAACTTAGAGAAGAAATTCGGAGATCTTACCGTATTGAAAGACATTTCCTTCAACATCAATGACGGCGAGATCATTTCGATCATTGGATCATCAGGATCAGGAAAATCAACATTACTGCGTTGTATGAATCAGTTAGAGACGATCACATCCGGAACGATCACGATCGATGGAAAGACACTGGTTGAGACAAAGAATGGAGCACCAGTCTACGCAGGCAAAGATATTTTGAAAGAAATTTTAATGGAAACAGGATTTGTATTTCAGAACTTTAACCTGTTTCCACACTATAGTGTTCTAAGAAATGTAATGGAAGCCCCTGTATGTGTTGCAGGAGTACCTAAGAAACAGGCAGAAAAGAAGGCAAGGGAGCTGTTAAAGAAATTAGGTCTTGAGACAAAGGCAGATGCTTATCCATGTGAATTATCTGGTGGACAGTCACAGCGAGTATCGATCGCAAGAGCATTAGCCTTGGAACCAAAGATCTTATTCTTTGATGAACCGACTTCTGCACTTGATCCAGAGCTTACTGGAGAAGTATTAAAAGTCATCAAATCACTGACAGATCTAAATATCACGATGGTGATCGTCACACACGAGATGGCTTTTTGCAAAAGAAATTTCAGACAGGATCATTTTTATGGATAAAGGAGTCATCATTGAAGATGCATCTCCAGATGAGGTATTCAGTTCTGATAATGAAAGAACAAGAGAATTCCTTGGAAAATACCATGATGTAAACTAGAAATGATAGCAATTGTTAGAAGGGAGAAAAAACGATGGTTAAAGATATGCCGAATAAGTTTTCAGAGGTAACCCCTGAGATCAAAGAACTGGCTAAGAAATGTAATAAGAAGATTGATGAAGAGTTGTTTGCAAAATATGATGTCAAAAAGAGGTCTTCGTAAACGTAATGGTGAAGGTGTCCTTGCAGGATTAACTGACATTTCCATGATCAATGCTTATACAATGATCGACCGTGAAATCGTGCCATGTGAAGGTAAATTATATTACCGCGGAATTGATATCGAGGATATCGTAAAGGGATTTATCGAAGAAGATCGTTTTGGATTTGAAGAAACAGCATACTTACTGTTGTTTGGAGAACTCCCTAAAAAGGACCAGTTAAAACAGTTTGAAGGAATGCTTGGAGAATACAGACAGCTTCCTACAAACTTTGTAAGAGATATCATCATGAAAGCACCAAGCCGTGACATGATGAATACATTAGCACGAAGCGTCTTAACATTATTTTCATATGATGACAATGCAAGTGATATTTCACTGCCAAATGTACTGCGTCAGTGCATTCAGCTGATCGCATTATTCCCTGTACTTTCTGTATATGCATATCAGGCATATAATCATTATGAAAGAGGAGAAAGTTTATTCATCCATCTTCCAGATCCAGAACTTTCTACAGCAGAGAATATCCTTCATCTGTTAAGACCAGACAGCAAATATACAAAACTGGAAGCAAAATTACTAGATATGGCGTTAGTGCTTCATGCAGAGCATGGTGGAGGTAACAACTCTACGTTCACAACACACGTTGTATCATCTTCAGGAACAGATACATATTCAGCGATCGCAGCAGCCCTTTGCTCATTGAAAGGTCCAAAACATGGTGGAGCAAACATTAAAGTCGTACAGATGTTCGATGATCTAAAAGCCAATGTCAAAGACTGGTCCAATGAAGAAGAAATTCGTGAATATTTATTAAAACTGCTGAATAAAAGAAGCATTCGACAAAGCAGGATTGATCTATGGTATGGGACATGCAGTATATTCATTATCAGATCCACGTTCCAAGATTCTTTCACGATTCGTAAAACAGCTTTCTGAAGAAAAAGGAAAAGAAGAAGAATATCAATTGTATGCAACGGTAGAACGTCTTGCCAAACAGGTCATTGGTGAGAAGAAGAAAGATCTACAAAGGAGTCAGCGCAAACATCGAATGGTTTATCTAACGACCATCCACTCGCTATCGCACGTGCAGGTCACACATCGAATGGAAGAGTCCGTACGTATTATTCGTCCGGCTTATAAAGCACCATGATATACTTGATGAAAGATAAATTGTGATTGAATGACGGAAATTATTGGTGGAATATTATAAAAAGAGATAATCGGACTTCAAATAATTCTAACGACCATGATTCAAACCACTATACATTCAAACCACCACAATGCGTATGTTAAACGATATTGGTTAATAATTTTTGTATTCGTTAACAGAAGGTAAAAAAATTGAAAACAAACATCTACAGCAAATTTTTCCGATTTGACGAGATTAGAATGGAGAGGAATGTTTAGAATATAATAAACATCTGTTTACCAACTACAAAAAATTGAAAACCAATAACGTTTAACATACATACACACCCACTTAAATTTTTCAATCTTGTAATTGTCCACACTCTAAACAAATGAACTTCTGGTATATGATAAAAAAATAAATAAACGATCAGAATAAGATTAAAATCAGCATTAGAATTTTGCCACGTTTTTTACGGATTCGCAGCCGGCTTGGGGAGGCTTTTTGTTCGGATGAGATCGTTTTCAGATGAACAAAGATCCGATCAAACCAGAATGTTAAAAATACAGAACATACTAAAAATACCATCAACAAAATATCTTGATATTTATTCCAGAAATAAGCCGCCTGAGGGATCCTTTCGTCGAGGACATAATAAAGAGAAAGGAAGATCAGTACGGAGGTGCTTGAAAATACCATTTCATAAAAAGCTTTCGATCCAGCTGATAACTTTTGTTTTATGTGTTTGTTCAATTTGTGCAAGTTCAACTTCTGTTGGATTTTCAATATTGATCTTATAATGTTTTTGAAGCTTTGCGGTAAGTAAAACGATGGCAAGGACAACAATCAGGCCGATCAAAGAAAACAGCCATGAAGCTGCCAGCATTTTGTGCATTAAAATAATGTGTAACATAATATTGTGATTGTGACATATATAACCCCTTCTTTAAACTAAAATAATGACATGAAAATCAAATAATCTCACTAAACACATATTTTAACACCTTTTTATATAAATTCAATGGATACTATATTTCATCATAAAAACTTAAGAAAGTTTTTTGAACAACAGAAAGGCAGTGGATTTGTGTGAGAAATTTATCTATAGACTTGTGAGCAGAGACTGGACAATGTTATAATATAAACAGCACATTTTTTTGAAAGTGGTGAGAGAAGATTGAAGAAATCAGTAAGGATCGCAGCAATGATATTTACCATTTTCGCTATATTGATAGCGGTAGAAATTATCATATCTTATAAATGTCTGACTGTTACGGATTACAAGATTAAGTCTGATAAGATCAAGGAAACGACCAAGATCGTATTAATATCGGATCTTCATAATAGTCAGTTTGGAAGCAAGAATAAGCGCTTAGTGGATAAAATTCAAAAACAAGATCCAGATCTTATCTT